>MDTC01244687.1_pt1 | contig 315437 bp, 263 predicted proteins | sample 811181 | NCBI WGS metagenome assembly MDTC01 (sample SAMN05326644, study PRJNA326480) | marine metagenome | isolation source: seawater | place: Pacific Ocean: North | collected 2011
AACCATTATTTCTCTCGAGAATTTTCGGATTCAGTGCTGAGTGAGATTTGGATTTTCAGACTATTTTCAACAAGCTGTTAAAGCCCTATTGCTAGGACTTTCTAAAGAGAGTGAGCTGAATGGGCTGGAAACAGAATTGCTTGTTTTTGGCCGAATTACCCTTGCTCATTCTGCTCGCTGTTTTACCGCACGCTCAGAAAACCGACCCAAAGATCAATGCGAATTTCGCTGCGGCGCTTATGCCGAGGGGATGCCCTTATACAGTCAAGACAACCAACCCTTGTTTCGGATTAATGGTATCCAGGTCCAGTCCGAAGCCAGCTGCAATTTGCTGGGTTATTACAATAAAATGTTGTCTTTAGGGATAACTCATTACAGGGTAGCTGAAGGTGATATGGCAATAGAGCGCCCCATTTCGATTCTGTCCACTTATCGGCAAGGAGTACCCGTGCCCGTGGAAATCGAGGCATCAACCACCTGCAATGGTTATTGGTGGGGGAAACCAGGGTTTAATCTGGTTCTGCCAAATGAATAAACCGGTTTAGCTTTTTGCTGGCGAATCGAGCCACACCCGAGAGCTCGGTTGCATATAACAGATTTTTAATCTGCAGGGCGAGCTCTGTATCCCCCTCAATGCATAAGCGGCGTTGAAAAAACAAAGTGTCCGGATCCAGTTCGTTATTTGCAAGTTGAATAAACGCTTTTAGTGTCCCTCTAATACTCGCATCGGAGTTCATCGGAGTTTTAACCAGTACCGGATAATGCTTGCCCATGGTCACGAACCAATTCAAAGGTATGTCTGTTATTTCGATTTCCAGCCAACGTCCTATTAGACAGTCTAGTTCACCCGTTGCTAATGCTTCTGCGAATGCATCTCTCATAATCCGTTCCATTATGGGTTGAATCAGCGAAAAAGGTGCATGGTGTAGCTGTCGCTTAAAAAACGGATGTACAGCACGAAAGGTTTGCAGTGGAAAAGTTGGCGAGAAGGGGCCTTTAGCTGGCATTTAGACAACTCCTTTGTGTTGGTGAAAGAGCCCATCTGAATACTATAAATACCAGTCGTGGTGTGCTACATAATGATATGGATCAATAATCCCCGAAAGTCATTCTGATTTTTCATTCTTAAATAGATGGACAATCACACACTGAATGTGTTGCTGCATCTCTGCTGTAAACATAACAAGGGGAATTGTAGTGGTTTGGATGCTACGTGATTTTTTGCTTGGGCTTGAAGCTTTGGATTGGACACTGAGACCATGGCAGGCGCAAACACAGCCAGCGAGCCATGGCTGACCATGGCTGGCTGGAAGAACAAATCGCCTTCTTCAATATCAGTTAAGTGGCGTTTCCACGTTAAAGCTTACACGGATGGGCGTGATACCATTGCGGAGCACGCCCTGTACCTCTCCTTCAATCCAGACATTGCCGCGGGATTGAATGGTAAGGGTACCCTCGGAGATTTCATCGTAACCGGTCAACGTCGTATTGGCCCAGTAGGAACCGGCAAGGATCACCATGGCATCTTCATTACCATAGGGCTCGATGTTGTATGTTCCTTCCGCCATTCGCCCTTCGGTACGGATCGTTACCAGCAACGGCTGACCCAAAACCTTGGTGCTCAACACCAGGGAATCACCCAGATCCGTTTCTGAATACTGCACACACACCAGATTCGACGCCACCACATCCGGCAACAGGGGCGAGCTTACTTCAAACTCGCCCATATTGAACTGCGCCAGATTATCCATTTTTTCGAACTCACGGATCTGATTGTCGTAGCGCCATTCCATGGTGTCGTTGTTGATGACCTGCAATGGTGCCAGATCATGGTTATATCCGGTGTAGACATTACCGGTACGGGTAATGGCATCCACCTCAAAGGCGCGACTGCAGTCCACCATGGTGGCACTGGCACCGGTACCCTGAATCATAAGAGTAGAATAGAAAGTTTCCCCATCAAATTCTTCGATCATGCGCCACAGACCCTGGGTGTTGGCACTGCCTGACGTTTTACGTACCACATCATCCTGTGGCTGTTCCTCACCACCGCAGCCGGGCAGCATGATCACAGCCGACGCCAGCAGAGCAGGCATCGCGCATCGGACTATCCTATTTTTTTTCATCGTTTCAAACCTTCGTTGTTATTGTTATGCCGCCATCAGAAATCATTCATCAGAATGTTTTCGATATTGCGCTCTGCCAAAGCCGAAATAGTCAGGGAAGGATTCACCGCACCCGTGCTGCCATTGATCATGGCACCGTCCATCACATACAGACGGTCATAACCATTGAGACGACCGTAAGCGTCCGCGGCCTGTCCCAGAATGGCACCGCCCAATGGATGTGCAGTAAAGGAATCATTTACATCCGGCACCACACCCAACAAGCCGGGCAGAGTCAGGCTGGCATCCGCAATCCGGTTGTTCATCTCACGGGTAGCCGCCACCACATCGGCGTTACCCTCCCGTGGCCACAACAAGGTGGTGGAATCCGTCGCCGGATCGTATTGGAAACGGCACCGGTTAGTCATATCAAAGCCCATGCCCAGGGAACCAATGGCGGTCAGGTTCACAGGCACATGCAGGGCATACCAGTTTTCCATGGTAATGGGAGGGCCAAACCGATCGTCGCGGATGATGCCCGCAGAAGGTGAAGCCTGGTACAGCCCCTGCAATTCACTCACCGTGCGCACCACCGCAGTATCACCGTTGGTTCCCCAGCCTTCGCCAATGAATTCATTGAGGTTAGGCAGGTCACCCAATTCACGGGCCTTCAGCAACAGTTCAGTGGTGCCGATGGAGCCGGCAGCCATAAACAGGTAGTCACAGGATAACGTGAACTGATCAATGATCTCCCCCATGGGATCAATCTGCTCGATCTCCACCAGGTAGCGACCGTTACTGTCCTGACCCAGGCTTTTCACCTGCATACCGGGATAGATACTGGTGTACCCACTCTGTTCTGCGTATTTCAGATAGTTCTGCGTTAAATCAAACTTGGCACCGTTGCTGTTGCCATGATTACTTTCACCAATTGAGGCAGAAGGCCGGCTGCGGTAGTGAAACTCCTTACGCACCACATCCCAGTTCCAGATGCCGTCAATGCGCTCCGGCTCATAACCCGCCAGGCGCACCTGTTTATCCCAGACCCGGGAATGGCCAAATGACGGCTTATAATAAAGATCATCCGGCAGCGGGCTCAACCGCAACATCTCGCGCACGCGAGGGTAATACACGTTGCGCATTTCTTCATAATTCACCACATTGCCGAAGATGGCTTCGAAATACTGACGTTCCGGTTCAATCATCACACCGGTAAATACTTTCGAGCCACCACCGACGCAGGCGCCACGCCACACGTCTATGTTTTCGTATTCTGTTACGTCCAGCAGACCACCGAATTTATCAAAACTGGTGGTCAGGCCAGTCAGCATTTTCGCGCTGGTACGATGCCAATAGGCACGGCCATCCGGGAAAAAATCATTGGGATGAATTTTACGCCAGGGGTCGATAGGCCAACGACAACCCCGTTCCAGTACGGTGGTTTGAATGCCGGCCTGAGCCAGACGATAGGAAGAGATGGCACCGCCAAAGCCTGACCCTATAACGATGGCCGGGGTATAGGCCGGGGGCCGGCTGACCGGATTGAACAGTTCAGGAACCTGTAAACGGTATTTTTCTTCGGGGGTAGCGGCAGCGGCTATTTGCGAAGCCGAAGCCAATGCACCGGCGGCACCAACAGCGGCACCGGCTTTGAAAAAATCGCGACGTTTCATTATTGTTATGATCCGTATTGTTGTTGTCAGTTAAGAGCTGTGTTTCAAACGGCAGGCTCAGTTTCACCCGCAACAGCCTCATAGTACTGAACAGCTAACGAAATCAATTGTTAATACAGGGGAAATATTAAACCGGGCTGGCCCAATACAACCGAAGCAGGCAGGCTTTCTTTAAAAAATGAGAACAATCAAAACAAAAGGCGGCATAAGCCGCCTCCTTTATTGCAGAACATAACGAGCTCTGTTTATGTCACGCTTTAAGCGCTGACCACGAATAAAGCCACGACACAACCCAGCGCCAAAAACCAGAACAGGGAGCGCAATGTGGGCTTGTCCGCAATGTAGGTAACGCCATAAGCAATGCGCAGGGCGATGAAATTAATGGACAGCAAATCAATCCAGTATTGTGGCCCCCCGGCCAGATGCGCCACGATCACCGCGGCGACAAACCCCGGTAATGCCTCGAAGGTGTTCATCTGCGCCCAATTGGCGCGGGCGCCGCGCCCTTCCAGTTCTCCCAGCCAACTGCGGGGCTTGCTGTTATCAAAGCCCCGTTTGCTGGCCTTGGCGATCATTGTGAATGGATACGGCAACAGAATGGCCACCAACACACACCAGTATGCAATTGTCATGTTTCCCCCTAATCCTGATTTTTTATGGATCGCACAGGCCTGCCATCAACGGCCCACTGGGCATGTCGCGTTATGACTGCGTCGCCATTGTTGCCTTTGCAACAAAAAGCCCAGCAAGGCACGGCCCGTGCCTTGCTGGAAATATCTCACAAAATCAGAAAGATATCACCATAAGCGCAAATGATTGCTATTGGCGCGGCTTTTGCTGAATTGTTCATGCCTGTCACTCTCAGTGCAATGGCCAGAATAGAGACTAGTAGCGTCAAAGCGGGATACCACCATGTATATCTGTCTGTGTAAGGATGTCACCGACCGTCAGCTGCGGGAAAGCATACGCCGGGGGGCTTGTAGTTTTGGCCAGGTGCGACGCCACTGCAACCTGGGTGGCAAATGCGGCAAGTGCATGGGAGAAGCCAGACTGATCGTGCAGAAAGAGCTGATGAATCAGGGTCAAACCTCAACTTCTGCCTGTGGAAACCGCTGAAATTTGGTATGGTAGTGCCCCTTCGGAGGTGAACTGTCATGCCCGCTGTCGACCCCATTCTTTTATCCATTGCCCAGATCAGTACCTTTGTTCAGAATCAGGAACGCACCAATGCCACCGGCTTCTTTTTCAAACGCGATGAGCGTCTTTACCTGATTACCAGCCGACACGTGGTCATTGATGAAAACAACAATCACTTTCCGGACCGGATTCAGATCAAACTCTTCACCAACACCGATAACCTGGCCCAGTCGGCCAACTTTTCCATTCCGCTGTACCAGTCCGGCAAGGCGCAATGGATTCAGGCCAAAGACAGTTCCGGTACCATTGACGTGGTGGCAATCGAACTGAAACAGAATGCCCTGCCCGGCAGCGTTTTATATCAGGCGTTTTCCCCCCACACACTGTGCCAGCCGGATACCAAAGTGGAAGTGGGAACACCGCTTATGGTGGTGGGATTTCCGTTGGGATTTTCCGATACCCTGCATAACCTGCCGGTGGTGCGGCAGGCCATGCTGGCGTCATCCTTTGGTTTGCGTTTTCAGGGCATGGGTTACTTTTTGACGGATGCACGTACCCATCGCGGTATCAGTGGCGCACCGGTGGTGATGCGGGTGGAATCAGGCCCGGCGGAGCAACCGGAATTCCACTGGTTGCTGCTGGGCGTGCACTCCTCGCGTCTGGACGTGGGCACCCGGGATCTACAGCTGGACGAAGCATTGGGGTTGAACTGCGCCTGGTATGCCGACATCCTGATGACCCTGACCGAACCGCGCGCCGCTTGATACTCTTACAACTGCACCGGTAACGGCCTGGCGATCACGATTTCCTGAGCGCTTAAGTCACATTGCCAGGCCATCACTTCCACGCCCGCGGCATGGGCCTGACGTAAGGCTGCGCCGTATTTCGGATCGATATGGTCCGCCGGCCTGGCAACCGTTACGCCGCTGTGCTGCACACAGAAAAACAGTACCGCACGATGACCCTGCTGCACCATGGCTTCCAGCTCACGCAAATGTTTGCGGCCACGTTCGGTGACCGCATCCGGGAAATACCCGATGTCGCCCTCACCCAGGGTCAGGTTCTTGATCTCGACAAAACACCGCGCCGCGGCCGACTCCAGCAGCAAGTCAATTCGGCTGTTTTCCGCGCCGTATTTCACTTCGCTGCGAATAACGTCGTAACCATCCAGTTCAGGCACCTGGCCCGCCGCTATGGCTTCTCTCACTAACCCATTGGCGCGGCCGGTATTGATTCCGGCAATGGCACCATTGCCCACCGACACCAGCTCCCAGGTGTGTCGGTATTTGCGTTTTGGATTGCCGCTGTCAGAAATCCACACGGTGCTGCCGGCTTCATTGCAGTTCTTCATGGAACCGGTGTTGGGGCAATGCACGGTCAGTTCAGTACCGTCTTGCAGGACTATATCCGCCAGAAAACGTTTGTAGCGCTTCACCAGCGTGCCCTGAGTCAAAGGGGGATCAAACTTCATAAGGTATCCGGATCATTCAAATTAAGCGATAAAGGTGGCGATTCGATCGATGGCTTCCTGCAGGCGCTCCTGGCTGGCACTGTAGGCAATGCGAATGTAACGACTGGCCTGGTGGGCACCAAAATCGAGGCCCGGGGTCACCGCAACCCCGCAACCGTGGAGTAACCGCTGGCAGAATTCAAAACTGTTATCGGTGATGGCGGAAACGTCACAATACAGGTAAAAGGCACCCTGTGGCCGGCAGGGAACCGAGATCCCCAATTCCGGCAAGTGCTCCAGCAGAAAGTCCCGCCGCTGCCCCATAATGCGGCGACGGTCTTCGTAGAGCGCCTGCGTATCCTCGCTGAAGGCCGCCAGCGCCGCATACTGGGCCACCGTCGGTGCCGCCAGATAATAGTTCTGCGCCAGTTTCTCCAGATCCGCCACATGCTGCTGCGGCGCCACCAACCAACCCAATCGCCAGCCGGTCATATTGAAATATTTGGAAAAGCTGTTGATCACAAACAGGCTGTCCTGTTCATCCGGCAGAGACAACGCCGTCACCGGGTCCTGATCGTAAACCAGACAATGGTAAATTTCATCCACCAGCAGGGCGCCCTGCCGCGCATCCACCGCTTGTTTGATGGCGTCCAGCTCGGCCAGCGGAATCACGGTGCCGGTGGGATTGGACGGCGACGCCACCCAGGCAGCACGGGTATCGGCTTGCCAGTGCTGTCGCACCAAACCGGCCGATAACTGATAGGCTGTGTCCGCGCCCACCGCAATGCGTTGTGGACGAGCACCCACCTGGTGCAGAAAATTATCATTGCAGGGGTAACCGGGATCGGTGAGCAGCACACCATCGCCGGCATTGAACAGTAACGCCGTGAGCAAGCCGATGGCGCCGGAGGCACCGGGGGTAATCAGTATTTGGCCCGCCGGTACATCAATCCCGAATTTACTTTGGTAAAACCCGGAAATGGCCTCGCGCAACGCCGGCAACCCCAACGCAGTGGTGTAGCGGGTTTGCCCCGCCTCCATGGCGCGCACCCCGGCAGCCACAACCGCCTGGGGTGTCGGAAAGTCCGGCTCACCCACCTCCAGATGGATAATATCGCGGCCCTGCTGCTCCAGTTGCTGCGCCTGCTCCATCAGCACCATTACGTGGAATGAGGTAATGCTGTCCAGTCTGTCTGCCAGTTTTCGCAAAGCTGCCATCCCCTTGTCATTGTTTTTTCATAAAAGTGGTAAAAGATCACACCCACATAGTATTCCATAGCCCTGAAAATGGGGTTATGATCGGGCGCTTGTCGTCGGAGGACGGCGATTCTGCCCCATATAACACGCAGTTATATTCGGCGGCCGCCAGCCTGAACAATGAACTAACAGGCCCGATGATTACAACCCTGAGTGGATTGGCCCCGGCACCACAGGATGGAAAGCCTAATGTGGAATACCATAAGGTCAAGCAATATCAAGGATTTGCCAATCTTGGAATTTGCTGATATAGATTAAAGATTGAGCAGTTGCGAGGAATACGCTAATGGCAACAAGAAAAAAGAAAAACGTCGTCGAGCTTTCACGTTCCCATTTCGAACCCTACGAGCCGGCGAAAGACGAAGAGTACATGAGCAAAGGCCAGCTTGAGCATTTCAAGCAGATTCTGCTGAACTGGCGCCAGGAACTGATGGAAGAAGTGGACCGCACCGTTCACCACATGAAAGATGAATCCATCAACCTTCCCGACGCGGCTGACCGTGCCACCCAGGAAGAAGAATTCAGCCTTGAACTGCGTACCCGTGATCGCGAGCGCAAACTGATCCGCAAGATTAATCAGGCACTGGATTCCATCGAGAAAGAAGAATACGGCTGGTGCGATGCCTGCGGTATCGAAATCGGCATCCGGCGCCTGGAAGCACGACCCACCGCAACGCTCTGCATCGACTGCAAAACGCTGCAGGAAATCAAAGAGAAACAGTGGGGCACCTGATCCAGCATCTCTGCTCAACCAATTCAGGCACGGTTCGATCACCGTGCCTTTTTTGTTGTAGCACCCGGCACATTCCGTTCCAACCATGAATCAGCCCGCCCCCGACAGCACTTACATCGGCCGCTTTGCCCCCTCTCCCACCGGCCCCCTGCACATCGGCTCCCTGTTGACGGCAGTGGCCAGTTACGCCGATGCCAAAGCCCACGGCGGCCAATGGCTGGTTCGCATGGAAGACCTCGATCCGCCCCGGGAGATGGCAGGCGCCGCCGATCGCATTCTGGAAACGCTCCAGCACTTTGGTCTGCATTGGGATGGCGACGTGCTGTACCAAAGCCGGCGACAGGCACGCTACCAAAGCACCGTGCAACAGCTTCTGGATCAGGGTTTGGCGTACTACTGCACCTGCTCCCGCGCGCAGATTCAGGCGCGCAGCGGTTCCAACACCTATCCCGGCACCTGCCGGGGCTGCAGCATCCCACCGCTAAAGCCCCATGCTATCCGGCTGCAGGTCAAGGATGCCGATATCCATTTCGAAGACGCATTGCAAGGGCCCCTGCACTGCAATCTGCAACAACAGGGCGGCGACTTTGTTATCCAACGCAAAGACCACCTGTATGCCTATCACCTGGCGGTGGTACTGGACGATGCCGATCAGGGCATTACGCATATCGTACGCGGCAGCGATCTGCTGGAATCCACCTTTGCTCACTGGCACCTGCAAACGGTGCTGTCCCTGCCGCACCCGCACTACGCGCACCTGCCGGTCATCGTCAATGCAGATGGACAGAAACTTTCCAAGCAGACCCATGCCGAGCCCATTCCCCTGGCCGCGCCGGCTCCCTATTTGATGTACTGCCTGCAGACCCTGGGTCAGCAACCACCGGCAACACTGAACGGCGCCAGTGCCCATTCCATTCTGCAATGGGCCTGCGAACATTGGCAGCTAGAACGGGTACCGCCCGCGCGCTATCTGCCGCAACAGCAGATCCGGTAACCGTAGCAGGCTCCGACCCGAGAGACACCACAACTCTGACTTTGCACAACCCTGCGTCCTCACGTACCATCAACAAACGTCTTATACTGGTTATTGTCATGTACATTGATCGGCTGGTTCTCATCTTTATCGCTGGTGCCTACGTGCTCTCGCCCTCCCTTATGCAATGGTGGGCAGAAAGCGGAACGGCCTGGTGGCGCCCGTTTATCGTATGGGGCCTGCTGATTGCCGTTACATTCTGGATTGCTCGGAGTCGGGATCTGGATGGATTTTAGTGTTGCCCAGCTGTTCGGTATCGGTGTTGGATACCTGCTGCTGTTTTTCCTGGTTGCCTACCTCACTGAGCACGGTTATATCCCTGCCCGCATTGTTCGCCACCCGGCCACCTACGTGTTGTCGCTGGGGGTGTTTGCCAGCGCCTGGGCCATCTACGGTGCGGTCGGCTTCGCCCACGATTTCGGCTACAACTTTCTGGCCTATTACCTGGGTATTTCCGGCGCCTTCATGCTGGCACCCATCATTCTGGCGCCCATTCTGCGGCTTACCCAAACCTACCAACTGGGCTCCCTGGCGGATTTACTGTCCTTTCGCTACCGCAGCCCGGTAGTGGGCGCCGTGGTCACCATCACCATGCTGGTGGGCATCATGCCGCTGCTGGCGTTACAGATTCAGGCGGTTTCCGATGCAGTCCACATTCTGAATGAAGATACCTCCCAGGAGATGCTGGCCTTTGTCTTTGTTTTGCTGATCATCATGTTTGCCATTCTGTTCGGCGCACGCCACATCAGCACCCGGGAAAAACACGAAGGCCTGGTGGTGGCCATTGCCTTTGAATCCCTGGTCAAGCTGGTGGGTTTCCTGTTGCTGGGGGCCATCATTCTGATCGATGTGTTCGGTGGCCCCGCCGGCCTCAACGACTGGCTGTCGGATCATCCGGAGCAGTTGGTGTCACTCTACCAACCCCTGGAGGAAGGCCCCTGGCGCGCCCTGGTGGCAGCCTTCTTCGTGGCCTCAGTGGCCATGCCCCACATGTTCCATATGGCGTTCACCGAAAACCTCAACCCCCGTGCCATCATGACCGCCAGTTGGGGCTTGCCCCTGTATCTGTTCCTGATCGCGCTACCGGTGCTGATTATCGTCTGGGCGGCGGCCAAACTGAACATCTTCAGCAATCCGGAATACTTCACCCTGCTGGTACCGCAGGCGCTTGAATCCCGCTGGCTGGCCATTCTCGGCTTTGCCGCGGGGCTGTCTGCCGCCAGCGGCGTCATCATCGTCTGCACCCTGTCGCTGTCGGCCATGTTTCTCAATCACATTGTGTTGCCCATGGCCCCTTTCTATCGCCGCAGCAACCTGTACTCCTGGTTGCTGTGGATGCGCCGCCTGCTGATCACCGCCATCATCCTGGTGAGCTACGGCTTTTATGTGGTCATGCAGAACAAGCACACCCTGTCGGAATTGGGCTTTCTGGCGTTTGTGGCCACCATGCAGTTTGTACCCGGCTTATTTGGGGTGCTGCTGTGGCCCAAAGCCAACAAGGACGGCTTTCTTGCCGGTCTGGCCGCGGGCCTCAGCGTGTGGTTGTTCGGCCTATTGCTGCCGGTACTGCTGGGGATCCAGTTCCAGATCTCGGCACCACTGCTGTTCGATGATCTGTTTCCCACCCCCAACAACAGTTACATGGTGGCCACCTTCGCTATTTTCATCAATTCCACCATTTTCGGCATCGTCTCCATGCTGACGGAATCGTCCCCCGCCGAAATGCAGGCCGCAGAAACCTGCAATGTCGACAACCTGCGGCGGCCGCAGCGTTGGGAGCTGTCCATCTCGTCGGCCCGCGAATTCATCGGCCGCCTGTCAAAACCCCTGGGGGCCAGCACCGCCCGCCGGGAGGTGGAACTGGCGCTCAACGATCTGGCCATGAGCCTGGATGAAACCCGCCCCTATGCCCTGCGCCGTCTGCGCGACCAGCTGGAAAGCAATCTGTCCGGTTTGCTGGGCCCGTCGGTGGCCCATGAAATCATGAACGGCTCGGTACCCTATGTGATTCAGACCAACAACACCGACAGCCAGGACATTCATTTTATCGAAAGCCGGCTGGAAGAATATCACGACAAGCTCACCGGCCTGGCCGGTGAGCTGGACAGCCTGCGCCGCTTCCACCGGCAAACTCTGCAGGATCTGCCGGTGGGGGTCTGCTCCCTGGGTGGCGACGGTGAGGTGCTGGGCTGGAACAGCGCCCTGGAAGCCATTACCCGGGTGTCACCGGATCAGATCCTGGGCTCCCAGATCAGCCATTTGCCGGAACCCTGGAACTCCGTCTTCAGCCAGTTCATCGTCAACGAATCCCGCAATCAGCAGGTGGAAGTGGAGCTCGAAGGTGTCCACCGCTGGATCAGCCTGCATAAAGCAGCCATCGGCCTGGGCAAGCTCAATCAAGCCAACAGCGGACAGGTGGTGGTGGTGGAAGACACCACCGAGGTCAAGATGCTGGAACACCATGTGGCCCACAATGAGCGCCTGGCGTCGGTGGGGCGGCTGGCGGCCGGTGTCGCCCACGAAATCGGCAACCCCATCACCGGCATCGCCTGCCTGGCGCAGAACCTGCGTTACGACAGCAAGCAACCGGAAATACTGGACAGTGCCGATCAGATTCTGGATCAAACCAAACGCATCAGTCGTATCGTACAGTCATTGGTAAGCTTCAGTCACAGCGGCACCACCGAAGTGGCCATGGAGCCGGTGTACGTCTTTGAGTGTGCCCAGGAGGCCATTGACCTGCTGAGCCTGAACAAAGAGGTCACTCAGGTCAGTTTCACCAACCTTGCCGACCCCAACCACTGCGTCAAAGGTGATCAGCAGCGTCTGACGCAGGTGTTCATCAACCTGCTCAGCAATGCCCGGGATGCCATGTCCGGTGGCGGTGAAGTCAAGGTCATCAGCCACGAAAAAGACCACACCATCGTCATTGACGTCGAGGATAACGGCAGCGGCATTGCGCCGGAAGTGCTCAAGCGAATTTACGAGCCCTTTGTCACCACCAAAGATCCGGGAAAAGGCACCGGCCTGGGTATGTCGCTGGTGTACAGCATTGTTGAAGAGCACTACGGTCAGATCGCAATACATAGCCCACTGGATTCCGAAAAAGGCGGAACCCGTGTTACCATAACTCTCCCCCGCTATACCCTGTTATCCGGGGAGAATTCCGAAGTCGACCACGAGGAACAGCATGAGCCACATCCTGATCGTTGAAGACGAAGCAGTCATACGTAACGCCTTGCGTCGTCTTTTGGAGCGAAACGGTTACCAGGTTAGCGAAGCCGGAGCTGTACAGGATGCTATCGATGCTTTTAAATTGGGTGATTTCGATCTTATCGTCACCGACCTGCGCCTGCCCGGCGCCCCCGGCACCGACATCATTCCCCAGGCGGAAGGCGTGCCGGTACTGGTAATGACCAGTTACGCCAGCCTTAAGTCTGCCGTCGAATCCATGAAGATGGGCGCTGTTGATTACATCGCCAAGCCCTTCGATCATGACGAAATGCTGATGTCAGTGGAACGCATTCTGAAAGAAAAGGCACTGGAGCGGGAAAACCACGCCCTGAAATCCCAGATCAGCCGCGATTACCCCTTGAACGGCATGATCGGGGAATGCGAATCCATGCAGGTGTTATTCAAGAATATCCAAAAGGTGGCGCCCACGGATTCCACCGTGCTGGTACTGGGTGAATCCGGCACCGGTAAAGAACTGGTGGCCCGGGCTGTACACGACCAAAGCCTGCGTCACGGCGGCCCGCTGATTTCAGTGAACTGCGCCGCCATACCGGAAACCCTGATTGAATCCGAGCTGTTCGGCCATGAGAAAGGTGCCTTCACCGGTGCCAATGCCAATCGCAAGGGGCTGGTGGAAGCGGCCGACGGCGGCACCCTGTTCCTCGATGAAATCGGCGAACTGCCGTTGGAAGCCCAGGCCCGCCTGCTGCGTCTGCTGCAGGAGAAAGAAGTCCGCCGTGTAGGCTCAGTACAATCCAAAACCGTGGATGTGCGCCTGGTGGCGGCGACCCACCGCAACCTGAAGTACCTGGCCAGAGAGGGCCGCTTTCGGGAGGATCTGTATTACCGGCTGCACGTGGTGGAGCTGAAGCTACCGCCGTTGCGGGAACGGGGTGCTGATGTTGAGAAGCTCGCCCGCGAACTGCTGGCCCGCACCACCCGGCGCATGGCCAAGCAAGAGATGTCGTTTACCAATGATGCCATTGCCGCCATCAACAAATACAGTTGGCCGGGCAATGTGCGGGAACTGGAAAACGCCATTGAACGGGCCGTGATCCTGTGTGACGGCCAGGTGATTGCGCCGGATTTGTTGGCGCTGGACATGCATTCAGAGCCTGCCTATCAGCTGGATGATGACGTTCCCCTGCCCAAACCCATCAACCGCAACAATCACGATGACGTGGAAGACCCGGCTGAAGACCTGTCCCTGGAGGACTACTTCCAGCGTTTCGTGTTGGAACATCAGGAACAGATGACCGAAACCGAATTAGCCCAGAAACTGGGTATCAGCCGCAAATGCCTGTGGGAACGCCGTCAAAGACTTGGCATCCCCCGTAAAAAGCCCGCCTCCCGCTAAAGACAGAAATCCGACACACTTCCACCGGTAACACCTGTCTAAATTTTGACCTTATGTTACGGATTGTTACTGCCTGCACCCTGCACAGTGACCAAACCATTCCTGCGCCCCTTACCCACTGAAGGTTTTTCCCATTCAAAACGTTGAAATGTTAACAAATTTAACCAAGCGTAACGGGCGTGTTACTTGTGTTCCCCTACACACAAGTGTTACCGACCTACACACCAGCGGGAACACTTACACAGTCACCCGGTAACAGAATATTGACCTTTTGCCCTGTTTACATCCCGTAACATTCATAACTACATGTTATATATGAATATTTTTATTTTGGACCAAGTTGGCACGCGCCCTGCTATATATCTAGCGTACCAACAAGGGTAAGCCGAAATAACTAATAACAATAATAAAACGGCACCCTTGAACAGTCGAAAGCAATAAAAATAATAATAAAGCTCGGTGGTCACTTTTTAAGTGGCATACAGAAAGAGGACAACCTTCGGGTTGTGAGCCATAACAAGAACAATAATAAATGGCTTAGATTGAAAAATCCCTCTTACTGCCACAACCACCAAAAAAACGAAAATAAAAATAAGAAATGCGATAATAACAATAAAAACAGATCGCTAAACAACAACAATAAGAGTCGGCACAAAGACTGGGCCTTCGGGCCCAGTCAGAAAAAAGAATAGAGCTTCTATAAAAACTACTACAAGCATGAAGCGTAAGGGAAAGTCGAAAGGCTTTCCCTTTTTGCTTTTAGGATCACCCAAAAAACCCTACCAACCTGCCAAATAGGCGTCTAACCTATTGAATGGAGTGTATTACTCCGGTCAGTCGGTGTTAGAATCAGACCCCAACCAACCCAACCGTTCAATTAATACGGATACGCGACCCGCAGCATGCCTAAACGGCTTATTAAAAAAATCAAAGGCCTCCTCTCAGGCAACACGGAAACCCCCATTGCCAGAGTCATTCCCCGGGGCGAGCACGACTTTCCGGAAGAAGACATTCGCCGCAGCGTCCTCACGGTACTGGATGGGTTGACCGATGCCGGCTACGAAGCCTATCTGGTGGGCGGTTCCATCCGTGACGGCCTGATTGGCCTGCACCCCAAGGATTTCGACATTGCCACCAGCGCCACCCCTGAACAGATCAAGGCAGTATTTCCCCGTAACTGCCGCCTGATCGGCCGGCGCTTTCGCCTGGCCCATGTGCGCTTTGGCCGGGAAATACTTGAAGTAGCCACCTTCCGGGGCTGTCACAGCAAGTCGGAAACCAATGAAAACCACTCATCCCAATCGGAAGAAGGCATGCTGCTGCGGGATAATGTGTTCGGCACCCTGGATGAAGACGCCGTGCGCCGCGACTTCACCGCCAACGCCCTCTACTACCGCCATACCGATGGTGCGGTACTGGACTACGTGGATGGTTACGAAGACATTCTGCACCGTACCCTGCGCCTGATCGGCGATCCGGAGCAACGCTACCGGGAAGACCCGGTGCGCATGCTGCGAGCCGTGCGCTTTGCCGCCAAGCTGGATTTTGATATCGAACCCAAAACCGCAGCCCCCATTCGCGAGCTGTCTGATCTGCTGGGGCTGATTCCCGCGGCACGCTTGTTTGAAGAAGTGCTGAAACTGTTTCTGGGTGGCTACGCCCAGGCAGTCTGGCCCTTGTTGGTGGAGTATGAGCTGGCCCGCTGGCTGTTCCCGCAATCGGTACCTGAGGTCAACAACGAACCCGGCATGCAGGCAATGATTGATTTGGCCCTGCGCAACACAGACCATCGACTGGCGCAAGGCAAACCGGTGACACCGGCGTTTCTGCTGGCGGTGTTACTGTGGGGCCCGCTGCAGATGGCCTGGAAAAAAGAGCAGGAAAAGGGTACCCATGCCACCCCGGCACTGCAAAAAGCCATTCAAAAGGTCATCAGCGAACAAACCCAGAGTACCTCCATCCCCAAACGCTTCGGCATACCCATGCGCGAAATCTGGGAACTACAGGGTCGGCTGGCACAACGCTCACTGAAACGCTGCGAGAGCCTGGTTCAGCACCCCCGCTTCCGCGCCGCCTACGACATGCTGCTGCTGCGGGAAGAGGCCGGTGAAATTGAACCCGGCCTGGGCCAGTGGTGGACCCAATACCAGGAAGCCGATGCCGAAGAGCGGGCCAACCTGTGCCAGTCGCTGGGTGGCAGCAACAAACCCCGCCGCCGTCGCCGTTACAAGAACCGCCGCCGCAGTACACCGCCCAACCCATGACGCAGCAGGTTTACATCGGCCTGGGCAGCAATCTGCAACACCCCCTGCAACAACTGCAACGCGCCGTTGACCGCATCCGCCAGATCCCCCAAACAACCCTCGTGGCCGTATCCCCCTTTTATGGCAGCACTGCCGTTGGCCCCGGTGAGCAACCGGATTACGTCAATGCCGCGGCCTTGCTGGAAACCCGGCTGCAGCCCCATGCCCTGCTGGATCAGCTGCAGGCCATCGAACGGGAACAGGGGCGCGCACGGGGCCCACAGCAGTGGGTAGCCCGAACTCTGGATCTCGATGTGCTGCTGTTTGACAATAAGCAGATCGAAACCGAACGTTTACAGATTCCACACCCCAGAATGACTGAACGCAATTTTGTCTTGCAACCTCTACTGGACTTGAATCCGGACCTGGCCCTGCCGGATGGCCGCAGGGTTCAGGATTTGATGGCGATGCTCGACCACCAGGGTCTGTGGCCCCTATGAAATTCATCGTGGTGGAAGGCCCCATCGGCGTGGGTAAAACAACTCTCACCCATAAACTGTCCGCCACGTTCGGTTATGACCTGCTGCTGGAGGGGGCCAATGAAAACCCGTTTCTGGAACGTTTCTACCATGATCAGAAGCAATGGGCGTTACAAACCCAGTTATATTTTCTGTTGCAGCGCGCCGAACAACTGAATGCTCTGCGCCAGAACGATCTGTTCGAACCGGTGCGGGTGGCGGATTTTCTGATTCATAAAGATCGCCTGTTTGCCGGCCTGACGTTGGATGATGATGAATTCAGCCTCTACGACAAGGTTTACCAGCATGTCATTTCCAGCATTCCGTGCCCGGATCTGGTGATCTATCTGCAGGCACCGGTAGACCAGTTACAAGCCCGCATAAAAAGACGGGGCATCGCCTGCGAACAAAACATCACTGATCAGTACCTGGCCCGGCTCAGTGAAGCCTATGTGGATTTTTTTCTGCGCTACGACGAATCGCCGTTACTGATCGTCAATACCGAGCACCTCAACTTGGCAGAAAGCACCCGTGACTATGAAAATCTGGTGGAGTATATTCTGTCCATTCGCAGTGGCAGACACTACTTCAATCCAGTTGCCGGCTAATCAGGAACGCGGTATTTCCTGAAAGAACAGCAACTCAGAAGGAGCAGCACCAATCATGGCTATTACCCTTTCCACCCTCAACAAACTCAAGCAGGAAGGCAGCAAATTTACCTGCCTGACGGCCTACGACAGCACCTTCGCCCACCTGGCCAGCAACGCCGGGGTGGAAGTGTTGCTGGTAGGGGATTCCCTGGGTAACGTACTGCAAGGCCACGACAGCACGGTGCCGGTTACTCTGCAGGATATGATTTATCATACCGAGTGTGTCAAACGTGGTAACCAGGGCGCTCTGATCATGTCGGATCTGCCATTCATGACCTACGCCACCGAAGAACAGACCCTGGAAAGCTGTGCCGCCCTCATGCGCGCCGGCGCCCATGTGGTCAAAATGGAAGGTGGTGAGTGGCTGGCGGGCAGCGTTAAAAAATTAACCGAGCGCGGAGTGCCAGTGTGCATTCATTTGGGCCTGACCCCGCAATCGGTGAACAAGTTTGGCGGCTACAAAGTGCAGGGCCGCGATCCGGCGGAACGGGAGGCGTTGATCCGGGATTCACTGGCGGCGGAACAGGCCGGCGCAGCGATCCTCTTGTTTGAATGCATTCCCTCCGACCTGATGGAGGAGATCATGTCCAAAGTATCCATTCCCGTCATCGGCATTGGTGCCGGGCCGGCTTCCGATGCCCAGGTGCTGGTGATGCACGACATGCTGGGCGCCACCACCCGCAAACCTGCCAAATTTGTGAAGAATTTTATGGCCGCGGGTGACGGCACCATACAGGGCGCCTTCAGCGCCTACGTGGCGGCCGTGAAAGATGGCTCATTCCCCGCAGCGGAGCATGGTTTCGACTGATGAAAACAGTACACACCATCAAAGAACTGCGCGATCACGTGCACCAACAGCGCATGGCGGGTAAACGGATCGGATTTGTACCCACCATGGGCAATTTGCACGCCGGGCACATCACCCTGGTCACCGCAGGCCTGAAGCAATGCGATGTCATGGTATCCAGCGTTTTTGTAAACCCCACTCAGTTTGGCCCGGGCGAGGATTTCGATAAATACCCCCGCACCCTGGAGGCGGATGCCGCCCAACTGCAGGCCGCCGGGTGCAACCTGTTGTTCGCGCCATCGGTGGATGAGATGTACCCCGGTGACCAGGACCAATGGGCCAAAGTGGTGGTCACCGAGATCACGGAACGTCACTGCGGTGCCGCCCGGCCCGGCCATTTCGATGGGGTCTCCACCGTCGTCACCAAGTTGTTCAACATCGTCAAACCCGATGTGGCCCTGTTCGGCAAGAAAGACTTTCAGCAACTGGCCGTAATCAAGCGCATGACCACCGCCCTGTGTTTTGATATCGATGTGATTGGCATTGACACCGTGCGCGAGGCCAACGGCCTGGCCATGAGCTCCCGAAACGGCTACCTGAGCGTCGATGAGAAAGAACGTGGAGCGGCCCTGTATCAATGCCTGTGCTCTGCCAAAGAGCGCATTCAGAATGGCGAGCGGGATTACGACTCCCTCTCACAGCAGGCCCACGCAACCCTCAGCGCCGCCGGCTTCGAGCCTGAGTATTTCAACGTTTGTCGGGCCGATACGCTGGCACCGGCCACAGCGGGCGACAAGGATCTGGTGATCCTGGCGGCCGCCAGGATGGGCAAAGCGCGCCTGATCGATAACATCGACTTCAGGCTGCAGGATTAAGTCGGCGGTGATGGGGTAACCCCGCCGACAGCAACGCCGCCAGCAACACAAACCCGGACGACACCAACAGGCACACCGCCAATCCATGGGACTGAAACAGCCAGCCGGACAACAGCGTCCCCATCAGGCGCCCCATGGCATTGGCCATGTAGTAAAATCCCACATCCAGCGATACGCCGTCCGCGTCGGCGTAATGGACAATCAGATAACTGTGCAGCGAGGAGTTAATCGCAAACACCACACCGAACACCAGCAAACCGATCAACAGGCTCCATTGCACCGCCACCTCCAGCCACAGCAGGGCAGCGATCAACGCAGGCACGATAGACAGCACCAGGGCCCAACCCAGGGCATCACGGCCATCCGGTGTGCGGCCGGTCGGCGCGGTCAGGCGCGGTGCCTGAGTCTGCACCACGCCATAGCCGATAATCCACAGGGCAAGAAAACCACCCACCTGCCAGTGATCCCACCCCAGGCTCACCGCCAGATACACCGGCAAGGCCACCACGAACCAAACATCACGCGCCCCGAACAGAAACAGGCGGGCCGCTGACAGAGTATTCACCGGGCTGCTTTTGGAAAAAATCTGGCTGAATTTAGGGGCGTTTTTCGCTTTACCGAAATCACGCCGCAGCCTGGCCATACTCAACAGCCAAATCAACGCCAGCGCCACCGCCATGAACAACACCGCTCCCCGGAACCCCAGCACCATCAGCAACAGGCCCCCCATAAAAAACCCCGCGCCCTTTAACGCATTCTTGGAGCCGGTCAAAATAGCCACCCATCGATACAGCGTGCCCTGCGCATCAGCGGGCACCAACAGCTTAATGGCACTTTTGGCGCTCATCTTGTTGAGGTCTTTGGCGATGCCGGACAATGCCTGCGCCACCATAACCCAGGCCACGGTCAACCAGGCCGGTGGCACCAGCAACATGGCCAGCGCCACGACCTGCAGCAACAATCCAAGATTCATGGTGCGGTTCAAGCCCAGGCGCGCGCCAAGCCAACCGCCGGTCAGATTGGTGACCACGCCGAAGAATTCATAAAACAGAAACAGCAAGGCGATTTGCAGAGGGCTGTACCCCAACTGGTGGAAATGCAACACCACCAACATACGCAGGGCACCATCGGTCAGGGTGAAGGCCCAATAGTTGGCCGTCACCAGCAAGTACTGGCGCAGCTGCGGAGACAACTGGCGCAAACGCTCCATGGATCAGCCCTGATTGACGCCAGCGACTTTCAGTGCCAGCTCGGCACACCGGTTGGCATAGCCCCACTCATTGTCATACCAGGCATAGAGTTTTACCTGTGTGCCGTTGATCACCATGGTGGATAGGGCATCAATGATACTGGAGCGCGGATCGGTCCGGTAATCAATGGACACCAACGGGCGCTCTTCAAACCCCAGAATATCTTTCAACTCCTGCTCGGCCGCCTGTTGCAAAAACCCGTTTACCTCGGTAACCGAAGTGGCTCGCGCCACCTCAAACACACAATCCGTGAGCGAGGCATTGGCCAGCGGCACCCGCACTGCATGTCCGTTCAGCCTGCCTTTGAGTTCCGGGAAAATATGCGTGATGGCGGTAGCCGATCCGGTACTGGTGGGAATCAGGCTCATGCCGCAGGCCCGTGCCCGGCGCAGATCTTTATGGGGTGCATCCAGAATGGTCTGCGTATTGGTGATGTCGTGAATAGTGGTCATGGAGCCATGCACGATCCCAAGTTGCTCATGAATGACCTTCACCACCGGCGCCAGACAATTGGTGGTGCAGGAGGCGGCGGTCACAATCCGGTGGCGGGCAGGATCGTACAGGTGATCATTAACACCCATGACCACATTCAAAACGCTATCTTCCTTCACCGGTGCGCTTACCACCACCCGCTTCACCCCCTGCTCAAGATACCCCTGCAAGGCGGCGGTGGTTTTCATTTTGCCGGACGCCTCGATCACCACATCGCAACCCGACCAGTCCGTTTCAGCGATGAGCCTATTGCGCGAACAGGGAATCACCTGGTCACCGATGAGCATGTTATCCCCATCATGACCGGCCTCCTGCTGCCAGCGCCCGTGGACAGAATCAAAGTTCAACAGGTGGGCCAGGGTTGCGGCATCACCGGCCGGATCGTTTATGCATCGAAGCTCTACATCGCTTTTTTCCAGCAGCGCCCGCAGCGTCAGCCGCCCCATTCGACCAAACCCGTTGATGCCCAACTTAATGCTCATTGTGCTCCTCACTTCCCATACGTTGATGTGTAAAGCCCTAACAACAGGCCTGCGCCCGCAACGGACGCTGCCCCATGCGCTGAAGCTGCTCAAGATCGGCCTGGATAAAGGCCCCATTGGATGCGGTGGTCAGTACCAGCACCTGTTGTGCCCAGGCCGGCAGCTGGGGATTGATGCGGTAGAACACCCACTGCCCCTGGCGCCTATCCTGCAACAGGCCGCATTTACGCAGCTGCGCCAGGTGCCGGGACACTTTGGGCTGGCTGTCACCCAACGCGGCCATCAGCTCACAGACACATAACTCCCCTTCCTGCTGGATCAGCATGACGCAGCGCAGGCGGGTTTCGTCAGATAAACACTTATACAGCGATAATGGCTTCATGATCGCACCACCTTACACGGGATCTGTTTCATATATATTACTACCCATATATATGTTTTAGCGTATATATTGTGTAACAGAGCGCCTCACGCCATGGGTTCCAGTGGGATTGCCGGGGTAGCGCGCGAGGGCCAGAGAGAGGGGGCTAGTCGGAGAGGTAATACTCTACCGTAGACACCACCCGCACCTTTTTGATGTGGGGGTTATTGTTATCACGGGCGGTAATGCTGAACTGACCCTGGGAGGCACGCTTGATCTTGCCCAGGGTACTGGCAGAATCCTCCGCAAACTTTCCCGCCACCTCGCGGGCTTTCTTGGTGGCTTCTTCAATCATCTCGGGCTTGACCTCATTCAAACGGGTGAACAGGTATTCTGTCTGCGCCTGATAATCGCCCCGGGTGATCACGATACCCTGTTTACCCAGCTCCGACAGCTTGCTCATCACATTGCGCACGGCCGCAATCTGCCTGGAATACACCGTCACTGTCTGCTGCGCCGTGTAGCGGAACTGGCCCACAGGTGTGTTGCCATACTGCTGGGCCGACTTATCCGTTATGGCCGGGGCGGACAGTGTGATATCACCGGCATCAATGCCATTGGCCCGCAGGAACGCCTTGATTTTGCCGCTACTGGTATCCAATGCGCCATACAATGCCTCCAGCTCATTACTGGCTTCTGTGAACTGGATGGGCCAGATGACAATATCGGCATCGTACTCCCGTTCCGACAACCCTTTCACCGTAACCGTTCGCTCATACTCCTTAAACTTGATGGCAGAACCACCCAACACGTACCCCAGCCCCAACAGCCCCAGGCAAACAAATAATCCCAGCAGAAAGGCACCAGACGTGTTCTTATCACTCATTACAAACTCCCTTTTATGCAGCAGATAACATATGCAGTAGACAACTTATGCAGTAGACAACTTATGCGGTAGACAACTTATGCGGTAGACAACGGTTGCCGGACCGGTACTCGACTCAGGCCTTGGCCAGAATCCGATCCAGGTGATTGGCAAAGGCCTGCCGATCACTTTGGCTCAGGGGCGGAGGACCACCGGTATCCACACCACTGGAGCGCATGGTATCCATAAAATCCCTTATATTGAGCCGGCCGCGGATATTTTCCGTGGTATGCAGTTCGCCGCGGGGGCTCAATGCCAACGCCCCTTTTTCGATGGCTTCAGCGGCCAGCGGTATGTCACTGGTGATCACCAGATCCCCTGCCTGTACCCGCCGCACGATCTCGTTGTCGGCAATGTCGAATCCGGATTCAACCTGCAGAAAATGGATATGGGGGGATTTGGGGATACGCAAAAACTGATTGGCCACCAGGGTGGTGGTCACGCCCTTGCGCTCGGCAGCGCGGAACAGGATTTCCTTGATCACCACCGGACAGGCATCGGCATCCACCCATATATTCATCATTGATTCAACTCAGGCCACAGACAATAGAGGGCATTCTAACTCAAATGCCCGCGCCCATCATGTTGGTGTGAATTTCCTCAGCCGGCGGAATCCCCTCAAAAATCGATGGTTTTATCCACTGCGAAACGTTCCGGGTCAGCTCCACCGGGCCCACCAGTTTCAGGCGTTTATCGGCGATAGCCTGCTTATAGCTGATGTCCCCCATCCAGGCCTGGATCATGGTGCGCAGATCCGTGGTGAAATACACGTCCACATCCTTGCCCGGATCGTGAATACAGGTATCTACCTGGTCGTTCTTCACCACAATCCACCAGTCCTTCAGGTTTTCCAGATCTGTAAACTGAAAGCGGATTACGGTTTCCGTTCCAATCAGCTTATTCACATCCACACTGCGTTCCAGATACAGCATCAGCAGCTCAACGTCCAGATCCCCTTCCGGCATCCCCTCCCGGGCCCAGCGCATCCCCCACACACCCACCGCTTCCAACACCGGCAGCAGCTCCTGGCCGGAAGGTGTCAGAAAGTATTCATAGCCTTTCTGACCGGGGATTTTTTTCTTCATCACGATGCCACAGGCACACAGCTCATTGAGCCGCTTGGTCAGCATCGTGGGTGAAATGGAGCTGAGGCCACGCTGCAGGGTATTGAAGCGGCTGGCTCCCATGAGCAGTTCCCGCACAATCAATAGCGTCCACTTATCCCCCAGAATCTCAGTGGCTTTCGAGACCGGGCAAAATTGTCCGTATTGCATCAAATGGTCCTCTTGCTGGTTGATGCGCTAAGCACCATCAGGAGATGGTGAATAGGTCACAGGTTTTTCAGGCCTTAATACCGCTATCAATCAAACCTTTTTCTTGTTTTGCGCTAACTACAGATTAGAAAGCGCGTTACTACAGTTTGCGTAGTTAGTTACTACAGTTCTGAAAGTATTTTTACTGGCTGGCCTTTCCTATGATGGCGTTGTTGACGAGCACAAAGCTCAACCCCAGACACCACACGGAGACGACTATGGAAACCCAATCACACACAGCCTGGTATGACGCCGCCGAAGAACTGCTTAATAATTTGGGCAGCCAGTTCAGCAAGCGCGCTTTTGATTTTGACAGCAATTGCCGGTTTGTACAAAACAATTACGACGACCTGAAAGAAGCCCGCTTCTTTTCATTAGCAATACCTGTTGAACTGGGGGGCGGCGGCCTTACCTACACCGAGTTATGCCAGATTACTCAGCAACTTGCCCAGCATTGCGGGTCCACGGCCCTGGCCTTTGCCATGCATTCCCACCCCGTAGCCCTGAATGTATTCAAGGCCAATCGCAATGACGAGCGTGCTATCGCCACCCTGAAGAAAATCGCCTCCGGTGAACTGATTATCGCCGGTACCGGCGCCAATGACTGGCTCCAGTCCAGCGGCACAGCACAAGCGGTTGCCGGCGGCTACGTGATCAATGCCCACAAGCGTTTCGTCAGCGGCGGGCCCGGAGCCCAGGTGCTGGTATCCAGCGTCAACCATCAAACCAGTGAAGGCGCAGAAGTGATTCACTTCTCCCTGCCCATGAGCAGCGAAGGCATCCGCATCCGAGACAACTGGAAAACCCTGGGTATGCGCGGCACCGGCTCCAACGACGTGATTCTGGAGAACGTCTTCCTGCCGGAAACCGCCATCGTGGCCCGGCGGCCCGCCGGTGTCTGGCACCCCATCTGGGATGCCATTCTGCCCAACGCCATGCCACTGATTACCTCCTGCTATTTCGGCATGGCCGAGAAGGCTTTCCATCTGGCGACAGAAGCCTGTCAGGGAAAACCCGCCCTGGCCACCCTGCTGGGCAGCCTGCACAACGAACTGACCGTGGCACGACTGGCCGTGGATGACATGGTTCGCAGTCACGACAATTACAGTTTCACCCCGGACCGCAACCTGACCAACGCCATACTCACCCGCAAAACCATTGCCAATCAGGCCATCCGCAACGTGGTGGACCAGGCTGCGGTGTTGGTGGGCGGCAGCGGATTTTTTCAGGGCAGCGACCTTGAACGCATCATCCGTGATGTGCGAGCCATGCATTTTCATCCGCTGCCGGAACATAAGCAGCAGGCGTTTTCCGGGCGTTTACTGCAGGGGCTGGATCCTGTCTGCGAACTGACTCAATAACCTTTTTGAATCCAGCGCAATTAACAGAGGATCAGCACAGCCTGACCCGCTGCCTGTCAGCACCAAATAAGCGCATAACAGAAAGGGCCACCGGTTGCCTCACCGGCGGCCCTTTCTGTTATAGCCCTTCTTGCTTTACCAGCCTCGATGCCAGCCGCGACTGCGCTCCGGCTCCAGGGTTTTGCGATAGACGGGATTACCGTCGATGTCCTTCAGTGTCACCGTCATCTCCGCAGAATAGGCATCAATGTCCACCTGGCCATAGAACTGCAGCCCTGCGAAGGGAGACAGATTGGGTGCCTCCGGTGCCATCTGGAAATCCACCTGTGGCCCAAAGGTATTATCCAGTTGATTGGGGCCAAAACTGCCCGCATTCAAGGGGCCGCTGACAAACTCCCAGAACGGCAGAAAATCCTGGAACCGTGCTTGGTTGGGATCGTAGTAGTGGGCGGCACAGTAATGCACATCCGCGGTAAACCACACCACGTTACTGATGCGCTTGCGCTTGATATAACGCAATAATTCCACCATCTCCAGCTCACGCCCCCGGGCCGGGCCGTCGCCGTTGGCCATGTTCTCAAATTTCTCTGCACCATCGCGCACCACCAGGCCAATGGGCATGTCGGATGCGATGACTTTCCAGGTCGCTTTGGAATGATCCAGCTGGTGCTTGATCCAGGCCAACTGTTCTTCACCCAAAAACGCGGTTTCCGCACTTTGCTCAGCCTGATCATTGGCGGAGTTGGCCGCCCGGTAGCTGCGCATATCAATGACAATCACATCCAACAGATCACCATAGGAAATCTTGCGATACACCCGCTCCGCTTCCGAGCTGTCGTGGGGGCGCATCGGTGAATATTCCAGAAACGCCTTGGCACCGCGGGCGATCAACGTGGGCACATTCTTTTCACTGTAGCGATCGTCGTTGGCAAGGTCTTTGGAATCAGACCAGTTGTTTACCACTTCATGATCATCCCACTGCCAGATCTGTGGTACCTCAGCATTGAAGCGGCGCACGTTGTCATCCAGCAGGTTGTATTTATAACGGCCGCGGAACTCGTCCAGGGTCTCCGCCACTTTAGACACCTCTTCCGTAACCACATTGCGCCACATCAATCCGTTTTCCGCTTCCTGATACTCTGAAATAGGGCCATCGGCGTATATGTTGTCACCGCAGTGAATGAAAAAATCCGGTTGCTCCAGGCGCATGGCCTCATAAATTTTCATGCCACCGAACTCAGTATTGATCCCCCAGCCCTGTCCCGCCGTATCACCGGACCACAGGAAACGAATATCACGGCGCCGCCGGGGGGCGGTAACAAACCGGCCCGCAACCGGCTCACTGATCACGCGCTCATTGGTCAGATCCTGAAACTGTACCCGTACGAAAATCTCCCGATCGCTGGGCAGCTGACGAAGATCCAGGCGTGCAGTGAAATCCGAGGTCTGCAGGGCATAGGGCCCGCGTACTTTTACCGGGTGCCGGAAATCCGGCGCCAGATCATACTCCACCAGCATACGGGCCGGGCGATCGCTGCGACTCCAGATCATGGCACCATGACGCTGTACGTCACCAATCTGAATCCCCTGCTCCAACTTGGGCCTGACCGCATCACGGGTGATAATGGCGGGTGCGGCCAGTATCCGTGGCGCCACCACGCCGGCGGCCACCACCAAACCGGATTGACGAATAAACTGACGGCGACTGTTTTTCTTGTGAGTGGGCTTATTTGATTCTTCTGACATGAGCAGCAATCCTCCTGTGGGCGTGTGATAGATAACGCGCACAAGGGTAGATGCGGCTTGTGACAAGAGTAGGACTATTTTATGTCGTGAAAGTGATGAGTACCTGACCGGTGGATGACGTTAGGTACGAAGCAAGCCAATGGCGTAGGTGTCGCCATCCCCCAACTGCTCCAGGAAATCTTCGGCCTTTGCAATCTCCATCACCTGGATGGTGCCGGAGGACACCGCCACATGGGCTGCCTCCATCATATTGCTGATCAGCACGGCGCCATCACCAGTGGCAACCACGGCCCCCAGATGCATGTTGTACCCGCCATCTGAGGTAAGATCGGCACCGGTCTTATTCAAACAGATAATCCCCTGCCCTTCGGCAGGTAAGCTATCACCAAAATCATAGTCGGTGATTCCCGCAGCACTATTATGAAAATCCTGCGTATCACTGATATTGAACGTTTTGTTACCAAATTCCGCGTAAACGTGCGGCGCCCTGGACTGACCGGCTGCCCACGGCAGTATTTTCTGAGCGTGGTAACACTGGATAATGTACTCCGCAGACTCAATGCAACTTTTCGGTACCGCCTTACTGCCACGCCCACCGGAAGTGACAAATCCAAGCGTACTCGTCCAAGCCATAAAATTTCCCCAAGAATAAAAAATATCGTTCGATCAAATGGTCAAGCGTCGTATCTTAACGTGCCCCTGGCCCGGAAAGAATAGCCAAAAGAAGGATTGAGTTGGTGTCCCATCTATGGCGTCATGCCACAATAGCCGGGCAATGACTCGATTCTCCGCAACCACCTGACAATATTCTGGTATCCGGAAAGATCGAACCCACCTTCATGAGCAACATGGGTATAAGCATACAAACTTATATCCGCGATAGTGGGAGAATCACCAACGAAATAATCGCGACCTGCCAAGTGACTGTCCATTACAGACAAGGCCCTGTTGCCGCCCTCCTGCTTTGACAAGTATTCCTCCTTACGTGATTCAGGGAGGCCCAGATACTTGTTAATGAATCGGGCAACGGCAATATAAGGCTCATGACTATACTGCTCGAAGAACTGCCATTGCAACACCTTCGCACGATCCAATCCCGACCCTGGCAACAATGCGCTACCCTCTGCCAAAAAGTTCAGGATCGCATTGGATTCGACAAGAAACTCCGACTCCCCAACTTGCAATACAGGAATCTTCTCATTGCCATTCATTCGGGTAAACTCAGGTGTACGGGTATCACCGGCAACAATATCGACATGAACCCATTCGTGCTCAAGACCCAACAATTGCATCAACAACTTAACCTTGTAGCAATTACCTGACTGAAGATCTCCATATACCCGATACATATCACCTCTCATAATTTTCAGCCTTTTGAATGACAAAAAAAGCAATAGAGCGTAACCATAGAGCACCCAAGCAGAGATATCCGAGCAGAAATATCCAACCCGGGGCATCTAAGAATATAGGAACCGCTCAAACTGCGATGGCATCAGACACTATATCGTAGGAATGGAATACCCGCTCCATCAAACCGTGTTGACGGGCACTGATACGCCAGGGCTCAATGTGTGGAGCGACCAAGTGATTCTCTAACGCTTCCCGGCTTGGCCACAGCTCAGAAAAGCGTATCAGGCCCTTATCAAATGGGTCTTCTGCGACCTCATAAAGAATACAACCATCCTGCTCCTGGGTTTTCCTGACGAACTCTTCCAGATACGGCAACACGCTTGCTACATTTTCTGCTGGAAACCGTAATATTCCAAATACCGCAACTTTTGCACTCATATCCACTCCCATCCGGATTCGACAATCTTAGAATACGAATCAACTTGATCATACAACCAAATCACTCAAACGGTACAACCACACTTTAACGCAAACCAGTGATATAAACACTCCCACAACTATGGAAACCAATACAGCTCCTGCCCGATGGCGTCATAGAGCTTTAAGATATCTTCTTCTTTCGGCTTGTACCAAACTTTAGCGGCGATTAACTTATTAACTGAGTTATTGGTTTTTGGGCCATAAAATACCTGCAAAAGAGACAAAACCGCTGAATACTCCGCCTCAATCTGGACCAACCTATTGGATAGTTTCTCAGAAACCTCGCTTATTACTGGCGGGGATTGTCCCTGCTCCAGCGCTATAGTTCTGGCGTTACGGTCAATCTTAATTAACTCAATATTCTTCTGTATTTCATCAAGGCTCGCTACTGCTTTTGCCAATCGCTCTACCAATTTAATTCTTTGCTGCACCGTAAATTTCTTATGATCATACTGAACTTCCCTTTCCCACGCTTTTTCGCCCAATTGGAACGACAAGAATGCACCCACTGTGCTACCCAAAAAAGCCAGTACCGCACTCAGGATGACTATCCTCATTTCCTGTTTCATACTCTATCCTTGAACCTATCGCCATAACATCTATGTTAAAAAACGAAGTGGTGAAAGAAGCCGACGGACAATAATGATAATCTCGTCAACTCCCGGTAACGATAATTACTTCTTAATTCCAATCTAATACGCAGTCAATAAAGGTGAACGGACAAACACAATTAGCTCTGTGGTCATCCATTTGCGTTACCTAATAAATTAGCTCTCAATTCGTCTGTTACCGGTGTTGGTTGCATTGTATTGGTAGAAACAATCACCTGAGTAATTTCCGCCGATAACACATCAAAGCCGGATACTGTTCCGAAAAAGCGTAAGACAATAGCATGGGTGCGTATTTCTTTGACCTGTACTTCGATCTCTATCACGTCATCCCAGGTCATCGGTTTCAGGAACTCAATTGAAAAAGCCCTGGCTGGAGGTGCGATACCCTGCTCGAATAGCTTCCTTTCGGCACCATCACCGAGGCGAGCTCGAAAAAAATCAAGCCCCGCTTCCACAATGTAATGTGCAGCTCGCGGTGTGTATAGAATCCCGCCAGGATCACAATCCCCGAACAGGACTCTGCGTTTCACTACAAATCTATCCGTCATGAGTTGGCCCTTTTCTGATTCCAGCTATCACTCCATTTTGTTAGTACCGAATATCAGCCCATACTTAGGTTCCGCGAAAATAGCCCGAGACGAAACCTTGGGAAACGCTCTAACCACAATACACATCATTACTAACCCCAGCTTTCTGAACACCCTAGCTTTCTGAACACCCTAGCTTAAGCTTCAGTTCCAGTCACTTGGTTTATCAGAGGTGTGATCAGGCGATAGCTTGCTCAATCCTTGATTCACCTTCATACAGCTCATATATTTTATTTCTGACCTTCGGATTATTCACGCAGTGTGCGATTACTCTGGCTGTATCCTCTCTGGATATGACTTGTGCATCCGGATTAACTGGACGGCTAATATCAATAGATCCCGTACCCTGCAAATCTGTTAATCGACCAGGCCTTAGAATCGTATAACATAACCCTGAGTTCTTCAGGTATTCATCAGCAAAATACTTTGCTACCAGATAAGGCTTAATTGGGCGCGGACCTCTATCTGGATCATCAGCACCACGAGAACTGACCATGATAAAGTGCCCGACATCATTATGCTTAGCGGCGTCTATCGCCTTACAAGCACCCCATAGATCAACCAGAAGTGTTTTATCCAAACCAGTACCAGCACCTGATCCTGCCGAGAAAATAACGGTATCTACACCCTCCATTACCGAGGATATATCACTTTCCAAATCGGCTTCAATCTGATTGATTTGAGGGGGCAAGCCGGATTGATCCGTGTTCCGAACCATTGCCACCAGGGAGTCGAAAGAATCATAATATTTTTCGCACAATAAGCGGCCTATTCTGCCACTCGCCCCAATCAACAAAACTTTATTCATCGTTTTATTCTCACAACGGTATGTCACTCAACTAACCGGGGAGCAGCCATGGTTACATGGCTTGCTTTCTTTGAAAGGTCGGCAACATTAAAAACCTATAATGAACGCTTAGCTCATCTATTACCTACACACCTTCACGTATTTGAAATACGTTGCCCTCTGGATCGATTCCATTACATGCGATGAATCCCGGCCCGTCCCAGGTTTCATTAAAAATTTCACCATTATATTCACCAGCGGAGTTTCGCGCTGAATCCAACGATTGCACCGTGAAGAAAAACTTCAGCGCCGTATTCTCACGCCGTATAGGTGGAACTTCAATTGATATTCCATTAGCGATCGCTGCTGGGATTTTATGTACCAAAAGTTGAATATCTGGTGATTGCAGCACGATCAGATCTTCCCGCTCATGAAGAATCTCCATACCAACCACATTCTGATAGAAACGTGCTACTCGTGTTGCGTCAACCGCATACACGAAGAGCCCCGCTCGAGCAGGCCCGGACATGTTAACTCCTTAATTAAACTGGGCAACTCCATGCTCTTCTCCGGAGTTGCGCTCAAACACTTTGCCTTCTAGTGATCTTATCACTGTTTGCTTATCCCACCAGTTGCCTATATTCTCAGGAATAGCTATTTCTTCTGTACAATATAACCCCTAACACTTTCAACACCGACCGAGCATAATGAAGCTCACCGCATAGAATGTACGAAACCTATTTGCACCGCCTATACCTTAAAGGTAAAAACTAGAATACTTTTTCGCCGGGTATTTTTGAGGCCTGCTCAATCCACTGGGTAAATAGAGCCTCATCAATTTGATCGTTTTCTTTAATATGAAAGTAGCGCGTATCTTTTTGTTTGGAGCGTTCAGGCGGCATCGGGATCAGCGATGCACCCTTAAAAAACGTCACTTTTATATACTTTGAAAAGCAATGGAAGGCAATAAACCACCCATTACCTTCAACACCATAAAATGGAGTATTCCAACGAACGGCCACCTTTGCATCAGGCACCGATCTCAGTATTAACTCGTCGAGCTTCCTACCTACATCCTGCTTCCATCCTGGCATTGCGCTGATGTATGCATCGACAAATTCGCGGCCATCTCCTTTTGATATTTGTGGATTTCCGCCAGAAAGTAGTTGAGGATTCTTTGACGAATCTTTGTCTTTTATGGACATATCGATTAGCCTCGATGGTTGCATAGCGAGACTGTAGAAAAAATCATCAAACTTCGCTGTTATCCACAGACTCCAAAAGTGATCCATTAACCAGACCACCAAACATGCTAAACCTTTATCATGACACAAAGGCGTACCAGCACTGCAATCTAATCCGAAACATCGAGTTTGTCATTATTATGATGCTTCTGATGAGTTATAGGCAGAAATTTGTAACGCTCAGTCAAAGTGATTATCGACAAGCTCTTCTGCCACACGCCACATAGAAGCAGATCCCGCCGAAATGGGGCGCCCATAGCGCTCTTTCACTTGCTGCTGAGTGACATCGGCATCTACCCATGTACCACCACCTGTTTCAACATTATGAATGAGAGGCTGGAAGCGATCCAATGATTTTGCAAATACCGCGTCATCGCTTTCACCAGATTCAAATTCCAACCAAAGATCCATAAACTCTTTTGCTTGCTCTGATGGAAGAAGCCCAAAAATACGGCGCGCCGCATTCAGCTCAAGCTCTCGCTGATGTTCGGAATTGTTTGATTCGTGAATTGGGTGATCACCTGCATCAATTTCAACAATATCATGCAATAGCAACATGCGGATAACCCTATCTATGTTGACCCCAACGTTAGCTTCTCCCGACAATACCAAAGCATACAGTGCCAAATGCCAGGAGTGCTCCGCTGAATTTTCACGCCTGGACCGATCTATTAACGGTGATTTCCTTATCACATTCTTAAGCTTATCGATCTCAATGAGAAAGGATAGCTGCTTTTCCATATCGAACCTTCTAGTAAGGTTTGAAGTGAATTTTACGTATCAATTGGCCTTGACCCAATATGCCTCTTGGTATCAATGCAATATCCGCCCAATGAATCGTCAAATGCCTACTTCACTAACTGAATCCACCTAAATACGCAGTCTTGAGTTCGATATACAAATCACGTTACACCATCATCCTATTTGATTGATTTTCGCGGTGCTGATATTCAAACCCAATACTCAGCATAATCACATACTGGTAAATGCAACCACCTTAGTAATCTTAGGTTTATCGTCCACAATCTGAACCGTAACTTTTTCCTTTGATTGCCCGGTCATCTCTTGGCCGTTAATATTGATGGATTCTGTTATATCCGCTGATATTACCGCCTGATCGTTATTGATGGATATTTTTGTATTGCCCCTATCATATTTATACTCCGAATAATGGGCCCACGTCGCCACAAGCATATCCTTATATTCTGCTTTAGATGGCCTCATTGTTTGAGTTTGGCCTTGAGCTTCGATATTAATAACTATCTCAATGTTGTCGCTCATTTCCTCAAGCACAGCTTTCGCATCCTTAGCGTTTATCGCTGAGTCCATCCTATCAATCAGTTGATGGACCTGTTTTTCTGTCAACGTGTCAGAAAAAGCCAACGAAGAACAAAAGAAGACAACAATGAATAATGATAATTTTCTCATGACACACCTTTTTTCATCTATTTTAGATACTGTTACTTTACTTACTTGCATATTCAACTTAGCCCCAAGCAAATCGAACGCATTCGGGTAGTTGAGCCTCATTGAAGCAGGACAGGAGGCGCTAGCATTCGAATACAGATTTATAACATTATGCCACTCGCCTTTTGTATTAGATCTGAGTTATCAGGCCGACTTTCAATAGTATTATTGACGTCTACTACCGGCAGCAAATACCGACGCGCATCAATTCCGCTCTGTTCCATACGCTTATGCAGCGTATCAGCAACACTTTTGTCATCTACACTATAGTACTCAAAATTTATTCCTGCTTCCTCAAGAGCGCTCCTGGTTCTTTGGGTGAAACCACATGAATCCCTACCATAAACCACTACATAAGGATGGTCATATATCGGTGGAAGCGATTCAACTTTATAAAAGCCATAAGCTTTGAATAAGCCAACACCAACAACCACCAGAATTACCAATTTTTTCATTTTAGAAAATCCTGTACTTTACGTGCCTAACAGCGAGCGCACCAACCCCGCCTAATTACCGCACCGTTAGATGGCATATCCGGCCGAACACTCAATCATCAGAGTTCTTGCTGTGGGCGTGACTCATCAGATACAGCCCACCGGCCAACGCCAAAACCGATACTGCAAGGTATATTGCGTCCAAAGGAGTTTGAAACTTGATATCAACGACAGCTCTGAAGAACTCAATAATTACAGCCAGTATTACAACCCGGGCTATCTTGTCTTTGAGCTGATCGAAAGAACCGACGTTAAACGGATGGCTAGGGGTTCTGTTTTCAGACTGGTCAATCGGTGAAATGAATAAACGATAGATGCCAGAACCGAAAATCAACAGAACGATAGCAATCAGGTAGATATCAACGGCAATGATAATTTCAGGAATAACTGTGTCGTGAATATCACCTGTGCCGAACCCTAAATAGTACGCAATGGTGTCGGCCACGATGCCGAGCACATCTGCGGTGCCGATTAGAAACAGAACTGCCGCACCCAAAAGGCTTGGAACGACAGCCAGCATCACTAGCAGCCGAGAGCTCCAAAGGATAAACTCAAAGCGGCTTTCCAAGTTACTGGGCAACGGCTTCTCTGGCTCTTTCTCTTCATGCATATCAGATTCCAATTAATGTTTGCGCTGATTGATCATGAGTGCGAAATCTTGCAGTTATAGAAGTTTTCAATATAAGCAGATATGCGCAACCGCGCCACTTCAATCGTCCGATAATTCGTTGGGTAAATCAATTCCGCTTTTAGCCTGCCAAATAAAGACACTATGGGTGTGTTATCTCATCCGTTACTTTTGCAGCTCATGCTAATCCGCCATCGCCGGCGGAGCGAACCATATCGAGAGAAGCTCCTAACTCAGGTGACTGTCGATCACACTAGGTTCAGCAGCCTCTTTGCCAGAAATTAGTTACCGATTGACGATACAGTAATGGTGCACAACACACTAATTTTTCAGTTAGAAACCGCGCACGTACAAGCAGGTTGAATCAAATGGAATCTTACTTAAGAGAGGCGCTACCCGTGCTGGCGGATATGGCCAGCACGGGTACGCGATGACATTATTGGTGCTGTTTATCCAGGTAAATGGCGCGCAGGAAGTGATATGCCGCCCGCATCGTGGTGGCGTCATCAGGGTGAATACCGTCTCCCCTGTGGGCAAAGTGTTCCCAGGCGTCAACCAAAATGGCGCCAGGCAGCTCCTCACTGATTCTGAACGCATACAGCTCACCGAAAGAATCGTATTGCTCATTGGTCATCACCCAGGTGAGCCCGGAAAGTTGGGCAAACAGCGGCAGATCAAGATTATCAGCGCTGGTAAACTTGGCGTACACCGGCGTCATACCCAGATTCAGAACCTCCTGTCCCACCGCAATCAGACGGTCCACGGAGGCGTTTTGCTCGGCAAGGGAGCAAGGGCTTGTTAGCGCCTGGTCCATGCCGAACGAATCGGAGTGCAGGCAATCGTTGCTGAGGCTGATGATGACATAATCTGCGTTATAGCCGGCCGGACCATTGGCATCGAAGATGGTTACCCGCCGTAACGCGCGTTGCAGTTGGGTGGAATAACTGTCCCACGTGGCAGTACCACATACAGGGTTGCAGGTAATTCGGCTGAACGTGGTGGCTCCCGCCTGGCCTTCATTGCTTACCTTTGCTCCGAAACGTGACAGCGCAATACCCAAATCAACATAGTCACCGGCTCCCACCGAAATACCGAACAGCGGGCCCTGCAAATCCTGCTGTAACGGTGTGTTTCCGTTGGCATAGGAGGCACCGATCAGGATAAGCGGCTTTTCCGGCAACGGGGAATAATGGAAAGCATAGGTGCTGCAGGCGAATACAGACGTGATGAATAGAACACAATATCGAGTAAAACGATTGCTAAGATTCACTTGGGATTCTCCCTGATTGTTTTATAAATGACTGCAACCAAAAGATGTCAGCTCAGTTATAGGTAACTCCAGTGAACACACCATGCTGCTCGCGTCCACTGATCATTTTTTAATCAATTCAGTAATAGCACATAATTTGCCACTTGGCATAATTCTTAGTACCGGAACTCACCGGGGCGGGAGAAGACAATGTAAAGAAAATGAATAAAAGAGCATGAGAGGAAACAAGAAAAGGAAACAAGAAAGAGATGGCTGCGTAGATAAATAAATCGAGGGTCTTAGGAGAAGCCGTCCTAACTCAGGGCATCAGAAACTCACTCTTCGAACTGCTCTGATCGCCTAAGCCTGTGCGTATACCCCACTATCCAAGCAACTGTCTATATCCACAATTATACTGATCAACTGAAATAATCTTTGCTAAAACACCATGAATAACCAGCGCAACTGGAGTACAAGCCTATTTCTTCTCATCAAAAATGACCCTCACATATTATTCATCACCGGAAAATAACAAGTACGCCAACCAACCTTTTAAATAGTGACGTCCGTAATAAGATAGAAGCAAACCTAATAATACCAATACAACACTGTATACACTGGCGAACTTCAAACTTTCAGGCAGTGAATCCTCAAAAACCAACATAACCAGTCCAACTGTAAGTGAACATATTCCAATGTAGGCACTAAAACTTCTGATCATAAATTCTGAATATCCTTACGCCATACATCAGGGGCGTTGTGTAGTGGAGCCTAATATCATCTGAACCTCAGCCGCTTGTTATAGGGCTCACTCTATTGCTTGCTCCACTCGATTGCCTGCTCCAACCTGTCATCCCCCCAAAACAACTCATTACCGACGATAAAAGACGGCGCACCAAATATTCCAAGTTCAACAGCCATATTACTATTATTTCTTAGCAGCGCTTTTGAATGCTCAGTTTCTGATTCACTAAGAATTGACTCAGACTCTTCAACTGAAAGCGGCAAGCAGCTTTTCACAACGTTCCGGTTCGATATATCCTTATCCAATTGAAAGTTTGCACAAAAAACGTTTCTCACAAACTCTGCGATCCAATCTTGTTCAGAAAACCGGCACGCTACCCTTGCAGCTAACAAGCCGTTTCTGGGGAATACTGTGGGCTTTCTAAATTCCAGCTCTCGATTTCGACAGATTCTTTCTAAATCCCTCCACATATAATTACCTTTGGCAGGATATAGATTAAAAGGTGAATCACTCCAACCTTGGCTTTTAAAAATTGGACCTAATAAGAATGGCTTCCACACCAAACTCACCCCACTTTGCGTGACCAATTCCTCTATTCGCATTGCTGATGGATATGAATAGGTGCTGCCAAATTCGAACCAAAACTCTAATTTCACCTGAAGGACTCTCTTTTTTCAAATTCCGTTCTTCTATTCTAGTATAGTGCCCCTATAAGCGGCCAAGCTGTAATTTAAAGAGAACCCGGTGTTCTCCTGACCCATCATAATTCAAAGCAACAACGGGATTTCCTTTATCGTCATATCCTGACGCCTCAAAACCAACTTTTTGATGGAACGCAATTGAGGCTTTATTGACGTCGGATGTTACGCATTTAACAGTAGTTACGTCCTTCACTTTGCAGTACTGGAAGAACATGGAATAAAGCGTTCTGGCTATATTTGAATGCCTATATTCTGGGTCTACACCGACAAAATGCACGTATCCTGTATCCTTAACAGAATCGGATACGAAACCAACCAAAAACCCAACAATCTTTTCTTCATCAATACAGATGAAACTCGAATCATGAAAGTAAGTAAAAAATAAACGAGGCAACATATCAGCCATATTCCGGCCACCCCACCACGAATTTAGCCTCTCAATCACATATTCATAATCTGATTCTTGGATAGTTCGATAGCGCACTTGATCTTCCTTACCTGCACTTAATTCAGTGTTATGTTGATGAGTTCACAGTTCATCATACTTCGCTCTCAATAATTGAATAAGTTTATCTACATACTTTTCGTTTGAATTGAAAACAAGATCAAACACCATATTTTTTGTTCTTCGTTCTGAACTCCAGAGCCTAATCACACCTATTATACCCCGCCACGCATAAGGCCATGAACAGGCACAGCTTTGTAGAAAAGGCGAAGCGGAAATCGGCCGGCTTGACACAATCAGCTTGGGAGCCTTGGCAAATGCCGTTGCCGGTGCCAGCGTGGCCTCAGGTAAATCATCCGTGGGGCCTGCTTAGAACCCGGCTGGTGCTGCCGACTCTTCGATCAACGGCCGAAACAGGCGCCGGTACTCGCCAGGCGTCAACCCCGTCAACCGCTTGAACAGGCGGCGGAAGAAGGACAGATCCTCGTAGCCCACCGCCAAACTCACATCTTCTACAGATAGCTTGCCTTCTTCCAAGTGACGCTTGGCCTCTTCGATTCGATGGTTCTGCAAATACTCGATCATTGAAGATCCGGTGGCCGCCTTGAAGCGCCGCTTGAGTGTTCTCTCTGGCAAAGATGAGGCCTCCACCAACAGAGAGATAGCCGCCGGATCACGGTAATGCACTTTGAGCCACTCCTCGCACTTGCGCACCGCCGAGTCAGCATGATGAGTTTGCCGCACCAGGCCCGCAAACGGCAACTGGCCTTCTTGATGCCATTTCAGCAGGTACACTTTGGCAATGCGAAGCGCTTCGCCAACCCCTACATGACGGGCAATGATATGCAGCGCCAGATCATGCCACGAGGTCGTTCCGCCCGCCGTCACCAGCCGACCATCAGGATGGGCATAAACCAGGTTGCTCTCCGGCCGGAAGCGCACCTTCGGATAGTGCATCCGAAACAGTTCCTGATAACCCCAATGAGAGGTTGCCTCGCAATTATCCAGCAAGCCGCTCTCAGCCAACAAGACTGACCCGGAGCAGGCTGAGTAGATCGTTGTGCCCGAGCGGAACCTAAGCTTGATCCAGTCCATAAGTCCATCATAGCGGTCACTGATCACTTCCTGGGGCCCGAGCCAGATCTCCGGAAGAATCAGGATGTCAGAGGCAGGCGCATCAGCGATGGGATACGCAGGTTCAACCGGTATCCCATGGCCGCACCGGAATGGCTTCGAATCCACCGAAACAATCTGCACATCGAAGGGCTTCGACGGGCTTTCGTGCCCCACCAGCGTTTGCCAAATATTACCCGTGGCACTGAGCACATCCACCATCCCGTACAGCGCAGATCCTGCCGTTTCTGGCAATGCCAGAATCAGAACCTTCTTCTGCGGACGCGACATTGTCTACCCCCCTAAAATTAATGGCACGAATGCCCCCTTTTTGTCAGATATCCATCTGACTGCCTCCGCTACATTGCCTTACTTTACACCCAGACGCTACAGAAAAGCGCCTCCCGGTTCCCGGGTCCCCTTGGACAGATGAATAAGCGAGGTAACATAGATGAACGCACACGTGGATATACAAAACCGCAACGGTCTTGACCTGAACCAGATGGGCCAGACAGTGGCAGCCCTCAGAAACGACCCCAGTCTTGCGCAATTCGAATTCCGGGCAAGCAACCAGTGGATAAACGGCGGTGAAAACCGGTCAACCATCCGAGGCTTCTACGGCGCCGGCGCCGAAGATGAATCTCGCCACGCGGACTTTGTCTTCACCAATGGTGAACCACCGGTTTTACTAGGCGAGAACGAAGGCGCAAACCCGGTGGAATTCCTGCTGCACGCGCTGGCCGGCTGCGTCACCACGACCACGGTATTGCATGCTGCGGCACGGGGCATCACCATACGGAAGCTATCGACCAGGCTGTCCGGCAATATCAACCTGGAGGGGTTGCTGGCACTGAATGACGACGCTACGGTTGGCTACGAGAGCATTCGTATCCTGATGGATATTGAGGCCGACTGCAGCGAAGACGAGTTGAATGAGCTGTTGTCGTTCTCCAAGGATCATTCACCAGTGTGTAACACTATTTGCCGACCCGTTCAGGTAACACTTGAGCGGGTTTGACAGAAAGTCCGGGGCGGGGGAACTCGTCTCGGACTCGCCTGTTTGACGCCCGCGACTCTCTTTTACTCTTCTCCTATCAGCCAACCCTTCATCATAGGGCATGGGCAATCATTCCATAGAATTTGTATCCAAAACACAGTAACGCCTTGGCAAGATGCTTGATGCATTTGTGGGGAGGTTGTAAACGATATAGAACCTACAATTTCGCATAGCACCTTTTATGGATCACCACGGCGCTCTGTTTTTTCCTTGTGGAGCTTTGCACCTTTTACCATTTTTCCAAAACTACGATCCTTAGCGCGCTTTTCGGCCAAGCTGGCTGTCGCGAATTCATTTTCGCGCATCAATTTTTGGTAACTATCCAATCTACGCCTATTAAGTCGCCCATCTTCAATAGCCGCAAGTACAGCACACCCGGGTTCATTTATATGTTTACAATCAATAAACTTGCATTGGATAGACAATTGTTCGATATCTCCAAAAACATGATCCAATGCGTCATCTACGCCAGCAATCCGCAATTCTCGCATTCCCGGCACATCAATAATCAGCCCGCCTGATGGAAGAAAATATAGCTCTCGATGGGTTGTCGTATGTCGACCTTTTTTGTCATCTTCCCTTATGACCCCAGTGGCAGCCAATGTCTCCCCAGCCAAAGCATTGAGTAGTGTAGACTTTCCCACACCCGAGGAGCCTACAAGCGCGACCGTTGCGTTACCCTCAATCCATCCTTTAACCCCATCCAACGTGGATGGATCAAGTGCGTTTACACTCTCTACGGCGACACCGGATTGAACGCTACGAGCTCGCTCTATATAGCTGCTCATATCGTCTGTAAGATCGACCTTCGTAAGAACAATCACCGGGATAGCACCCGCTTCTTTACATAAAGCGAGGTAACGCTCAAGACGAGACTCCTTAAATTCATCGTTGCAAGAAGTAACAATAAAGAGCACATCAATATTTGCTGCAATGGGCTGAAACTGAGTCGTGTTTCCAGACCCTATACGCTTGAAAAGACTCTTTCTTTCGAGCACCTGCTGGATTCGGGTTCGCGTTTCATCCAAAACAACCCAGTCACCAACGGTGGGTCGATCAATAGGCTCGGCCTTTTGCAGGTTTATTGATAGCTCTACATTTCTCCTCTTATCACCGCAAGCAACCTCGATGACTGAGCGCTGCACTGAAATGACCCGTCCAAGACGGCTTTCCAGAATACTGAGATCAGATAGCTGTTGAGCAAAAAAAGGCACGAAGCCGAGCTTTACCAATAATTCATTCATAGCGTTTGCCGCACTTTTAAATTCCAATTTAAAACGCACCACTTTGAACCCGGTTGCGCATAACACCCAGCATGAGCGGATTGCCCTAGTGGCGGATTAAAAGCAATTGATACCAAGCTCATGTTGCTCAATCATTCTCGAATAAATGCGATGTTCTCTTGCACAAATACACCAAAAGCAGCATCAACGGAACCTCAATCAGCACCCCGACTACTGTGGCCAATGCTGCGCCAGAAGACAAGCCAAATAGAATCACTGCGGTCGCAATTGCGACCTCGAAATGGTTCGATGCCCCTATTAATGACACGGGTGCAGCATCCCTATATGACAACTTGAACAGCCTGGATAGCACAAAATACCCAATGGAGAATATAAACAAGGTTTGAATAAGCAACGGAATGGCAATCCACACTATAGTCAGTGGATTTGAAACTATCACTTCACCCTTAAATGAAAATAGAAGCACTAAAGTTGTTAGTAGTGCAACGATACTAACTGGCGTTAGCCAGTGAAGAAATCTCTGATTGAACCAGTCCATTCCTTTGTGCTTTATAATCATCTTTCTAGAGAAATAGCCAGCGACCAACGGTAATGCTACATAAATAGATACTGAAAGGATCATCGTTTCCCATGGTACCGGCATAGAGTTCACGTTTAGCAACAACCCTCCAAGCGGCCCATATAGGAAAAGCATCATGAGTGAGTTTATAGCGACCATCACGAGAGTTAAACCATCGTTCCCTTTGGATAAGTGCCCCCACATTAAAACCATTGCCGTACACGGGGCGATGCCAAGTAAAATAGCTCCCGCAATATAGCTCCGCCACAACTCAACTTCCTCACCATTTAACAATATCTCGGTACCAGGCAGATAGTCACGAAACAAGTACCCAAGAAACAGATACGAAATAGCAAACATGCTGAACGGCTTGATAGCCCAATTTATGAATAGAGTCAGAAAGACCGGCTTTGGTGTTTTCGCAGATTTCAACACTTGTGCAAAATCAATTTTCACCATAATTGGGTACATCATGAAGAATAAACATACCGCTATTGGTATTGATACTTGATGTATCGATAAGTCATTTAATGTAGTGGCAACCTCAGGAGCCATTTTCCCAAGCAAGATGCCTGCCGCGATACAGAGAGCTACCCAAATAGTCAAGTAACGTTCAAAAACTGAAAGCCTCTTTTCAGACATACTTAAAATCCAACCTCCAAATGTTATGCAGGTGCTCCATAGAAGCATCTTTTCCGATATATCGGGGCGCAGGAGACAGGCATTCCAACCCTCGTAGTGCGCACAGTGACTACCCTGAGCCGTAGTCACCAGATTGACATTGGGCATGTCTTTCAGCATTGGCAGGTATGGCCGGATAACAGCCGCTGGGTGATTGGGTGGTATTGCGACTCGGCGTCATGCTCCGCCTGCAGCCAGCTCTCAGTCTGTCGTGCTTGCGGCCGCCTGCTACGGCATATAGCGCTGCATGCGCTCGCCCATCGCTGCCGCCAGGGCCTGCAATCCGCTGAGCGGTCGTACCATGACCTCGAACTCGACGATCTTGCCGGCTTCGTCGAAGCGAATCATGTCGATGCCCTTGAGTTCGCGATCACCCACCTTGGCGCTGAACTCCAGCACCACGCTCAGACCATCCTCCGACGCAAACTCGCGATGGTAGGTAAAGCCCTCAAACACCTGCAGCACATTGCCCAGGATCACACCCAAAACGTCAGCGGATTGATAGGGCTTGTACACCGCAGGAGAGCGAAACACGACATCGGGATGCGTGATGCTCCCCAGTGCTGATAAATCGGTACGGGCAACCATATCGTGCCAGGCAGCCAGTGAATCGGCGGCGGCCGGCTGCAATGCCAGTGAGTTCATGATGGCCTCTTAATGTGAATCTGAACGGAGAATAGGTTGGGCGAAACACCTACGCCATTTTGCAACTCTTTGGACAATAGACTCAATCAAGATCTTTTGCAACCAGTTGCAATTAGTTGCAATTAGTAAGGGATGATGAGATATACTGCACAAACACGACAACATTGGTACCCGCACCCTATGTCTCTTTCCCATGCTCTGCTCAATGCATTGTTGGAATATCCAGGCTCTGGCCTGGAACTGGCGCGGCGTTTCGATCGCTCGGTCGGATTTTTCTGGCCGGCCACGCATCAGCAGATCTATCGCGAGCTTGGCCGCCTGGAAGAGGCTGGGCTGGTAAAATCCACGGCCCAGGACGGCAGCCGGGGACGCAAGAAAACCTACCAGGTCTTGCCCGCCGGACGACAGGCGCTTGAAACCTGGGTGGCTCAGGTCGATGATCCCCCGGCCCTGCGCGACGCGTTGCTGGTACGTTTGCGATGCGAAGCCTTGTTGCAAAACAACAGTGTGGCAAATGACCTCAAGCACCGCCTTGCCCAACACCAGCAGCAGCTGGCGGACTATCGCGCGATAGAACAGCGAGACTTTGCCGACCGGCCGCTGAACCGGGCCCAGACATTGCGCTACCTGCTACTGCAATCCGGCCTCAAACATGAAGCCAACCAGGCCGAGTTTTGCAAACGGGCACTGGCCCTGATAGAGGTTGACTCCTGAGCTGCGTCGAAGGTCTGCATTCGAACCATCCGCATTGCTGGTCACGCAGCCAAAGCCAATAGTAGACCCATTTACTATGCTTGCCGGCTCACCATTAATTGGCTCGGTAACACACTAGTTCGACAGATTGAGCTGCCAGGAAACGCCATACTTATCATTCAACCATCCAAATCTTTGGCTAAAACCGTAGTCATCCAAAGGCATTAGCTCTGAGCCACCTTCGGCAAGGGCCCTGAATGCCTTCTCTATTTCGCTCATCGATTCACACTCAACGTACAATGACATCGAAGGTGTAAAGGTAAATTGGTGGTTAATATGGCTGTCCAGTGCAATAAACTCCGTACCGTTTATCGTAAACCTAGCCATCTTGGTAGAACCCTCTGGTTCATGCTCACCTGCTTCGTAGCGCTGAAGATCTATAATCTCTGAATTAGGGAACAAGGAAGTATAAAACTCGATCGCATCCTCGGCTTTTCCTGCCTGTTCCCCGACAAACATGAGCGAGGTCTTAATGGATTTCATCAGCTCCTCCGTTACTGATATAACGCCCTGTACACTGAAGCGTAGTTTTGGTCCACTTGATAGAATTGCTATGCATTGCGCGGTGCGAACACGATAATAGCCATCCCTACTAGTGCAACACAGGAACCCAGAATATCCCACGTTGTTGGGCGAACACCATCAACAACCCATAACCACAAAATAGCCATAGCCACATAGACGCCGCCATAAGCAGCGTAAACTCTACCTGCAGCGGTAGGATGAATCGACAAGAGCCACGCAAACATTGCTAAGCTTAAAGCAGCTGGAAAAAGCAACCAGATAGACTTACCTTCACGTAGCCATAGATAAGGTAAGTAACACCCTACTATTTCAGCGAATGCAGTGACGACAAACAGTAAAACTGTTTTTATTTCTGGCAATTAGGACCACCTATTGTGTTGCTGGAACTCCAAATCCAAACTCGCGATATACTAGTCTAAATTTTCATTTCAAATATGGACAAGGCTCGACAATCCTCCAGGCGCATAACTCTTGGCTAACCTGCACCGCCAAGTATCAGACTGAACCTTTTTTAGGTTAAGCCTCTTCGGTTAGCTCCCTCAAGCAGCCTGTCTGAATTTACTATAGCCCTGGTATGTTCACCGCTTCCTGCAAGGCCACCTTTATCATACAGGTATACTTTAAAGGAATAGGTTTTACCATTTAGCCCAATATATTCCGCTACAGCCTTCACATTTGTACCAATTGGCGTTGCTGCAAGATGCTTAACATTCACAGTAACCCCCACAGATAACTCACCCTCAGCCAGCAAGGATTTCATTAACCGTGCTGCAGCTAGCTCCATTAACGCTATCATACGAGATGTTGCGAAAACCGATGGAAAATCATCCCCAGCCTCTATAGAGAGTGACCTGGCTGAATCAGCGTCGGTGATGACATATTCAAGCTCATTCTTATCTCCGATTTCCATTTGCTTAACCTCTTAAACAATGAGGCTAGATAGTAGTGCTTATTAGGAAATTTCACACATTCTCTTTGGAAATACTCAGGATTCACTAAAAAATTGGTGTTCACCACAAAAAGTAGACATTCTAACTAAGCCACTAATGCTGAGGTTTCCTCAAATACGACAGGGCTTAGGCCATCGTTGGCTGAGTGCTTTCTCTTATGATTGCAGAAAACTTCAACTCAAAAAGGCACTTTCTTTATCAGGCGCCGTTATTGGGGAAGCTTAAGCCTCAAATGTACCCGACGATTAGCTGAACGCGCTTGGGGTGAATTGCCCAACTCAGCAGGACGTGTATCGGCATAGCCGACTGCCATAAAGCGATCAGGAGCGAGACCCTGACTAACCAAATAACGCACTACCTGGCTGGCCCTTGCTGCGGAGAGCTCCCAGTTGGACGGATACTTGTCATTATGGATCGGGGTACTGTCCGTGTGGCCTTCGACTGTTATGGGGTAACGGCCTGCTTTCAGAACAGGCGCTAGACGCTGCAAGCGCTCCAGTCCTTCCCCGGAAAGCTGAGCGTTGCCGGATTCAAAGAGAAGTATGTCAGCGAGATTGATCGTCACACCGTCTTCGTCAGCATCAATCTCGTACGAACCCTGTGACTGCATAGAAATCAGCTGATCCAATATCTGCCGTCGGATAGGGCTGCCAGCTATCGGCGTGCTTATCTGTGGTGCGACGGCCATCGGCGCTTTAGTAGACGTTTCCGATAAAGAGCCCCGGTGGTGCTGTTGTTTTTATCAAAGTCGCTGAAAGCAAACATAAGCACCAGAAAAACGATGATGAGCGTCGACAAATCAGCGTAGGATAGCAGCCACTCATCGCTATCTTGCGCTTCTCGTCTGTCCAATAGCGCAGGATAACGGTTGTTGGGATCCCACGGCTGATTCATTTTTTTACCTTATCATCGACAGTTTTAGCGACCGCGGCTTTGCTATGGTGATCATGCAGTTCATCCTCAAACTTCATCATGAACGATTTGAGCGTCTCCGAAATGAAGGTCGGCGTACGACGCTGGTGGAGCAACTCAATCCCCTCCATTACCATGCTCAGCACGGCGATACGCTTGTCAGTTCGGCGCTCCCATTTCACCGCAATGGGCTTAAAAACCATATTCGCCAGGAGCAGACCGTAAAATGTCGTCAACAGGGCAAGGGCCAAATTGGAGGCCATAGAAGCGATATCGCCTGCCCCTATGTCGCCAAGCATATTGACCAAGCCTAGCAAAGTGCCGACCATTCCAAAGGCCGGGGCGTAGGAGGCCATCGTGCGAAAGATCTGGGCTTCCGCGGCTTCTTTCGCTTTCAGCCGCGCAATACGCCAGTTCAACAATCGAGTGACATCCTCTTCTGGAGTGTTATCAATCACCGGCTGAATGCCCGTCCTCAAAAAAGGATTGTTGATCCTGCCTATCTCACTCTCTATCTCCCGGATGCTGCCCTTCTGAGAAAGTCTGGCGACGCGTTCAATTTCAAGAATATCTTTTTCGAAATAAATGCGTTCGTTACGTAGAACAATATGGAATATGCTAAACACGCGGAGCACTTCTTTGAGGGGATAACTGAGAAAAGTTGCCGCGATGGTCCCACCGACAACGAACAACAAGCCAGGTGTATTGATGAGCTCCGCCGGCTTATCCACATTCAGATAGATCGCCAGTGTCAGCACGACCAGGCCACCAATCATGCCGATCAAAGTAGAAGGATTCATAATGCCTTCGCTGGATTTAAAGAGTTACGGCTAGTATAGCTCATAGTGAAAATTACTCAGTGAGCACATACTAATCAGACACAGGAATTACCTTAGGTTCAGGTATCAAAAACCCGATACAATAATTAAACATACGACTATTAATAGTACATTTCTTTGTTTCATAACTTAAAATGCACATGAAGCATTATGTCTAATTCCCTTTCAACTCAGGTAGCTCGTTAAGGGATAACCCGCAATGAACGCATTGGTTTGTAATTCTGTAATGTAAGACAACATACTTGGTGCAAAAGGTTTTTTCACACCTTGGACACTTGAATCGTTGTATCTTATTCCCAATGTAAACAACTAATATTAAAGATAAGATAATTGGCACATACGTCCATTCGGAATCAAGTATCGTTTTTGATATAAAAATCGTGCACAAACCAACGATGAGCAACACCAGCCACGCGAATCGTTGTTTTACTAAAAGCCGCCTATATTTCCTCAGGCATTCAAAATATTGCTCATTCATATTCGGCACCATAATGCATAACACCTAAAGCAGCGGCGCGTTTTTGACTGCCCTTGCTTGTTATGCATAATTATACCCATGGCATTAATATACCCAGCATCGCCACTCCAAAGCTAACAGGCACTAAAATAACTGCCAACTTAAAAATTGCTCTTTGCGACTGAGTATAGCCAGTACCTGGATGTCCGTGGGCCTCAGCATCAAGCGCTCTTCGGGCTGGTGGGATTTGTCGCACAACGAGATTTCCCAGCAACATACCAAGAGGCAATGCCGCAAAAAGTGGAGCGATACTAGCCAATATCGGGCCGATTGTATGTGAATCATCTATCTCAAAGCTTTCTTCTGCATAAATAAAAGTATGCAAGAGTTCGTTAATGATGAAAAAAGACCAATAAAATGCGCCAACCAAGGAAATAGTTATTGGAAGCAGTATGAGATTCCATGTGCTCTTTCTTCTTCTCCCTCTTTTTTTAGCAGAATCAATGTAAGTCATATATTGGTCATAATACTTGCGGCGCACCGTCATGATATAAGGATGGCAGATATTCATGATTTAGATGAAGTAATGATGATTCCATCATGCTCACAACCATCCCGACTAAGGAAACAACGCCCACATTAGCGAAGACAAATATAAAGCCATAAGTACCTCTCCGTATATAGAGATAGAGTCCGGGTACTGAAGCTGAACCAATTAAAAAGAACAACTCAAAAGCATCTAGCATTCATTACTCAACCAAATCCAGATCACCATTCTAAATTCCAATTCTAAACGCACCGCTTTGAACTAGGTTGGCGCATAACTATTAGAATCACGGGCGTTGGGGTGATGACTGGGCATTTGCAATAATTAGCAACGCGCATGCCCATGCCCATGCCCATGCGGCATCCAAACGCCCCAGTGCATTTTTTGGTTAGAATAGCCCCCTGTTACTTTTTCCTTTTGTACTTCAAACTTGATACCAAGTGGCTTTTGACTAATCTCATAGCACAGTTTTATCGGCCAAACAGCTTCGCCTTTAATTGTGATTTTGCCACATCCAATGGCTTCTTTAGTCTCTTTGGGCGAAGCAATAGTTCACCGGAGCAATTGGGACATATAGCGCCCATCTTCGTAGTGCACGATTCGCAGAATGTACACTCAAAAGAGCAAATATATGCTACTTCTTTCTCTCCCGTTAACCTGCCACATTGCTCACAGGATGACTTCATTTTTAACATCACATATACCTATCAGTGGATTAAAATACACTATAGATTAGGTACATATTCTAGACCTTATCAATTGATAAGATTCCTCTTCATTCTACTGAAAGATTCAGCAGTTATACCTAAATATGAAGCAATACAATGCATAGGGGTTTCCTCGACGATTTTCTTCTCCATAAATTCACAGAAGTAACGATAACGCTCTTCAGATGTCTTATGGTGAAGCATCATTAGCCTTCGTTCCATTGACAAATAATGTTGCTCAGCAATGTACCTGAAGACTACATCTATTTCTAAATTATCTGAGCGCATACGTTCTAGCTTTTTAATGGGTATCAAAAACCCTTTGCATGTTTTTAAGCATTCGATATATTCCGAAGACATACTGCCAGTGATAAAACCAGAATAAGCAATAACGGCACTATTATCTGTCATCAGACGTAATATGACTTCCTTACCTTCGCGAAGCACATAGCACTTTACCAACCCGCTAACCATATAGAATAATTGGTCTGGTTTTTCTCCTTCTCTACAGATCAATTCATTCTTTGTGAATTCACACTCTTTTCCGATATCGTTTAATAAATAGAGGTATTTATCAATCTCTTTGAATATTTTGGGGGTAATATTAAACATCATATATGTCGTTAAATATTTTTAAATTCCACTCGGCAAGCCTGACGGGTGGCGCACGCCAATATCACTGGCGCAGCGTCAAGTCCGACTGACTGCAATTATTATGTTTACCGGTCACGAAAACCCAAAGATCCAGCACCATTAACAGTCAGTTTTTCCGCCAACAAAAGCATTGCTTTTCTGATAGTATTGTCATCTAAATTCTTAGTTTTTGTTGTTGATGCAATAATAGCCATCAACATATCTCCCGCACCAAAAACATCCACTGCTAAATAATTATTTGGTATAGAAAAGTCAGATTCTTCTCCATTCGTATACTTTATAAGCCCCCTATCTCCACGCTTTAATATTACGCCGTAAGCAGACAATATTTCACTAAACTCCTTCAAACTCTCTTTAGTCGGGCATTGTCCAAGAAACGCTCTAAACTCATCCTCGGTAGGAAAAAACCAACTGGCGCCAAAGTAATCTAAATAATTTGATTTTCTTGCATCAACAAAAGATATCACAGCAGGATCTTTAAACTTCTCACGTAAAGACTCCTTTGAAATAGGTCCAATCCCACCCAGCCCATAGTCTGAAACCAGAATTTTTTTAGAACATGAATTCTTTATTATTTCTGCCATTTCTAAATCATTGATATTTCGTACCGGTTCTGGCTTATCTTTTATTTGTTTTGTAACACCATCATCCACTAAATACTCAACGACATTAGTCTTTCCCTCTGCGGGGAATGTAATCAATGATCCTGATTTATACGCGCACTCATCAAATATTAAATTGATAAGATCTGGCTTCGGGAAGGACGTGACAAGCAAATATTTCGACTTCAACTCTTCCAAAACATTAATAATATTACCTGAACACCCTATACGATGAAGGTAGATAGAGTTTACAAGATACCTATCTAATAAAATATCGCCTAATATTAGAATATTCTCAGAGCTCATTTTATTTTTCAATTATAGGACTTTCTAAGCTTGGAGTACTTGTCTTTTAGGTTTTTTGCAACCGTTACTTTATTTCTCACCACTGCAGGCAAGCCGATAGAAATCAATAGCGCCATCAAGGCAAAGATAAAATAAATCAAACCATCCAAATAAAAACAGAACTTATCTGAATCTGCGTAAGTAACAAATTTTTTGAATGATGAAATTATAGCGCCATCACCATAAAGCAAGAAAGATATAGTAATCACCGAAGGAATTGATGACATAAACAGAAGTAGTGACTTGTACAACCTATCTTGAGAAAACTGATCCTTGTATTTATCTATAAAATCCCACTCATTTATATGCTGATCCCTCTCAAATGGAACAGCTTCTTGACCGCTATTAAATAATTGTTGTGCTGCCCACCCATCCCAGTGAGCTATAGTGTTTTTTAACTTAATGTGAGCATCTTTTATTTCTTCAGCTAAAAACTCTCCATTTTTTCCATGACGAATTTTATCCGCTAGTTCATGCGCTCCATAGAGCATTAAATGTTTTGCTGGGCCGCTTGTAATGAACAAACCCAACTCTGCAATTTTTGAATTTTGATAACCATTATATATAGCGAGAAAATACACGAGCACAGACACCCCGCCGATAGTGATGAAGTATTTTATAAATTCATTAACTAAAAGGATATGTTCTCCCGGGTTAATGATATTAGTAGGCCCCATATCAAGAACTTTCATGAATCCAAGAAATGCAAACGTGGCTCCTATCACCGTTAAAAGAACCTGATCGCGGAATTTTACTCGTTCATTTATCTCATTTCTTGCTGCATTGTAGAATGTCATAGCAGTAGATAACGAGGCAGGATACTGTGGATACCCAGGTAATATAAACTCTATTTCATCGTCATTATCCATGACTAATACTCCGAAGCTTCAAAAACATAACGTTTTGCGTAACCGGGCGCACAAAGGTGCAGAGCGAAGCGGCGCAGCTTTGGGCGATCCGTGTTTACGTGCTTGTTAGCCTTCTGTTTTAAGCACCTGTTCATATATGGCTTGCCTTTTTAAGCGATCTTCGCTCACATCCCCCAAATCGCGGAATGTCTCGTAACATCCAATGACCACAGCTTTAAATTCACGTGGTTGGTTAATAATCATATCAATGATTTGTTGTGACCATGATTCGATTTTCCGGCTTCGTAATGTAGGTCTTTGAGCCCCAGTAATTCTATGTGATAGAAGCGCCATTATGTGCCATTTAAATTTCCGAGCTTCAGCGGGTATTTGTTTGTTGCTAAAGAGGATAGCCATTCGGTAGTAAACCAAGCAGCTCGTGTAGTAAACAATTTCTCTATTTTCTTCGCTAAAAGCCCGACTTGCGATGCTGTTGTCTGAAAATATTTTTCGAGGAAAGCGATAAGAAAGGTCAGGACGATCAAGAAATACAGCAGATACACAACGAGCAAGTATCTTAAGATCAAATATTTTAACACCCGGCACCCCTTGCCCCACATACTGCCTGTCCCTGCGTTCAAAAAACAATCTATTTTCGTCATCTGAGAAGGAGTTAAAGTAGGTTTCTATTCTACGCGCCATTGGCTGCAATGACAGAAACTGATCATCATCAATTTTAGTTTGGCTATTAGTAGCGCGAACAAGATCCGTGAAAACATCCTCGTTGTCCGTTTCAATAACTTTCAGAGAAACCATCATATCATCACTAAGGTCGTCTCGGTTAATCCACAAGACATTTGATGTTTGACAGCCGTTAACTATTTGAAAGTCTACAAATGTAATGCTCATCCCCTGAACTCTGACATCAGGACTAACGATGGTGATCCCATTGTTCAATACGGGAAATCTTGAGTGCGACTCTTCGTTTCTTATTGTTTCGCCAATTGCGCTATTTACAGGATTATCTGCCCCCAGAAATGCTCTAACATTTTCTTCGAAAACGTGAAGCCGTAACCTGCCTGTGTCATCTGCAAGTAGATTCTCAACGAATTTTTTTGCAGGAACTATAGCAAGATACGATTCTTCTACGCCCGCTATAGTAGGAAGAGCTGCAACAGAGAAAGCATCGACTTTTGCCTCAATCGGAGCTGTTGTTGACTGAAAAGCATGACCTAAACCTTCTCGATCAAGTATTTCGTAATCGATTTCTGAAAAATAACCTTCCTCTTCAATGCGATTAACAAGTTCAGCTTTTGCTTTTTCAATTTCCTCTGGTGCTATATATCGGCCTGTGTATGCAAATCGAATGAGTAAGCTCAACTTTCCATCACGGATAGCACCAGCCCTATCAATCGCAGCTCCGTAAACTTGTTTAGTATTAGCCTCGATCGAGTCATTGGGCGTGTCTTTGAAATCGTGGCAGAAACGTTCTATAGCAGCATGGAATTTAAGAACTTCCCCCAAATCAAGGTTTTCTGATGTTTTTGCTTGTGTAAGAATAAGTTTAACATCATGATTTCTCCGCCCATCTCCAAGTATCTCTTCTGCATCTTCTATCGATAGAGATACTTCCTGATCTATTAAAAGCGCACATCCATCTAATCCGTCATCGCCTGAAGTAGTTGTGATATCTGCAAGATCGTAACTTTCAACAACTTCAGGGGTTATCACACAATGGTTAACAAGACGTTCAAATTGATCTGCCTCGCCCATTTCATGAAGTTCATAACTTTCGACAAAGTCTCGTAGAAGAGCTGCAACTATCCTATGCATAGTGTTCTCATTTCAATTAATAGTAAGAATTTCTTTATTTGCCTAACGCTGAGCTTTACGTCAATTTTGGAGCCGCGATGCGGTGGAGAAATTATCCGACAACAGCACTTGGTTAAAAGTGCTTACGTAGATCACCTCTGCAGCGAGCGCCATGCAGATTCCGAAAATTCCTCTCGGTAATCCCGAGGCGATGTCCGAACCCTGTTGGCCAACCACGCTCTGCAATAATTTTCCGATGGGCCTACGATTAAAGAAGGTATTATCTCGAACGGCTGAACTATCTTGATATCTTTGTTTTCAAAACTGAGCAACTTCTCTTTCAGTTCCTGGTAATTTTGGGCATTTCGAACTTTCAGCTCCTGACGAAACGGCCCTTTCGCAACGGGAGAGCGCGCCTGATAAAGGAATCGCGCCCATTCCGGTTGTGCCACAACCCAGTCCAAATAACTCGATACAATCGAATAGATAGCCTCGCGAAGACTGTTCGTTTTGGCTAATTCATGCTCCAAGTTCTGCCGCTGATCATCTTGGGCAGCAAAAAAGAGTGTACTCAAAATTCCTTCTTTGTTCCCGAAGTGATGGTAAATCGCTCCCACGCTTGTATCGCAACGGGCCTTAATCGCATCGATGGTAGTTGCCTCCACTCCGAGTTCATTAAAGCAATAGAGCGCATGCTCCAGAATCTCTCTTTTCAGGGCAGCCCTGCGGCCTGGAAACCGATCCTCCAGGATTTTGTCTTTATTCATTAAATTGTGATTCATCCGTTTGAACTAACGATACTTGACATTCTACCTGTTGACAGCCACCACACAAACAGAATACTATTCTTAAACAGAATAATATTCTTTTATTGCATGGAGTGTTCACCGATGAGCCAAACCTTAGCAGCATTCAACGCATTCGGCCCCGAGAGCTTTGGTAATATGGTGTGCCAACAAGCACCCTATTTCAGCACCATCCAGCCAGATCTCGTCGACCTGAAACCAAAGTTCGCTGAAGCACGGGTGCCTTTTAGAAAGGAAATTACCAACCACTTAGGTACGGTGCACGCTATCGCTATGTGCAACCTCGCTGAATTAGTGGCGGGATTGATGACAGATGCGTCGATACCTAGCAATGGAAAGTGGATCCCACAGGCTATGTCGGTCAAGTATCTGGCCAAGGCAAAGACGGCCTTGCGTGCCGTTTCAAACGGACAGGAAATTGACTGGGACACTACGGGTGAAAAAACCGTGCCAGTAGAGGTATTCGATGAGGACGGTCAACTGGTATTCACTGCGGAAATCACCATGAACGTCAAGCTGAGCTAATGGATCAAATTGGCCGGGCTGAGTGGTAATCGGTTAGCCCGGCAACTGATGCAATACCACTTGTATGCATTAGTGGCTTTTATATTCTCGGCACTCGAAGCAAATTGTTTTATTATCCTCTGTTCTCTTGGTCCTGCCGAAGGCGGCAAGAGAGAAAATGCAAATTAATACCAATACGGCAATTGACCATGAAAAAAGGTTATTTTGCATCGGAAGCCAGCTACATCTACAAGCTGACGAAACAACCAAAACACACCAAATCATAACTACAAATAGACTTAGTATTTGATTAACTCTTGAAACCGAAAATGGATAAGCAGAATTTAGTTTGAGAAATCGATATTCAGTATGGCTAGGCGTCAGTTTATATAGTGGGCCTGAGAATTCATTTTCTAGTAAGTCCACATGCCGCTCCCAATTTCCTTGCCAATACTTGCTACCCCTATTCACAAAATACCAACCAATAGAGAAGCATAATCCAATAGAACTTACTAACAATGATAAATCAGCGTCAGGATTTTTTGACTGAATCGCAACATACCCAGCGAATGTAGCAGCTATAAGAGTCCAAAAGTAAGCCGTTCTTTTCCAATAAAGCTCAATCTCGAATTTTCTTATATCCAACGCTTGCTTTAAAGCACTCTCGCGTACTTTTTCATCGACAAAAAGAGCTTTGTAGTCGTTAATATCATCTACTTTTTTCATCGATCACCAAATTATTTGAATTAGTGGTTTAATCATTGATCCCCTTGCATAACGAACCTGTAGAAAAACTATCACACACAACCACTTATCCACAGCCCAAATATTGCTTTGACTACCCGATCATAAACCATCCAAAGCTTAACAGCGTGATAGTACGGACCCTTCGGTCCGTATATTCACTTTTTATGTGCTGTCTGATTTAAACAGTATGATCTTTGCTCTTTCCTTTGCCCTTTCAGATCCAGGAATGAATATCTTCGGGGCTTTAACTGACCCAACAAGCTCAGCCAATTGATCATCAGATAGCTTGGATAACTCTAAACCAAAATACCTGCGTGAAGCATTTTCGATATCATTTGTACATTCGTTAAATGCACATTCAATCCAAATTCCAAATACTTGCTGTTCATTAAAGTATAGGTAGCTACCGAAATACCACAGCAAATTATCAAGATGCCAATTTAGCTTACTTTTTCCGTAATCTTTAAAAGAGAGATTATAGTACGCTGACCGTATTGACCAAATGCGAATCCCTTTTTCCCCGTCCGCCGCTACGGCTGTTCGATAGATTCGGTCATGGTCGTGTTTTATCGTTTCTGTGCCATTTAGGGACAGCTTTCGTAATTCGTGAACGTATGGCTGGAAACAAACGAACCAATATACAGATAAACTAACTACAGGCACTACCAATATAGTAATGCCTACGAATTTCACGATTCTCATTAGCATGAATCAATCGCCGATTTCACATAACGCAAAGTTAAGTGGCACCGTGGAGTGGAGCTGGTTTGTGTAATAATTGGCGCAGCCAAAACACAAACTAGCGCAGCGTAACGGTGTCCACCTCAGGGCGTGTTTGTTAGGCGAAGAAGCCTGCAATAGCGCCGTGAACAAGTAAGAAAAGACCAAATATTTGAGCATTAACCCCACCCAAAACAATATCTTCAATTCTTTTTTCAGCGCGCTTACTTACCGTGTTCAGCTCGTTTGCCTGTTTTTCAATCATGTCTTTAAGCTCGCCACATTTCTTTTCAATCGCTACTTCATTTGCACGAATCAACACATCAAAGTGATCAATTTGCTCTTGCAGATACGCTAGCGTTTCTTCAACAGTTTTAGGATTACGGACAAGCCTAGAATTAGCCATCCCCATCTTTGTCTTGATAATAGCCGGCTCAGCATTCAAATAGTAATGCTGTTTAAATATTGGGCACTCCTTCCAATACTTCTTAAAGGCTGAAATCATATTGCCTTTTTGAAAAGCCTCAAAATTAGAGTCGATCGAATATAAAATTGAGACACCGCCTATTAACTGCAAGAAGAGCGAAAAACATTTGTTTATTAATGCTCGATCATCAGAATAAATCGACCATAAGACTAAATTAACCGAAACCAATAATAACGGAACCAAAACCGGCCACGCGCGTATTAGCCACCTAATAAATTTCAGTTTGAAAAGCCCCCTTTTAAGTAGACCTGTATTCCTTCAACTCAGCTTTTTCTCATACATCAAACGCAACAAATTAAAACATATACTTCGCTATTGACTGCTTGCGAGCCTCCGGCGACCGTAGGGAGCGAATTTAATGGCCTTGTTAGGCCAATTTCGATGGCGAGCCATGGACTTAATAACCTTTGGTTGGCGGACCTTCTAGATACTGGGGGAGATCATCGGTAATCTCTATCCAGCGTTGCTTTGAGGATACCCAAAAATGCATATCAGGTTTGAAAAGTGACGGGTCGTCTAGACTGCCAACCGTCAACCCAATAACTCCGGCAGAAGCACGTCGGGAAAATATGCTTGAACCGCAACGCGAACAAAACCCTCGCTCTAGTGTCTTTGATGAGTAAAATGTGCTAATCGGACCCGTGATAGAAACATTTTCAATACGCATCAGCACTCGGGCGTTAAAGGCAGCCCCGATAGCTTTTTGACATTCTCTACAGTGACACACTCTTTCGTTCAGTGGATCAGCAGTCGTTTCGTAACGAACGGCTTTGCAAAAACACCCCCCGTGAAATTTTGTCATTTTCAAACCTCCTCTGCTAGCGTCCTAACGCCTGGGCTCAGCGGCCTGCTTTGGAGGCGGACCGCGCCGGAAAAGCGGTCCGCTGGAGCCCCTGGTTAGCTGATTTACATTGATTCCATTAGGTCTCGCACAGAAGCTTTTAGAACTTCCCATGAGGTTAGGCACGTTGACTCATCAAAATTTGCTCTGGTTGTTACGTGAACCCATGGGTGCACCACATTCCTAGATTCACGCAGAGCATGGCTGAACTTACCTCTGTCGCTTTTAAGCCACCCGCAGTCGACAGCAACCTCAATAAGGGTGTTGAGGTTCCAGTCTTGAATAGCGGGAACCTTGCCCATTTTGTTTTTTGGCGCTTTGGCTGATTGATAGGCTTTGTCCGGAGAGCTATTTGCTCTGCAAAGAAGAAGTGCCTCTAATACGCTGCCCATGAGAATGATGGCACCCGTATAGGCCTGGACATGCTGACAACGCTGAGCTTCTCTCCACCGACTATCGATGACTTCCTGAAGTCCGGGCATGATCGCAGTTATTTTGCCATAGTCAGGGGGAGCGATAATCTGCTTTTTGGGGCGCGTAACGCCGCCTGCCTTTAAGAATTTAACCGCACTTCGGATGTATTCGCTCAATGTTTCGAGACGAACCCTTCTGCTGTTAACTTCAAAGTTTTCATCAGAATCCATATCGCTAACGAAAGTTTGAGGCAAACCAGGAACAGAGCTAAGGATCATTTTGGTTTCCTTAACTTTCGCATCGACTGCCCTCAAACTTCCGAAATCGTCGGTTCTTGACACACCAGCAGAAAACTCGATTTCAGAAAGTATTCCGTTGAGCATTTTTAGCGCTTGTTCTGCTTCCATAAATCCCTATGCAATTTCAGCTAACATTCCCACCTACGTACAAAAGACGTATACCCCGCCATTCCCCATACATCACCGTACCAATGACGCATGATTTCAAATAGTCTGCGCTTGATCCGATATCACCCAGATTTCCTTTGTTCAACCGTCTCAAGTACATCTATCCCCATGCCTTTATCGAGCCCTGAACGCAAAAGGCCACAGCGAATGCTGTGGCCTTTTGGCAAAACTCAGCAACCTGTCATCAGCCGCATTTTGAATCCCCGCAGTTCAGACAGGTCATGCAGCCATCCATATAGATAACCGCTTTGGTACTGCACTTACCGCACAGGCTGGCCCCTGCAGGAAAGGCGCTGTCCTCCTCGTGCGGCGCTTCAGGCTTTTTTGCCTGGGCAGTCAACTCCTGTTTTTTCTTTTCTATAAACGCTTGCTGGTGTTCATCCAGTTCGCTTTTGATCATGCCGATCATGCGCATGTGATTTTCGATGGCCTCACCGATCTCGGCCACCAGCGATGGCATGAACTTGCCACCGCGCTTGAAGTAGCCGCCCTTGGGATCGAATACCGCTTTCAGCTCTTCCACCAGGAAGGTGCAATCCCCTCCCTTACGGAATACGGCGGAAATAACACGGGTCAGCGCCAGTACCCACTGGAAATTTTCCATGTTCTTCGAGTTGATGAAGATCTCAAAGGGGCGGCGTTGTTCGTGCTCGGTGCCTTCGTTCAGGATGATGTCGTTGATGGTGATATACAACGCATGATCCGACAACGGGGTTTTGATTTTATAGGTAGAGCCCAGCAGCATTTCCGGGCGCTCTACGCTTTCGTGCATCTGCACGACATTACTTTCGGGCTGTACCGGTTCAGCGGCAGGCTGCTCCGGTTTCACCACTTCGTATCCAATGATTTTGGATTTGATTTCTTTAGCCATGGGTCAATACCTTTAAAGTTTTCCGTAGTAGCCTTCTTTCAGGGCATCGTACAGGTTGGCGGCCGTATGCTCTTCGCCATCGTACGTAATCATTTCGTTGCCCTTGGCCTCAATTACGCTGCCATCTTCCAGGGTAAATTTGTAGGTAGTGGCTTCGATGTCTTTCTCTTTCACCAACACACCCTGGAACGCTTCCGGGTTAAAGCGGAAGGTGGTGCAGCCCTTCAATCCCTTGCGGAATGCATACAGGTAGATGTCCTTGAACTTATCGTATTCAAAGTCGGTGGGCACATTGATGGTTTTGGAAATGGAGGAATCCACCCACTTTTGTGCTGCCGCCTGAATGTCCACGTGCTGCTCTGGGCTCACATTATCGGTTGCCGTGAAGTACTCTGGCAACTGCTGATCGGCCTCTTCACTGTAAGGCATGGCATCGCTGTTGATCAGCTCACGATAGGCCAGCAGCTCGTAGGAGAACACATCCACCTTCTCTTTGGATTTGCGCCCTTCCCGGATGATATTACGGGAATAGTGGTGTGCAAAGCTCGGTTCTATGCCATTACTGGCATTATTGGCAATGGACAACGAGATCGTGCCGGTGGGCGCAATGGAGGAATGGTGGGTAAAGCGCGCACCGTTCTTGGCAATGTTCTCCACCAGCTCGGGTTCTACCTCCGCCAAGCGCTGCATATAGCGGCTGTATTTGGCGTGCAACACTTTGCCTTTTACCTTGTCGCCTATTTTATAGCCGTCCTTTTTCATTTCCGGACGCTTGCGCAACATGGCACCATCCACTTTGAATTCCTGCTCCATAATGGGGGCAGGGCCTTTCTCCGCTGCCAGGGCCAGGCCGGTCTGCCAGCCGGTGACGGCCATTTCCCTGGCCACCTGTTCGGTAAAGTCCACGGAATCCGCAGAGCCATACTTCATGCGCAGCATGGTGAGGGTGGAGCCCAGGCCCAGAAAGCCCATGCCGTGACGGCGCTTGGTGGTGATTTCGTGGCGCTGTTGCTCTAACGGCAAGCCATTGATTTCCACCACGTTATCCAGCATGCGCGTAAAGGTGGACACCACTTTGCGGTATTCATCCCAATCGAAACTGGCTTTTTCGGTGAAAGGATTGCGCACAAAGCGGGTCAGGTTCACCGAGCCCAGCAGGCAGCTGCCGTATTCCGGCAGGGGCTGTTCACCGCAGGGGTTGGTGGCGCGGATGTTCTCGCAGAACCAGTTGTTGTTCATCTGGTTCACTTTGTCGATCAGGATGAAACCGGGCTCTGCAAAATCATAGGTGGAGGACATGATGGCATGCCAGATCTTGCGGGCTTTTTCATAGCCGTAGATTTTGCAGGCCACCAGCCCCTTATCGTTAACGATGTAGCCGTCGTTGGCGGGCCATTCCCGCCAGATCACCTTGCTGGTGTCTTGCAGGTCCATCTTGTTGGCATCGGGGCTGTTCTGCTTGATGGGGAACACCAGCGCCCAGTCTTCGTCTTTCACCACGCAGTCAATGAACTCTTCACTGATCAGCAGGGACAGGTTGAACTGGCGCAGGCGGCCGTCTTCACGCTTGGCTTTGATGAATTCCAATACGTCCGGGTGGGAGACATCAAAGGTGGCCATCTGGGCACCGCGGCGGCCGCCGGCAGAAGATACGGTAAAGCAGGTGCGATCAAAGATATCCATAAAGGATAAGGGGCCAGAGGTTTTGGCCCCGGCGCCGGACACGTAAGCGCCCCGGGGGCGCAGGGTGGAGAACTCATAGCCGATGCCGCAACCGGCTTTCAGGGTCAGGCCCGCTTCGTAGTTCTTTTCCAGAATGCCGGACATGGTGTCGTTGACGGTGCCGGACACGGTGCAGTTGATGGTGGAGGTGTCGGCCTTGTAGGCCTGGGCACCGGCATTGGACAGGATACGGCCGGCGGGTATGGCACCATGGCGCAACGCCCACAGGAACTGCTCGTACCATTCGGCTTTCTTGGCGTCATCGGTTTCCACATCCGCCAAAGCGCGGGCCACACGCTGGAATGAATGGTCGATGGAGGCATCCACGGCGGTGCCTTCGCTATCCTGCAGACAGTATTTAGACCGCCAGATGTCCAACGATGCCTCCTGCAGTGGAATTTCCTTTTCAGCTTGCTTCTCTACTGGTTGATAAGATACAGCGCTCATTGCCACCTTCTTATGATTTCCCGAACAAAATGATCTCCACGCAACCGAAAAAGGGGCTGCGGGCCTGAATTATGAACTACTAGATGTTGTGTTATCAGAACCTGAACGGCCCTGGCGAATCGGTTATGCGTTGACAGGCGCTACTGGAATTAGCGGCCCGGTTTCCTAATCGGCTTATGCCGAACTTTCCCAAAGAGACCTGAGCAATAAACAGACAAGTAGGATGTCTCATGTATCACCACCCGGTGTGACAATCGATCGCTTTTATTATGATGAGCTGTGCTTACTACCCCTGCACAGTACGGTCCGGCCTGTTCCCAACGGCTTTTTCCGGTTGACATCCTGCCACCACCGGAAAAGAGGCTAACACGCTATATCCGTCTCTCTCATGCCACCAACCACAATATCTTGTGGTTTCGAGAAAATATTCTAGCTAGCTTTGAAAGTTTAACAACCCCAAATTTTCTACTTTTTTACAGAATGTAACCGGTCTGTAAGGTATACGTGCTATTGCCTCCGCTTATGCCGCAGGCTTAAAAGTTAGCACCCCCTAACAAAAATAATTTTTCGCTTTTAAAAAAATTTTGACGGCGCCAGAGCTTGCTCGTTGGACTAAAGGATAATTGCCATTTAAATGACACGGGAGTAACGTTGCCCACTACATCTTGTGTTTGCCAGAAAAGAACGATAAAGGACAGGAGCCTTCTTACCATGTACGACATCAAAAACCATCCAGTGGATCCGGCCTACGCCAAAGACGCCAACATGACGCTGGAACAGTATCAGGCCTGGTATAAGGAATCCCTGGAGCAGCCGGACCAGTTCTGGTCAAAGCGCGCGGAAGAGTTCCTCACCTGGTCCAAACCCTGGACCAAAGTTAACGAATACGATTTTCCCAAGGGGGAAGCCACCTGGTTCAAGGATGGCAAGCTCAATGCTGCTTATAACTGTATCGACCGCCACCTGGAAAAGCGTGGTGATCAGGTGGCCATTATCTGGGAAGGCGACGACCCCAAAGAGGATGCCCGCATCACCTATAAGGAACTGCACGAGCAGGTGAGCCGGCTGGGCAATGTGCTGAAACAACGGGGCGTGAAAAAAGGCGACCGGGTGTGCATCTATATGCCGATGATTCCCGAAGCCGCCTACGCCATGCTGGCCTGCGCCCGCGTGGGGGCCATTCACTCGGTGGTGTTCGGTGGCTTTTCACCGGATTCGCTGAAGGATCGTATTCTGGATTCCGATTGCCAGGTGGTGATCACCGCCGATGAAGGGCTCCGTGGCGGCCGCACCATTCCCCTCAAGGAGAACACCGATAAGGCCCTGGAACACTGCCCGGATGTGCACACCTGCCTGGTGGTAAAACGCACCGGGGGCGACATCCAGTGGCACGCACAACGGGATGTCTGGTATCACGAGCTTATCGCCAACGTGAGCGCCGACTGCCCGGCAGAAGAAATGGATTCCGAAGATCCCATGTTCATTCTGTACACCTCCGGCTCCACCGGTAAGCCCAAAGGTGTCATGCACACCACCGCCGGCTATATGCTGGGCTCCGCCATGACCCACAAGTACATCCTGGATTATCGCGAAGGGGATATTTTCTGGTGCACCGCCGACGTGGGCTGGATCACCGGCCACTCCTATATTGTGTACGGCCCGCTGGCCAACGGCGGCACCACCTTGATGTTCGAAGGGGTGCCCACCTACCCGGATGCCGCCCGCTGCTGGCAGGTGGTGGATAAGCATAAAGTGAACATTTTCTACACCGCCCCCACCGCCATCCGGGCCCTGATGAGCCAGGGCGAGGAGCCGGTGAAGCGGTGCAGCCGCCAGTCCATTCGCCTGTTGGGCACCGTGGGTGAACCCATCAACCCGGAAGCCTGGGAATGGTATTACAACGTGGTGGGGGATGCCCGCTGCCCCATCGTCGACACCTGGTGGCAGACGGAAACCGGTTCGGTAATGATTGCCCCCCTGCCCGGCGCCTTTACCCTCAAACCCGGTTCGGCCACCCTGCCGTTCTTTGGTGTGGAGCCCGCACTGGTGGATGGTGACGGCAATGAGCTGCAAGGGGCAGCGGAAGGCAACCTGATCATCAAACGCAGCTGGCCCAGCCAGATTCGCAGTGTGTTCGGGGATCACCAGCGCTGCATCGACACCTACTTTTCCACCTACCCAGGCGCTTACTTCACCGGTGACGGCGCGCGCCGGGATGAAGACGGTTATTACTGGATTACCGGCCGGGTGGACGATGTACTGAATGTGTCCGGCCACCGCATGGGCACCGCTGAAATCGAAAGCGCCCTGGTGCTGCACAATGCGGTGGCGGAAGCGGCGGTGGTGGGTTACCCCCATGACATCAAGGGCCAGGGTGTGTATGCCTACGTCACATTGATGAGCGGCGTTCAACCCAGCGAAGCGCTGCGCAAAGAGCTGCTGGCGGTGGTATCCAAAGAGATCGGCGCCATCGCCAAGCCGGATCTGATCCAATGGGCCCCGGGCCTGCCCAAAACCCGTTCCGGTAAGATCATGCGCCGCATACTGCGCAAGATCGCCGCCAACGAGCTGGAGAATCTGGGGGACACCTCAACCCTGGCCGACCCTTCCGTGGTGAACGACCTGATCGACAATCGCGCCAATCAGTAAAGATCTGCACCGGCTCCCTGGGTAAGCACCTGCATCCAGGGGGCCGGTCCGCCCGCTTCAAGCAGCCCGAATGTGCCCCTAATGTAGCCCTCACTTACCCCGCCTTCACCCTGGCCCGTGAATTTGCCCGATTATTTGAACGCACACTGGTCTATATTCTAAGAGTTACCCGGAAAAAGTTCGGACAATTATTATGCTTTCAGCATTCTGGTCAATTGCACTGCCGCAGGGCCGCACCTGGGCGTTGCTCGCGGTGTTACTGACCCTGGCGCTGCCCGGTGCCCGAGCCTATGGCCAGATTAGCGTCAGCAACGATTTCACCAGTCAGCCCGCCGGCCTGCAGGCGCTGCTCTATCTGGATCTTGAAGGCAACCTGCACCTCGATGACGCCATGAACCTGCCACGGGAGCAGTGGCTTACCCCGCAAACGGAAACCACCTCCTTCGGGTTTCGCCCCGGTAGCCTGTGGCTGAAACTGCCGGTCGCCAACCACGGTGACCAACCCAGACGCCTGGGGCTGGAGATCGCCTATCCAATTCTCGACCACGTGGCCGCCTTTGTAATCCGGGATGGCCACGTGGTGGCCCGGTACACCATGGGGGATACCTACCCATTTACCCAACGCCCGGTGGAATTCCGTCATTTTATCGTGCCCTTCCAGCTGCTTCCCGGCGAGCGGGCCACCCTGTATTTGCAAATCACCACCGCAGGCACGGTACAGGCCCCGATCACCCTCTGGGACATGGATCATTTCTTTGAGCGACAACAGCCCTCCCTGATCGCCCACGGCCTGTACTTCGGCATTATGCTGGTGATGATTCTGTACAACCTGTTCATCTACCTCAGCATTCGCCACATCACCTACCTGTACTACACAGTGGCGGCCCTGTCCTGCGCGGGAATCAATGCCTCCATGCAGGGCCTGGGTTTTCAGTTTGTCTGGGGTGCCATGCCGGAGATCAACGCCATTGCCGTACCCTTGACCGTCGCGGCCTTCGGCATCAGTTCCAAATTGTTCGCCATCGCCCTGCTTAACCTGCAACGCACTGCCCCCACCCTTTACAAACTCAAGCTGGGCATCATCGCCGCCTATACCCTGGTGCTGCTGAGCCTGTTCTTTCTGCCCTATCAATCCACCATCCGCATTATCTTGGTGGTGGGCATCTGCAGCATTCTGCTGGGAACCTATACGGGCTTCTATTTATTTCTGCAAGGTTATCGAATCGCCCGCTTTTATCTGTTGGCCTGGTCTTGCCTGTTCGCCGCCCTGTTCATCACCGCGCTCAGCAAGGGTGGTTTTATTCCCAGCAGCCATTTCATTGAACATTCGCTGCAATACGGTTCCGCCCTGGAAGTCATTTTGCTGTCGTTCGCCATGGCAGACCGCATCAACGAGGAACGCCGGGCCAAGCGGGTGGCAGAAAAGCTGGCACTGGAAAGCCAGCAACAGGCCGCGGAGGACAGCAAACGCTACATAGAGCTGAAATACCAGACCAAGCTGGACGAGTTGAAAGCGCGCCAGGAAGTGATCGAAGCCCAGGCGGAGAGCAAAGCGAAAAGCGAGTTCCTGGCCACCATGAGCCACGAAATACGCACCCCCATGAACGGCGTGCTGGGCATGGCAGACCTGCTGCAGGAAACCAAACTTGACGACAACCAGCGCCACTACCTGGATGTCATCTCCAACTCCGGCAGCGCCCTGCTCAACATCATTAATGACATTCTGGATTATTCCAAAATCAGCGCCGGGAAGATGGAAATCGAATACCTGGATTTCGATCTGGATCAGCTCTGTCTGGAGTGCGCCTCGGTGTTTTCCCCCACGGCCGAGCGCAAACAACTGGCCTTGCTTTGCTCCCTGGAGCCGGGCACTCCCACCCTGGTTAAATCGGATCCTTGCCGCCTGCGGCAGATTCTGCTTAACCTGTTGGGCAACGCCTTCAAGTTCACCCAATCCGGCTCCATTATTCTGCGCGTGCGGGAAACCGAGCCCAAGGTGGCCGGGGAATATACGCTGCATTTCGAAGTGCGGGATACCGGTATCGGCATCCGCCCGGAACAACAGGAAAACCTGTTCAGTGAGTTTACGCAGGCGGATTCCACCATCTCACGGGAGTACGGTGGCACCGGGTTGGGCCTGAGTATTTCCAGACAACTGGTGCACCTGATGGGGGGTGAAATCGGTATTGAAAGCCAGGTGGGTGAAGGCAGCCGTTTTTGGTTCACGTTACAGTGCCGCCAGTGTGAGCCTCAATTCATCCGCGAGCACTTTGTCCCCCTGTCTGCCCTGGAGGCGGTAAAGCTGCTGATCGTGGATGATTCCACCGACTTCTGCCAGGTGCTGAAGGAGCAGGCTGAAGCATGGGGTATGCGGCCCGAAGTGGCATTCACCGCCGCTGAGGCCCTGGAAAAACTGAACGCGGCCAGCGCGGCCGGTGCGCCGTTTCAGGTGGTGACCCTGGACAGGAACCTGCCGGGCACCAATGGCCTGGAGTGCGCCCGCCGGATAAAGCACACCGCCGCAATCCCCCACTGCCACTGTATCCTGCTGACGGCGATGCGCAGGGTTCCCGGGCGCGCAGAGCTGGAAGCGGCAGGCATCGATCTGGCCATGCAGAAGCCCATCTCCGCCCGAACATTGCGCCAAGCCATTCTGGGGTTAATGGAGGGTGGCGGACAGGGGCAGCAGCCCCGCCATGAGAAGGCAGCCTCGCCTATTCAAGGTCAAACCGTATTGGTAGCCGAGGATAACAATGTCAATCAGATGGTGATCACCGGCATGCTGAAAAAACTGGGGGTGAACTGCGAATTGGTTGCCAACGGTGAGCAGGCCCTACAGGCCTTCACCCGAGAGCCCCACCGTTTCGATCTCATTTTTATGGACTGCGAAATGCCGGTGATGGATGGCTACCACAGTTGCCGCCAAATCCGTGAGTTTGAAGATCAACACCATTTGCCCAGAACCCCGATCCTGGCGCTCACTGCCCATGCCATGCGGGAACACCAGCAGCGCGCCCTGGCGGCCGGCATGGACGGCCACCTGTCCAAACCCGTCGACCTCGCCACCATCAAGGAAAAACTGCTGCAGTACCTGGTGTTTCCGGAAGGCAACAGCCGCCGCGCCTGACTCAGCGCCCCCGCAAATGACGTTCGCGGTTTTCCTGTTTCTTCTCGGCGTTCTTCTTCAGCAGTACATATAAAGCCCCGGCACCGCCGTGATGTTTCTGGGCGCTGTGGAAAGCCATGACCACAGGCAGGCTGGGCAGCCATTTATTGACGTAGCTTTTCAACAGCGCCGGCGGCTGGCTGCGATCCCCCTTACCATGCAGGATCATCACCGTACGCAACCCCATACGGGTACATTCCTGAATAAATTCAAACACTTCTGTTCGGGATTGCTCCACTGTTTTACGATGCAGATCCAGCACCGCATCCACTGAATACTTGCCCAGGCGCAATTTGCGGTACACCCCTTCCTGCACCCCCGGGCGCTTGTATTCAATGATGTCGTGGGGGTCTACCATCTCCACATACTCGGTGGTCAGCAGGTTTTCATCCCGCTTCAGGTCGGTGATGGCCGCCTCGCGCCGAGCCAATTGGGCCTCCGATGGCCCCTGAGCGCTATTACGGATAGACACCCGGTTTTGTACCAGGGGCTTCACACCTTCCAGTTCCTTGCGGAACAGATCTTCATCCTCAGGATTGAACATGGGGAAATTCTCTATTCTGGTTCCGGTCTAAACCAAATCATACTGGGATCTGGCGACGCTGATAAGGTCTCCGCCGCCGAGCCCGGTTGCAGGGCGGATAACCGGTATACAAAATCGGCACCTTTATGTGTCGATCAAATTTACACCAACTCATTACTGGTTAATATTCAACCAAACCAACTGTCTGTTTTTTATACAAATATCAATATTGGCCCACATTCTGCTTACTTATTGATCAAAATTATCTGAATTCACTGTTTCTGCGGTGAGCAAGTAAATAGAAACGGAGCCTTATCCATGAACAAACTGATTACCACCATTGCACTGAGCGCCGCCCTGTTGACCGGTAGTGTGTTTGCCACGCCTCAGTATACCGGTGAAACCGAAGGCAGCCTGACCGATAGCGACTTCAGCACCTTCGGCTACTACCTGTGGAGCGATGAAGGCGACAGCCGCAGCTGGCATCTGCGCTGGACCGGCATTGGCGCGGTACAGGATCCTGTTGCCTGGTACGGTTCTATTCTGTTCTTCAACAGCGATCTGGGCAGCGCCGTGGAATACAGTTTCGAGAGCGGCGGCACCTACGGTGACAACCTGTATGAAACCTATGATGCCCTTGCCTTCGGTGGCATTGATGCCCTGTCCTTCCAGGCCGCAACCAATAATGACGGCGGTGTGGATGGTATCGATTTTTATCTGAGCGACGAGTTTGATCTGCTGAGCTTCCAACTGGGTTCCAGCGCTTTCGATCTTGGCTTCAGCGACATCAACTACGAAGATCAGTATGCAAAAGCGGCGGATGGCATCTACATCAGTGACGAGCTGAACAGCCCAGACGCTCTGGTGACCTACAACCCCGATGGTACCCTGCGTTATCAGTTTGAAGTGGTTGCCGTGCCTGAGCCGGCCTCCATTGCCCTGTTGGGACTGGGCCTGCTGGGCCTGGGTATGGCGCGCCGCCGGGTTCGCAACAGCTGATAGCCACCCCCGGAAAACCTTTCCAAGCGTAAGAAGCCGGCCCCTGAATCAGGGCGTCGGCTTTTTTTACAGTTTTTGATTAGTTTTTAACCAGATCGTTCTGTAACGCCTGCAACAGCTTCCGATGTATGCCGCCAAAGCCCCCATTGCTCATGATGACAATGTGATCCCCCGCTTTGGCTTGCGCCACCAGGCTCTGTACCAGCTGCTCCAGGTCACTGGCCACCCGGGCCGGGGCCTTGCTGGCCGCCACCACCGGCTGCAGATCCCAATCCAGCCCCGGGGGCTGATACCAGATAGCCTCATCCGCCTGCTCCGTTGCCGGCGCCAGGTTGGCCTTGTGTACACCCAGGCGCATGGTGTTGGAGCGCGGCTCAATCACCGCCACGATGCGCTGCTGCCCCACCTGCTTACGCAGCCCGTCCAGGGTGCTCTTGATGGCCGTGGGGTGGTGGGCGAAATCGTCGTACACCGTTATGCCGGCCACGCAGCCCACCACTTCCATACGCCGCTTGACGCCACCGAACTCACACAATGCCGCCACCCCCTGCTCGGCGGTGACACCGGCATGGCGGGCCGCGGCAATGGCCGCCAGTCCGTTGTTCACATTGTGCAACCCGGTGAGGGGCCAGTGGACGCTGCCATAGCAATGGCCCTGGTAGCACACCTCAAAGTGGGAGCCATCCTCCGCCAGCAGCCGCGCCTGCCAGCCGGCTTCACCGATCAGCTGCACCGGAGTCCAGCAACCGGCGGCCAACACCTCCGCCAGATAGACATCGGCCTGGGGGTGAATCACCAGGCCATTGCCGGGCACCGTACGCACCACATGGTGGAATTGTTTCTGGATGGCCTTGATGTCTTCGAAAATATCGGCGTGGTCGTATTCAAGATTGTTGAGGATCAGGGTCCGCGGCAGGTAATGGACAAACTTGGAACGCTTGTCGAAAAAGGCGGAATCGTATTCGTCCGCCTCGATCACAAAAAACGGCTCTTCGCCCAGCCGCGCGGAGACCGCAAAGTTCTTGGGAATCCCGCCAATCAGGTAACCGGGTGCCAGCCCCGCCTGCTCCAGTATCCAGGCCACCATGGCGGAGGTGGTGGTTTTGCCGTGGGTGCCGGCCACCGCAATCACCCAACGCCCCTGCAGCACGTGATCACGCAGCCACTGGGGGCCGGAGGTGTAGGTCAACCCCCGGTCCAGCACGTATTCCACCGCCGGATTGCCCCGGGACAGGGCATTGCCGATGATCACCAGATCCGGTGCCGGGTCCAGCTGGGCAGGATCATAACCTTCGATCAGCTCAATACCCTGCTCCTGCAGCTGGGTGCTCATAGGGGGGTAGACGTTGGCATCGGAGCCGGTCACCCGGTGCCCCTGGGCCTTGGCCAGCAAGGCCAGACTGCCCATAAAGGTGCCGCAGATTCCCAGGAAGTGTAGGTGCATAAAAGATCCTAAGGCTGGTTCACTCTAGTTGGAGGGTGGCTGTACCTGCTCCACCGCCGGGTTCTGTGGTGCCTGCTCCGGCATTGGCGCCGGCATAAACGCATTACTCAACAACAGCACAATCACCCAGATGGTAATGGACAGCAGATTGGCCTGCAGCCGACCCAGTTGCATGGACGCCCCGTAGATGCGCCCTTTGATCAAAATATCCCAGATCAACGCCACCAACAATGCCAGTCGCGCCAGCGTGCCGGATTCCGGTTCCAGCCCCTGACCGACGACATACACCTGCAGCGGCAGAATAATGCAACTGAGCAACAGATCGGTGCCCAGGCAGGCGCTCATGGTCTGCACGTAACGGGCCGTGAGGCCCTTGAACGCCAGCAGCGCCCACACCAGCAGCAACCAGGCCCCCATGGCCATCAGCAATCCCAGCATCTGCTGGCCCATGTTCAACGGCTCCAGCAGCAGGATGGTGGCCATTCCCAGCGCCAGTTCCGCCACCAGCAACAGCAGCAGCAGGACCTGCGAGTAAGGCACATCCTGGGGACCTTTCTGGAATCGACACAGCTGCCAGAACAGCACAAACAACGGCTTCAAGAGCACTCCTGATTCTGAGGGGCGAATGAACAGAGCGGGCATTGTGCCAAAAGGCAGTACCCGGGAGCAACACAACATGAAACCCGCCGTCATTTGCTATATCATGCCGCGGTCAAAAAGCTCAGCCTCGGGAGTATCCATGGCCACCAAGAATGCGTTCTATGCCCAGTCCGGCGGGGTCACGGCGGTGATCAATGCCAGTGCCTGCGGAGTCATTGAAACCGCCCGTAAACACCCTGACAAAATCGGCAAGGTGTACGCCGGCAATAACGGCATCCTCGGTGCGCTCACCGAAGACCTGATCGACACCAGCGCAGAAAGCGATACCGCCATCGCCGCCCTCAAACATACCCCCGGCGGTGCCTTTGGCTCCTGCCGTTACAAGCTGCGCAGCTTTGAAGAAAACCGGCGCGAGTACGAACGCCTGGTGGAGGTGTTCAGGGCCCACAATATCGGCTACTTCTTTTATAACGGCGGTGGTGATTCCCAGGACACCGCCCACAAGGTATCCCAGATCTCAGAAAAAATGGGCTACCCCATTACCTGCATCGGCATCCCCAAAACCGTGGACAACGACCTGCCCTTCACCGACTGCAGCCCCGGCTTCGGCTCGGTGGCAAAATACGTGGCCATCTCCATCCGGGAAGGGGCGCTGGACGTGGCCTCCATGTGCGAATCCTCCACTAAGATCTTCATTCTGGAAGTGATGGGCCGCCACGCCGGGTGGATTGCCGCCGCCGGGGCCCTGGCCCGACAGGATGGTTTTCCGGCGCCACAAGTTATCGTGTTTCCGGAGATCCCCTTTGAGCAGGAAGCGTTTCTGGCCAAGGTGCAGCAGTCCGTGAAACAGGATGGTTTTTGCGCCATCGTGGTGTCTGAAGGCGCTCAACGGCGCGACGGCACCTTCCTGGCGGATTCCGGCGGCAAGGACGCCTTCGGCCACACCCAACTGGGGGGCGTGGCACCGTACCTGGCGCAGCTGATCAAGAAAGAACTGGGTTATAAGTATCACTGGGCGCTGGCGGACTATCTGCAACGGGCAGCCCGCCACATTGCCTCGGCCACCGATGTGGATCACGCCTACGCCATGGGCCAATCCGCCGTGGAGTTCGCCCTGGCCGGCAAGAACGCCGTCATGCCCATCATCGTGCGCAACCCCGGTGCGCAATACAGCTGGACCATCGGCGAGGCCAACCTGGCGGAGGTGGCAAACGTCGAACAGAAGATGCCCAAGGATTTCATCAGCCCGTGCGGCTTTGATGTGACCCAGCCCTGCCTGGACTACCTGCAGCCGCTGATTCAGGGGGAATCCTACCCGCCCTACCAGAATGGCATTCCCATGATCGCCCAACTGAAGAAAGTGAAGGTGGCCAAGGTACTGAATACACACTTCAGTATTTAGTACCTTACTATTAAGTGCTACCTCACTATCAGGTCTTCATTGCGCAACCTGGCCCATGGGCCAGCAATCAGGACGAGGCCGCCAGGCTCAGGTCGCCCTCGTCGCGTTCATTCCCATCTGGTTCATAGGCATCTGGTTCATAGGCATCCAGTTCATAGGCATCGGGATGGCGGCGGGAATCCTGGATGGCACGCCAGGCCAGCGGGATGTATTGCAGGCGCTCCGGCACCAGGGGATAGAACGTGCGCACCGACCAGGCAAACAGGCGGAACAGACGCTGGTCGGTTTTGCTGAAGCGCACATCAAAGCGGCGACGGAACGTCTCCGGTAAGGTGGCGATGGTGATTTTGTGCATGAACCAGCCCATGGCCTTCATCAGCAGCCTGAAGATCGGCATAGGCAGTTTCTTCAGCTCTTCCGGCCGTGGGTAAGCTGCGTAAAACCCGGGGTCCATGAGGTCATCCAGTACGTCACCCCACTCCAGGCGCTGCTCAATGATGTAGTCAAAATGCTTCCAGTATTCATCCTGGGTTTGTGGAATGTGCTTCTCATGGATACCCAGCAGTGCCCCCATCTGTTTCCATTCCCCGAACATCGCTTCGCGCTGTTCGCGGCTTAAGCGGGTTCCAAAATATTCATACATACGCAAGGTGGCATCAAAGCCGGTGATGTGTACCCAGGAATAGGCTTCCGGGTCCAGTGCGTGGTAGCGGTTGCCGTCCTTGTCGGTGCCCTTGATCTCACGATGCAGCTCACGCAGCCGATGGCCCATTTCGATGGCCTTGTCCGGCCGCGAGTAGACCACGGGCCACAGCAGCTTGGTGGAGCCTTTGGCCCGCCCCCAAGGGTCCAGCTTATACTTCTTTTCTTTGGACACCGCCGCGTCAATCACCGGATGGGCGGACTGCAGCACAAAGGCCTGGGGCAGCATCAGATGAAACCGGTACGAGCCAAAATCGCGCCAGGTGTTGGATTCTGGCCCCAGTGGTCGCAGCTCCGGTTGATGGTGTTTTCGTTGTATGTTGGCCGCTTGAGTCACGCCTTCCTCCTGATACGTTACCATTCGAGACAAAAGACAAAATATGTCTTATGACTCAAAAAATCAAGCGACTTATTGGTCAGATAAAGGGGGAACGTGCTCCAGCCTAAAGGCAGACCCGCTGTAAAGCAGGCCTGATGCCGCGTTAGCCTGTATTCAGGGTGCCAGGAGAGGCCGCAGGTAATGCTCGGTGAAAGCCCGCAAGCTGTCTTCGTCAGCGGGGTTAATGACGCCGCTGGGGCTCAGCATCAGGGATTGGGTCAGTCGCAACACCATTTCCGCCATCACCTGGGGATCACCCGCCCGTATATGACCCGCCTTTTGCGCCCGCTCCAGCTGCATGGCCAGATACTGGCGGGAGAAACTCATAATGAGTTCAAAGTCGGTGGTCAGATAAGGCAGAACGTGGTCGGGCTCCGACTTCAGCAACCGTTGCAACAGCTCATTGCCGTGGGTCATGCGGCTGAACAACACAAACGATTCCAGTAACGCATCCAACGCCGAGCCCAGGTCATTGATGGCCTCTTCGATGTGCACCAGGCTGCGTTGCAGGTCGCGGAAAATGACGGCCTTGAATAGCTGATCTTTTTCGCTGAAGCGCCGATACAAAGTGGCACGCCCCATGCCGGCACGCTTGGACACATCTTCCATGGTGGTGCGGCGCAAGCCGTATTCAATGTACAGTGATCGTGCGCTATCCAGAATCCTTTGGTTGGTACTGTCCTCATCCTCTTTGAGCAGGGCTGCGGGTATTTCAAGATTCACGCTGATACATTCCTGTTGTCTGATTCGCTATTTATTGTGTTTATATGCGCAGATGGTTGCTGGCTGAGTCTAGTCGAAAATAACAGTTTTGTTGCCATGCATCACCACCCTGTCCTCCAGATGGTAACGCAATCCGCGGGCCAGAACGATTTTTTCCACGTCTTTGCCCAGGCGTACCAGATCATCCTTGTTATGGCGATGGCTGATGCGCTCCACATCCTGCTCGATGATAGGCCCCTGATCCAGCTCCTGGGTCACGTAATGACAGGTGGCGCCAATCAGTTTCACACCCCGGTCATAAGCCTGGTAATAGGGATTGGCACCGATAAACGACGGCAGAAAACTGTGGTGGATATTAATCACCTGGCCCTGGTAACGCTCACAAATGGCCGCCGGCAGTATTTGCATGTAGCGGGCCAGCACAATGGTTTGAGCCTCAACCTGTTGCAGCAAGTCATCCACCTGCTGAAAGTGTGCGGATTTGTCGGCTGGGTCAACCGGCACGTGATGAAACGGAATACCATGCCACTCCACCATACTGCGCAGATTGTCATGATTGGCAATCACGGCACTGATGTCGCAGTACAGTTCACCACTGTGCCAGCGGTAGAGGATGTCCGCCAGACAATGGGAGGCGTGACTGGCCAGAATAACCACCTTCTTGCGCACACTGGAATCGCTGATGAACCAGCTCATCTGAAAGGCCTGTGCCAGCTCGGCAAAGCGTTGCTGGAACTGCTCCAGACTGACATCCAGGGAATCCGCCCGAATCTCGTTGCGCATGAAAAACCAGCCCGGGTCCTGGGCGCCGCTGCCGGGCTCCGAGTGATAGCTCGCTTCCGTCAACCAGCCCCCGTGGGCACTGATGAACTCACTGACTTTGGCGACGATGCCAACCCGGTCCGGACAGCGGATAACAAGGCGGTAGGTCTGTTCCATAATTGACGCTGATTCCCATTGACTGCAGATTACAGGTGAAGGTTACATTTGGGGCGCCAGTATATACGGTTTCTCAACCCAACCACAGGGTGAGGGTCACCAAATTGGTCACCAGCAACAGCAGCGCCAGCCAACGCCAGAAGCCGGCCGGATCGCGCTCCAGCAACGGCCGCTGCTGCACTGACAGGAAAGCCGGATTGGGGTGTTTCAGATCATGTACAAACTCAGACAGGGAGTCATAGCGCAGATCCGCATTGGTTTGCATGGCCTTGCGCAACGCCCCGTCCAGCCACACCGGCACCATGGGGTTACGGCGATAGGCCGGTATGTATTTAAGATCCAGAAAGTCCGAGACAGTGGTGGCCTTCTGGAAACGCTCCCCAAACGGATGCTTGCCGGTCAGCATCTCGTAAATCACCATGGCCAGGGAAAACTGATCGCTTTTCTCCGAGCGCGGCCGTTGCAGGCGATATTCCGGAGCAGAGTAATCCAGCGTGCCCAGGGCGCGCTCACGCTCAAAGCTGGTGGCAATCTCATCCACCCCCGCCACGTAGACGGAACCGAAGTCGATGATCACCGGATCCTCGCCTTTCATGACAATGTTATCGGGCTTGATGTCCTGATGCAGGGTTTCGCGGCGGTGGAAGGAGCGCAGGCCCTGCACCAGCTTTTCCGCCATGGCCACCACCTGCGCCACATCCATCGGCTGCCCCCCGGCAATCTTCTGCGCCAGCGACGGGCCCGGCAAATCCTCGGTGAGATAATACAGAAACCGCCGCCCGGGGCCGGGCTCCACCACTTTCACCACGTAGGGATTGTCGATGCGGCGCCCCACCCACTCTTCCATGATAAAGCGTTCGATATAGGCCACGTCATCCACGTAATTCACCGAGGGGGTTTTCATCACCGCACTGATACCGCTGTGCTCGTGGCGAACCCGGTACAGCTGACTGCGCTGACTGGCGTGAATCTGTTGCTGCACACACCAGCCATCCAGTTTCAGCCCCACTTCCAGCTCCGGTGGAAAGGGTAACTGGCGCAGGCTCTGCAGCACGTCTTCGTTGGTTTCCTGGCCCAGTTGCGTCACCTGTACCCACTGGCAGGACAGGTTATCCTGGCTGCCGTTATCCAGCGCCCGCTGCACCAGATCGGCCATCAGCGTGTCCGGGGTTGCCATGCCTTGTGCCAACGCCGTTTGCAAGGTGCGCTGATCAATAAACTCATGCACACCATCGGTGGTCAGCAGGAAACCATCACCGGGTTCCAGGTCCACCACTTTCAGATCCACATCCAGGTTCAGATCGATGCCCAGGGCCCGCGCCAGATAATTCTGCGACGACGAAATTCGCGCCGTATGATCCCGGGTTAACTGCTCCAGAATGCCCTCCCGAAAACGCCAGACCCGGGAATCCCCCACGTGAAAAATATAAGCGGAACGGGATTTCAGAATGACGCAACTGAAGGTGGTGACATAGCCCTTCTCGGCTTCCAGAAACCGTTGCCCCTGGCCGTACAACCAGCGGTTCAGGGCCGTCAGTACCTTGTGGGCAGACTGCTTGACGCTCCAGGAATCCGGCGTCGAGTAATAATCATTGATGAAGCCGGTCACCGCGATGTCCGATGCCTCCTTGCCCGCCTCCGCGGCACTCACACCGTCGGCAATGGCCACCACAATGCCCTTGCGGTTGAGCAGGGAGCCCTGCGGGATCTTGATGGCCATGCTGTCTTCGTTCTGCGGTTTGACACCGGCACTGGTGAACTGGGCGGCGCTGACTGCCAACTGCTGCTTTGTGGTATCCAATGACATACTGGGATCACATTATAAATTCATATTAACGGGTAACTGAAAGCACACGGGCCGCCATTGGCGACCCGTGTTGCGTTCACATTGCGCATTCACTTTGCGCTGCCGGCCACCGGCTCAGCTTACTTCAATGAGCTGAACCGTGCCATCCGGCAGTACTTCCGTCATGTGACCTTCGGGCTCCTCGATAAACTGCACCAGCAGGAACACCAAACCGGCGCAACCGGCGATCACCATAAAGAAAGTGGAGGCATCCACAAACGACAGCACAGTCAGGAAAGTCACCGCACCCACATTACCATAGGCACCCGCCATACCGGCAATTTGTCCGGTCATGCGGCGCTGTACCAGGGGCACCATGGCAAACACTGCGCCTTCACCGGCCTGCACGAAGAAAGAGCAACACATGGTGGCAACCACGGCAACCCAGATCCACCAGCTGCCATCGATCTGACTCAGCACCAGGTAACCTACCGCCAGCCCGGCCACCAGAATGCTCATGGTTTTCTTACGGCCAAACTTGTCGCTGATCCAGCCACCACCAGGGCGCGCCGCCAGGTTCATAAAGGCAAAACCGGATGCCAGTAAGCCCGCCTTAACCGCATCCAGGCCAAAGGTATCCATAAAGAACAGGGGCAACATGGACACCACCGCCAGCTCTGAACCGAAGGTTACAAAATACGCCCAGTCCAGTACCGCCACCTGCTTGAATTTATAGCCTTCCGGTTGCGGTTGGGGGTCAGTAAACAAGTGGCTGTTCACTTTGTAGATCTGGGTGACCTGGAAGACAAACAACGCAACCAGGCCCACCCACAACGCAACCGCCGCGCCACCGCTCAACAGTTTCAGATTGTCCGGGCCCAGTTTCCAGGTCAGCACGGCCAGGGCTATGTACATGGGCACATTCATGGCCAGATAGAAGAAGAAATCTTTCTTGGTGGTTACCTCCAGGCCGCCGGATTTTTTCGGCTTGAAATAGGTGGAACCTTTCGGTGTGTTACGTGCTTTAAAATAAAAGAACACGCCGTACACCAGCGCCAGTGCACCGGTGCAGGCCACCGCATAACGCCAGCCTTCCGGCCCACCGAACAGCAGGGCGATGGTGGGCAGTGTCATGGCGGCGGCAGCCGAACCAAAGTTACCCCAACCGCCGTACACGCCTTCCGCCAATCCCACCTGCTTGGCGGGGAACCATTCACCCACCAAACGGATACCAATCACAAAACCGGCACCCACAAAGCCCAGCATAAACCGGCTCAGAGCCAGCATTTCATAACTGGTGGAAGAGGCAAACAAAAAGCAGATAAAGGATGAAGCGACCAGCAGCCCGCTGAAAACATGGCGTGGGCCAAACTTATCCACCAGGATTCCAATGACAATGCGCGCCGGGATGGTGAGGGCAACGTTCAGAATCATCAGTGCCTTAACCTGTTGCTGGGACAGATCAAAGGTTTCCTTGATGGCTGCCAACAGTGGCGCATGGCTGAACCAGACAACGAAAGTGATGAAGAACGCCACCCACGTCAGGTGCAGGGTACGAATACTGGGATTGCTAAAATCCAGCAGATTCAATTTACCGCTATTCATTGGAATCTCCTTAAAAAATGACGATCCCAACAAAGCAATGGGCATGCCATCCCCAGAAAAGCGCACAAAAAAAGCCATGCCGCTACTATTTTGGGTCTCTTTTTCAGGAAAACCATCAAAAATGCATCATATAAGAACGCATTTATCTTTTTGATGCACGCAGACAGCACACTAAACCAATTCGCTAACAGGTAATAACGCACCACACAAAAACACTTTCCGAAGCACCCCATCCCATAACGGTGCATTTTTATCAATAACCCCCTGTTTGCTCATGCCCGCCAAACGCTGGCATAGGGCTTGCTAACTTCATAAGCAAGAACCCCATTTCTGTAAAGGCGGTGCCCTGTGAGTACGACCCCTACAGCATTCAACACCCAAGGCAGCAAACCCAAACTGGTATTCGTAGGTAACGGTATGGCGGGAACACGAACCCTGGAGGAGCTGCTGGCCATTCATTCCGAAAAGTACGAGATCAGCGTGATCGGCGAGGAAAATTTTGGCAACTACAATCGCATCATGCTGTCACCGGTGCTGGCGGGCGAAAAAACCATAGACAACATCATGCTCAATGATGAAGCCTGGTATCGGCAAAACAACATTACCTTTTATAAGGGCGAGCGCGCCATCCGCATCGACCGCAACAAGCGCCGGGTAATGACCACCGGCAACCGAGAGATTCCCTACGACCGCCTGGTACTGGCCACCGGCTCGGTCCCGGTTCGCATTCCGGTTCCCGGCCATGATCTGAAAAACGTACTGACTTTCCGCCACATCAACGACGTCAATACCATGCTGGAACTGAGCGGCCGCAAACAGCACGCTGCTGTCATCGGGGGCGGGCTGCTGGGCCTGGAGGCGGCCAACGGCTTGCGCAAGCAAGGCATGAAGGTGACTGTGGTCCATGCGTTCGACTCTCTACTCAACCGGCAACTGGACAAGACCGCCGCCCGGCTCCTGCAACAATCCCTGGAGGAGAAAGGCATTGAGTTTGTGATGGGGGCCATGACTGCCGCCATCGAAGGCAACGAGCAAGGTGAAGTGGAGCGGTTGCAGTTCAAGGACGGCACCCATCTCGATGTGGATATGGTGGTCATGGCAACCGGTGTCAAACCCAATATCGAACTGGCCAAAAACAGCGGCCTACAGTGCGACCGCGGCATTCTGGTAAACGACGTCCTGCAAACCTTTGACCCGGCCATTTACGCCGTTGGTGAGTGCATTCAGCACCGGGGGCAATTGTTTGGCCTGGTGGCCCCTACCTACGAACAGGCCCGGGTTTGCGCCAACCACCTGGCGGAAATGGGCATTGCCCGCTATATACAAACGGCACAGGCCACCCAGCTCAAGATCACCGGGATACACGCTTTTTCCGCCGGGGTCTTCGACAATGCCGAAGGCGGTGAAGAGATCACCTTCTTCGACCAGGCCATGGGGCACTACAAAAAGCTGGTCATCAAAGACAATACCCTGGTGGGCGCGGTGCTCTACGGAGACACGCAGGACGGCGGCTGGTTCTTTGAATTGATTCAACAACAAACCGACATCAGCGCCATTCGGGATCAACTGATTTTTGGCAAAGATTTCTGTACCGGCGCGCAACAGGATCCGGAGCATCTGCCGGAAGCCGCCTGACCGACCAACATGGCTATTGAACCAATGCTAAATAGAAGTACCTGCGCTTACTGCGGAGTGGGTTGCGGCATAGAGATACACACTGACCCGGACGGCAGTACCCGCGTTCAGGGTGATGCCGACCACCCTGCCAATTTCGGTAAATTGTGCGCCAAAGGGTCTACCCTGGCGCACACCCTGACCCACGAGGGCCGCCTGCTTCACCCCATGATTCACGGCCTGCGTGCCAGCTGGGATCAGGCCACAACATACGTCGCCGGCGAGCTGCACCGTATCACCCGCGAGCACGGTGCCGATGCCGTGGCTTTTTACGTGTCCGGCCAGTTGCTGACCGAAGACTACTACGTTGCCAACAAGCTGATGAAAGGCTTTATCGGCAGCGCCAACATCGACACCAACTCCCGCTTATGCATGTCGTCCGCGGTGGCCGCCTACAAACGGGCGTTCGGTGAAGACTGCGTGCCCGCCAGTTACGCGGACCTGGAACTGGCCGACCTGATCGTGCTCACCGGTTCCAACACCGCCTGGTGCCATCCGATCCTGTTTCAACGCATCAAAGCCGCCAAACAGAAGCGTCCGCAGATGAAGGTGGTGGTCATTGACCCCCGGCGCACCGCCACCTGTGAAATCGCCGATCTGCATTTACCGCTGATTCCTGGCAGCGACGTTGCTCTGTTCAACGGCCTGCTGAGCTATCTGGACGAACAGGGCAAAACCGATCGCGACTACATAGAACGACACTGCGAAGGCTTTGCAGCCGCCCTGGACAGCGCCCGCGCCGATGCCGCCACCCTGCAGCAAGTGGCCCGGCGCTGCGATCTCAAAGAGCAGGACGTCGCCACCTTCTATGCATGGTTTGCTGCCACCGAACGCACCCTGACCTGCTTTTCCCAAGGCATCAACCAATCCTCCCAGGGCACCGACAAAGGTAACGCCATCATCAATTGTCACCTGGCCACGGGGCGGGTCGGCAAGCCCGGCGCATCACCTTTTTCCCTCACCGGCCAGCCCAATGCCATGGGTGGCCGTGAAGTGGGCGGCCTTGCCAACCAACTGGCGGCGCACATGGATTTCACCACCGCCGAGCGGGACAAAGTAAGTGCTTTCTGGCAGACCGACACGTTGGCGCAACAACCGGGCCTGAAAGCGGTGGATCTGTTTGATGCCGTCGCAGCCGGGCGCGTGAAAGCAATCTGGGTAATGGGTACCAACCCCGCGGTGAGCCTGCCCAACGCCGGCAAGGTAGTGCAAGCACTTAACAAGGCGGAGCTGGTCATCGTATCCGACTGCATCGCGCACACCGACACCAGCCAGTACGCCCACGTGCTGCTGCCGGCGGCAGGCTGGGGGGAAAAGGACGGCACCGTCACCAATTCCGAGCGCTGCATCTCACGCCAGCGGGGCAGCCTGCAACCGGCCGGCGAAGCGCGTCAGGACTGGCGCATTCTGACCGACGTTGCCCACGCCATGGGATTCGGCACCCACTTTCCCTACCGCACGGCCGCCGACATTTTTCGCGAGCACGCCCGTCTGACCAGCCTCAACCGCCACACCCCGCGCAAGCTGGACCTGGGCGACCTGGCAGACCTCACCGAGGCACAGTACAACAACCTGCAGCCACAGCAATGGCCAGCCACCGGGGAGCAGGATCCCCAGCGCCTGTACGCCGACGGCAACTTCAGCACACCCAACGGCAAAGCCCAGTTCGTGGCCACGCAATGTCGCGGAGTCCGCCACCCGGTCAGCGCCCGTTGGCCGCTGTCGCTGAACACCGGACGCATCCGGGATCAGTGGCACACCATGACCCGAACGGCACTGGCCCCGCCACTCAACGCGCACAAACCAGAGCCTTTTGTGGAAATTCATCCGGACACCGCCGCCACCTACCAGGTGCTGGACAACCAGTTGGCGCGCATCGAATCCCAATGGGGCAGCGCCATCATGAAGGTCAACGTGACCGACAGCGTGCGCCGCGGTGAACTGTTCGTCCCCATGCACTGGAACGATCAATGGGCCCGCGGCGCCCGCATCGGTGAATTGGTGAACCCGGTGGTGGACCCCATCTCCGGCCAACCGGAATCCAAGCACACCCCCTGCAGCATTGCACCCTGGCTGCCGCAGTGGCGCGCGCTGATGCTGTCCCGCAAGAACCTGCCTTTACCCCAGTGCGATTACGCCGCCAAAGTACGCGGCCAGCACTTTTATCGCTATGAGTTATGCGGCCAGGGCACACTGGAGAGCCTGGCGGAAACCGCCAGGCAATTCGCTGCGATGGCGTCTGAGCCTGCCATTGAATACCTGGATACCCCCCGCCACAGTTTTCGCTGTGCCTGGATTAACGATAGCGGCCTGCACACCTGCATTTACATCGGCCCGGGGAACACCAGCACCGTCGCCAGCGCCGATCGCAACTGGCTCGCCAGCCTGTTTGAAAAGCAAAGCCTCAACACCATGGAGCGCAAGGCCCTGCTCTCGGGAAGAAGCCCGGCCGGTGTAGAGGACTGCGGCCGCACCATCTGCGCCTGTTTCGGGGTGGGCGAGAACACCATCCGCAAAGCCATCCAGAAATATGGCCTGACCGATGCCGCGGCGGTGGGAAAGCACCTGAAAGCCGGCACCAACTGCGGGTCCTGCGTGTCGGAAATCAAAGCCCTCCTGCAGGGCTGAACACAGTTTAAGCAGGTAGAGCCCCCTGCCAGGAGCCCCCTGCCAGGGCTGCCTTCCACTGCCACCTGCACCACCATAATGACCCCGTTACCCGATGCAGGCACAAGCCTGCATCACCCTTTTCCCACTCCCCAAAGCGCATTTTATTCACGAAATTGACTGTTAATTTTTGCACCACCAATAAACACAAACTCCGCCTAAGCGCATCATTTAAGAGCCTTTTTTTAAAAACCTCACCCCTCACTTAGCACTTATTTGGTGCTCGCCGTGGTGCACGGCGATTCATGATGATGCATATTGGTTTTTTTGCGCTGTTTTTATCCGCTTTTCTGTGTTTTCAGCGCTTTTTAGGCACCACTCAGATAATTGGCATGTTAGCTGCTTTATCAGTTTCGAGAGTTAACACTATCGGGCCACGCCGGGAGTATCGCCCCGGCCAAAAGCAGTGAGATAGAGCGGAGTCCATCGTGAGCAAGCAAAAGTTAGTCGTTATCGGAAACGGCATGGTAGGCCAAAAATTTCTGGAGCAGTTTGCAGCCAAAGAGCAAGCGTCCAACTTTCAAATCACCACATTCTGTGAAGAGCCACGGGCCGCCTATGACCGTGTTCATCTTTCAGAATACTTCAGTGGCAAAACGGCAGAAGACCTGTCGCTGGTAGCAGAAGGATTTTTCGAAACCAGCCAGGTGGACATCCGACTGGGTGACAAAGCCGTTGCCATTGACCGTAACAATAAGGAAGTGAAGTCTGCCAAAGGCGACCTCATTCCCTATGACAAGCTCGTGCTCGCCACGGGATCCTATCCGTTTGTACCTCCTATTCCAGGCAAGGATCGCCCCGAATGTCTGGTTTACCGAACCATTGAAGACCTGGAAGCCATTAAAGCCACCGCAGCCAAAAGTCGCGTTGGTGTGGTCGTCGGGGGCGGTCTGCTCGGTCTGGAAGCGGCAAAAGCGTTGAAAGACCTCGGATTGGAAACCCATGTGGTGGAATTTGCTCCGCGCCTGATGGCGGTGCAGATTGATGAAGGCGGCGGCAAAATGCTGCGCGCCAAAATCGAAGAACTGGGTGTGCAGGTTCACACCGGCAAAAACACCCGGGAAATCGTCGATGGCGACGACTGCACACTGCGCATGAACTTTGCCGACGAAAGCCATCTGGAAACAGACCTGATTCTGTTCTCTGCCGGTATTCGTCCCCAGGATGAACTGGCCCGCCAGGCAGACCTGGCCATGGGTGAACGCGGTGGAATCACCATCAACAATTACTGCCAAACCTCCGATGAGGACATCTTTGCCATTGGTGAGTGTGCCCTGTGGAACAACCGTATCTTTGGTCTGGTGGCGCCCGGCTATCAGATGTCCCAGGTGGCTGCCGACGCCATCAGCGGCGAGTTCAGCTCCGAGTTCCTGGGCGCCGACATGAGCACCAAGCTCAAGTTGATGGGTGTGGACGTTGCCAGTATCGGTGATGCCCATGGCATGACCAAAGGCGCGCAAAGCTATATTTATACCGATGAACACAATCAGGTTTATAAGAAGATTGTGGTCAGCGAAGACGGCAAGTATCTGCTGGGGGCTGTGTTGGTGGGCGAGGCCGAGGAATACGGCACCCTGTTGCAGATGATGCTCAACGACATCGAGCTGCCGGAATTCCCCGACACATTGATCCTGCCTCAACGGGGTGATTCCGCCGCCCCGGCCATGGGTGTGGACAAACTGCCGGACAGCGCGCAGATCTGTTCCTGCAACAACGTCAGCAAAGGTGATCTGTGTTGCGCCGTACAGGGCGGCATCACCGAGCTGGGCGAGTTGAAATCCACCACCAAAGCGGCCACCAGTTGTGGCGGCTGCTCAGCGCTGGTGGGCCAGGTACTGAACGCCGAACTGGAAAAGCTCGGCATTGAAGTGAAGAAAGATCTGTGCGAGCACTTCCCCTATTCCCGCCAGGAGCTGTATCACCTGGTGCGGGTGGACGGCATTCGCTCCTTTGAAGAGCTGATCAGCAAACACGGTAAGGGCAAGGGCTGCGATATTTGCAAGCCCACCACCGCCTCCATACTGGCGTCCTGCTGGAACGACCATATTATTGAGCCGGCCCTGGCAGGACTGCAGGATACCAACGACTACTTCATGGCCAACATGCAGAAGGACGGCACCTACTCAGTGGTACCCCGCGTACCCGGTGGTGAGATCACCCCCGACGGCCTGATTGCCATTGGCGAGATCGGTAAGAAATACAACCTGTACACCAAGATCACCGGCGGTCAACGGATCGACCTGTTTGGTGCCCAATCCCATGAGCTGCCTCTGATCTGGAAGGAACTGATCGATGCCGGTTTTGAAAGCGGACACGCCTACGGCAAATCCATGCGTACCGTTAAAAGCTGTGTCGGTTCCACCTGGTGCCGTTATGGGGTTCAGGACAGTGTGGGCATGGCGATTCTGGTGGAACAGCGCTATCGCGGTATCCGTTCGCCCCACAAGGTAAAGCTGGCGGTCTCCGGCTGCACCCGTGAGTGTGCCGAAGCCCAGAGCAAAGACATCGGCGTTATTGCCACCGAGAAAGGCTGGAACCTGTACCTGTGTGGTAACGGTGGCATGAAGCCACGCCACGCCGATCTGTTTGCCTCGGACCTGGATGACGAAACCCTGCTCAAGTACATCGATCGTTTTTTCATGTTCTACATCAAGACCGCCGATCGACTGCAGCGCACCTCCGTCTGGATGGATAACCTGGAGGGCGGCCTGGACTACCTGAGAGACGTGGTCATCAACGATTCCCTGGGCATTGCCGCAGAGTTGGAAGCACAAATGAATCACCTGGTGGATACCTATCAGTGCGAATGGAAAACCACCATAGAAGATCCAGAGAAGATGAAGCGGTTCCGTCACTTTGTTAACTCTGATGAGAAAGACAGCAATGTTGTATTCGTCAAGGAACGCGGCCAGATACGGCCGGCCCGTGATGACGAAAAACGCATTGAAACTGTTGCCGTGTAATCACCAAGCGTACCAACATCAACACCGAGAGGATCACAGCATGAACGCAAAAGCAGAACTGTCCTGGGTGCCCGTGTGCGAACTGGATGACTTACTGACCAACGTCGGCGTGTGCGCCAAAGTTGCCGACCGCCAGGTAGCCATATTCAAGATTGCAGATCAGGGTAAGACCACTCTGTACGCCATCGACAACCACGACCCCTTCAGCAAGGCCAACGTCCTTTCCCGGGGTATTGTGGGCGACCTGAAAGGTCATAACGTGGTGGCATCACCCATTTACAAGCAGCATTTTTGTCTTGAAACCGGCAAATGCCTGGAGGAAGACACGCAGATCCCGGTGTACAAAGTACGCGAAAACGCCGGAAAAGTTGAAGTGTTTCTGGGCTGAGCAAACGCCTGGAAACCTGCACCGAATCAGGTTGGGGTGATTGGCCTTACCTCGACCTGGTACGCCTCGTTCTTGCCAAATTGTGAGGCGTTGCTTGACTCAGCCCCCTCGGGGACTGGCTCAAGGTTGGACAGCAGCATGCGTTCGATCCGCAGTATCGATCGGACAATGGGAATATAGCGATACCGAACTCCCCTTTATACCCTTGAAGGTAGTTCCCATATGCTGCTGGACCAACCACCTAACCACCTTGAACCCTCTCCGGAGCCCGGCTCTGTTGCCGCAGCTGATACAACAACGTACGCCGCGACTCCAGCATGGAATCCAGCACCTCAACATCCCGCGCGGCCAACATCTTGCGCGCCCGCACACGCTCCAGCAGCGCGATTTCCTGTTGCAACCGCTCCATCAGATCAACCCTCACAATGCAGTGACACCTGGGCGTCATAGGTATCGGCATCCACCAGCTGATGAACAATGAACCCGAACTCATCGCACCATTGCACCACATACTGCTCAGGGTCCGAGATCAGCTGGCTGTGATAGCGATTCATGGCGTCCCGGCAGGTCTGGTAAGTGCCTTGCAACAATACCTCATCCTCCCCCACCACATACTCCCTCACCAACTGGAATACATCACCGTACGGTTCACCTCTCTGCTTACGACGAATCCGGCAATTGAAAACGCTTACTTTCTTCATGATGTTGCCTCCAACAGATGCATTTAGTAACAAAAAATGTGGTTCTGTAGAGGTAGACGGGGGCGGCCCGGGGGAAGTCACATGGGAAACGCGAACTGGTACTATTCACACTTTGAGGCAGGGCTTAATACAGAAAACGGGGCACGCCCTGCATGCCCCGTTCGTTTTTTGTACGATCCAATGGGTTATTTATTCAACGGTGCTCACAAAACCATCGGGCTTAAGCGCCAGCACGGAACACTGGACTTCCGCTAAAATGGACTCTGCGGTGTTGCCGATCAGGAATCCTTTTATCCCGGTGCGGCAGACGGTTCCCATGCTGATCAGATCAATCTGGTTTTCCTCCACATACAGCGGTAACACATCCCGGGGATTACCCAGCAGGGTTTTCAACAGAACCCCATCGGCACTGCCGCAGACATCTTCCGTGAGCTTAAGCAGTTTGGATTTTGCACTGGCTACCAGGTCGCGCTCCATCTCATCGAGCATACTGGCACTGCCTACCCCCCAGGAGGACAACATCGGCTCGCCAATGGGTTGTTGGGCATAAACCACATGCAGTTCTGCTGCGTCCCGTTGCGCCAGGGCATGGGCATGACTGAGCACTTTTCGGTTGAGGGCGTCAGAATCAGGCTTGGAGGCAAACACATCCACTGCCGCCACCACTTTGCGGGGGTGTTCGTTGTCGCGCACGCAGAGCACGGTACAGGGGCATTTGCGCAGCACGTGTTTGGTGGTGCTGCCCATAAAGCGCTTGTGACCGGGCTTATGGGATACCGCATCCAGAATCAACAGATCGTGCCCGCCGCTTTTTACCTGTCTGACGATCTCGACAAAGGGTATACCCTGCCTCACCACACAATCCACATTGGGGTATTGCTGTTGCAACTGGGTTACCCGCTGCTGCAGGGCCGCCTGTTGCTTATCGAACATCTCCTTTTTCAGATCCTGGGGTACCTTGGTGGTCAACCAGTTTTCGTATTCCTTTTCAATCTCCTCCACCACCCCCAGCAGGGTCAGTGAGGCGTTATACGACTTGGCCACAGCCACCGCATGCTGAACGGTTTCCTCATTCACATAGCGATGGGGAACCGCCATCAGAATACGACCGTAAGTCACCATATCCGTGTTCTCCAGATACCAATGGTTTGATTAGAATACTGGAAACGTTATGCCATATTTTGATCAAGCGCAATCAGAGAGTCGGTTTTCATAGACCTCAAAACTGGTTTCGTTACGCCAGTAAACCCTGTAGTGGTCTTCCTGGCAGGACAGATAACGATAGTAGCGGTCAATGGAAGAGCGACAGGCGTAGTAGCACCCTTCCGACAACACATCGCTTTCCCCATCAATAAACTGTCGCACCACATGAAAAGGTTCCCAATCCGACTCAACCTGGCGGGCAGCCTTCTCCATGGAACAGATGAAAATGGCGTCGGTGTGCATAGGGGTTTCTCCTGCTGGGTCTTATTATTCCAAGCGGGTACGCTGGGCGTTTGTACCACAATATGAAATTCAGACGGGATTAGCGCAGGAAAAGTCACAATTTTTTTACTGTGAATCCGGTTTCTGACCGATGAACGGCCTTATTCGTAATGCTGCTTTAATTTTTCCAATGCACGCTGATAACGCATTTTTACTGCACTCAGGTTCATGTTGACGATGTCGGCGATTTCCTGATATTCCAGCTCGGCAATGGCACGGTACACCACGATGGTTTTGTCCTCCTGCCCCAGTTTGCTGATCCACCGGTCCAGCCGCATGCCCATCACATCGCGCTCCACATCATGCTGCTCCGTTGCAAGATGATCATCTTCATTCACCGCCTCCAGCGGCAGCTGCACCTTGCGCTTGCGCAGGCAGGTCATGGATTCGTTGTGGGCTATGCGATACAACCAGGTTTTGAAACTGGATTCCCCTTTGAAGCGCGCCAGGCCATGAAACACCTTCAGCATCACTTCGTGCACCACTTCTTCGGCATCCTCAACGGAATTCAGGTAACGGGTACAGGTACGGATCAGGGCATCCTGGTAACGACGCATCAGCACTTCGTAGGCCAGGGTCACATGGGGCAGCTGGCGCCGGGCGATGGCCACCAGTTGCTGATCGCTTTTCTCAGCCAGCTGAGCGCGGGAAGGCCGCTTGTTGGCGACAGGTCTGTTCATGACTGGGCCCGGTGGGTGCTGGTGCCGGCTCAGTCTTCGTCTTCAGACCAGGATTGGAATTTGAAACTGCTGTTGATCAACTGTTGATTGGGGACCGACAGGCACTCACCCTGCTCGTTTTCCAGTACGGTGTTTACCGTACCCACGGACACCACCACCCCCTTGAAATCCCCCACGGTAACTTCATCGCCGGGCTGCAGCTGTTCACGCATGTAGACACCGGAAATAATGTTATTGGAGACACTGCGGGTGCCCAGCCCCAGCGAAATGGCGGCCGCCGCCCCCAGGGAGCCCAACACAATGGCGAACACAATGTTGAGCATCTGGGTCTCGATCTCCAGTTGCCCCACCGCCAGCGAAAACGTGGTCACGAAAATAATGATTTGCGCCAGGCGCGCCACCGACGAGGCATATTCCATACCCATTTTGTTGACCGCGGTATGAATGCTCTGTTTCACCACATGGGCGATGAACATACCCACCAGAATGACAAACAGTGCCCCCAGTACTTTGGGCAGATAGAGAATGAAATCATCCAGGATCACGGTAATCCGATTCAGCCCCAGGGTTTCCGCTGCGCTCAGGGTGACAATCAACAGGATGAAGAAATAGAGGAACTTGGCCAGAATCTCACTGGGGCGTTTCTCCATACCGGCCTTGGCCATGGATTCCGTAATTCCGATACGTTGGCACAAGCTGTCCAGGCCAATCTTACCGAGCAACTTCCCCGACCAACGGGACAACAGTTTTGCCAACAGCACCCCCACCACCAGGATCACGATGGTGGCCACCAGGTTGGGCAGGAACGCCGCTATCTTGTTCCAGAAGCTGGCAGTGGCATTAATAATATTCTGGGTCCATTGCTCGATGTCCACGGATTATTCCCCCTGTTCCGTTATGCGCAAAGATTATTGATCGGCTGATGTTGCCTGATTTTTTCGCGGCCCGGGACGCCGCTTTACCGGTGGATGGCGGCGTTGCCCGGCACTGTACATGGAAGCGCCGAAGCCGGCGAACAAAAGCCAGATCCAGCTCATGAAAAAACTGAACAGATCCCGGGTTGCGGTTTGTTGCTTGGCCCGGGATAAGACCCGGCGCAATGACTGGTCGGGGTCGAATGCCCGGGTGTCGGTGGCGGCAGACTGCTGCAGCAGTGCCTGGAGTTCTTGTTCGTTGGGTTGCGGTGTGTCGTCCTGCTCTTTACTCATTTCTGCATCTACCATCCCGTCTTGGTTCTGGAGTCTATCATTAAGCTTGGTGGCATTCACTTGGCTTTTAGACGCAGTCACATGATATAAAGTCACAATAAAAAATGAATTCGGGAACCCGCCGCTGACAACATGAAAGCCCTTAAAACCCTGCTTACCCTGTATCTGCTGCTGATCGCGGCGGCCGCTGTTGCCGACTGTGCCGCGCTGGAATCCCAGCTGTCCCGCCAAAACCGTGCCTTAGAGCACCTGGAGCAGCAACGCCAGGCCCTGGATAACCTGCTGCAGGGGCAAATCAACAACGATTTCGTGCTCACTGAAGCCGTGGACGCGCCCCTGGATATGGGCCTTGAAGTGCTGGAGGCCCGGCGTTCACTGCAGCGTGAACAACACCAGTTGGACTCCGAAGACACCCCCGCCGTACCGCAAGCCTTTGCCGACTGTCCGGACCAGAGCACGCGCTGGCTGGGGCAGGAGAAACAGATCCGCTCCCTGCGCCAGGTGGTCAACAAACTGCAGTTGCAGCTTTATGAGCTGCCGCGCGCCTCCCGGCTGGCGCTGGTGCGGGAAGCCACCCAGTGGCAGACCCTGAACACCCTGTCTGCCACCGTGCAATCCTGGGCGGACAATCACCCGGAGCACCCCGAAGTACAGAGTCTGCAACGGGAAATTCTGGCCTGGATCGAATACTGGCGCAGCTCTACCCGCATCTGGTTAAGCCAGCTGGTGGCCAACCAGCCGCAGAGCACCGCATCCAATGAAGTGTGGCGCGAAACCCTGCAGGTTCCCCACCCCCAGCAGGCCATCGACTGGAGTATTCCCATCCGGCTGGGGGCCGATGTGGATCTGCTGGGCTGGCTGGATACCCTGGAGGAAGCCCACCGTGCCCTGCTGCGGGAATCGGGCAAGTGGCGCAATCAGCATATCTGGGCCCTGGGCTGGGGCAATTTTCTGCATGAGCTGAGCCAGCCACAGCGATTCGCACTGCAACTGGCCACCGAAATCCGCAGCGCCCCCACCAACCTGATCGACGCAATCACCCGCCCCTTCATCCGCGATTACCGGCGGGCGGTTAAACAGGAAAAGCGGGGGGAAATGCTCGCCAGCTGGTTCCTGCAGGGCCTGGCTTTGGTGGCCATCATGTCGGCCATACTGAAGCTGGCCGCAGTGACGCCACAGTTTCTGTCGCACGCCCAGCAACGCCTGCTCAGTACCCTGAAGCATCGCGGGCTGATCCAGTTCAATGCGGCGGTACTCTGGTTTATCAAACCCAATGCCCCCTGGTTTATGGTGTTGGTGTGTGCCAACACCATTGCCGAATTTTTACCGGACCGCTGGATCATTCTGCACTGGCTTGCCCCCATCGGCAGCCTCTATGCCGCGTTCAGGGCCGTGCGGGTAATCGTGGAATGGGTGATCGCCCGCTCCTTTACCCGCTCCGGCCAGTTTGTTTCCAGTCACACAGCCCAACAACAAACCCATGATGCCCAGCGGGTTTCCTGGCTGGTCCTGCTCTGCATACTGGGCTGGACCCTGGTGAAAGGCACCGGCGGCGGCTACCTGATGTTTTTCATCATCCTGCTCATCGCCCTGCTGCTGTGGGCAACCCTGCTGTGGCTGATGCTGCGCTACCGGGACTCCGTATCCCGTTTTCTGCTTTACGCTGCCGGTAGAGGCACCGCTAAAAAACTCGATCCGCAAACTGCCCAACGCTGGTGGATGCTGCCCATCTGGCCGTTATTGTTCGTGCTGGCACACTTAAGCGACGTGGTGATTCATTTGCACCAGAAGCTGCTGTTTTTTGATACCTATCGCTCCGTCTCCGTCAAACTCATGCGCATTCGCCTGGCCGCTGAAGCCAAAGACGAAGAGTCAGCGGAAGGCGATGACAGCCTGCCGGATGAAAGCTATTCCGACTGGATGCTGCGCAACAATAAAGCCTGGATCGACGCCTTTGACATCAGCACCGTGCTGAAACCCATTCAGGATTGGAACAATGAAAAATCTGACGATAACGTACTGCTGATCGTCGGCGATCAGGGCAGCGGTAAAACCGCTCTGATCAACCGGCTCAGCAGCGTATGGGAAGAAACACCGCTAAGCGTATTGAATATTCCCGCCAAAACCACCGATCCGGATGCCATTCTGCCTCTGATCGGTGAGCACCTGTGTATCGCCGACCTGAAAAGCGTGGTGGAGTTGGTGAAACTGGATGAAAGCCTGGAGCCCCAGATCATCGTACTGGACAACACCCACAACCTGTTCCTGTCGGAAGTGGGTTGCCTGGATGCCTATCGCACCCTGAATCAGTGCCTGAACGCGCACCTGCACAACATTTTCTGGGTGGTGGTCATGCATGCCCCCAGTTGGACTTACCTGAGCTGTGTATTTAACCGGGAACTACGCTTCAGTCATATCTTTAAAATGCCGCGCTGGTCACCGTCGGACATCCGCAAACTGATCCTGTCGCGACATCAGGGCAGCCGGCGCCGCATTCATTACGATGAACTGCTGCTGTCCGCCTCCGCCGGCAACGAGTCCAGCAGTGTGCGTGCCGCCAATTCCCGGGTGTTCAATATTCTGTGGGAGCAAAGTGGTGGCATTCCGCAAGTGGCGGTGCATTTATGGCTGTCTGCTGCCCGCAGCAAGGATAAACTGGTGGAATTGGGGGTACCCAGCAAGCCCGCCGGCAATGCCCTGAAAACACTGAAAGACGATCTGTGTTTTGTCTACGCCGCGATCGTCATCCACAAATCCCTCACCAGTGAAGAGATCATCAAGGTTACACACTTTCCCGACGCCATCGTACGCCACGCCCTGAAACAAGGCCTCAATCTGGGTCTGCTTTGGCGTGATGACAATCAGCGTTACCGCATTCAACCGGCCTGGCAAGGCACGCTCAGCAGCTTTCTGGCCAGCAAAAACCTGCTATGGGATATCTAGATGGATAATCAGACTCTGGAAGAACTGGCTGCCTTCAGCGAACTGCTGGATTTCAATAAAATCTTTATGCTGGTGGCAGCTGCCACGTTTCTCTGGCTGGCCAATGATTTGCTGCGCCGCTTCAGTCAGAAGTTGATGGAAAAAATTCCCTCGCGCCGCTTTCTGATTCTGCAGACGTCCACCCTCATCACCTTTTTGTGGTACTTCGGCGGTGCCTACTGGATGATTGTCGGCATACTGCAACCGCCCAATGAAATGCTGCTGGCTCTGGGAGGCAGCGCCGCGGTTGCCGTGGGGTTTGCCTTGAAAGATGTGGCGGCGTCCATCATCGCCGGTTTGATTCTATTGTTCGATCGGCCGTTTCAGGTGGGCGACCGTGTCAGTTTTGGCGACACCTACGGTGAGATCGTCAGCATCGGTTTACGCTCGGTGCGGCTCAGTACACTGGATGACAATCTGGTCACCATCCCCAATAGCCGTTTCATTACAGAGGTGGTGTCATCGGGCAATGCCGGTGCCCTGGATATGATGGTGGTATGTGATTTTCATGTGGCACTGGATGCGGATCTGGAGCTGGCCCAATCGCTGATACACGAAGCCATCGTGACCAGCCGCTTCGTCTATCTGAAAAAACCCGTTACCTTCGCCATTAACGAAGTGGTCATCGCAGAACGGCTGGCCATTCAGATTCGCGCCAAATCCTATGTGCTGGATGTGCATTACGAGAAAGCCTACCAGTCGGACATTGTGGTGCGGGTATCACGCTTGTTCGTGGAACATGACATCGCCCGCCCGCAACGCAACAACATAACGTTGGCAAACGCCAGTTAGCCGGGGTCAGCTCAGCAGTGTTTTCTCGTGCCACTGCGAACAGTACTGCGCCCGTTCCATGCCGATCTGAATCAGCTCGTCCAGCAAGTCACGGTAGCGATCAAGGTTGCGGCTGCGAATACTGCTTTGCCGTTCGATCTCTGTCAGTTGCTTCTGTACCAGCGTATATCGATCGGAAAATACATTTAAACCGGAACGAAAATCTGAATTGGCCATGTCTTGATACCCCCTTCCAAGCTCGCATGTGTCGATGCAGTGGTCTGCACTATTGCAGATTGCCCACCACCCACACAATCCCCCGGCCCGAACATGGAGGGCGTTATTGGAAGCATTAAGGTGAATCCGGACATAAACCATGGCGGCGGGTGCGATCGATTATCGACCACACCCGTTCAATTCAGAAGAAATAACCTGCAAAAACCGGCAGTTAGAGGCTGTCACAAAAGCGTCATGTTCAGACCTGAATTACATGTTCATTTGTTACTATTCTGTTTCAATATGTAAACGCACAACCTGCCGGCACTTAACTCATCACCTGCAACGGGCCGCCTTTTTCAATGGCCTTCTGGAAAGCCGGGCGCTGCTGCATCCGCTCCAGATAACGCTGAATATTGGGATACTGAGCGGGGATATCTTCCCGCGCTGCGGCCGCCAGTAAAGGAAAGCTCATCTGGAAATCCGCTGCGGAAAGCGTCTCATCCACAAACCAGGTTTTGCCTTGCAGATGATCATTGATATAGGCCAGCGTATTATCGATGTTGGGCTGTAGAAAGCTGCTCATTACCTTGTTGACGATCTGCCCGGCCACCGGCTTGACGAAGAATGGCATCGGTGCCCGTTTGATCTGACTGAACACCAGTTTCATCACCAGAAACGGCATGGCGGTGCCTTCGGCAAAGTGGCTCCAATAGGTACCCTGCAGCCAGGCCTCGCTGCCCACGTCAAACTTCATACTGTCGGGCCCATAGTGGTGAATGAGGTATTCAGTGATGGCACCGGACTCGGCGATGGTCTTACCGGCATCGGTGATGACCGGCGACTTGCCCAACGGATGCACCGCTTTCAGGCTGGCCGGGGCCAGCATGGTTTTCTTGTCACGCTGGTAATTCTTAATTTCATAAGGTACCGCCAGCTCCTCCAGCAGCCAGAGAACCCGCTGTGAACGAGAATTTTCCAGATGATGAACAATGATCATAGATGCTCCCGGTATTTCAGTGAGTGCTAACGCTAACGTTAAAAGTGCAACCAGACAAGCATCCGCGGCGGCGATTCCTAATTATTTTAGACCCTTTCAAGCCCCACTCAGGGCCCAGGCCATACCGGTATCGTGCAGGTAGGCGCGGAGCGGGGCTTCAGGTATAATGCGCCCACTTTTTTCACCTCATCCATTCACTTAGACAGAGAAAGGTTTAATCATGGGCTTTAATTCCGTTCCCGCCGGGAAAGACATCCCCAACGAAATCTACGTTGCCATTGAAATCCCCGCCAACAGCTCACCCATCAAGTACGAAATCGATAAGGACAGCGATTGCGTATTTGTTGATCGATTCATGGCCACACCCATGTTCTATCCCGCCAACTACGGCTATGTTCCCAATAGCCTGGGTGAAGATGGTGACCCACTGGATGTCCTGGTGGTGACCCCCTACCCGGTGGTTCCCGGATCCGTTATCCGTGCCCGTCCGGTGGGCGTACTGAACATGTCCGATGAAGCGGGTTCCGACGCCAAAATCCTGGCCGTTCCCCACGACAAGCTGACGGCGCTGTACCAGGACGTAAAAGAATACTCCGATTTGCCTGAACTGCTGATCAAGCAAATCGAGCACTTCTTCGAGAATTACAAGGATCTGGAGCCCGGCAAATGGGTGAAAGTGGATGGCTGGGCCGGTGTGGAAGAAGCCAAAGCCGCCATCCAGAAAGCGGTGGATGCAGTCAAGTAAGCTGAGCCTGCACTGACACCCGAGAAAAGGGCCCAAGAGGGCCCTTTTTTATTTCATCATGGTGCGGAATCCCATCCACTTGGCCACCATGGCGTTTAACCCATCCAGGTCCACCGGCTTGGTCATAAAATCATTCATTCCCGCCTGAAAACACGCGGCCATATCATCTTCACCATTACCGGTCAGTGCAATCACCGGCACCCGGGCATAATGCTCCAACAAGCGCAGGCGCCGGGTGGTCTCCATACCGCTCAATCCGGGCATCTGGCAGTCCATAAAAACAAGATCAAAACGCTCCTGGCGGGCGGCAGCCAAGGCAGCCGCGCCATTTTCCGCGCAGGTCGTCTCCAGTCCGCGTCGTGCCAGCATTTTCCGCAACAACATGCAGTTCACCCGATCATCATCCACCACCAGCACCCGGGCAAAATGTTGCTTCACCCCTGTTGCAACCGGTTCAACTGTCGCCGGCGCCTCCTGCCGCGCGGACGGCAGGCATATCTCCACCTTAAAAACCGATCCTTTACCCAACCTGCTGGACACATCAATGGCACCCTGCATCAGTTCAGCCAGCTGTTTGCTGATATAGAGCCCAAGCCCGGTGCCGCCATAGGAACGGCTGACAGAAGCATCCGCCTGTTCGTACACGGAGAACAGGTGCGGCAAGCGATCCTGGGGAATGCCGGGGCCGGTATCTGTGACGGTGATGCCAATGCGGTTCAGCCCCGCTGCCGGGGCGTCATCAAGAAGTGCGACCTGCAGGCTCACCGCCCCCTGCTGGGTAAACTTCAAAGCGTTACTTAACAGGTTGTAGAGAATCTGCCGCACCCGCACCGGATCCCCTAATACCAGATCCGGAACATCGTGCTCAATGTGACTCTGGAACTGGACACCCGCGGGAACCTGCGGTTGTAGAAACGTGGTAATGTCCCGCACCAGGCTATGCAGGGAAAACGCGATGGACTCCAGTTCGATCTTACCGGCCTCGCCCTTGGACAGATCCAGAATGTCGTTCACCAGCGCCAGCAGGTGGTCACCGGAATCACGAATCAGCCGTACCTGCTCCAACTGTTCGTCACCCAATTCGCTGAGTTCCAGCAACTGGCAAAAGCCCAGAATACTGTTCAAAGGCGTGCGCAGGTCATGGCTCATCTGAGCGAAGAACAGACTCTTGGCTTCATGTAATTCGGAGGCCACTTCTTCCCGTAATGCCGCCTGCCGCGCCTGCACCCGATAGCGGTAATTACGTAGCCCGGCTACCAGACAGGACAACAGTTTTACGTTATCCAGTTCGGTCTTGGTGCGGTAATCGTTAATACCGTATTCCAGAATAACTTTCAGTTCCGGAGCAAAACCGGGTTGGCCAGTGCGCAGTATCAACTGTATTTCATCGTTGCGCTGAACGTCGCGAATGAAGCGAACCAGCTCCAGCCCCGCATTATCCGATTCCATAACCACATCAATGAATGCCACCGCGATATCAGAGTGCTGCTCCAACACCTTGCGTGCCTGCTCTGCCGAACGGGCCGGAAGCAGTTCGATGGCGCGCCCCTCAAATTTGAACGATGCCAGTACCAGCCGGGTAACCGACACCACATCTTCCTCATCATCCACCACCAACACTTTCCAGCGCGGCGCCTCTTCCAAGGGTGTCAGCAGGTCTTGTTCATCGTTGGCGAACAAGGGAGAGTCCAGTGAGGCGTTTGACGGTACCATCAGCGTGCACCTGCAATCGGAATATCCATTGGCCCGACATCACTGCGCACCGGAAAACGCAAACGGAAGTGCACACCCGGTTGCCGCTCCGGCTCCAGGGTTACCGTACCGCCCAGCACCCGGGTTACCAGGTTATACAGTATATGGGTGCCCAGACCACTGCCGCCCTTGTGCCGGGCAGTGGTGACAAAGGGATCGAAAATCCGGTCCCGGATAGCAGCAGGAATACCTTTGCCGTTGTCCATGTAATCAAACACCAATTCATCGCCGGTTTGCTGCATCTTCAGTTCAATGCGGCCTTGCTCAGTTTCATCAAAACCGTGCAACAGGGAGTTCATGATCAGATTGGTGACAATCTGAGACAATGCACCCGGAGAACTGAAGATGGTCAAATCCTCCGCCACATTCACGATTACTTCATGGCGGGTACGTTTTAATTTCGGCTTCAACGACATCAATACATTTTCAATATACTCCTTCACATTGAACACCCGCATATCGTCCGAGGACTGATCCACCGCCACCATTTTGAAACTCTTGACCAACGCAGCAGAACGTTCCAGGTTCTTGCTGATCATCTGTACCGTCTCGGTCATTTCCGCCACTGAATCAGCAAACTGACGCTTGGTAAGACTGCCGTCCAGAAAGCGCTGTTGTAATTCGCCAAGGGATTGAGTGAGATGCGACGCCGCCGTAATCCCCACACCAATCGGAGTATTGATTTCATGGGCCACTCCCGCCACCAGACTCCCCAGGGATGCCATTTTTTCCTGCTCCACCAGTTTGCCCTGAGTTTCACGCAAGTCTTCCACCGTTTTACGCAACACCGCCATACTGTTTTGCAACTCCACGGTACGCTCATCCACGATGCGCTCCAGATTCTGGTTCAGTTGCAGAATTTCCCGTTCCTTTTGCATACGCTGGCGGTCAAATTCCTCAATCGTATCCAGCATGGCATTGAATGAAACAACCAGATCGCCCACTTCATCTTCAGAATCCGACTTGGCCCGCGTTCCATAATCCTGGGTCTGCGCCACCAGTTGCGTAACCTGGCCCAGATCCTGTATAGGCTTGAGGATGGCGCGCCGGGAGGCCACGGCAAGATAGCCGGCAATGAACAATGCCACAATCACCGCCACAGTCACATAGATCAGGGTTTCTTGAAAATGTGTCTCAATGTTGGACAGAGATACCACCAACCGCACATAGCCGACGGTTGCCCCGGAAGACCGCACCGGACTGACGGCAATCAAATAGGAACCAACCCGCTCAACCTGCGTTCTGTCGGTCCGGTTGAGTTGTATATCACTTAGTAGGGTTTGATCACCATAATGGGCAAAGAGACTTTCACTGCCATCAGCAGGATCAACCGAAAAAATCGTCGCCGCCAACACATCCGGTGACTGCTGCAGAATCTCCAGCAATCCCTGCGCCATGTCTTCCCGTTCGAACACCAGGGCCGGCTGCACCATTTCCCCCAGCATGACAGAGTCGGTGCGGGCATGATCGCTGGCGATCTGCATAAAATGCGAAGCAGAGTTAAACAGCAGGGGCAATGAAATAAGCAACACACTGAGCCCCGCCACACTCAGCACGCTGAAGAAAATCTTTTGGCCAAAATTGAGCGTCACCATCCTGTCACCTCGGCCTGGCCACAGACAACAGAGGGGCGGCCACCTGCAATCCACTGCTGCGCAACTGTTCACGGTTAACATAGATCACCAGTCGTCGCCCTTCCAATGCCAACTCAAACAACGCGGTGCCGTTGGCTTGCACCGACGGTGCAGAAACCCATATAACCGGTGTGCCATGGGGTTGCTCAGCGACGTCCGGGATGGCCTGATTGTGGACCGGCTCCAGCAAATAAACCAGTTGGCAGGGGGAAAAATCTGCAGCGGAAACCAGGCGATCAGCGCTCAGCTGAATCACCACCACAGGAAGTCCATTGATAGTGCGTTTGCCGACGGCATCGCGGATAAAACGGGACACTTCCTCGGCCGGCTCCACCACGCAAACCGTGAAATGCTCAAAGTGGGTGCCGTCGGGCCAACTGACGAGGCTGGCTATCTTATAGATATAAGCGGCCTGCACTTCGTTATAAGTCAATTTATCAATAACTTGTGCGTTACCCGTATTCAACACACCGGCAAACAGCAGGCAAATCCCGAACCACCAGAATGCCCCTGCTACCCGCCTGGCATTAGTGCAGTACTTCATGGTCCGCTGACATCCTGTGCATGTACGCCTCTACCACCCTTTTCTTTGAGCGTTCCCTGTGCTGTAGAATCATTATAGACCGCCGGACTGGTTGGTTCCTGCATTAGAGCTATTCTTCAAAGACAGGAGACTGAAACCCCAACAGAATAAAAGGATTTAATATTATGACGGACGACAGCCTGCTCTTTGCAGCGGATGAAACAACGCCCGCCAATCAGGAAGTTGAAACCGAAGCCGCCATCCCCTGGAATATCCTCATCATCGACGACGAGGAAGAGGTGCACAAAGTATCCAAATTGGTACTAAGCAAGATTCGTTTTGACAGGCGCCCCCTGCATTTTCTGCATGCCTACTCCGCTCAGGAAGCCAGATCCATCCTGGCCGATAATCCGGATATCGCACTGGCCCTGGTGGATGTGGTGATGGAAAATGATCGCGCCGGGCTGGATCTGGTGGACTGGATTCGCCGCGAACTGGACAACCCCCGTATCCGCCTGGTTTTGCGCACCGGACAACCTGGCCAGGCTCCGGAGCATCAGGTGATTGAAGATTACGACATCAATGATTACAAAGACAAAACTGAACTCACTGATATCAAAATGAAAACCCTGGTGTACGCCGCATTGCGTTCTTACCGGGACATCATCACCATTGAGCGCAGCCGCCGGGGCCTGGAACGGGTAATCACCGCCACCTCAACCATCTACCAGAACTTTTCCATGGAATCCTTTGCTTCTGCAGTGCTGGAGCAGATCAGTAATCTGCTGTATATCGAGCATGATTCCATCTACGCATCGGCGGTACGGGCCATGGCCGCCAGCCACGGCAAAAACACCGACCACTACGAAATCATTGCCACCACCGGCAACATTGCCGAGCTGATGGAAAAGTCCCATAGCAAAGCCATTCCCCCTGAGATCAAAGACGGCTTTGATCAGGTGCTGACCGCGCGCAAGAGCATGAATATTGACAACGCGTTCTTCGGCTATTTCGTTACCAAAAACGGCAATGAACATTTGCTCTATGTATGCCCGGGCAATAACCTCAGCGACCTGGAATTGCACCTGCTGGAAATCTATTCCAATAACGTCGCCATTGCACTGGAAAATCGCAACCTGCATCAGGAAATCGAAGCCACCCAGCGGGAACTGATTTACCGCCTGGGTGAAGCGGTGGAAAAGCGCTCCAAGGAAACCGGAGGCCATGTAAAAAGGGTTGCGCTGATCTCGGAATTGCTGGCGCGAAAATACGGGCTGGACGAGATGCAGGCATCCAATATCAAACTGGCGTCACCGCTACATGATATTGGCAAAATTGCCATACCGGATAAAATCCTCAACAAGCCCGGCCGTTTTGAACCCGAGGAATGGGAAACCATGAAAACCCACGCCCATATCGGTTACGAAATGCTGAACAGCTCCAAGAAGCCGCTCTTGAACATGGCCGCCATCATCGCCAAGGAACATCACGAGAATTGGGATGGCAGTGGCTACCCCAGTGGCCTGTCCGGTGAGAACATCCACATCGCCGGACGCATCACCGCACTGGCAGACGTATTCGATGCCCTGGGCAGCAAACGCTGTTACAAGGAGGCCTGGCCCATCGACGCCATCAAGCAAGAGATTCACGCTCTGGCCGGAGTAAAATTCGATCCCCGGTTGGTGGACATTCTGCTGGACAACATCGATGAATTCACCCGCTTCCGCGAACACTATCCGGACTGAACGAAGGCCTCAAGATGGTTGTTCAGGTGCATTACATGGGCCTGCTCGTACTCCCGCCAGGACAGCTCCCCATAGGCAAAGTGCGGCTGCAACGGGCCATCAAAATCCCGGAACACCAGCAGGGACTGGCGCAACCGCTGCAGCGCCTGCTCCGCATCACCCACCGGTTGCAGAGGGGGCGCTCCGGGGATGGCTTCCTCCAGGTTGTGGTTCATGGAGCCCTTAACGGCGAACACCGCAAACGCGATAGAGCCCACCGAGTTCTTGAACAACCATGACCTGTGCTCGGGGTAACCACTCATGGAGTATTCCACACTCTGCGCCAGGTGGGTGTAGACCTGATACAGATTCCACGTGCCCCGGTTGGTAACCTGTGCTGCGCGCAGCTGATCCAGAGTCTGCAATGCGGCAGTCATGGTCAGTGTCTCGGCCAGGGGGACTGCCGGCTGATCAGAGGGCCGGTCCGGCGCCACGGCCCGCAGTGGGGTCGATGCCAGGGCCAGCCCGCCAAGGGCAATAAACTGTCTGCGCTTCATTGATGATGTGATCCTGCGTCAGTAGGTCAATCGGGTCAGCTCTGATCCCGGTTATTGAAAGCGGCCAGCTGCTCTGGCGTGGCTTGAGTCTGGTAGCGATCTTTCCATTCCGGGTAGGGCATGCCGTATACCTGCTCCCTGGCAGCCTCGTAATCCAACGCTACCCCACGCTCCTGCGCAGCAGTCACCATCCATTTGGAAAGGCAGTTGCGGCAGAATCCAGCCAGATTCATCAGCTCAATATTCTGTACCTGCTTGTTGTTATCCAGGTGCTCCAGTAAACGCCTGAACACCGCTGCTTCGATTTCTGTTTGCTTATCCAATTCCGTTTATCTCCTCTGGTTTAGCCATGCCAGGATCCGGGCCTGGTAGGCCGTAGACTGCTAGACGACCCGCGCGCCCTGCGCCAGCTGCGATTACACATCATTACACAGCGATAAGCGCTTATACAGACAGTGGCATAAAGCGACGATTTTTTTGTTTATTATTTGATCCGCCCCCCTATCATTACGATACAGCCAGATTATTTTGTCTTACGCCTCGGCAAAGGCTGAGACTCATTGGGGCACAGCATTGGTAAACCTGTTCCAGTGCCGACAAACTCCAACAACCATTTGTTTTATAAAAATTTTATGAGGGATATATGCTGACCACACTGACCCGGATACTGTGCCTGGTGACCGCCATTGGCCTGGCTGCCTGCGAGCAGGCCAACATAGTGGCGCCCACGGACAATGCGGTGGCAACCACCAAGCCCGCCAGCTTCCAGATCACATTCCCAGACGGCAAAATACCCGCGACCCTGTCCATGCAACTTAACAGCACCGACGTCACCGACCTGTTCACGGTAACAGAGGCCGGAGCCAGCGCGGATGGATCACTGCTGGCCGATTACGTCTATTCGGGGCGCAACCTGTTTCGGGTCGCCACCGGCACACAAATGAAGCAGGTGGTGTTTTACTACGACACCACCGGCCCGGCGATTCACATCCTGGCAGCCGACCGGGATACCCAAACCGTCACCGGTTATGTCAGCGACCCGGCCGGTATCGCCGCTGTCAGCCTGGATGGTGTAGCCCTGACGCTGGATGCCAATAACCGTTTCACCACCAGCTACAACGATCAGGCTTTCAACCGCTTCGAAGCCATCGATAATTTCAACCAGACCAGTACCACCACCTTTGCCCGCAACGACAATACCTTTAATGGCCTGTCTGCGTACCTGAGCCAGAGTGGCCTGGATTTCCTCACCCCGATCCTTGAGCAAACCCTGTCCGGTGCCGATATGGCGCCTATTCTGGCTGCCTTGGGGCCGGTGACCATCACCATTCCTGACCTGGGTATGTCAGTGGATGTGGAAATCACCGACCTGTACATGGAAAACCTGGATCTGGGCCTGAACCTGCAACCCAGTGAACGGCTGGATGTGGGCCTCTACGCTGAAAATATGGTGGTGGGCCTGCAACTGAGCAATATCGACTATGTACTGGATATCTTTGGCCTGTTGCGGGGCCTGGAAGTAGGCGCTGTGGTCAACACCACCGATGATGGTGGCGGTAACAACTACCTGGATGTGGTGACGCTGCTGGCCATGAGTGTCAACAACGGCGACATCGACCTGGATACCAACAACACCGATCTCAACGTGTCCGGCCTGGATATCCAACTGGACGCCACCGGTATCGCCCTGTTTGACAACATCGCCAGCATCATCGTGGATGCGTTGCTGGATGTCATGCTGTCCCTGTTCAACGACTTGATTACAACACTGGTGGACTACCTCATTATGCCACTGGTTTCCGAGTTCCTGTCTGAGCTTTCGATCGGCGTGAGCCTGGAAAACATCGACGGTAATGGCGCCAATATCGATTTCACCGCAACCCCGGACTACCTGAACACCACCGCCACCGGCCTGAGCGTGCGCCTGGCCACCAATGCATCGGCCCCCACACCACCGGCCACCGTTCCCACCGCTTTGGGTTCCCTCTATGTGGACGGTATCGCGCCTATCATGCCCGCCACCACACCGGACGGTTCCACCTTTGATTTCGGCGTGGCCCTGTCCGCCAACGTATTAAATCAGATTTTGGTCGCCGCCCACGATTCCGGCCTCACCACAATGGAGTTGGGGCCCGGCTTCTATCAAGGCAGCAGCACACTGAATGACGCCATCCTGGAAGGTGACCTGGTGGGGATCCGCATCACCCCGGCTTCGGCGCCCTATGTGACCCTTGGCAATGCCGAAGGCGCAGCGGGAACCCTGTACTGGTACAACCTCACCGTGTCGCTGGATCTCTACCGGGAAAGCTGGGGGGAATACCGCACCATTTTCGGGGCGACCATCAATGTTGAAGTGCCCTTTGAAATCAATTCCACTTTTGGAGGCTACCTGGCGCTCTCAATAGAGCAACTGCCGATCATCGAAGTCACCCAGACCGACGCCTCCGGCATCCTGCCGCTGCCAGCCAGCTTTATCAACAGCACCGTAGAGTACGTGATACCGATGGTACTGCCGCTGCTGGCCAACCAACTGCAGGTCATTCCCCTGCCCAGCATCTTCGACCATACCCTGTTCATGGAAGAGTTCTGGGTTGAAGGCGGCAGCGACAGTAACAATACCCTGGCGCTGGCCGGCAAACTGATACCCATCGCCCTGGTGCAGAATGCGGCGGCCCCCACCACCAATATTGATGACGTAACGTATCGGCAAACCACCGTTGAGATGGAATCCGTCACCGGCGGCATCGTCAGCACCAATTCCGTCACCCTGAACAACGGCGCCGTCAATATCCGTATTTCCGGCACCAACCCCAACCCTGAATACGGGGGGCTGCAGTACCGGTTCAAGATCGATGGCGGCGGCTGGAGTGCCTGGAAGGAACGCAGCAGCATCGACATCGACAGTTTCCTGGCCGGTGACCACAGTGTGCGGATCTGTTCCCGCAGTGCGCTGATGAAAGAGGAAACCGACTGTCCGGTGGTGGAATTCACCACCACCGTCGCAGAATAACCCACCACTTATAGATCTATTATCAAAAGCCGGCGTCAGCCGGCTTTTTTGTTGCTGAAGTGTTAGCCAATGGTTATTTACGTTACAAATCGCCAAAAAATCGGCACCGGTAAACACCTATAGGTTTATCAATATACAAAAAGACTATTTACTGTCCGTACGAATCTAGTACGATGGTTAAAGGTACCCTCGGAAGTCGGGTTGGGGATTACCAGTTGCGCATTCGCCAATGTCAGTAACAAGAGCGGAATCGCCACATAAAATAACGTTAACTCTTATACCAATAATACAAAGTATCGAGGCACTCAACGTGAATACTTTTAAACGCATACTCTTTCTGGTTGCGGTATTGGGGCTGGCTGCCTGTGAGCAAGCCAACATTGTAGCTCCCTCCAACAACGCAGTTTCCACCGAAAAACCTCTCACATTTCAGATCGCTTTTACCGGCAGTGTTGCACCTTCGGATCTCGCCATCCAGCTCAACACCGCTGATGTAACCAGCGCCTTTACGGTCACAGATACGGGTGCCACCGCCGACGGCAGCTTACTGGCGGATCAGGTGTTCCCTGGTCGCAATATCTTCCGGGTCAAAGGCTATAACCAGATCAAGCAGGTGGCCTTCTACTACGATACGGAAGGCCCCGAGATTCACATTATGGATACCGACCGTGACGCCCTGACCGTCACCGGTTATGTATCCGATCCCGGCGGCGTGGAAAGCGTGATGCTGGATGGTGTTGCCCTGGAATTGGGGGCGGGCAACAGTTTCACAGCCTCGTTTACCGACCAGCCTTTCAACACGTTTGTTGCGGTGGACGGTTTCGGCCAGAGCAAAACCACTGAGTATGCCCGTGGCGACAATGAATTTGTGGGGATTTCCGCGCGCCTGAACCAGGGCGGCTTTGATTTTCTGATCAGCGTACTTGAGCAGGAATTGAATGGTGCTGACTTCCAGGACATCGTGGACGGCATTGGCAACATCGAACTGATCAACACCTTCGGCCTGTTCAACCTGAACCTGCGCATCACCGACTTCTACTTTGACGATGTGGACATCGACCTGACGGTGCTGGATAACGAGCGCTTGGACACCGACATCTATGTCAACAACTTTATTTTCGGTATTAATCTGAACGGTACCATCGGTTTCCTGATTCCTTACAGCAGTGGCGGCACCCTGCAGTTTGACGAAGTGGACCTGGGCACCGACCTGTTGCTGGATATTGTCGACGCGGATCTGGACATCAACCTGTCCGGCACCCAGATCAATCACACCTATCCCAATATTGATTTCACCAACACCAGCGGCATTCTGAATATCTTCGATGACATTACCAGCGCCATCGTTGCTATCCTGGCACCGCTGTTCGAAAACCTGTTCATCGATATTCTGGAACAGATCATTATTCCCATCGTGTCGGATTTCATTAAAGACATCCCCATCACGCTGCAGTTGGTCACGTTGGATGATGGTGAAACCCTGAATATCCGTGCCCTGCCTTTCTTCCTCGATTCCAAGGAAAACGGTGTGTCTGTTGATCTGGGCACCCGCATCTGGGCACCGGAGCCTCCGGAAGGCATTCCCGGCGCGCTGGGTTCACTGTATGTTGAAGGTGAAACCCCCACCATGGGTGCCACCACACCGGATGGCGAGCCTTTCCATTTCGGCGCCTCCATTTCTTCCAACGTAATCAACCAGGCCCTGCACGCAGCACATGAAGCCGGCGTCACCACCATGGACATCAGCCCCGGCTTCTACGCCAACGCCACACCCGATGGTATCGCCGTGTACACGCCGGCGGACTCTGAAATTGATTCCGCTGATCAGATCGGCATGCGTATCGAGCCGGCCTCTGCGCCTTATATCAAGTTGATGCCAGCCGATGGCGCAGCCGGTGTCTTTGCCTGGTACGACGTTAAACTCACCTTCGATCTGTACAAAGCAGAATGGGGCGAGTACCGCACCTTGTTCGGTGTTACCTTTAATCTGGAAGTGCCTTTCGAAGTGAACTCCACAGAAGATGGCTTCCTGAGCATCGGTATCGAACAACTACCGATCATCTACATCACGGAAACCGATGCCACCGGCATGATTCTGCTGCCACCGGGCTTCATCAACTCCACACTGGATTTCTTCATGCCGGCCGTAATGCCGCGCCTGGCAGAAAAACTGAAAGTGGTACCGCTGCCGCGCATTTACGAACATACCCTCTATATGCGTGACTTCTGGATTGCCGGTTCCGGTAACAACAACCTGTCTCTGGCCGGTGATCTGATTCCGGTGAGCGTAACCCAGGCGGCTGCCGCGCCCTCCACCACAGTGGAAGACGTTGTCACCGAAGATGTGACTGTTGAAGTTGAATCTGTTAACGAGTTGGGTGTGGTCACTTCAAATGCGGTCACCGTCAACAATGGTGAAGTTACCATCGACATTGACGGTCTCAACCCCAACCCGGATCTGGGCTTCCTGGAATACCGCTACCGGGTTGACGGCGGTGGCTGGTCCATCTGGAAGCGCCGTGACGAGATTCGTCTGAGCCGCTTGCTGGCCGGTGAGCACAATGTGGAAGTCTGCTCCCGTACACCACTGTTGAAACGTGAACTGTCCTGCCCGGTGGTGACCTTCACCACAGAGGTGGCACAGGAAGCGACAGAGGAAGCCACAGAGTAAAGCGCGCTTTCTTCCAAGCATAAAAAAACCGGCCCTGGTGGCCGGTTTTTTTATGCTTGGCTATCCCGCAAGGCCAAAAACCTTGCCGCGGTTACTGCCCTGCAGACAACGCACTCCAGAAATCACAGGTGCCGGCTGCCAACCCCTGTTCCACCACCGGTGTCTCCTGCAGGCTGATGCTCATATCGGACTGCGCATCATACTTGGGCCACAGTGGCAACGGCGGCTGATTGGGGTCACCGCTGTAGGCAAACTGGGTCCAGTATCCCTGCACTGCAGCCCGTACGGCTTCATTCAATACCGGCGCCAGCGTCGCACTGGGATTACCGAACACATAAGGCAGTTCCATGGCGTGAAAGGCCGGCAAGTGATCAAAGCTGTACAACCACACATCCGATCCCATGGCCTGAACCCGCCGTGCAAATTCCCGGGCAGGACATCGAAACACCTGATCTGTGATCAGCTCAACCAGTTTGGCGTTGGCAAGGGCATCCGAAGGCGGTGCGTACAGAGCTTTCAAAGGTGTCGCCAACGCCGGCGGATAAGTACCATCGATGTATTGGTAAAGGCCCGCCGTATCGGCCACGCTATCGGCGGCACCAATCAGCTGGAACAAACCCCACTCGTTGCGATTGGTACCCACAATCACCGGCCCCTGGTTATATTGGCCGGCCTCAATCAGCGCCACCGGCGGCGCCGGCAGTATGTCGCTTTCCGGCACCACCGTCGGCGCCCATCCGGCACCAAATATACCGGCATCGGCACCCCAGGCCACCAGCTCCGCGGCGGGTACCTCCCGCAGACAGGCCAGCGGGTCCGCTGCTTCAGCGCAGAAACTCTGCATCAGGGCCTCACCTACGGCATCCGATTGTGCCTTGCTGTTGAGGGGCAGCCCACCCACGCAGACGGCACTTTCCAGAATAAACGCACTGGCCAGATTCTGGCTGCCCGGCGCCACCATGTGCACGCAGGCACTCATGGAACCGGCGGATTCACCAAACAGGGTCACCCGCGCCGGATCGCCACCAAAGGCGGCAATATTCTGCTGTACCCACTTCAGCGCCAATTGCTGGTCTTTCAGCGCCAGGTTGCCCGATTGCGGCACACCCATTTCCAGATCCAGCTCAGGGTGAGACAGGAAACCCAGAGCACCAAGACGATAGTTAAGGGTCACCACCACTGCCCCGTACTCTTCCGCCAGCCGCCAGCCGTCGTACTGATTCGAACCCCCGGCCACAAAGGCCCCCCCATGAATGAACACCATCACCGGCAAACTGCCATAGTCCGGGTTCTGGGGGCTGTACACATTAACGGTCAGGCAATCTTCACTGAGTTCACCGGTGGCCGACAGTGCACCGGGATTCTGCATGCAGGATGGCCCAAACTCAGTGGCCTGCCGCTCTCCACGCCAGCGCGCGGCCGGTTCTGGCGGCTGGAACCTCAGCTCACCCAGCGGTGGCTTCGCATAGGGAATGCCCAGGAACGCCCGCGCCCCGCCTTCTTCTCCATCGTGCCAGATACCGGTTACCCAGCCACCGGTCTTAACCTTCACATGCAGTTCGTCATGACAGCCGCTGAACAGCAGGCTGGCTGCCATTAACGACATGACACCCAACCAGCGCTGCCATGTAGCACGCTCATTTTGCGCTTCCATATTGCCACCTCTATTTTCTTTGTTATTGTCTGAACCCGGGAACGGGCATCCATGTACATGCTATCCGCCAACGACTAAAATGGCAGGCGGACTATCCCTATTTGGCCATGTAGACCATGGTGGTGACCGAATAACATTCAACACAGGGCTGTGCTATTTCCATTCTCAGACAATCTCATCTTTCCATCGTCGAACGGCCACTTGAGACGCTTTAAGCTGATGCAGAGACTCCCCGTCTGGCTGCTGGTGGGCCTGTTGCTGATGCCCTGTTATGTCCAGGCCAAGCTGGAGATCAACATCAGTGGCGTGGGAGGCAAATTGCGGGAGAACGTTGAGCTGCACTTATCCCGCTATGAATCCTTACCCAGAGGAGACGACGACAGCATCCGCCGTACGCTGCACAATGCCGTTACCAAAGCACTGCAGCCCTACGGCTACTACGAGCCAAGTATCCAGAGTGAATGGACAGCGTCCTCGGTGCAATTGAACATCGATCCCGGCACGCCGGTGGTATGGCGCCACATTCAGATAACGGTGCCCCTGCCGGAACACGACCTCAACGACGCCACCATGAAACTGTTGCGCTCCCCGCCTTTCAAAGCCGGCCAGCCGATCAACCACAGCAGCTACGACAACTACAAAAAGGATCTGTTGGTGAGGCTACGCCAACAGGGATTTCTGGATGCCACCTGGGAGCGCAGCCAGTTACTGATCAACACTGAGGAGCAGCATGCGGACGTGTTACTGCACATGAGCCCCGGGCAACGCTATCGCATTACCGAGATTCGCACCCAGGGCAGTGGCTTATCCGATAAAACCACCATGGCACTGGTAAAAATACAGGAAGGTGAGTACTACAACGCTGATAGAATCGGCCTGTTGTATGAAGACCTGCTTACCACTGGTTATTTTAAAAATGCGGTAATTGATGTGGAAAAAGCACCACCCGACCAGGCCACCCTGGACCTCCAGTTGGAAGATCAGCCAAAGGATCAGTTCACCACCGGTATCGGCTATGGCACCAACACCGGTGCGCGGGGCAAATTGGGCTGGACCCGGTCGCGGGTCAATAATCGTGGTGATGACATCTATAGCAATCTGCAGGTTTCACAAATCGGCGAAGAGATTTCGCTGCAATACCGCATTCCCTGGCCTCACCCCCTGGAACGCTACCTGAGCCTGGAAACCGGCTGGAAACGCGAAGAAACCACCGACCGTGAATCTTCGGTGTTCACCACCGGTATTGCCTTGAAGCGCTCTCTGCGCAAACAATGGCAGTACAGTGTGGGCGTCAACCTGGAGAACGAAAACTATCGCCAGGGGGACAACCCGGAAGAAAGCATCACCTACCTGCTTCCCAACTATCACTACATGGAGCGGCTGTTGTTTGGAGAACGCAACAACCCAACCGCCATCTTGAAATACTGGCTGGATGCGTCACTGGGTTTTAACGTGCTGCAGGAAGATACCCAGTTCCTGTCCACTGCCATTGGTGCGTCTTACACCTGGCACATCACCAGCCTCCATACCATCGCCACCCGCTTTGAACTGGGTGGCATCATGACCAACAATTTCTACAGCGTACCCCTGTCGAAACGCTTCTATACAGGTGGTGACCAGACCGTGCGCGGCTATAAATACAATTCACTGGCACCGGAAGATGAAGACGGTGATTTGCTGGGCGGCCAGTTTCTCAATGTGTTCAGCGTTGAATACCAATACGCCTTGAATGAAGAATGGAGCCTGGCCACCTTCGCCGACACCGGCCGTACCTTTATTTCCAGCCACGACCCCTTCCACTCCGGGGCGGGTTTCGGTCTGCGCTGGCACTTACCCATAGGCACGTTTTCCTTTGATATCGCCAAACCCATCACCGGTGAAGATAAATCCTCACCGCGTGTGCATATCTATCTGGGGATGCTGCTATGAGCGCGGCCAGAATCAGTTTTCGGATTGTGGTGGTTATACTGGCCCTGATGCTGGCGCTGCTGGCATCACTGATCTGGATCAGTTACAGCCCCCGCGCCAACCAGATGCTGCTGCAAGAAATCGCCAACCGGGTACCTGCGCTGGACATCAACAACGTACAGGGCTCGCTGGCGGGAGGGCTTGGCTTTGACCTGCGCTATCAGGATCAGATGACCGACGTCCAGGTGGAAACGGCCGCGTTGCATATTCGCCCCGGCTGCCTGTGGCAACTGGCCGTTTGCCTTCGATCCCTTACCATAGAATCCCTTACCGTGACGTTGCTGCACAGGGAGCCCGCCGCCGCGGATGACAAACCTGTGCAGTTACCCAGCGTCTCCATCCCTGTCCCGGTTAGCCTGAACCAACTCAACATCCAACAACTGAGTATCCGCCAGCAGGATGCAACACTCTATCAGGCGCAGGCGATTACGCTGGCGGCCGAGGCCATTCACAACCGCATCAGCCTGCACGGCTTTCAGGCACAAGATGATCTTTGTCGCTGGCAAGGTGAGAGCAGCATCCGCTTAACCCGTCGCTACCCGTTGCGTCTCACCCTGCAGTGCGACACAGCACACTATCCCTTTACCCGGATTACGGCGAAGGCCAGCGGTGACCTGGACGCGCTGAGCGTACGGGCGACAACCCGGGGCGAGCTCAGCAGCAAGCTCAACCTGCAACTGGCCCTGCTTGCTGACAAGCTTCCGTTCCAGGCACGGCTGTCGCTGCTGAGCCCGTTTACCTACCCCTTGGAACAGGATGCCATTACCCTCAACAGCGCCCATATCGATGCCGAGGGTACACTGGACAAGGTTACGGCCAAACTGCAGGCGGAACTGAGCAGCCCGCTGTTCCCCTCACCCCTGCAATCCTCGGCTGACTTGGCGGCAACGATGCAACAGCTGGATGTTAAAAGCCTGCGCCTGCAGTTACCGCAGGGCGATGTCGCCACCCAGGGCACTGTGTTGTTTTCACCCACGCTCTCCTGGCAGGCAGAAAGCCGGGTGGACAGCGTTGCATTTGCCCAGTTCACTGATCAACTGCAGGGGCAGGCCAGTGGCAGCATCCTGCACCAGGGCCAGCTGACCGACGATACGCTGCAGGTGGACATCGACCTGGATCAGCTCACCGGTTCGCTGTTTGAGACCCCCTGGCAGCTGGACGGCAACCTCAACCTGAAGGGTGATGAGATAAGCCTGAACAACATTGATATCCAGCAGGACCGCAACCGAGCCCAGGCCAACGGTACCCTGTCCCTGGCTGGTGACAGTAACCTGCAGGTGAAGCTGGAACTGGACGCCCTGGCGCAGATACTGCCGCAACTGCAGGGCTCTCTGCACGCCAATCTGAAGCTAAAGGGCGCCCTGCAAATACCCACCATCCAGGGCACCTTAACCGCCCGCCAGATACAGTACAACGATCTCACGCTCGGCCGGGCATGGGCCGATATCGATTGGGCTCCATTGTCAGAGCGCGCCAACAGACTCCACCTTCAGGTGCAGGCACTGCAACTGGCCGACCAGTTGATCCTTGAAGGTGACCTGAAGCTTCGCGGCCATGCGCAACAACACAAAGCCTACCTGCAGGTACAGGAACAGCAAGGCAACCGGCTGGCCCTGAACTGCAACGGCCAGCTAGCTGTTAACCCGTCGCAGATCCAGTTCGACCAGTGGCACGCAAACTGCACCCAAAGCACGTTTGATGTGGCTTATCTGGATCCCCCACAAACCTGGACGCTGCAACAATCATTTGAGGTGGACATAAGCCAGCAGGCCGGCATTCGGGTGACCCCGTTCTGTTACCGCTTAGAAGGCAGCGCATTGTGCCTGCAAGAAGCCTTCAGTATCAGCAGCGGCCACTCCAGCCCCATAAAGCTGCAGGGCAACCGGCTTTATCTGGCCTGGTTAAAACCCTGGTTGCCGCAGGACATGGGGCTCGATGGTCAGGTGGATCTCAGCGCCGATATTGCGATAACGCCGGAGCTGGCGGTGACAGCGACCCTGAACAGTGACGATACCCGGCTGACACTGTTCGATAACCAATCCCACTCCGTGCCCCTGCGACTAACGCACACCCAAGTCAGCGCCTCCATGGTGGGCGATCGAGCCGACATCAACTGGCTGATTAAATCCGATGCCGGCAACAGTGAAGGCAACCTGACCATGGATAACCGACAACTAAAAGGTAACGCCGCACTGACGGAGTTCATCATAGAACCGTTTTCCCGTTGGTTGCTGGAAGAGGAAGGCGATCACATCAAAGGTGTGGTGGCGGGCGACTTCCGTATCGGCGGCAATCTGGATTCACCCTCAGTAGAAGGACAGGCAACGCTGGAACAGGGTGAGATTCACACCATCATGTTGCCTCTGCCCATCGAAAATATTCGTATTACACTCACCACTGAACAGCGGATTGCGCGCTTGTCCGGCCAATTCACCGCCAACAACAAGCCAGGCCAACTGCAAGGTATATTCAATTGGCAACAGCCTCAGTGGTGGAGCAAAGTCAGCTTTCGTTCAGACACCCTGGCTTATCAGCCCACCGATGACATTCTGATTTATGTGAAGCCGGACATCAGTTTCAATCTCACACCGCATTCGTTGAACATTAACGGCGACATTCAAGTGCCCAAAGCACGCATTGCGCTGAAATCCCTGCCGGAGCAAGCCGTTTCGGTGTCCTCGGATGCGGTTATCGTCGATGCTGACAACAGCACACAGAATGAACTGGACATTTCCACCCGCCTCAACCTGACGTTAGGGGACGATGTTCACTTCAAAGGGTATGGTTTGGAAACCAATCTCACCGGGCAAATGAGCATCCATCAACAACAGTCCGACCTTTTGCGGGCTAAAGGCATTATTCGCCTGGAAGATGGAACCTACCAGGCTTACGGCCAGTCGCTCAGCATCAGCGATGGGGACTTGATCTTCATCGATGAGCTGGACAACCCCCAATTGCGGCTCTCCGCGACGCGAGACAATATCAATGACAATGTGGTGGTGGGCATTCGGGTTACCGGCCGTGCCAAAAATCCGGAGATTGCCATTTATTCCATTCCGGAAATGCCGCAACAGGAAAAATTCCACTACCTGCTCACCGGCCGTGCGCCCAATACCGACCCCAACCAGGACTCTTCCAGTGTGGCCGCAGAGGCGGCACTGTCCATGGCGCTGGAATCCCGTAGTGGTTTCACCCGCAAAGCCGGGGAAAAACTGGGTATCCAGGATCTCACCTTGAGCACCGGTTCCACAGAAAACCGCAGTGAAGTGGGGCTCAGCGGATACATCACATCGGACTTGATGATTCGCTATGGCGTGGGCATGTTCGAGTCCGTGAACACCCTCACATTGAAGTACCGCATACACAAAAACCTCTATGCCGAAGTGATCAGCGGCAAAAGTAACGCCTTTGATATCCTCTGGTCGTTTGACCGGGATTGACGACCGCGGCACTCAACAGCGCAATAAAAAAGCCCCGATCTCGATCGGGGCTTTTTTATAATCGGGATTAACCTTGCTGCTGCCGTACTACTGCTCTTCCTGAGGCGCTACCGCGTCGTCGACAGGCACTTCTTCAACTTCAACCACGCCTTCCTCAGGTTCAGCCGCCGCATTTTCCTCTGACAGCCAGTACCCAAATCCAAGGTTCAGTGCAATCAGGGTTCCAAAGATTGCGATTACGTGTCCCATAATGTTCTCCTATCGAATACTGCGAGCGGTAACGGGCAAAATACTCCAGATACACGCCATATACCAGTGTTCAAGGCGCCAACTATGTGGATTTTGGCCACAAATACCGGACTTTATGTTTGACTAAACAGTCTCACCAGCAGTGTTTACTGGGCCGCAGCATCGCTGCTTTCTTGTGCTGGCTGAGCGTCCATAGACTGTTCGGCGGCAGGCGCTTCAGTGGCATCCACCGCTTCCACTTCCACCACACCTTCAACCTGCGGCTGACTTTCGTCGACAGCCTCAGACCCAACGTATACGATGCCGAGATTCACTGCCACCAGCACACCCAGTATTGCGATTAATTGCATGTATTTTCCCCGTCTTTGCTTTCATTCGTTATTGTAAGTCACTGCGCCATGCAGCAACGTTATCAGATTGACCTGATTTGAGACTGATCAAAATCAACAACAGAATGACTTAGTATACACTGATAACCCAAATTTTAACCCGGATGCAATGGCTACTCATCGTCCCAAAGTGGTGTTTACCAACCTATTAAGCTAAAAAAACAACTCCTTCAGTTTCTGACCCGGTTGTTCCGCGCGCATAAAGGTCTCACCCACCAGGAAGGCATCCACTGCATGGGCGCGCATTTGCTCCACGTCATCGCGGGACAGTATACCGCTTTCCGTCACCACAATCCTCTGTTCAGGAATATGTGGCAACAACTCAAAAGTGGTATCGAGGCTGACATCAAAAGTATGCAGGTTGCGATTATTAATGCCCACCAACGTCTGGTTCAGGGGCAGAGAGCGTTCCAACTCATGGCGATCATGCACCTCAATCAGCACATCCATTCCCAACTCAACGGCGGCTGCTGCCAGATCGCTCATCTGCTGATCAGACAAACAGGCTGCAATCAGCAAAATACAATCCGCATTGATGGCGCGGGCTTCCAACACCTGATAAGGATCAACAATAAAATCCTTGCGTATCACCGGCAGGGAGCAGGCAGCCCGGGCCTGCTGCAGGTAGGTTTCATGACCCTGAAAAAAATCCCGATCGGTGAGTACACTCAAACAGGATGCGCCCCCCTCCTCATAGGATCTGGCAATGGCGGCGGGATCAAATTGCTGGCGGATCACACCCTTGCTGGGGGAAGCCTTTTTGGCTTCCGCAATCACCGCTGAGCGCCCGGCCTGCAGGTTTTTCTGCATGGCTTGCACAAACCCGCGGGGCGCATCGGCCTGCTGAATTTTTGCCAACAGGGCAGCTTCAGATTGCTGAACTTTACGTTCTGCCACCTCTTCCCATTTGCGGGCCACAATGTTCTTCAGTACCGTTGGGGTGTCGTTGTGTACGCTACTCACAGCCGTTTTCCTGTTGAAACACTTTACTTAATTGCGCCAGTTCATTCAGTTTGGCATAAGCCAGACCGCTGCCGATGGCATCCTGCGCCAACGCGACACCTTCTTTGATGGAATCCGCCAGGCCCGCCACATAAATGGCCGCTCCGGCATTTAAGGCAACGATGTCGGCGGCAGGGCCAGGCTCCTTGCCCAGCACGGCTTTGATGGTGGCCAGGCTGTCTTCCACGCTGCTCACCGCCAGGCTGTCCAATGACGCACGCGCCATACCGAAATCTTCCGGTTGTATAACATATTCCTTAACCTCCGTCGGAGTAGCCTCTGCGACAAAGGTTTCAGCACCGATACTGATCTCATCCATACCGTCTGCTGCGTGCACTACCAACACATGCTCACAGCCCAAGCGTTGCAGTACCTCGGCAATGGGACGTACCCAGTGGCGCGAATACACCCCCATTACCTGACGTTTGGCACCCGCGGGATTGGTGAGGGGCCCCAGCAGATTGAAGACGGTGCGTACGCCCATCTCCTTGCGCGGCCCGATGGCGTGTTTCATGGCGCTGTGATGGGCGGGAGCAAACATAAAGCCCACCCCAATGGTTTCCACACAGCGCGCCACTTGCTGTGGACTGATGCCCAGGTAGACACCGGCTGCTTCCAGTACGTCGGCACTGCCACTGACGCTGGACACCGAGCGATTACCGTGTTTCGCAACTTTGCCACCGGCTGCCGCCAGCACAAAGGCCACCGTGGTGGATATATTGAACGTTCTGGAACCATCACCACCGGTGCCACAGGTATCCACCAGGTTATCCGCCTGCACCGCAACCGGGGTGGCCAGCTGGCGCATGACCCGGGCGGCACCGGTGATTTCATCAACCGTCTCCCCTTTCATGCACAATCCCACCAGAAAGCCACCGATCTGGGCCGGGGTGGCCTGTCCGGTCATTATCTGGTTCATCACCTCTGACATTTCGGCTTCCGTCAGATCCTGACGCTCAATTACCTGCTTGATGGCTTGCTGGATGTTCATGCTGGACACGTACTCGTACACGATAAATTTGCCGCAATCCTACCATAAATCAGGGCTTGTTAACCCCCGCGATAGCCCCAGAGCAATGCCACCATCGGTGGGAGTTAATATTCGCTATGGCCCCGGTGGCTTCCTACCCTGATTAGCCCGCTAGAAATCTCCCGGGGGCACTGCCCCCCCCGTGTCACCCTACCTGAAATCCGGATATACGGCAGTGTATACAGGGGCCAATTCAAGGTGCAAACCGGAGCACTTTAAGGTACATTATGCGCGCGCTGAAAACGGCATGCTTGCTACTGATCTCAGCCACAGCAGTCGACTGCCCTCTTGCACCCGCGGCGACCATAATCCTAATTCCTGGAGAGACAACGCGAAGACACCATGACCAGTTCACCACTTTCAGCCCCCAATCCGCCCATTTCCATCGTGGTACCGTTTTTCAATGAAGCTGACAACGTTGAAACGGTACTCAACGAAATCATCGATTGCCAGCCCAGCGCCGAAGTCATCGCGGTGGATGATGGCAGCAGTGACGGGACCTGGCAAAAAATTGCCAGTTTACCTGCGGTACGGGGAATCCGGCTCAAGAAAAACCGTGGCCAATCGGCCGCTATGCTGACCGGCTTGAAGCAGGCTAGCCATGACATCTGCGTGGTGATGGACGGCGATGGGCAAAATGACCCGGCGGACATCGCCAGCATGGTGGCCCTCATTGATAAAAGTGACGCTGTATTCGGCTTTCGTAAAACAAGAAAAGATACCTGGGACCGGCGCCTGGCGTCCAAGATTGCAAACGCCATACGGCGGGCATTTGTGAAAGATGGCATCAAGGATACCGGCTGTTCACTCAAAGTTTTCCGTCGGGAAATGGTACAGTATCTGCCCCCTTTCAATGGCCTGCACCGTTTTATGGGGGCCTTTTTCGTTGCTGAAGGCTTTCGAATAGTCGAAACCCCGGTTAATCACAGACCCAGGGTGGAAGGCATTTCGAAGTACAACAATCTGGACCGTGCCCTCAGAGGCATTTACGACCTGATTGGTGTCAGCTGGTACCTGAAGCGAAAAGTAAACACAACACTGGATGCGGAATGAACGAGACGATCATCACTTTGTGGGGCGTTGTAATAACGCCATGGAAAACCATCGGCTACCTGGGTGTGCTCTGTTTCTCCGGCCGCTGGTTAATTCAACTGGCGGCTAGCTCAAAGACCAAAGCGCCAACATTTCCACGCTTGTTCTGGATTATGAGCCTGGGAGGCAGCCTGATGCTGTTATCCTATTTCGTGTTTGGCAAAAATGATTCCGTCGGCATCCTCTCCAATCTGTTTCCGGCGGCCATTGCCAGTTACAACCTGTACTTGGACATTCGATACAGCAATAATCGCCAGGCCGCCGGTTTCACTCAAGGGTCATCTCCGGCGATGGACGAAAGCGCCAAATCATAGTATCTCCGGCAATGTCCAATACCTGCAACCCCGGCATCACCTGCTCAAGCTGGGCCCGGCTTTCCACTTTGTCCATTCCCAGCAAGGACAGGTTTCGGGCCACCAGGTCCAGTTTATCCAGGTATTTTGCCACTCGCTTTTCATCCATCTCATCGTACGCTCGAAACGGTGCACGGCTCTCTCCGAAGTAACCGTACGCACCAGGTGGAAGCAGCCCCAAATTAATTAGAACGTAGTCGGAATCCTCTCGAAAACGATCGATATAGGCCACTGTGTCGCGCACCTCAAAATAATTATGGCCCCGCTCCTCCCCGTCGATAATCCGGTCTATATCCGGAAAAGCTATGGCAAAAAACACCGCACCGATTAAAAACACAGCAGGTTTCCAGGGAATCAGATCAGCCATTACTTTCACCGACACACAGACCATTAAAGGGGTAAGCACTGCCAGATAACGCGAATAAATCTTGCCGGACGCCAGAGTGAACGCCGCTATCACCAGCAACGCCAAGGCGGCGTAGGCAAAGGTATCCGTTTGCCTACGCCAGCGGGGCAACAGTACTGCAGCCAAGGTGCAACAACCGGCAACAATGGCAAACCAATGCAGATCCGCCCATAACCAGCCCACCCAATCAAACGCACCCGAGCGCACTTCGGACTCAGGCCGCAATGGCGAAAAGCGGTTTAGCATCTGCTGCTTGATTGCCACGTTTAGGTAGTCACCACCGTATTTGAAAGACTGCAGAATGGGCCATGCCAGAAACAGGATTAACGTGATCCAAAGGCCTCGATTGAAATACCGGTTTTGGCGCAACTGCTGCCACCGTATCTCTGTATCCCCTTTAACACGGAAGATAAGCAGTAACACAGCAATGAACAATAAAGCGACGGGGGCTTTCTGCAGGGCACCCAACCCAAGCACGACCCCGCACAACAACCAGATTCGGGGCTGATGCCTGGCATACAAAAAGGTAAGCAGGCCGGCCATCATAAGCAGGCCCATCCCCGTATCCAGCAAGCCGGAACGGGCCAGTGCGGTCAGTTGGGTGGAAGATGCCAGCAGCAGGATCGCAGCCGGCATGACCCAGGGGTTGTCCGGTTTCAAATACAGGCTGGTGACGGCCGTCACCAGCAGAAGCCCCAAAAAGAACACCCAGGACCAGAAGCGCAACGCAGTGACATCCCGCATACCCAGATTAATTGCCACCGCATTCAGCCAATATTGCAGTGGAGGCTTCTTGGCCGTGGGTTCATTCAGAGAATAGACACTAAGCCAGTCGTTGAACTTATCGAAACCATGAGAGCGTTCAAGGCTATAGAACTCGTCGTATTCCAGATACTGGCTTTGCGTGATATGACGGAAAGCATTGGCTCCGACAACAATCAATAGGGCCAATGCCAAAAGCAAAGTCACAACGCGATTCAACAGCATAGTATCTCAATTCCCAATAACGATAATTTCTATGGTGCGCAATCTTATCAATAAATGCACACCGTAAACATGGTCGGCCCGATTACAGTTCCATAAAATTTTTCAGCAGTTCATGCCCATACTGTGTGAGGATGGACTCAGGATGGAACTGCACCCCTTCGATGGCATACTCGCGATGCCGCATGCCCATGATCTTGTCCATGGAGCCATCCTGATGCTGGGTCCAGGCGGTTATTTCCAGACACTCCGGCAGACTCTGCCGATCCACCACCAGAGAGTGGTAACGGGTGGCTTCGAAGGGATTGTCCAGACCTTTGAACACACCTTCATCCCGGTGGTAGATGGGTGAAGTCTTGCCATGCATCACGGCATCGGCCCGCACCACATTGCCGCCAAACACCTGGCCGATACTTTGATGGCCCAGACACACACCAAGAATAGGCAGCTTACCGGCAAAGTGTTGAATCGCCGCCATGGATATACCGGCCTCGTTGGGTGAACAGGGGCCCGGTGAAATGACCAGGCGTTCCGGTGCCAGTTTCTCAATATCCTGCAACGACACTGCATCGTTACGCTTTACCACCACGTTCGCCCCCAGCTCACCGAAATACTGCACCAGGTTGTAGGTGAACGAATCGTAATTATCTATCATCAACAACATGGGTTACTCCTCCACCGGAACCAGGCCGTTGGCCGCCATGGCCATGGCACGAAACACTGCACGGGCTTTGTTTTGCGTTTCTTTCCACTCCAGCCTGGGTACGGAGTCCGCCACCACCCCCGCACCGGCCTGGATATGCAGCTGGCCATCCTTGATCACCGCTGTGCGAATGGCGATGGCCGTGTCCATATCGCCATGCCAGGAGAGGTACCCCACCGCGCCCCCGTAAACGCCGCGCTTGACCGGCTCGATGTCATGAATAATTTCCATGGCCCGAATTTTGGGGGCACCGCTTAATGTACCGGCAGGGTGAGTGGCCCGCAGCACATCAATGCAACTGTGTTCCGGTTTGAGTTTGCCTTCCACATTGGAAACAATGTGCATCACATGGGAATAGCGTTCCACCACCATTTTATCGGTGAGTGCCACGGTTCCTATTTCAGCGATGCGGCCAACGTCGTTACGGCCCAGATCAATCAACATCAGGTGCTCGGCAATTTCCTTGGGGTCCGCCAACAGTTCGGCCTCCATGGCCAGATCGTCTTCCGCATTTTTTCCCCGGCGCCGGGTACCGGCTATGGGTCTCACCGTCACCACTCCCTGTTCCACCCGCGCCAGGATTTCCGGTGAAGAACCGGCAATCTGGAAATCCCCCATATCCAGAAAATACATATAAGGGGATGGGTTCAAGCAACGCAGGGCACGATACAGATCCAGCGGCGGCAAATCATAGGGAATACTCATGCGCTGGGAAATCACCACTTGCATGGTATCCCCCGCCAACACAAACTCTTTGATATCCTCCACCGCCTGTTCAAACTCCGGCTGCGGAAAACTGGATTTGAAATCGCTCTCACGAACATCGAAGCGGTGCGGATCTTCCTGCACCGGCAACGGTTGTTTCAACTGTTGCAGGATGGCGTCCAGTCGCGCCTGGCCCAGCACATAGGCATCGCTTTGCGCCGGATCAACGTGGGTAATCACATACAATGAGCCACGCAGATTATCAAACACAACAATATCGTCTGACACCATCAGCATGATGTCCGGTGTACCAATGGGATCAGGCTTGGCCAGTTTATCCAGGCGTTGCTCAATGTAGCGCACAATGTCGTAACCGAAATACCCCACCAGACCGCCGTTAAAGCGTGGCAACCCGTCCACCTCAGGCACTTTGTAGCGAGCCTGAAAGGATTCAATAAAAGCCAAGGGATCATCCACCTGCTTCTGCTCCAGAATGGTGTCCCCATTGAGCAGGGTTATTTCCCGATCACGCACCACAAGGCGAGTACTGCAGGGCAAGCCGATGATCGAGTAACGCCCCCACTTTTCCCCACCCTGGACGGATTCAAACAGATAGGTATACGGCTGTCCTGCCAGTTTCTTATAGGTGGATAACGGCGTTTCCAGGTCCGCCAATGCTTCACGCATCAGGGGAATTCGGGTGTAACCCTGGGCCGCCAGGGCTTGGAAAGTTTCCGGAGTCATCATCTTGTTCTCATACTGAGGCCATACTGCACAGGCTCTGGACGCAGGTTCGCCACGGAGCACTGGCACAAAGGCCGGAATGCCTGATTTTCCAGTATTACTGAAAAATTTGTTTTATCTTTAAATCATATTCTTGAAACAGGGGGTGGCCGGGCACAGGTTCAACGCCAGCCAGAGACAAGCATCACCAACGCCATCGCCAGCGAAAGACGGTGATCAGGGAGGAAGGTTGATTCGAAAATGATGGTTTCACTTTTTCAGCACACGATTTCGATTCCAATGATCCTGAACTGTACACCAGGCTTTCACTTCTGCCAACCCCAAGCATTTCACAAAACTGCGATTACAATATCAATTCACGAAAATCATCCAGCAGCCAGTGGGGCTCACTGTTTGCTACCGGTTCACCATGGTTATACCCGTAGGTAAGTGCCGCGCTGATCCAACCGGCCGCTTTGGCCGCCTCCACATCGTTGCGACTGTCTCCCACCATCAGGCTGCGATGAGCACTGGCACCCAACTGGCTGGCGGCGGTGTGCAATGGCATGGGGTCGGGTTTTTTCCGGGGCAGGCATTCCCCCCCCAATACCAGCGGAAAATAAGAATCGATATTCAGGCAACGTAACAACGGATCGGCGAACACCTTGGGCTTGTTGGTGATCACCACCAGGGGCAGCCCCAGCTGATACAATGCCTGCAGCACCTCGGCAACGCCGGGGTAAAGGCGGGACAGGCGGCCGTTTTCCTCGGCATAGTATTGCCGAAACAACCCCATGGCCGGGTCGAATTCAGCCTGGGTCACCTGAGCTACCTGCGCCGGCTCATGGCTGTCGGCCAGTGCCCGCTTCACCAGTTGCGCAGCGCCATTGCCCACCCAGCCGCGCACTTTTTCTTCCCCTGCCGCGGGGCGGCCAATGCCCGCCAGCATACGGTCCGTGGCCACGGCGATGTCCGGCACACTGTCCACCAGGGTACCGTCCAGATCAAAGGCAATCAGTTGCGGCAGGTGGCCCTGAAAATGGCCGGTAATCTTGGTCAGCATTCACACTTCCGCCAGTTGTGCCCGCATGGCGTCAATAACCGCTTTATAGTCATCCTTTCCGAAAATAGCCGAGCCCGCCACGAAAGTATCCGCACCCGCCTGGGCTATTTCGCGAATATTGGGTACCCCCACACCGCCATCAATTTCCAGGCGGATATCCAGGCCGCTGTCATCAATCAGCTGGCGGGCCTGACGCAGTTTTTGCAGGGTTTGGGGGATAAATTTTTGCCCGCCAAAGCCCGGGTTCACCGACATCAACAGAATCATATCCAGCTTGTCCATCACATGTTCCACATGGCTCAAGGGGGTTGCGGGGTTGAATACCAGACCGGCTTTGCAGCCCCCTTCCCGGATCATGGCCAGGCTGCGGTCGATGTGTTCGCTGGCCTCGGGGTGAAAGGTAATGTAGCTGGCACCGGCTTCAATAAAATCACCGATAATGCGGTCCACCGGCTTCACCATCAGGTGCACGTCAATGGGGGCGGTGATGCCATAGTTCCGCAGTGCTTTGCACACCATGGGCCCGATGGTCAGATTAGGCACATAGTGATTATCCATTACATCAAAATGAATAACGTCGGCGCCTGCCGCCAGTACCGCGTCCACTTCCTCACCCAGGCGGGCAAAGTCAGCAGACAGAATCGAGGGTGCAATCAGGTAATCGGCCATGGTCATCTTCCGGTCCGTTTCAGAGAGCGCGCATTGTACTGCAACCAGGGTCTATACTGAAGGCAACCACATTCTCCTAATTCGGTTAATTCGATCTATGGGACTCAACCACTCTATACAACCCCGGATCCGACCTCTGTGCTGCTGCCTGATCCTGGCCGTCAATGCCATGACTGGCTCAGCTGCGTGGGCGGAAGCCGGCGCTGACGAGGGCGCTGATACGGAGCTGTCCCAATTACCAAGCCCGGCCCCGGAGCGGGATGAAACCCTGCGCAACCAGGCCGTGGAAGCCCAATTGGCGCTGACGGACAAGGCCACGGAAAGCCTCTGGCTGGGGCAGGGCAAAGCCCGCTTTCTGGGTTTGAAGCGCCAGGACACCAGTGGTGAAACCTTTGCTAATGCGCTGATTTTGCACGACAACCAGCAAAACCCGGACTGGCCCGGCGTGGTGCGAACCCTGCGCAAGGAGCTGGCTGCAGTGGGCTGGAACACCCTCAGCATCGCGGTTCCGGATTATCGGCCGGTGAAAGCCATCCCGCCGTTGCCGGAACAGCGCTCCGCCATCACCACAGAACTGGATACGGAGGCCACCGAACCGGAGGCCACTCTGGAGCAGGATACCCGGGCTGCAAGCGGCGCTGCCGCCCCGCCCTCCGCGTCCGAAGCACCTCCGGGGGAGCAGTTGGAGCAGCGCATCCGACTGGCTACCCAGACCCTGAACACCAACAGCCCGTTGCCATTGGTGATCATCGCCGTGGGCAGCAGTGCCACCCTGGTGGCAAAACAGGCTCAGGAGCTGTTTCTGGAGGACATCAACGGACTGGTGATCCTAGACCCGGTGCCGTTACCGGGGCTGGAAGGCTACGACGAAACACTGGATGCCATGGACTTGCGGATCCCCGTGCTGGATCTGGCGCCGGAATTCAATCCCCGCTCCAACCCCAAAGCCCGTGCCGACAACGCCCGCAAGCTGCAGCAAGACGCCTATCAGCAACGCATTATCCGGGGCAGCAACCAGGATTTCCGCAACGCAGAAACCCAAGTACTGAAAGCCGTCAGAGGCTGGGGTGAAGTCCGCTTTAAGCGCTGACGGCCGTTATTTCTTGCGGGATTGGGCGATGATATCGTAGGCGGAGCGAATGGCCTGGGATTTTTCCTTGGCCATATCCAGCATTTCCTTGGGCATACCCCTGGCAATCAGCTTGTCCGGATGATGCTGACTCATGAGGCGCCGGTAGGCCCGTTTCACCTCCAGCAACCCTGCATCCGGACTCACGCCCAGAATCTCGTGAGCGCGCAACAACTCATCACTTTCCGACAACGGCCCCTGATCCCCGGCCGCACGGAATTCCTGATAGGCCTGGGCACTGCGCACGATCTTCTCGAGATAGGTGATGCGATAGCGAATGGATTGGGCAATGTGTGATAACGTCGCCCATTCCTGCTGATCCAGCTTGCCATCCGCCAGTGCCGCCTGCACCAGTATCTCCATAAATATCTGTAAGAGAGTGCTGCGGCGCCCACAGGCACTGCGCAGCTCATTTAACTCTTCAGCAATATCCGGACTGGATTTGCCCTGCTCGAACAGATCAATGGCTTCCCGCTTTTTTTCCGGGCTCAGCCCCATCCGGTTCATGACCGCGGTGGTCCACTGAATCTCGGCATCACATACCGCACCATCGCACTTTGCCACCCGCCCCAGCGCAACAAAGGTGGCGCGAAAAAACGCCTTTTGAATTTCTGATTCACGCCCTTTCGGTTTGGGTTGGGCAATCTGATAGACGCTGCTGCTGAGCTGAATAATGGAATCGAACTGGTGCCCGAGCCAGCCGCCCAGTACCGAGCCCACCACGCCGATCACACCGCCGCCGGCCAGAAAATACCCCACCAACAATCCCACCGCGGGACCAATCCAGATCAAAGAAGTCACTGCCTCTGCTCCTGCACGAGTTGTTCAAGGGCCTGCAGACGTTGGGGTGTGCCCACGTCAATCCAAAGCCCCTGGTAAATTTCACACTGCACCTGGTTGTTCCCCATGGCTTCCCGCAACAGGGGCGCCAACGGAAAACGACCCGCCGCGCATCCCCTGAACAGCCTGGGGTCAAGGACGCTGATCCCGCTGAACGTATAACGAGGTTCACCCTCGACCACGGCAAGCGGCCCCCGAACGGCGAAATCACCCCGGGGATTGTGCTCCGGATTGGCCACCAATACCAGATAGGCCAACGCCTGCGCCGGGAGTGACAGCGCCTGCAGCGGGTAGTCGCTCCAGACATCGCCGTTCATCAACAAAAACGGCGCATCCCCCAATAAGGGTAGCGCATTATGAATACCGCCACCGGTCTCCAGGCGCGCCGGCTCATGACTGACGTGCAGAGCCAGGCCCAAATCCGATTGCTGCTGCAGAAAATCCTCGATCTGCCGGGCGCGGTAGGATGTATTGATCACCACCTCGCGAATGCCCGCCTGCGCCAACCGCTCCAGATGATGGCGCAACAGGGGTTTACCGGCCACCGCTAACAGCGGCTTGGGGCACTCCTGCGTCAACGCACCCATGCGCTCCCCACGCCCTGCCGCCAGCAGCATGGCTTTCACGCGGGTGACTCCGGCACCAGGGTAAGGCGGGCTGCCGGAAGCGCCGCCAGTAAAGCCGGCACAATGCGCTGCTTTAGCCACACTTCAAATTGCCCCAGGCACGCTGGGCCGTGTGCTTTCAAGGCGGCGATCTCCATCATGATGTAACGCAGGGACTGGGGTGTGTGCTCCAGGTAACCGGCTTTGTTGTCCCGATAGCGCAGGCGCGCGAAAATACCCGCCACCTTGAGGTGACGCTGGGCGCCCATGGCATTGAAATCCCGCCAGAATTGTTCATCATCAACGGCAATGATACCGCCCTGCCTCAGGTGGGCTGCAAACCCATCCACCCAGCCTCGCACCCGCAGTGGATCCCAGGCTGGAAAGGTCTCATCCCGCAATAGCGACAGCACATCGTAGGTCACCGGGCCCAGCACGGCATCCTGAAAATCAATCACGCCCAGGGAATCATCCGCCAGCACCATCAGGTTCCGGGTATGGTAATCGCGATGCACCGGCACCTGCGCCTGCTGCAATGCCCGTTGCTCAAGAAACAGAAAGACTTCCGACAACAGCGCATGCTCTGCCTCGGTCAATTCAAGTTGCAGGAAGCGCCGGCAGAACCAGTCCCGGAACAGCTCCATTTCCCGCTGCAACAACGCAGAATCATAGGGCGGCAACGGATCGGCCCTGAAATCAGCCGCCATAATGCGCTGCAGCACCTGAAAGGCCTGATCGATGTAGTGCTCTGCGGTGTGCCCGTTGAGCACCTGCTTGAGCAGGGTATCCCCCAGATCAGAGAGCAACATAAAACCCTGCTCCAGATCAGCGGCCAGCACCGCGGGCACCGGCACCCCGGCGGCGGCAAACACCCGGTCCACCCTGATGAACACCGGGTTATTCTCCTTATCCGGCGGGGCATCCACACCGATGCAGGAGCCCGGGCCCCGACGGCCGGCAAAGCGACAACGGAAATAACGCCGGAAACTGGCATCGCCCGACACCGTATCCAGTGTCAGCGCAGGGCCGTGATAGAGATCCAGTTCCGCAAGTTGGTGGTTCACCCAGGTGCTGAGTGCGTTCAATCGTTGATCCAATGGATGATCCATAGGGGATGGCAAATTTGTGACTCGTATCATGTGATCGTGTATCATCACACCAGACTTAAAACAGGGTCAAGCACCCACATCACATTCCGAACCTTAGTTCATGAATTGGAAACGAATTTTCACCGCCTTCCTGGTGATGGCGGTCAGCGTCGCGTCGGCCTCTGCCGAGGAGGGCGCTGGCGACAGCAGCACGCCACCCAACACAGCCCAACAGGACCAGTCCGCCCAAACCGAAGCCGCCAGCGACAACCCCTACCGCCACCTGGATTGGGTGACGGCGGCTGATCTGGCTGCCATGCCCGCCGATCGGCGGCCGAGGTTCACCGGCATCTGCGAAGGGGTCTATCTGGCTCCGGCCATGACCCAGGGTGACCCCACCCAGTCCCAGATCGAGGCTTCCGCCGATCGCTTTGACACCCTGCCGGACGGCACCAACGTGCTCAGTGGAGCGGTGGTGCTGAAACAGGGCAACCGGGAACTGTACAGCGAAGAGATCCGCCTCAACCGCATCACCCGGGCCACCTCGCTCAAGGGTGACGTTAAAATTCGCCAGGAGGGCATGTTGATTCTGGGGGATAGCGCCGAAATCAATCTCAATGAGAAAAAACTGGATGTGCAGAACACCGAGTACGTGATTCACAACATCCATGTGCACGGCACCGCCGGCCGCATCTATAACCCGGAAGAGCGGGTACTGGTGCTGGATAACAGCACCTACACCACCTGCGAGCCGGGCAGCGAAGCCTGGGTGATCAAAGCGGATGAAATCCAGCTGAATGAAGAATCCGGCTGGGGTGAAGTATCCGGCGCCACCGTAGAGCTGGGCGGTGTTCCGATCGTCTATCTGCCCTGGTGGACATTCCCCATTGACGACCGCCGCCAATCCGGCTTTCTGTTCCCCAGCATCGGCAGCGGTGATAACGGTCTGGATTTCTCCACACCCTACTATCTCAACCTGGCACCCAATTACGATGCCACCCTGACCCCCCGCTATCTGGCTGAGCGCGGTGAAATGCTGGAGGGGGAATTTCGCTACCTGTCGGACCACACCGGGGGCACCGTTGGCCTGGGTTACATGCCCAATGACCAGGAGTACGGCGACAGCCGCTCGCTGTTTACCTGGCAGCACAAGGGCACTTATCAAAATGATGCCTGGGAAAATCGGGTCGATTATACCCGGGTAGGGGACAGCGATCATTTTCTGGATCTGGACACCACGCTCAATACCAGCGCCAAAACCCATCTGGATCAGAAAGCCAGCCTGCAGTACTTTGGTGATCACTGGAACAGCAACGTACTGGTCAGGCAGTTCCAGACCATCGATGAGCTGATTGACGACGAAGACCTGCCCTACCGCATGCTGCCGCAACTGCGGGCCAGCGGCCGCTATCCATTCGACGACAATCGGCTGCAACTGGGCATCAGTGGCGAATACACCTACTTCGATCATCCGGAGGAAATCGTCAACGGGCCCACCAGCGCAGAGCGGGTGCGGGTAATTCCTTCCCTGAGTTATAATTACCGCCGCCCCTGGGGCTTTGTGGTTCCCAAACTGTCCAACTACCAGCGCTACTATGACCTGAGCCAGGTGGATCTGGTGGACAACGAAGCAACCCTCACCAACAACATCTTCAGCCTGGATAGCGGCCTGTACCTGGATCGGCCTTTCGCCTTCAACAATACCAATTATTTACAAACCCTGGAGCCCAGGATCTTCTATTTGTATTCGCCATACCGGGATCAAAATGACCTGCCCCTGTTCGATACCGCCAAAACCAGCTTCAGTTTCGAACAATTGTTCCGCGAAAACCGCTTTACCGGCGGCGACCGTATCGGCGACGCCAACCAGGTGTCCGTGGGGTTAACCTCGCGCCTGATCAATCATGACACGGGGGAAGAAGAGGTGAATGTCAGCCTGGGACAGATTTTCTATCTGCGGGATCGGGAAGTACAATTGTCACCCGACGATGACGTCGAAGAAACCACGCTGTCCCCCTTCGTGGCCCGCATGAGCTGGTTGATCAACCGACAATGGTCGTGGCGCGCTGAAACCCAGCTGGACACTCAGGAAAACAATCTGGACAGCGTGGTCACCGGGTTTCGTTACCGGGATGAATTCAACAATCTGATCAACATCAATTTCAACTACTACGACAGCGGTGCGGTCATCGCCGACCCGGAATCGGAGGACATCAAACAGTCCGATATCTCATTTATGTGGAGTGTTTCCCAACGCTGGGGCATCATCGGCCGCTGGGGTTTCGATATGAAACAACAGCGCTCCTACGATAACATCGTCGGCGTAGAGTACGAGAGCTGCTGCTGGCGCGCGCGCCTGGTGAACCGACGCTACCTGAAAGAGTCCAATGATGCAGACGAGATCGTTGAGGCCTCCCAGGGCATCTTTTTGCAGTTTGAATTGAAAGGCTTAGGTGGCCTGGGCGGCGCTGTGGACCGCATGCTGGATGATGCCATCTCCGGCTATCGGGAACGGGAAGAAGCCCGCCCCAGCAACTTTTATTAACCTTAATTCGCAATAACCGAGTTTTATACCCAGATGATTTTGCTAACCAGAACATACCACCGCGTCACCTTACACAGCCTGTTGGCGGCACTGCTTATGCTTGCTGCCGGCCTGCATGCCGAACCCAGGGAACTCGACCGGGTGGTGGCGGTTGTGGATGACGATATAATCATGGAAACCGAATTGCTGGAGCGCACCGCCAGCATTCGTGCCCGCATGCGCGACCAGCAAACCCAACTGCCACCCACCGATGTGCTGTTGGAACAGGTGCTGGAGCGCATGATCGTAGAAAGCATCGAACTGCAGATGGCTGAGAAGGCCGGCATCCGGGTCAGTGACAACCAACTCAATGAAACCCTGGCCAACATCGCGCGCCAGAACAACATGACCACGGAAGCCTTTCGCGAGACTGTCCTCAGTGAAGGCATGTCCTGGCCCGCGTTACGGGACCAGATCCGCCGGGAGCTGACCGTCAACCAACTGCGCCAGCGCCGTGTCGGCGGTCGCATCCAGATTACGGACCAGGATGTCGACAACTTTCTCAATTCAGAAGTGGCCAAGACCAATCTGGCCCCGGACTATCGCCTGGGGCACATCTTGATTGCCATTGACAACCAAACCCCTCCCCAGGTAGCCGAAGAAACTGCCATGATGGTGTATCAGAAACTGCAGGACGGGGCTGATTTTGCCGCCCTGGCAGTGCGGTATTCGAGTGGTGATGCGGCCTTGTCCGGGGGCGACCTGGGCTGGCGCAAAGCCGCCCAACTGCCCACCCTGTTCTCCGATACAGTGCTGGACATGGGCGCAGGCGACGTATCCGCGCCGATTCGCAGTGCCAGTGGCTACCACATCATAAAGGTACTGGAACTGCGGGGCGGCACCGAGCAGATCGTCCAGCAGACCAAGGCCCGTCATATTCTGGTGAAGCCCAACGAGATCCGCAGCGAAACCGAAACCCGCACACTGATCGAGGATATTTACCGGCAATTACAGCAGGATCCGGATCAGTTCGAAACCCTGGCAAAAACCTACTCGGATGACCCGGGCAGCGCCCTGCAGGGTGGCAGCCTGGGCTGGGTCAACCCGGGCACCATGGTGCCCGAGTTCGAACAGCAGATGCAGGCAGCCCAAATCGGCGAAATATCGCAGCCGTTTCGCAGCGACTTTGGCTGGCACATCCTGCAGGTGGAAGAGCGTCGCAGCCAGGACATGAGTGAAGAGTTCCGCCGTAGCCGCGCCCGGCAAATGCTGCAAAAACGCCGCTTTGACGAAGAGCTGGACGGCTGGCTGCGGGAAATCCGCCAAAACGCCTATGTTGAGATCAAACTCTGAATGGATATTGCCATTACGGCCGGGGAACCCGCCGGCATCGGCCCGGATCTGGTGCTGCAACTGGCGCAACAGCAGGATTACAGCCGCTGGGTGGTGATCGCCGACCCGGACTTGCTGCAGCAGCGGGCCCGCGCCCTGGGCATTCCCATTGCCCTGCAGGACTGGCAATCCAAAACGGCAAATGCACTGCGCGTGTTGCCGGTGAGCATGGCAGAGCCCTGTCAGCCCGGACAGCTCAACCCCAACAATGCCCCCTATGTGCTGGCCACGTTGGATCAGGCCATTGATGGCTGTCGCCAGGGGCAGTTTGCCGCCCTGGTCACCTGCCCGGTGCAAAAATCCGTCATCAATGAAGCCGGTATCGCCTTCAGTGGCCATACCGAGTATCTGCAACAGCGCTGCGGCGTAAGCAAGGTGGTGATGATGCTGGCCACAGACGGACTGCGGGTGGCCCTGGCCACCACGCACTTACCATTGCGCCAGGTGGCAGACGCGCTCAGCCAAGAAAGCCTGGAACAGGTACTGCGCATCACACATCACAGCCTGCAAACCCAGTTTGCCATCCCCAACCCCAGAATTCTGGTATGCGGACTCAACCCCCACGCCGGCGAATCCGGCCATCTGGGGCGCGAAGAAATCGACATCATGATTCCGGTTTTGCAGCAGCTGCAGACCGAAGGTCTGGACCTGAGCCACCCCCTCCCCGCCGACACCCTGTTCACCCCCGGCTACCTGCAACAGGCGGACGCGGTGGTGGCCATGTACCATGATCAGGGGCTACCGGTACTGAAGCACATGGGATTCGGCAATGCCGTCAACATCACCCTGGGTCTGCCCATTATCCGCACCTCGGTGGATCACGGCACGGCACTGGATCTGGCGGGCAGCGGCAGGGCCGATACCGGCAGCCTCGCCACCGCCATCGGCTACGCCCTGTCCATGGCCGCATCCCGGGGCCATTCCACTCCCCACGGAGGAGCACAGCATGGCTAAGGGCAGAAAACCCGGCTTCAGCAAGCACCAGCCACGCAAGCGATTCGGTCAGAATTTTCTGCAGGACCCTGGGGTGATTGACAACATCATCCAGTGCATCGCCCCCCAGGCGGAGGATCTGATGGTGGAAATCGGCCCCGGCCTGGGGGCACTCACTGAGCACCTCATTGATCAGGTCGGGCAATTGGCGGTGGTGGAACTGGACCGGGATCTGATTCCCAATCTACGCATCAGTTTCGCCACCCGTAATAATTTCCATATTTATGAAGGGGATGCGCTCAAATTCAACTACGGCCGTATTATTGACGATCTGGGTGAACAGAAAATGCGCATTGTAGGCAACCTGCCCTACAACATCTCCACCCCCCTGCTCTTTCATCTGATCGATTACCATGACCACATCCACGACATGCACTTTATGTTGCAGAAAGAGGTGGTGGACAGAATGGCGGCCGGTGTTGGAGACAGTGCCTATGGTCGGCTGAGCATCATGATTCAGTACTATTGCCAGGTCAGCCCATTGTTCCAGGTGCCGCCCACCGCGTTCAATCCACCGCCCAAAGTGGATTCGGCCATCGTCCGGCTGGTGCCCCACACCACCCTGCCGGTGACCACCCGCTGCACCCGCAGCCTCAACAAAATCGTCACAGCGGCATTCAACCAACGGCGCAAAACCATTCGAAATGCCTTAAAATCATATGCAGATGACGCACTACTGGAGGAAGCAGGCATCCGCCCGGAGGTTCGACCCGAGCAGGTATCTCTGGCACAGTATGCCCACCTCACGGATCTCACCTTGCTGAGAGACGGCTAACCCATAAACCGTTTTTCTGCCGTCACCACAGTGAAGACCGTTACGACACTCAGGAGCCATATATTTCATGCACAGCGAGCAGGCAGCCAACGGCATTCAGGTACAGGTGAAAAGCGAATACGTACCGGATCAGTCCAGTCAGGATGAGAACCGCTATGTGTTCACCTACCACGTAATTATTGAAAACTGCGGCAACCTGCCGGCCCAACTGCTGTCCCGCCACTGGGTTATCACCGATGGAAACCAGAAAGTACAGGAGGTCCGTGGTGAAGGGGTTATCGGTGAACAGCCTACCATCATGCCCGGTGAAACCTACGAATACAGCAGCGGGGCCGTACTGCAAACCCCGGTGGGCAGCATGCAGGGCTCCTACCAGATGATCGATGCCACCGGCCTCAAGTTTGACGCCAGGATTCCCGTGTTCACCCTGGCGACGCCACGGGCTCTGCATTAATGGCAACCTACGCCATCGGTGATCTGCAGGGCTGCTATGAGGCCTTCCGCTGTCTGCTGCAGCAATTGCAGTTCAATCCTGACCGCGATCAGCTCTGGCTGGCGGGGGATCTGGTGAACCGCGGGCCGGATTCCCTCAAAACCCTCCAATACTGCCATGACCTGCGGGATAACCTGGTGACGGTGCTGGGCAATCACGATCTGCACATGCTGGCGGTACTGGAGGGCAGCCTCAAGCCCAAACGCAAAGACACCTTCCAGGATGTTATGGCATCCGGGCACCGGGATGTATTGGCACAATGGCTGCATCAATGCCCATTAATGCACGAGAACCAGGAATGGGTAATGAGTCACGCCGGGATCTACCCCGGCTGGGATCTGGCAACCGCCCGGCGCTGCGCCCGGGAAGTGGAAGCGGTATTACAAAGCCCCCAGCAAAGGCAGGTGTTTTTTGCCCATATGTACGGTAACGAACCCGCCCATTGGGACGAATCCCTGCAGGGGCCGGACCGGTGGCGGACTATCACCAACTTTTTTACCCGCATGCGGCTGATCGACGATGCCGGCAACATGGATTTCCAGTACAAGGAATCCCTGACCGATGCACCAACCGGGTTCAGCCCCTGGTTCAAATGGCACAATCGGGTGCCGATCGAAAAAGGGCTGCTGTTTGGTCACTGGGCGGCCCTGGAGGGCAACACGGAAGATCGCAACATCATCGGGCTTGATACCGGCTGTGTCTGGGGCAATCAACTAAGCGCCTATTGTCTGGAAACAGGGCAATGGACCCGTTGTGACTGTCGGCACTGAACGGGTGACTAACTGGGTTATCCACAGCCTGATTTTCATATAAGCATCACCAGCTTTATTCCATCACTGCTTATGAAAACCGGTGCCCGATCGCTACACCCACCTGCCGGCACTCGGGGCGCTTTCAAGTGATCGATTACACAACCCAAACGGGCTTGTTGGCCGATGAAAACCCATTGCCGACCCAGCTTAAAACGTTGCCGAATGCATGTCACTACGCTGGGTAATATTTCTCGACTGAAATTATTTTTTTTTGGAAAAATCAAAATAAGTTCTTTTCTTTCAAGCGTTTTTACTTTTTCATACTAAGATATAAATAGGAAGGAATTTGATTTGGAACCTATGCTGTCTCAAAAACTCAAATTGTAAAGACCAATCGCGGTAACATGAGGTAGACCTATGAGCATATTTAGTCACTACCAGACCCGGTACGAAGTTTCGCAAGAGGAAGAATACACCCTCCAGGAATATCTGGATATTTGTAAGAACGACCCTTCTGCCTACGCCAGCGCACCCGAACGCATGCTGAAAGCCATCGGCGAACCTGAACTAGTCGATACCTCTATGGACCCGCGACTCTCCCGCATTTTTTCCAACAAAATTATTCGTCGCTATCCGGCCTTCAGTGAATTTTACGGCATGGAGGAATGCATCGAACAAATCGTTTCTTACTTCCGCCACGCTGCTCAGGGCCTGGAAGAGAAAAAACAAATTCTATATTTACTGGGCCCGGTGGGCGGTGGTAAATCCTCACTGGCAGAACGATTAAAACACCTGATCGAAAAAATACATTTTTATGCCATCAAGGATTCTCCGGTCAATGAATCGCCCCTGAATCTGTTCGCTCCGGAAGAGGACGCAGGCATTCTGGAAGAAGAGTACGGCATACCCCGACGCTACCTGAAAGGCATCATGTCGCCCTGGGCGGTAAAACGCCTGCATGAATACAACGGCGACATTTCCAAATTCAAAGTGGTAAAACTGTACCCATCCATTCTTGATCAGATTGCAGTTGCCAAAACTGAACCGGGTGATGAGAACAACCAGGACATTTCCAGCCTGGTGGGCAAAGTGGATATTCGCAAACTGGAGGAATTCGCGCAAAATGATCCCGATTGTTATGCCTTCTCCGGTGGGTTGTGCAAAGCCAATCAGGGTCTGCTGGAATTTGTGGAGATGTTCAAGGCACCCATTAAAGTCCTGCACCCGTTGTTGACCGCTACTCAGGAAGGCAACTACAACAGTACGGAAGGCATGGGCGCTATCCCGTTTGACGGCATTGTCCTGGCACACTCCAACGAATCGGAATGGCAGGCATTTCGCAACAACAAAAACAACGAAGCTTTTATCGACCGAATTTACATCGTGAAAGTGCCCTACTGCCTGCGCGTCACCGAAGAAATCAAGATTTATGAAAAGTTGCTGCAGAACAGTTCCCTGTCCAATGCCCACTGTGCACCCGATACCTTGCGTATGCTGGCCCAGTTCACCACACTGTCGCGACTGAAAGAACCGGAAAATTCCTCCATCTACTCCAAGATGCGTATCTACGATGGGGAAAACCTGAAAGACACAGACCCCAAGGCCAAGTCCTATCAGGAATACCGGGATTCCGCCGGTGTTGATGAAGGCATGGATGGTTTGTCCACCCGCTTCGCTTTCAAAATACTGTCCAAGGTATTCAACTACGATCATGCGGAAGTAGCCGCCAATCCGGTACACCTGCTGCACGTTCTGGAAAACGCCATCGACCAGGAACAATTCCCGGCCGAAACCCGGGAACGCTACCTGCGTTTTATCAAGGAATTCCTGGCGCCCCGCTACGTGGAATTCATCGGCAAGGAGATCCAGACCGCGTACCTGGAATCCTACTCGGAATATGGTCAGAATATTTTCGACCGCTATGTTACCTACGCCGACTTCTGGATTCAGGATCAGGAATACCGTGATCCCGATACTGGGGAAATCTTTGATCGCAAATCGTTGAACGATGAGCTGGAAAAAATCGAGAACCCCGCCGGCATCAGCAATCCAAAAGACTTCCGTAACGAGGTGGTGAACTTTGTACTGAGGGCCCGCGCCAACCACGCCGGCAAAAATCCCTCCTGGCTCAGTTATGAAAAACTGCGCACCGTCATAGAGAAGAAGATGTTCTCCAACACCGAAGATCTACTGCCGGTTATTTCTTTCAATCCCAAGGCATCACAAGGGGATCAGAAGAAACACGAGGACTTCGTCAAACGCATGGTGGAACGTGGTTACACCGAGAAGCAGGTACGCCTGCTGTCAGAATGGTACCTGCGGGTTCGAAAATCGCAGTAATGCGGAACATCCGCTAAGGGTGAAACAGTGTCGTATATTGTTGATCGCCGCCTGAACGGTAAAAACAAGAGCACAGTGAACCGGCAACGGTTCCTGCACCGCTACCGCAAGCACATCAAGAAAGCGGTGGATGAAGCCGTTACCAAACGCAGCATCACCGACCTGGATAGCGGCGAAAGTATTTCCATTCCACGTCGGGATATCTCAGAACCGTTCTTCCACCATGGCAAGGGCGGCAAGCGGGATATGGTTCATCCCGGCAACAAGGAATTTGTTACCGGCGACCACATTCAGCGCCCCCAGGGTGGCGGTGGTGGCAGTGGCGGTGGCGAAGGCGATGCCAGCGACAGCGGCGAAGGTATCGATGATTTTGTGTTCCAGATCAGCCAGGATGAGTTCCTCGATTTTCTGTTTGAAGACTTGGAACTGCCCAATCTGGTGAAGCGCCAGTTGCAGGGCATTGAATCTTTCAAATACGTGCGCGCCGGGGTAGTGAACGAAGGCAATCCGGCCAAGATCAACGTGGTACGCTCCATGCGCCAGGCTACCAGTCGTCGCATTGCGCTGTCCGCATCCAGTCGACGACGCCTGCGCAAATTTGAAGAGGAGCTGCAGGCACTGCAGGAACAGGATCCCGTACTGCGGGACAAACGCAAAGAACAGGAACTGGAAGAAGAGATCGCCAAACTGCGCCGCCGGATCAACAAAATCCCCTTTATCGATGACATCGATCTGCGCTATAACCTGCACCTGAAGCAACCCAAACCCACCTCCAAGGCCGTCATGTTCTGCCTGATGGACGTATCCGGCTCGATGAATCAAGCCATGAAGGATATGGCCAAACGCTTCTTTATCCTGTTGTACATGTTCCTGAAGCGCAACTACGAAAAAATTGAAGTGGTATTTATCCGCCACCACACCAGTGCCAAGGAAGTCGATGAAGAAGAGTTTTTCTATTCTCGGGAAACCGGCGGCACCATCGTCTCCAGCGCGTTGAAGATGATGCGCGACATCATGCAGGATCGCTACCCCGCTGATGAGTGGAATATTTATGGCGCTCAGGCCTCCGATGGTGACAACTGGAACGATGATTCCCCCACCTGCCGTGAAATCCTCATCAAGGATATTTTGCCGCAGGTACAATACTACTCATACATTGAGATTAACCCGCGTCGACATCAGGCTTTATGGCGGGAGTACGAAACCATTGAAGCCACCATTGAACACTTTGCCATGCAGCAAATCAGTGACCCCGGTGACATCTATCCGGTGTTTCGTGAGCTGTTTCAACGCAAGGAAACCAAAAGGGCCAGTTAGTAAACTGTGATTGCCTATGACTGAACGCACTCCAATCTCAACCGGGTCAGACTGGACTTTCGAATTGATTCAGGACTACGACCGTGAAATCGGCCGCGTTGCCAAAGACTTTGGCCTGGACACCTACCCCAACCAGATCGAGATAATCTCCGCCGAACAAATGCTCGATGCCTATTCTTCCGTGGGCATGCCCGTGGGCTACAACCACTGGTCCTACGGCAAGCATTTTGTCAGCAACGAGCAACACTACCGGCGCGGCCAGATGGGATTGGCCTATGAGATCGTCATCAACTCCAATCCCTGTATTGCCTATCTCATGGAAGAAAACACCATGATGATGCAGGCCCTGGTGATTGCACACGCCTGCTACGGCCATAATTCCTTTTTCAAAGGCAACTATCTGTTCCGCACCTGGACTGATGCCTCATCCATTATCGACTATCTGGTATTTGCCAAGAATTACATCATGCGCTGCGAAGAACGTTACGGTGTGAATGAAGTGGAGGCGATACTGGATTCCTGCCATGCCCTGATGAACTATGGTGTGGATCGCTACAAACGCCCTTACCCAATTTCCGCGGAACAGGAAAAACAGCGTCAGCGCGAGCGTGAAGAATACCTCCAGAAGCAAGTCAATGAATTGTGGAAAACCATTCCGCTGATGGGCGACAAGGAAGACAGCCACGACATCAAACGCTTCCCGGAAGAACCACAGGAAAACCTGCTCTATTTTATTGAGAAAAATGCTCCCTTGCTGGAATCCTGGCAACGGGAAGTCGTGCGCATCGTGCGCAAGATTGCCCAGTACTTTTATCCACAGCGTCAAACCCAGGTCATGAACGAAGGTTGGGCCACCTTCTGGCACTACACACTGCTCAACAAGCTCTACGAAGAAGGCAAGGTCACCGATGGCTTCATGCTGGAATTCCTGCAATCCCATACTTCTGTGGTCTACCAACCGCCTTTCGACAGCAAGTTCTACAGTGGTATCAACCCCTATGCACTGGGCTTCAACATGATGCAGGATATTCGCCGTATCTGTGAAAACCCCACCCCGGAAGACAAAAAGTGGTTCCCGGAAATCGCCGGCAGCAATTGGCAGGAAACCCTGACCTTTGCCATGCAGAACTTCAAAGACGAAAGCTTTGTGCAGCAGTTTCTGTCACCCAAAATCATTCGGGAATTTAAATTCTTTGCCCTCAACGATGACGACAAGGAAAAGGATCTCCACATCACGGCAATTCATGATGATCCAGGGTATCGCGATGTGCGGGAAGCGCTCTCCAAGCAATACAATTTGTCGATGAACGAACCCAACATTCAGGTTTACAACGTGAACGTTCGAGGTGACCGTTCCATTACACTACGCCACGTACGCCATAATCGACGACCATTGGAGCAGGAGTCTGCCGAAGAGGTGCTGAAACATCTGCACCGACTGTGGAAATTCGATGTCGTGCTGGAGTCCGTACAGGACAACACCGTTATGGATACCATTAAATGCGGTGCCAATGGCATTGAGAAAAAATCCACAGACGTGGATGAGGATGAAGAGGAACTGAGCCTGATTCAGCGTGTCTGATCAGGCCTCAGTACAGCGCAGCAACCACGCCAGCATCTGTTGAGTAACCTCTTCGGCCACATAGTCATGCAGTAGATCATGACGCGCGTCATACAGTTTCATTTGTGACCCGGGATGGGATTGCGCAGCATACAGTCTTTGCGCGGCATGGGGGTCCACCAATTCATCGTCACTGCCCTGCAACACCAGAATGGGTAAGTTACGGGCGCAGAAAGCCTCCAGCTGTTGAGCGCACTCATTGTTGGCCTGCATCAATGCCAGTCCGGTGCCGAATTCCAACTTGCCATGGTAGAGCAGCGAATCCTGATCATAGGCACGTTGCTGGGCCGGTACCGACGTCATCATGTGGGCCGCCTTCAATTGTAACAGCTTGACGTGCGGCACCCAGGTACCCAGGCGCCGGGTCAACCATCGCTTCCACTGCGGAATTCTTGGGCTTACCCCCAGGGCCGCACTGTTAAACACCAAGCCCGTCAGCCGCTCTGGATAGCGCAACGCATAATGAAACGCCAGACAACCCCCCATGCTGTGGCCCACCAGAAAGACCGGTCCAGCAAGGGATTTCACCAGGCTGTGCAGATCCTCGATTAATATGGAAAAGTCATCCACCCGCCCGCGGGGTCCAGATGAGAGTCCGTGGCCTGTGAACTCGGGAATCAGTACCCGGAAGCCGGCTTGATGTATTCGTTCCCCGGTTGAGTGATAGCGGCCACCGTGATCGCCCCAGCCATGCAAAAACAGGACAGTACCACGATCACCCGCTTCACCTGATTCAAGTGAGTAGAGATTACAGACATAACCACTCAACGATTGAAACGATATCCTTGACCACATAACGCTTCCTGCTTTAAACACGAAAACGTCAGTCTAATGGGGCGCCGGCAGCAAGCACATTGCTGCAACGCCCCGGTGCCCTCGTCGGCCCGGCCAATCACCCATGGTTATTCGGTACAAAGACCACAGTCACTCCAGTCTCTTTCAAACTCTCGCCGAAACAATTCCGGTAAGAAGCGTGGTAAAAACTGCATCTCCTGAATGGCATGTTCCCCCAGGCTGCGGGAAAACCCCGGCATCACCAGGTCAAAGAAACTCGGCACAGTAAAAATGGAGCGCATCACAATACCGTCTCCAGATTCATCATCCTGATACTCATGAATCATCCGCTGGGGAAAAATCCCCCTTAACGCCTTAAGATCGGTCTTGGCATAGATCCAGTGATCGTATTCCACTTGCCCGATTGCACCCTCCGCTTCTAACCAGGTTATCAGTAAATTGGACTTATAGGGGCCGATGTATTCACTCACCAATTGCACGGCGCCGACGGAATACGCCAGTTCATCGGCCTGAGCGGGCGGTTCAAGCCACTCGAAACTCACATGGGCAGTGGGATGCCAACGCTGGTAGCGGGCAGTGGAGTTGATGTTGTCCCACCACCAGTCCAGCATATCCGCTGTGATACCGGCGATTTCCTGTTCCACAATAATGCGCTTTTTGAGCCAACCGTCAGCCTCAAACCGAACATTACCCCGGCTTAACAGCGTGCCTTCGATGTATTCCTGCTGGAAAGCTTCAGGCAAAAAACCATTGAGGTTTGCCAGGCTGCTTTCCACAATGGCCCCGATCCCGGCACTATAGCCTGGGTAAGCAGCGTCGATCATGGCAGGTAACGCATAACTAACACGCACCACAGTCCCCCTGCCATACGGGTCCGCCACGTAGTCATAACGCAGTAACCCCGCGCCCAGATCAGGGTAACCGGGAAAGCGTATCCGCGCCATAAAGCGGTGATCCTCATCCAGGCAGCGGGTAGGGCCGGGTGGCACAGCGAAAGCCCACTCCGCTTCCACCGCTTGCCCGGCCACCATCTGCACGGTATCCAGCACTGCCCCCACGGCATAGTCCAGGGTTTCAAAGGAGGCCGGGGGCACTTGCCAATACGCAGACTGATTCGCCTGTGGATGCCAGCGCTGGAAATAATCGTTGCTCGCCATATTGTTCCACCACCAGTCGAGCATTTCCGGCCTGACCCCCTCCAGTACCTGCTCTATCACCACCACCTGCTGATCGCCATTGGCGGGCATGCGATATTCCCCCAAATGGGCCTGCGCCGACGCCACCAGCCCCCACCATACCAGGATCACTAACCATGCTCTGCGATATAGCATCGTGCCTACCCCTCTCATCACTTTATGCACTTGTTATGTTCGATGCGGATGATTCGTTGTTCCGTATCGGCCTTATGCTTTATATTATCCATATGGATAATATAAAGCAATCGCCCACTGCACCGGTTCTCAGCCCCTTGCCACCCCGCTATACTTCCCCCCGAATGCATTCAGCGCCACACCAACCAGCAGGAACCACCCGCCCGTGACCAACGACCGCCGTAAAAGGGGAAAACAAAGCGCCGAAGCAGCCGCCCACACCCGGCAGGAAATCATCACCGCAGCCACCGAATGCTTCTCCAGTCAGGGTTACGAAGCCACCACACTGCGCGGGATTGCCCAGGCAACAGGGCTGACTCACGGCTCATTGCGGCACCATTTCGGCAGTAAACTGGACATATGGAGGGCGGTGGCGGATACCGTTCTGGAGCACTACCAATCCCACATGCTTCCGATCCTGCAGGATGCCACGCAGATGGAAAATCCCCTGCAGGCCTTCAAGCAGGTGGTGCAAAGCTTCATTCGTGTGTCGTATTCCGATCCGATGCTGGCCCGCCTGTTGATGGGCGAGACCGCCACAGACAATGAACGCGCAGACTACGTCAGGGCTAACTTTCTCTCCCTGCACACCCCCATTGGCCTCCTGTTTGAACGGGCCAGAGAACAATGCCCCTGGTTAAACCAACACACCAATGACACCTTTTTCCTCGCCCTGTTAAGCCTCACGTTCTTTCCCTTGATCGTACCCGGTGTGCAGCAGTTACTCGACAAACAGCCCGGCAAAGCACCACAACAACAAGTGGAGCGCATCATGGGCATCCTGTTCGGACCTGTTCATTCCGGCCCATAGACTCTGCATTCGGGTTAAAAATCTTGGTATTCACTTTCGCTGGCGATACCGCTACCTTAGGGCACTGACCGCACCAAGGAGCCAGCATGAACGATCGCGTTATCATCTCTGTCAACAACCATATCGCCACGGTGACCCTGAACCGGGCCGACAAGCACAACGGCATGGATCTGGATATGCTGCGAGGCGTCATTGCCGCACAGAAAAAAGTCCGCAAGATGAAAGGTATCCGGGCGGTGATTCTGCAGGGCGAGGGCCCCTCATTCTGCGCCGGGCTGGATTTCAAAAGCGTACTGGCCAAGCCCCTCACGGCGTTCGCCAGCTATATGCAACTGTGGTTACCCTTTCAGAACGATTTTCAGACCTGGAGTATTGGCTGGCGGGAGGTAGGGGTTCCGGTCATTGCCCTGATGCACGGTAACTGCTTTGGCGCCGGCCTGCAGCTGGGCCTGGGAGCCGATATCCGTATTTGCCACCCGGACGCACAGCTCTCCATGATGGAAGCCAAATGGGGGCTGGTGCCTGACATGGGTGGTGTCGCGCTGATGCGGGAACTCATGCCACTGGACAGGGCCAAGGAGCTCACCATGACAGGCCGCATTATCGGCGCTGATGATGCCAGAATACTGGGACTGGTGACTCACGTCAGCGACGATCCAATGCACACCGCCCTGACATTAATCGAAGAGATTTCGGTGCGCTCACCCGATGCCGTCGCCGCCGGTAAATTCCTGTTGCAGGATGCCTGGCGGGCTTTGGATCGGGCCGCCTTACGGGCTGAGCGGCTCTGGCAACGCAAAGTCATGGGCACCAAGAACCAGCGCATTTCCGTGCAACGCAATCAGAAAAAAGAGGCCATACCCTTTACCGATCGCACCATCGATTAGTAAGACGCCCAACGGTGCAGCGAACGCCTTACCAGCTGCGCTGGTACAGGCCCGGGGCCTACTCCATTCGCATGCACACCAGCCGGATGCTCAAGGCTCCGGATACCAGCTGCCATCATCCCGTTTACGAATCCACATTCGGGAATACCAATGGAAACGCCCTGCTTCACCTGCCACCGGCAAGGTACAGTTGTAACGTGAACGCCCCACCGCCACCGGTTTTGGGGCCTTAATCACATAGACATGCTGTGGTTTGCTGAGCACCTTGATCGGGCCCTGACCACTGGCAAAGCAGGTCAGCTGGCCTTTATGGTCCGCAAGCTGCAAACGTAATTCGGGAATCACCGCCTCTGCAAACACCCAACCGGGGAAGGTTTCCTGCACCACCGGTAGGGGCAGGCTGCTGGCTTTAACCCGGAAATCCGCCAGCTCACGGTAGTGTTCATTGAAGGGAAACCGGGGCGCCATTCCGGATTCCAACAGCCGCTTGTCCAAGGCCCCGGATTGTTGACCAAACCCCAGATACCCCCAATCCTGCAGCGCGTCAATGATGGCGGCATCCGCCTCCCCATAGGGATAAGCAAAATAGCGCCAGTTCTGCCCGGTTTCCGCTTTGATGCGCTGTTCTGCCCCATCAATCTCCCGGCGCAGGGCTTGCAGCCAGTCGCGATCGGACAGGCCTTCATCCCTGCGCAGCAAATGCAGGTGACTGCGTGTGTGATTGGCCAGGGTCACGTCCTGTGCCTGCAAGGCCCGCAACTGGTCCCAGGTCATGTAGCCGTGCTGCTTGCGATCGACAAAATCGGTACTCACAAACACGGTAAACGGGTAGCCGAACTCGTTCAGCAGAGGGGCCGCCGTGGTGGCTATGTCGTCATAGGCATCGTCAAACGTGATTACCACCACCCGGTCCGGTACCGCCTGCTCTGCACGCAATGCCGTCACCAGTTCCGGCAACCCCCACACGTGGTAGCCCTCAGTTTTCAAGATCTCCAAATGCTGCCGAAACACCTTGGGTGAGAGCGAAGTGGACGCTGGCGTGTCCGTCGCAATATGATGATATTGGAGAATCACACCATGGTGAGCGCTGTTGGCAACCGGCTCGGCCCAGCCATGAACCGCAATTAACAACCCGTTCACCAGACACAACAATGCGCTGAAAGCATGCTTGACCATATAGTCGACCTCTATTGACCTTGGTATTATCCTGCGATGGACTCAGAGTAACGCCTGAATCAACATCACCATCCTAAACTGATTCAGCCAACATAACCAAGGTGTACCGATGCAATTCGATAAAGACAAAGTAAATGAAATGACCACCGGCTCCATTCCTCTGGCGAAATTTGTGGGGGCCGAGGTCATTGAAATGGAGCGCGGCTACGTCAAAATGGCCATGCCCTTTGAACAGAACGTCAACCACATCGGCATCATGTACGCCGGCTCCATTTTCACCCTGGGTGAATTACCCGGTGGCGCGCTGTTCTTCAGCGCCTTCGACCCCACCCAGTGCTACCCCATCGTGACCGAAATGAGTGTCAAATTCTTAAAGCCCATCAAGACCGCGGCCACGGTGGAGTGCCGAATCAGCGATGAGGAAATTGAACGGGTGAAGCGTGAAGTGGCGGAAAACGGCAAATCCGTTTACATCCTGGAACAGGAAATCAAAGACGAAAGCGGCGAAATCTGCGCCATCACCACCGGTCGTTATCAGGCCCGTGCCCACGGCCGCTGAACCGACATTGCGTCACCGGACTGTCGCACAAAAAAGCCCGGTCAAACCGGGCTTCTTCCATAAGGCTGCCTGCTTAACAATTACCCGTTAAGCCTGACTGGGTCTATGCGTGGTACTGGGCACTCAACTCATGCACCGCGTCCACAAACACTTTGGCGTGGTCCGGATCGGCATCCAGGGCAATACCGTGGCCCAGGTTGAACACATGGCCATCCCCATGACCAAAGCTTTCCAGAATGCGGGCAACCTCCGCCCGAATGGCCTGGGGCGAGGCATACAGAACCGAAGGGTCCATATTGCCCTGTAAGGCAAGCTTGTCACCCACCCGCTCACGGGCCGCGCCGATCTCAATGGTCCAATCCAGGCCGGCAGCGTTGGCACCTGCATCGGCGATCAACTCCAGCCACTGTCCGCCGTTTTTGGTGAACAGAATACTGGGCACCGCACGTCCGTCGTGCTCCTTGATCAAACCGGCCACAATTTTTTTCATGTAATCGAGTGAAAACGCCTGATAGTGTTGGGTGCTGAGCACACCACCCCAGGTATCAAAAATCTGTACAGCCTGGGCACCGGCCAGAATCTGTTGATTCAGGTAATCAATGACGCTGTCCGCCAGCTTATCCAGCAATCCGTGCAGCACCTCAGGCTGGGCGTACATCATGCGCTTGATGGTGCGGAAATCCTTGCTGGAACCCCCTTCCACCATGTAGGTAGCCAACGTCCATGGGCTGCCGGAAAACCCGATCAACGGCACCCGCCCCCCCAGCGCAGAACGGATGGTTCGTACCGCGTTCATCACGTAATCCAGATCCACCGCCGCGTCCGGAACCGGCAACGCTGCCACATCCTGCTCGCTGCGTACCACTTTTCTGAAACGGGGGCCTTCCCCCTGCTCAAAATACAGGCCCAAGCCCATGGCATCGGGTATGGTCAAGATGTCTGAGAACAGAATCGCGGCGTCCAACTCAAACCGTTCCAGCGGCTGCAGGGTGACTTCGCAAGCCAGTTCGGCATTTTTACACAGGGACATAAAATCCCCGGCCTGGGCCCGGGTGGCCTTGTACTCAGGCAAATAACGACCCGCCTGCCGCATCATCCACACAGGGGTGACATCCACCGGTTGTTTCATCAGGGCTCGCAGGAATCGATCGTTCTTCAGTTCGGACATGTTGGGCCTATTGTCTTGGTTCACCTAAATGAGCATCTTGCGCGTAAAGAGTTGTGGCATTTCGGTACGGCAGCCGACTAACACGCAATTGCAACATAAAAAACGGGTGGAAGTGTACAACGATTCGCTCGCCATTACTCCACCCGTTGCAACGGTGTTACCAAATTGTTCAGCAGTGTGACCGATCAGATGTCCAGGTAATCCAGGATACCTTCGGCCGCCTTGCGGCCTTCCCAGATGGCGGTCACCACCAGGTCCGAGCCCCGCACCATATCACCACCGGCAAAAATCTTGGGGTTGGAGGTCTGGAACTGGAATTGAGCCTGCTCCGGCGCCAGCACCCGGCCACCATCGTCCGTGCTCACACCGGCTGTTTCAAACCAGGGCTGGGGGCTGGGACGAAAACCAAAGGCAATGATCACCGCATCGGCATCCAGAATCTGCTCGGAACCGGGGATGGGTTCCGGGCTGCGACGGCCACGGGCATCCGGCTCACCCAGGCGGGTTTCCACCACCTTTACGCCTTCCACTTTGTTGTCACCAATAATGGCAATGGGCTGACGATTAAAGAGAAATTCGACCCCTTCTTCGCGGGCATTGGCCACTTCACGGCGGGAACCGGGCATGTTGGCTTCATCGCGGCGGTAAGCGCAGATTACTTTATCGGCACCCTGGCGAATGGCCGTCCGGTTACAGTCCATGGCGGTATCACCACCACCCAGCACCACTACTTTCTTAGCGCTCATGTTAATGAAATCGTCGGCCGACTGCTCGAATCCCATGTTGCGATTCACGTTGGACACCAGGTACGGCAAGGCTTCGTAGACACCGTCCAGATCTTCACCGGGAAAGCCACCCTTCATATAGGTGTAAGTGCCCATGCCCATAAACACCGCATCATACTCACTGAGCAGGTCGTCGATGGTGATATCCCTGCCGATTTCCGTATTCAAGCGGAACTCAATACCCATGCCCTCAAACACTTCACGGCGCAGCTGCATCACCGGCTTTTCCAGCTTGAATTCCGGAATACCAAAGGTCAGCAAGCCGCCTATCTCAGGATTGCGGTCAAATACCACCGGCTTCACACCATTGCGCACCAGTACGTCCGCACAGCCCAATCCCGCTGGTCCGGCACCGATCACCGCCACTTTTTTATCGGTCCACACCACGTCCGACATATCCGGGCGCCAGCCCATGGCCAACGCGGTATCGCTGATGTACTTCTCCACCGAACCGATGGTAACCGCTCCAAAACCGTCGTTCAGTGTACAAGCCCCTTCACACAAACGATCCTGAGGGCACACCCGACCACAGACTTCCGGCAACGTGTTGGTCTGGTGGCTCAGCTCAGCAGCCTCCAGAATATTGCCTTCCGATACCAGTTTCAGCCAGTTGGGAATGTAGTTGTGCACCGGGCACTTCCATTCACAATAGGGGTTGCCGCACTCCAGGCACCGGTGGGCCTGAGACGCGGCCTGCTCCGGCTGGAATGGACTGTAGATCTCAACGTACTGAGAACGTCTTACCCCGATGTCCTTCTTGGAAGGATCGTTGCGGGGCACATCCAGAAATTGGAAGTCGTTACTTAAACGTTCTGCCATCATTAACCTCTTTCATGGATCCGGAGCCAGGCTCCCATCACATCCTTCTTACTCAGGACGGTGTCTTATGCTGTTCAACAGTTTCTGCACGCTGGCCGCCTTCGGTTTCACCAGCCAGAACTGGCCCACATAATCATCAAAGTTATCGATGATCGACTGGCCCCAACTGCTGCCGGTTTCAGCCACAAACTCTTCGATTACGCTCACCAGATGATGGCGGTAGGCTTCCATCTCTTCACTGTTGATGCGCTGGATCTCCACCAGTTCATGGTTGTACTTGTCGACGAAGGTTTTGTCTTCATCCAGTACATAGGCGAAACCACCGGTCATACCGGCACCGAAGTTGTAGCCGGTTCGACCCAGCACCGTAATCAAACCACCGGTCATGTACTCACAGCCGTGATCACCAACCCCTTCCACCACCGCATGGGCGCCGGAGTTGCGCACGCCGAAACGCTCACCGGCGGAACCCGAGGCAAACAATTTACCGCCGGTGGCACCGTATAAGCAGGTGTTGCCGATGATCGAGGTGTCCTGGCTCTTGAACGGGCTGCCCTTGGGTGGACGAATCACCAGCTTGCCGCCGGTCATTCCTTTACCAACGTAATCGTTGGCATCGCCTTCCAGGTACATGTTCAAACCACCAGCGTTCCACACCCCAAAACTCTGCCCGGCGGTGCCGTTAAAGCGGATGGTAATCGGTTGTTCGGCCATGCCCTGATTACCGTGACGCTTGGCAATCTCACCGGAAATCCGGGCACCGATTGAGCGGTCGCAGTTGGTGATGCGGTATTCAAACTCACCACCGGCCATGGCGTCGATGGCCGCCAGTGTTTCTTTCACCATGCGCTCGGCCAATTCACCTTTATCAAAGGGTACGTTCTTGGGAACCTGGCAGGTATGGGGCTTGTCCGCCGGCACATGGGCACTGGACAGTATCGGCGTCAGATCCAGATTACGCTGCTTTTCGGTAACCCCTTCCAACACCTCCAGCAGATCCGTACGACCCACCAGCTCTTCCAACTTACTGACCCCCAGGCGTGCCATCCACTCACGGGTTTCCTGGGCCACGAACTTGAAGAAGTTCATCACCATCTCAGGGGCACCGATGAAGTAATCCTGCCGCAGTTTGTCCTGCTGGGTGGCCACACCGGTGGCACAGTTGTTCAGGTGACAGATGCGCAGGTACTTACAGCCCAGAGCAATCATCGGGATGGTGCCGAAGCCGAAACTTTCCGCGCCCAGGATCGCCGCTTTCACCACGTCCAGGCCGTTTTTGAGGCCGCCATCGGTTTGCAGACGGATCTTGTCACGCAGATCATTCCCGCGCAGCGCCTGGTGGGCTTCGCTCAGGCCCAGCTCCCAGGGTGACCCGGCATAACGGATTGAGGTCAGTGGACTGGCGGCGGTGCCACCATCGTAGCCGGAGATGGTAATCAGATCAGCGTAGGCTTTTGCCACACCCGCCGCAATGGTGCCCACACCCGGTTCGGAAACCAGTTTTACCGATACCAGCGCATCCGGATTCACCTGCTTGAGGTCGTAGATCAACTGCGCCAGATCTTCGATGGAATAAATGTCGTGATGGGGTGGCGGCGAAATCAGGGTCACGCCGGGCACCGAGTAACGCAAACGGGCAATCAGCTCGTTCACCTTACCACCGGGCAATTGCCCACCCTCACCGGGCTTGGCCCCCTGTGCGACTTTGATCTGCAGCACTTCCGCATTCACCAGATAGTGTGGCGTCACACCGAAACGGCCTGAGGCAACCTGCTTGATCTTGGAAACGCGCTCGGTACCAAAGCGGACAGGATCTTCACCGCCTTCACCTGAGTTACTGCGGCCGCCCAAACGGTTCATGGCCATGGCGATGGCCTCGTGCGCTTCCGGGCTCAAGGCGCCCAACGACATACCCGCAGAATCAAAGCGCGGCAGGATAGCCTCCAGAGGCTCTACCTCGTCCACTTTGATTGGGCTCACGTCGGTCTTCAGGGACAACAAATCACGGATCGCGGCTACAGGCCGGTCCTGAGTCAGGGCGGCGTATTCACGGTAAGCCTCAAAGTCACCGGACTGAACCGCCTTGTGCAATGCAGCGATCACATCCGGATTAAAGGCGTGGTATTCACCACCGTGTACAAACTTCAGCAAGCCACCCTGCTCAATGGATTTACGAGCTTTCCAGGCATCCACTGCCAGGCGCTTGGCATCGGCTTCGAAATCAGCAAAGCCGGCACCCTGGATACGGCTCTGCACGCCGCAGAAGCAACTGTCCACCACATCACGGGAAACACCCACCGCTTCGAACAACTGCGCTCCCCGATAGGAGGCAATGGTGGAAATCCCCATTTTGGACAGAATTTTCAGCAAGCCCTTATCGATGGCTTTGCGGAAATTCTTCTGGGCGTCGATGGGATCCATCAATACTTCCCCGGTACGCACCAGGTCACAGATCACATCAAAAGCCAGATACGGGTATACCGCGGTCGCACCAAAGCCGATGAGGCAGGCAAAATGATGAGGATCACGGGCCGATGCGGTTTCCACCACGATATTGCTTTCACAGCGCAAGGCGTTATTGGTGAGGTGGTGATGCACGGCACCGGTGGCCATCAGGGCCGGGATGGGTAATTTACCCTGATCGATATCACGATCGCTCAGTACCAGGATGACCTTGCCGTTGCGGGCAGCTTCTGCTGCCTCCTTGCAGACATTTTCCACCGCCTGGCGCAGGCTGATGGCCGCGTCATAGTTGAGGGAAATTTTCTGTACGGCATAGCCATCGCGCTCTATGGACAGCAGTTGCTGAAACTTGCTGTGGGACAATACCGGCGAAGTCAGAATGGCACGATCAGCATGTTGAGGGGTTTCCTCAAACACGTTGCGTTCCGCCCCCACGCAGGTCTCCAGCGACATAACGATGGACTCCCGCAGCGGATCGATCGGCGGATTGGTTACCTGGGCAAACTGTTGGCGGAAGAAATCGTACAATGGGCGCACTTTGGCAGACAGCACCGCCATGGGGGTATCGTCACCCATGGAACCCACCGCCTCCTGGCCATTCTCCGCCATGGGGCGAATCACCTGATCACGCTCTTCAAACGAGACCTGGAACAGTTTCTGATAGGTTTTAATGGCCGCCGGATCCAGCTGCTCGATGGAGCGGGTTTCGTCGGTCAACGTATCCTGGATACGAATGGCGTTTTCCTTCAGCCACTGCTTGTAGGGCTGACCCTGCTTGAGACGCTCATCCACATCCCGGGTGTGCAATACATCACCGGTTTCGGTGTCCACCACCAGAATCTGACCGGGGCCCACCCGGCCTTTGGCTACAACATCTTCCGGCTTGTAGGAATACACGCCGATTTCAGAAGCCAAGGTGATGTAATCGTTCTTGGTGATCACCCAGCGGGCAGGGCGCAGACCATTTCGGTCCAGCATACAGATGGCATGACGGCCATCGGTCATCACCAGGCCGGCGGGGCCATCCCAGGGTTCCATATGCATGGAGTTGTATTCGTAGAATGCACGCAGGTCGGCGTCCATGGTTTCCACGTTTTGCCAGGCGGGAGGCACCATCATGCGCACAGCCCGATAGATGTCCACGCCACCTGCCAGCAACAGTTCCAGCATGTTATCCAGGCTGGATGAGTCGGAACCGGTGCGGTTCACCAACGGAGTAATTTCATCCAGGCCCGGTAACAGGTCCGATTTGAACTTGCTGGTGCGTGCCACTGACCAATTACGGTTCCCCATAATGGTGTTGATTTCACCATTGTGGGCCAGATAACGGAAAGGCTGTGCCAACGGCCAACGTGGCAGGGTGTTGGTGGAAAAGCGCTGGTGGAACACACAGATCGCTGTACCCATGTCCTTGTTTGCCAGATCCTGATAAAAAGATGGCAAGTCGGCCGGCATCACCAGGCCTTTGTAGGACACCACGGAGGCGGACAGACTGGATATATAAAAGTCGCGGTCTTGCTGCAGTACCACTTCGGCACGACGGCGCGCAAAGAACAGGCGGCGATTGAGCTCCTGCTCGGACATCCCCGCACTGTTGATAAAAAGCTGCTCAATAGTCGGCAAGCTTTCCAGAGCGATGCTGCCGCACACGGAGCTGTCCACCGGCACGGTACGCCAGCCCACTGTGTCCAACCCCTGCTTGGTGATTTCCTGTTCCAGCGCGGAACGGGCACGGGCAGCATTGTCCGCATCCCTGGACAGGAACACCATGCCCACTGCAAACGCAGCAGAGAGTTCCTGACCAAAGGTTTTTTTGGCAACAGAACGAAAGAAGGCTTCCGGCATTTTCAACAGCAGGCCACAGCCATCGCCGGTCTTGCCGTCGGCAGCGATGCCACCACGGTGCGTCATGCAGGTCAACGCTTCGATAGCGGTCTGCAGCAGATTGTGGCTGGCTTCGCCCTTCATATGGGCAATCAAGCCAAAGCCACAGTTGTCTCTAAACTGGTCAGGATGGTAGAGCCCACCACTCTGTACACTCATCACAAGCGAAAGCCCTTTTTCCAGTGAATTCAAAGGTTTAATAGCGATTCTCGCAGGCCTTAATGTTGGGCCGGGCAAAAATGGAGAGCCATTTTACATGCGAACCCCCCTTGGAACAAACCCAACCCGTGACCGAAGGGCCTTTCAATGCTGTATTTGCCTGCCAAAGCTTCATTAGGCACGCAAAAAACAGTCCAGAAATGAAGAAGTTAACAATGACCCGTCAGTTTTTTAGATCTTTTTGAATTGCTTCGATTTTTCGGATCCAAGGGCCCTGTTTTTGCAGTTTTTGCGGCAATTTTGCCACGGCAGCCTTCGCTTGCTCATAGTCGGAGAAGCTGGCCTGCACCACAACATACCAGGCCGCACCATTACGCTGTGTTTGATAGTAGGTTAGTTTCTGAACACTCGGGTAGTCTTCCAAAAACGCATCAACCGTGGCTTTTTCCCGGGCACCCAACAGCTGTAAAGCATAATGATCGCCGGGCAATGACCGTATCCAGGCGGTACGTGAATCCACTTTGGGTGCGGTAACCACCGGTTTTGGCTTTTGCGCCGCTACCGGCTTTTGCCCCACTACCGGCTTTGATGCCTTGTCGCTGGTGACCGGAGTAGCCGCTCGGGCCGGCTCCGCTGCTTGCGTCGGCGCCTGCTGATCTGCCTTTGACTCACCGTTAGATTGAGATTCGTTGACGCTGGTGCCGGAGGGCTTTACCGCGGGAGCAGAAGCCGCAACCGGCGCTGGCAGTTTTTCAGTCAGCCCGGTCTCGTCTTTCTGCGTTCCGGTAGAAGGCTCTTGCTGAGCGGAAGACTCTTGCTGAGCGGAAGACTCTTGCTCAGCAGAAGGCTCTGACCCGGGGGACAGTTCTGAGCGGGCAATATTCCGGGGCCCGGGCTCCGCCCCAACCTCCGCTGAAGTCCCTGGTTCCACTTCACCGCGGGAGAAAATCAATATCGCCAACAGCAGAAATACAGTGCCCAAGGCACCTACGTGCATCCAGGGGATGGCCGGCTTGTTAGCGCCCCCCTGAGGGCTATCCAGCGCCGCCTGCAACAGTTCACCTGCCACCTCATTGATGCGCCGCGCGTTCCCCAGGCTAAGATTGAAAATGCGTTGCATTTGGTCATCACTGAAACGCGCAGAACCCATACCTCCGGTGCGCATACGATACTCCACGTATGCCCGGGTCTCCGCTTGGGTAAAGGGGACAAGGGGCAGACGAAAATGGTCAGGGACACGGTCAAACAGCGGCCCGAACTGATCGAGCTGGTCAGGATCATCGGCATCCATCACCAACAGGATTTTAACCGGCAAACCGGCGCTGGAAGCCAACATCAGGGATAACAGCTCGATACTGGAGTCATCCAGGTACTGGGCATGGCGCACCACCAATAGCAGCACCCTGGATTCATCGTCAGCCAAAGTGGCGCAGTCAATCAACTGGGCCTGTAAATTGTCCTGGGAAAAGCCGGTTGGACAATGCCAGGGGCCATCCAGCCTGCTCAATATGCTGTCTGAATTCATCAGCACGTCGGCCTGCACCATGGCTACATCAAATAAATCAAAATCCAGTTCAGCGAGCAAACGGTCGATCACGAAATGCTTTCCGATGCCCTCATCACCATACAGCAACAGTAACGCCGGCCCGTAACGCAGCAGGTGCGTCAATTGCTGCACTGCATCCTGCCGGCCGGCACCGGGAAAGAACAGCCCATCCACTGCGCCATCGATAAAGGGAGAGGTACGATTCGACGTCATCGTCATAAGGGAGCTCAGGTCGGGGCGGTGCAGTCATGCAAGGTAGCACGCAGCATGCCCGGGTCAAAATCGGCTGTCACTATGGCACTGCCCACCCGCTCAAGCAACACCAGGCGGATGCGCGCATCAACGTTCTTTTTATCCACGGCCATCTTTTCCAGATAGGTGTCCACGGACATATCGGCTGGGCCAAGCACCGGCAACCCCGCCGCCGCAATAATATTACGGCCTCTTGCCACAGCGCTTGCCGGCACATTCCCCATGCGGCAGGAAAGGTCAAGCGCCATCACCATGCCGGCACCCACCGCCTCACCGTGCAGCCAGCGCCCATAGCCTTGGACCGCCTCGATCGCATGGCCAAAGGTATGCCCCAAATTGAGTATGGCGCGCAAACCGCCTTCACGCTCATCGGCAGCGACCACCTCAGCCTTCACCCCACAGGAACGCTTGATCGCATGGGTGAGCGCGGCACCATCCCGGGCCACCAGTCTGCTCATGTTATCTTCCATCCAGTGCAGAAACGCCTCATCCCGGATCAACCCATATTTGATCACTTCCGCCAATCCCGCCGACAGCTCGCGCGCGGGCAGGGTAGACAAGGTTTCTGTATCGGCGATCACAGCCTTCGGTTGGTGAAAAGCACCTATCATGTTCTTACCCAAGGCATGGTTCACCCCGGTTTTGCCGCCCACGGAGGAATCCACCTGGGACAGCAAGGTAGTGGGAATCTGGACAAAATCCACACCCCGCTGATAGGCAGCCGCAGCAAAACCAGTGAGGTCACCGATCACCCCGCCCCCCAGGGCCACCAGGGTGGTGGTACGGCTGTGCTTCTGTTCCAGCAATTTTGTAAATATCAGGTTCAGAGTATCCAGGGTCTTATACTGCTCGCCATCGGGCAAAATCAAACTACAGGCCTGCAAACCCTCCAGACCGGCCATAACCCGATCCAGGTACAACGGGGCAATGGTGGTATTGGTAACCACCAGAACCTGCTTCCCCGCCAGGGTGGGAAGCAAATCCCCCAGCCTATCCAGCAGTCCGGAGCCAATATAGATGGGATAGCTGCGATCCCCCAAATCTACACCAAGTGTTTCCATTGACATTCCATTCACTCATGTTCGACGGCCGCTATTGTAACAGCAATCCATGGGAAACGGACTATGCCAGGGGCCCACTCGGGCCCTTAACGCAGGCTATAAAGGGGGTTATTCAGAGAGGTTGTGAAACTAATTCGGCGATCCGGGAGGCCACATCGCGAATATTGGAGGCATCGGTATCCACCACGTGATCCGCTACTTCCAGATACAACGGTTCCCGATGTTTCATGAGCTCCGTTAACACTTTGCGGGGTTCGGCGTGCTGCAACAATGGCCGCTTGCGATCCTTGGCCGTTCGCGCCAATTGCTGCTCAATGGAGGTTTTCAGGTAGATCACAATACCGCGCGCGGATATAACCCGCCGATTGGCCTCACGCATAACGGCACCGCCGCCGGTAGCCAGCACCACGCCATCGCGCTGAGTCAGCTCATCGATCACGTTTTCCTCGCGGCGTCGAAAGCCCTCTTCCCCTTCCACATCAAATATCCAGGGAATATCGGCGCCCGTCCGAGCTTCAATTTCATGATCGGAGTCGACGAATTCATAGTGCAGAATTTGAGCCAGCTGACGCCCGATGGTGCTTTTTCCTGCTCCCATCGGGCCAATCAGAATCACATTACCGTGTTTCGACATGCGTTACTGGGCAGCAAGCACATCATTAACGATACGAGGTGTGATGAAGACCAACAACTCGGCTTTTTCGCTGGTATTGGTGGTGCGCCGGAACAGTCGGCCCAGTACCGGCAGATCACCCAGGAACGGAGTTTTCACTACTGACGATACTTCCTGGGAGCGGAACACCCCACCCAGAACCACCGTTTGTCCGTTATCCACCACAACGCTGGTCTCAATCTCATTGGTATCGATGGAAGGTATGTTATTGAATATATCACCTACCGAGTCCTGATTTATTTTCAGATCCATGATGATGCGTCCATCCGGCGTAATCTGAGGGGTCACCTCAAGTGCCAGCACCGCCTCCTTGAAAGAGGTGGATGTGGCCCCACTGGACGACGCTTCCTGATAGGGTACTTCGGTACCAGACTGGATCTTTGCCGTTTGCTGATCTGCGGTCAACACCTTGGGTGTGGACACAATATCCGCCCGGCCATCTGACTCCAAAGCTGACAGCTCCAAATCCACCAGGCCATGCTCACCGAAATCGAATATACCCAAAGCAATCCTGCTGACCTGGTCGCCCGCAACACCCAGATCCACGGACAGAGAATTATCTCCAAATTCGATAGACTGTGGATCATCCAGAGCTTCCGTCAAACCACCCCGATTACCCTGGATCAAGACTCCCGTGTTGGGATCATCACCCACCTCATAATGCGCTATGCCCCACTGAACACCCAGCTCTTCGGCTGCATCAGACCGGGCAATCACGATACGGGCTTCAATCATTACCTGCCTTACCGGAATGTCGAGTTGCTCCAGCATGAAGCGCACTTCATCGATGTTGGTGGCTGTATCCTGCAACAGCAACGTGTTAGTACGCTCATCGACAGTAATACTACCTCGGCTGCTTAAAAAGCCTGACGCGGTTACAAGCTCAGCCACCTCGGATGCCTTGGCGTAATTTACAGTCAAATATTCAGTTCTCAGCGGTGCAAGCTCTTTAACCTGCCGTTGGGACTCCAGCTCCAGCTTTTCACGGGCAGCAATCTCATCTGCCGGGGCAACCAGCATAACATTACCGACTTTGCGCTTATCCAACCCCTTGGTTTTCAGAATCAGATCCAAAGCCTGATCCCAGGGTACATTCTGTAAGCGGAGGGTAATACGGCCGCGCACGGTATCGCTGGCTACCAGATTCAGCTCGGTAAAATCTGCAATCAACTGCAGCACGGAACGCACTTCGATATCCTGAAAATTCAGTGACAGTTTTTCACCAGTGTATTGGAATTTATCCTTGCGCTTACGCTCCAGCTCCACCGCACTGATGGGTTTCACGCTGATAGTGAACGTCTGATCCGTCTGATACGCCATGTACTCATAATCGCCTGTCGGCGTGACCGAAATGCGGGCATTCCCGGAGGCTGAGCTTGCATCGATCAATTTTACCGGAGTTGCGAAATCGGCAACATCCAAGCGACGATGCAATGCCTCTGGCAATTGCACACCGACGAACTCGGCTGTGATTTTTCCACCTTCTTCTGACAGATCTACCGGTGAATTTGCATCACTCAGAGTAATAACAACCTGTCCTTCGCCCTGATCACCACGGCGAAAATCAATCTCTTTGACACCTTTACCTGCAACTGCTTTGCTGGATTTGGATTTGGATTCCATCGCCATACCTGCCGAGACGGCATCGACCTCTGCCTTGGCAACCGACTCATCACCGACGCGCAGCAAAAGATTGTTACCACTGACTGTAGTGGAGTAACCAACCAATGACGTCAGATTGACAATGATTCGCGTGCGGCTTCCAGCCCCCATCACTGTCATGCTGCGCACGTTCCCATTACCCAGGGTATGATACTTCTCGGATAACCCGTTATTAACGCCATCCAGGTCGATGGCTATCCTGGCGGGTGAATCCGTCGTGTAGCCGCTTGGCTCTGGTGGTGCACCATCAAACGTGAGTTTGATTTCCACCGCATCACCGGGCAAAGCGGCTGATTCAACACCGGTCAGGGTGGCAGCCAGAAGCGGAGAGGACAACAGGGCAAACACGGCACCCCAACAGAATTTGAATTTCATTGCAGCTACCTGCTTGCTTGTTATCGTTTGAATGAAAGTATGAAACCTTTTCATGAATCGTCTCCCACGCTTCAATCCTCACGCAACACTAATGTGCGTGGACGCTCAACCCAACCATCCTGTCCATCGGACACAATCTCTATCACATCAATTTTGCTGGGGGTAATAGAAGTGATCTTACCGAAATTGCGCCCTAAATAGTTACCTTCTCTGACTCTGTGCAATCCGCTATCGGGATCCTTGACCAGCGCAAAAAACGTGGAACCTGGGCGAGTAAGGGTACCCACCATGGACAGAGAATCAATACCAAACTGTTCTAAAACTTCTTTTGGTCGATTAAAATCGGGTTTAACGTTACTTCTTTTCTGAGGCAACGCCGTAAGTTCAACGTCCAGGGGACGATCAAACGGGCTTCTCAACGCCGCCGCACTGTAGGAAAACACCTTATACACCTTGAACTCTGGTGGCGGCTCAATTCGACCCTTGGGCCTGCTTTTAATTTCGGCCATCTTGGCCTTGATATCACTAAACGAGGTATCCCCACCACATCCGGCCAGCAGCATGCCTACAATGGCTAATCCAATAAAACTTACGCTTTTCATATCAATTTTCCTTATAGCGATAAGTTTTGGCACGAATTTTCATCACCAACTCTTGGGTGCCTTCACTTGAAGGTGCAATATCAAAATCGTGCAATGTTACAATTCGAGGCAGAGCAGCCACTGCGCTAACGAATGACCCAAACGCGTGGAACCCACCCTTAACTTCGATATCAATGGGCAACTCCACATAAAATTCTCGTGAATTTTCAGGTGCCAGTTTAATACTGTTGAAGTTCAACCCCGCTGTAAGCCCTGTGTGGCTGATGTCTTCCAGCAACCCGGGAACCTCTGTATCACTGGGCAATTGCCGCAACAAAGCGCCGAAGGTATTCTCCATCTCCTTCATCTGCTCTTTATAGGCATCTAAATTCGAAGCTTTGAATGCTTTCTCTTCAAACGATTTCATCAGAGTGCCTTCTTTCGACTGCACCTGATCAAGCTGGCCAAGAGATTCCGACAGCATCAGGTGAAATACCAGGAACCCTGCCACAACACTGGCAACTATCCAGATAAACAATTTGATCGGGAGCGGCCATCCGCCAATATTCTCCGGATCCAGATTATTAAAGGACTCAAAAAACTCTTTAACGTCCATAATCAGCCCTCCTCCTCAGCTTTCTTTTTCTGTCGCTTGACCGTCAGATCAAACTCATTGACGGACTGCTCTTTGGAGGCGGCCTGAACCTTGGACAGGTTGGGCGCTTCGAACAATTCGGAAGCATCAAGATTTCGCATCAGATTGGAGACCCGGTTGTTGCTTTCCGCCAAGCCGGTCATGCTCAGGGTGTCTCCGGTGGCTTTTACACGCTTGTAGTACACACCATCCGGCAGCGTGCGCACCATTTCATCAAACACCTTCACAATCTCGGGGCGATTACCCTGCAGGTCCTGGATGACCTTCATACGCTCGATGAGGGATTCCCGCTTTTTCTTGAGTTCCTCGATTTCCTTGATTTGCTGCTCCAGTTTCTTGGTTTCACCAACGATGAACTGATTTCGCTGATTCTGATATTCAATGCGGGTCTGAACCCCCATGTCCACCAGATACACACTGCCGGCGCCAATCAAAAGCACCCCAAACAGCACCACAAAAAACTGCTGTTTGAGTTCCTGGCGCCGTTCTTCGCGCCAGGGTAGGAGGTTAATCTTGGTCATTAGTCAAAACTCCTTAACGCCAAGCCACAGGCGATCATCAATGATGGCGCATCGGCGCTGAGTAGAGACGCGTTAACTTTGGAGGAAAGAGCCATATCCACAAACGGATTGGCAATGGAAGTGGTGGTGCCCACCTTATCCTGCACCATTTCAGCCAGACCGGAGATGGAGGCGGTGCCGCCGGCCAGCAAAATATGGTCGACATCATTGTACTGGCTGGAGGAGAAGAAAAACTGCAACGAGCGGGTGACCTGCTGAACCACAGCTTCCTTGAACGGCTCCAGCACCTCGGTTTCATAATCATCCGGCAGACCGCCCTGCTTCTTGGCCAGGCCCGCTTCCTCGAAGGATAAGCCGTAGCGGCGCTGTATTTCCTCAGTCAGCTGCTTACCACCGAACAGCTGCTCCCGGGTATAGATAGTGCGGCCATCATGCAGCACGCTCAGTGTGGTCATGGTGGAGCCGATGTCGACAATGGCGACGGTCTGCTCTTCACCACCGTCAATCTGGTCCGCCACCAGGCCAAATGCGCGTTCCATGGCGTAGGCTTCCACATCCATCACCTTGGCGGTTAAGCCGGCAATTTCCAGCACATCCACCCGCAACTCAACATTCTCGTTACGACAGGCCGCCAGCAGCACTTCCACCATGTCAGCGGAGCCATCCACCGTGCCCTGGACCTCAAAATCGATGGCAACTTCATCCAGGGGATACGGGATATACTGGTCCGCCTCCACCTTGATCTGGCTCTCCATTTCATCATCGGAGAGCTTGCCATCCATCTCAATGACCTTGGTGATCACGGAAGAACCGGCCACCGCCACCGCAGCGTTTTTGACGCCGCTTTTGGCTCGGGAAACCACGCGGGCAATTGCTTCACCCACGCCTTCCACATCATTGATGTTTTTTTCGACTACGGCGTTCGCTGGCAGCGGCTCCACCGCATAGGCTTCGACCTTGTAGCGATTTCCACTTCGACTGAGCTCGAGCAGCTTGACCGAAGTCGAGCTGATATCGATTCCCAATTTGGCTGTTGAAGCCTTCTTACTGAGGAAGGGCAGCATATCTTCCTGTCCTGTTTTGTAGTTCTGCTTTAATTATGAATTTTGTGCAGTTCTGCACACTTACAAAAACATTGTGTCTATTTACATTAAATACCACAATATTAGAACACGCAATTAGATCGCGCCTGCAATATCGTCGTATAATTCACACTCTGAACAAATTATTACCATCTCAATCGACTCACTCAGACAGACGTTAAGCCTGACACATGCCTAAAACTCATCCGATTTTACGACTTTCGCTGTGGCTTCTACTGCTCGCCATTAGCGCCGGCTCCATGGTGCTCACTGCAACATTGCTCTACCTTGGCCCTAAACTGCCGCAAGTTGAGCAGATCCTTGATATACAATTACAGACGCCTTTACGGATTTATTCCAGTGAAGGAAAGCTAATTGCAGAGTTCGGCGAAAAAAAACGTTCTCCTATTTTCTTCAAAGATATTCCCCAGGATTTCATTCACGCGGTACTGGCGGCAGAGGACGCTCGTTTCTTCAGTCATCATGGCGTGGACATTAAGGGCCTCACCCGCGCTACCCTGGAACTGCTCACCACAGGCTCGATCCAGACCGGCGGCAGCACCATCACCATGCAGGTTGCGAAAAACTACTTCCTCAGCAGAGAGCGAACTTTTCTTAGAAAATTCAATGAGATACTGCTTTCTCTCGACATGGAGCGCAAGCTCAGCAAAGAGCAGATTCTAGAGCTGTACATCAACAAGATTTATCTGGGACATCGCGCCTACGGTATCCAGGCCGCCGCCCAGGTTTACTATGGTAAACCGGTGCAGGAACTCAGCCTGGCGCAATTGGCCACCATTGCCGGATTGCCAAAAGCTCCCTCAGCCTACAACCCGGTGACCAATCCGGCGCGGGCGCTGACCCGCCGCAATTGGATACTGTCCCGCATGCTGGATTTGAACTACATCACCCAACCACAATACGACGCGGCAGTGGCTGAACTGGAAACCGCGGAGCTGCATGGTATCCCGGTGCAGGTGGAAGCACCCTATTTCGCCGAAATGGTGCGCCGGGATATGGTGGCGCTATACGGAGACAAGGCGGATACCGATGGCTATCGGGTCTATACCACCCTAAAAGCAGACTTTCAGACCAGCGCCAACGCAGCAACCCAAAAAGGGCTGGTGGATTATGATCGCCGCCATGGCTATCGGGGTGAAGAAGCCAAGCTCGATTACCCGCTGGAGGAGGTTCCCCTGACTGACCTGGTGGCCGAATTGAAGCGCTTCCGCACCATTGGCCCACTGCAACCCGCACTCATTACTGAAGTGTACGACGAGTCCGCCAAGGCCCTGTTGAAATCAGGGGAAACCGTATCCCTGACGCTGGAAGGCATGCAATGGGCTCGCCGCTACATTGACAATGTGGACCGGGGGCCGGAACCGAAGAAGGTCAGCGATGTGGTGGAGGTCGGGCAAATCGTCCGCATAATACAGGAAAAAGATGAGTGGACCCTGGCACAGAAACCCCAGGCCCAGAGCGGCATGGTATCGTTTAATCCCAACAACGGCGCACTGCTGGCACTGGTGGGTGGATTTGATTTCCAAAGCAGCAAATTCAATCGTGCGGTGCAGGGTGGCCGACAGGCCGGCTCCAGCTTCAAGCCTTTTATTTACAGTGCCGCGCTGGATAAGGGCATGACACCGGCCACCGTCATCAACGATGCCCCGGTGGTATTTGAAGATTCCAGCCTGGAGAGCACCTGGCGTCCGGAGAACTCGGGCGGTCGCTTCTATGGCCCCACCCGGCTGCGGCAGGCGCTGTACAAATCCCGCAACCTGGTGTCCATTCGCGTTCTGCGCCAGATCGGTGTGCGCCACACCATTCAATACGCCGAAAAATTCGGTTTCGACCCAGCCAAACTGCCGAACAACCTGTCCCTGGCTCTGGGCAGCGCGGCGCTGACCCCCTGGGAGATCGCATCCGCCTATTCTGTGCTGGCAAACGGGGGATACAAGCTGGAACCCTGGTATATCGAACGCATCGAGAACAACGATGGGGATACGCTGTTTGAGGCCAATCCCATGGTCATCTGTGACGACGCCTGTGAGCAGCAGCGGGCCGAGGAGCAGGCCCGAGAAGCGCAGTTGGCGGCAGAATCCGCCGCAGACGAGAGCGACGAACTCGCCTTTTCCGACTTGCTGGCACAGGAAGCAACTCAGCCGGAGGCCGCTGCGGACACTGAAGATAATACAGAGGAAAAGCCGATTCGCTACGCCGAACGGGTGCAGGACGAACGCATCAACTTTTTGATCACCAGCATGATGCAGGACGTCATCAAACGCGGCACCGGTGTCAAAGCACGAGCCCTGAACCGCTCGGATCTGGCAGGTAAAACCGGCACCACCAACGACCAGAAAGACGCCTGGTTCTCAGGTTTTAACCGCGATGTGGTGGCCACGGTCTGGGTTGGATTCGATCAGCCCCGCAACCTTGGCCGTGGTGAATATGGCGGTACTGCCGCACTTCCCATCTGGATAGACTATATGCGTACTGCCTTGCAATCGTCGCCCCAGGTAAGCCCGAAGATTCCCGATGGCATCACCACTGTGCGCATCGATCCGGAAACGGGTAAACGGGCAAAACCGGGGCAACCCAACGCCATCTTTGAATACTTCCGCGAAGAGAACGTACCGGCACAGGAAGTGGAAGACGACATGGTGAACCCCCACGGCGAAAGCGGTAACATACCGGAGCAACTTTTCTAGAAGTCAATATTTAGTCACACTTTGGGTGTGGCCCAATTCATTGACTGTCAGCGGCGTTACGCGTAGAAATAGAGGCCTACTTACTGTGCAATCATGCAAACGGGTTTGATCAAGTAATCAGGGATGTTGCCCGTCTTCGTTCGGCGCCAGGGAAATGACTCAAGATACCCGCTTAATCCGATTGTCCGGCAGCTTCGTGGATAGCTCCTGCGTCGCTGTGGAACTGGAGGGAAGGGAAGCACTCTCTTCCCCTTATGAATTCCAAGTGCAATTTCTCACAGACTCCCTGGAGCTGTCCTGCGAGGATGTGATCGGACAGAAAATCGGGATCGCGATCCATAACCAGGGCCGCACCGAAGGCATCTACCGGCACGGCCGGGTAAACCGCCTGGTGTTGAACGACGTCAACGAAAGCGGTGTACGCTTCTACCAGATTCAAGTGGTACCCGGTTTCTGGTTTCTGTCACAGGCCAACCATAACCGCATCTTCGAGAATAAAACCAGCCTGGAGATCGCCGAAGAGATCATCAGCTCCTACGGCCCTTTCTGCGAACTGGAAACCAAAACCAACGGCACATACATCAAGCGTGAGTACTGCGTTCAATTCAACGAAACCGATCTGGAGTTCGTCGAGCGTATCCTGGCGGAAGACGGTATCACCTATTACTTCACCTTCACCGAAAACAGCCACACCCTGATACTGACCGACCAAACCAACGGTTACGTGGACTGCCCGGAAACCAAGGTGGTGAAACGCGGCTTATCCCGGGAGGAAGGTGCGGAGGGCGCAGTGATTCGGCAGTGGAGCCGAGCGCTCAGTTACCACCCCCAAGCGTATCAACTGCTGGATTACAACCAGGACACCCCCAAGAACTTCTACAAACAGCGGGTACCCACCACCTCATCCTTTTCACAGACACCGCCCATGGACGCCCGGGTGGGTTTTGGCTGTTACAATTTCAAAACCGGCAGCGACAGCTGTCACGATTTTGACTCAGCCTATAACAAGCGGATCACCCAAAACCGCATGGAAGAACTGGAAGCACGACATAATCTGGCGGAAGGTGTCAGCAATTGCCCCGGCTTTCATCCCGGGGGCCGCTTTGAGCTGGTTCACAACGCCAAATCCGAATCCGGACGTTATCTGCTATGGGAAGTCAGCCACCGGGCACGGAACAACATTGACAGCCCCAGTCTGTATGAAAATCACTTCAATTGCATTCCTGCCGATATACCACCCCGCCCGGCCAAGCCCCGCTACAAACAACGCATGCCGGGGCCACAGACCGCAAAAGTGGTGGCGCAAAGTGCGTCCGGATCGGCGCCGGATGCCGATCCGCAACGTATGGTGAAAGTTCAGTTTCCATGGGACGGTGATCACAACAGCTGTAAGCTGCGTGTCATGCAGGGTTATGCCGGCAGTGGCTGGGGCGCTAGTTTTGTTCCGCGCCTGGATCAGGAAGTCCTGGTGGACTTTATCAACGGCGATCCGGATCGCCCCATCGTCGTAGGCGCACTCTACAACAAAGATAACCAGGGGCCGAAATATACGGCCACGCAATCCGGCTGGCTGACACAGAGCGGCAATGCCAACGAGTTTCGTTTTGACGACGCCGGCGGCGCCGAAGAAATTTACCTGAAAGCCGGCAAGGATATGAATTTTGTCATCGCCAACAATGAAACCGGCGACATACAGAATGATCAGACACTCAGTGTCAGCAACAATCGGGCGGTCTCTGTGGGCGCCAATGAATCCAAAAGTGTTGGCGGCAGCCAAACCGAAAGCGTGACGGGCAATCAGTCCATCACCGTGCAAGGCAACCAGAGCACCGGTGTCAACAGCAATCAAACCACCACCGTGGCCATCAACAGTGCTGAAACCGTGGGCGCCGCCAAGGAGCTGACTATTGGTGGCCTGTATCAGGTGAGCGTGGGTGCGGCCATGAACGAGACGGTGGGGGCCGTGAAAGCCGAAGAGGTGGGGGCCAATAAAACCGTTATGGTGGGCGGGAGCATGAGCGAGAAAGTGGGCAAAAATCGCGATGTGAGCGTCTCCGACAACAGCAGCCACAAAGCCAAAAAGATCAACATCATTGCCGAGGAGGAACTCACCATCAAGGTGGGCAAAGCCAGCATCAGCATGAAAAAAGACGGCACCGTGCAAATCAGCGGAAAAGACCTGGATCTGAAGGCAACGGGCAAAATCAATATCAAAGCCAGCAGCAATGTCACCATCAAGGGCAGCAAGGTCGGCATTAACTAAAATACACAGGGAGGGATGCACATGGGCGCATATGAAAATCCTCAGCAGGCACAGCTGCGCAGCCCCGTTTACGGTGTTGTCACCGGCCAGTTTTTGGGGCTGGATAGCGATGGCAACCCCATGGTGGTATTCCCGGGTCAGCAAGGTACGGCCGCCCGCCGGGCACGCTCCATTGCCAACCTGGAGTCAGTTCCGTTCGGTGCAGAGGTCATCTTGCAGTTTGATCAGGGAAACCTGAACTTACCCATTATCATGGGCATTATCCAAACGCCTCAACCGACCACCGGGCAATCAGAACTTGAACCTCTTCAGGTGGAGGTGGACCATCAGCATCTGCAGATTCAGGCCCAGGAAAAACTGACGCTGCGCTGTGGTGCTGCCAGCATCACCCTCACCCGCGCCGGCAAGATTCTGATTAAAGGCAACTACCTTTCCTCCCACGCCACCGGGACGCACCGCATCAAAGGGGGCTGCGTGCAGATCAACTGATATGAGCAGCAACCCCTACGATCAAATTCCCTATCGCTGCCAGCCCATCGAATGGACCGCTCCGGAAAGGCTGGCCATCAACTCTCTTCTGCACGGCGGCCCGGCCCCGACCCTTGCGCGCTACCGAGTGCTGGAGCTGGGCTGTGGCGATGGCGCGAACCTGCTGCCGCTGGCCTATTACCGGCCCCAGGCAGAGTGGGTCGGTGTGGACGGCTCAGCACGCCACATTGAGCAGGCCCGGAGCCGTCTCGCCCAACTGCAACTGGACAACCTTGAATTCCTGCAACTTGACTTCCGCCAGGCAAACGCCCAACTGATGGGGAAATTCGATTTCATCATCGTGCATGGCGTATTCTCATGGGTTGCCGACGGCGTCCGCGATGCATTGTTTCAGCTCTGTAGCGACCGGCTCAGCTCCAAAGGAATTTTGTATCTGAACTACAACACCAAACCGGGCTGGAACATCCGCGGCATGGTACGTGATTACCTTCTGGCACATACCCAGTCCCAATCGACGCTGGCAGACAAACTCACAGCAGCACGGGCCGCAGCCGCCAAAATGGCGCGTTCATTAGCGGACGAAACCCATCCGTTTTCGCAACTATTGGGTAACGAATTTCAATTCGTCTGTGACAATCACGACAGCTATATCGCCCATGAATTCTTAACCGAACACAATACTGCGTATTGGCGCAGCGAATTCCTGGCTTTAGCGCAACGCTTCGATCTGTACCCGGTTTCCGATGCGGATTACAACTATCCCTCCGGCAGGGTTAACCCCGCCTTGTTAAAACAGATCGAATCCCAGGACCTGATCGGAGCCAACCTGGAAGACACCGTGGATCTGATCAGCTATCGACAGCTGCATACACCGATCCTGAGCAAAAAGCGCAGCGGGATTCCCCACCCCGATCCAGACCTGCTCGAACAGCTGAGTGTGGCATCCTGCCTGCATCCCGCCGGCCCCCATAAACCCAATTGGTATCAACATCCCAATGGCTACCAGGTGGAAGCCAAAGACAAACAAATCGCCGGCGCACTGGATCACCTGTTTAGCCTGTGGCCGCAAAGCGCTCCGCTGGATACCGTACTGAGCAATCACCACCGCTACCTGGATGACCTGATTCTTTTACACCACAACGGCCTCATCGAATTGCGTCTGCCCGGCAGCCCAAAACCTGCCTCCGATCCCGGCCTGAACCGGCTCAATCGGCTTGAAATACAATGGGGAGGCTATTACACCACTGCCTTCCATCAGCGGGTGGAAAAGACTCACAGTGCACGGGCCATGGAGAGCGCCTGATGTGGGCTCTGGCTAATAAAACACCCTTCGCTGCCGAACGCACCTGGGGCCGGGACCTGAACGGCTGGCATCAATGGATTGTGGCCGTGAAGGCCACCTACAACATTCAAGGCGATGGTGTTCTTGAGCTTGCCGATGAGCAGTGCGAACCCCTGTTTGCAGGGGAATACTTTGGTGAACCCGGACAATCCAGTTTGAAATATGAAGCGGATTTGACCCCGCTAAAACCCACCACCGACATCATCGTCAATGGCACCGCCCATGCTCCTGCAGGCAAACCCAGCAATGAGTTCGTGGTGGCGATGCGAGTGAACAACAAACAGAAAGCACTGCGAATTCTTGGCGAACGGCATTGGGAAAAAGGGGTAGTGGGTTTAAAACCTTCCACCACCCAACCGGTTACCCGGGTTCCCATCCGCTATGAGAAGGCGTACGGGGGTTGGGATAAAAGCCAATCCAACCCGGCCAAACAGAAGTGGGATCCATACAACCCGGTCGGCTGCGGCTTGGTGCAGAACGAATCACAGTTGGGTATGCCGCTGCCCCAGATCGAACACCTGGAGCGCTCAGCAAAACGTGCTGGGCCTGCGGGGTTTGGCGCTATAGACAGTTTCTGGCATCCCAGAAGCCAATACGTCGGCACCTACGACAAACAATGGCAGGAACAACGCCATCCACTACTGCCATTGGACTGGCAACCACAATGCCTGCAATGCGCCCCGCTGGATCAGCAGACAGAAAAGCCCCTGCGCGGCGCAGAAACCATTGAACTGTTTAATCTGACACCCAGTGGGCGGCTATGCTTTCAGCTACCCAAAATCTACCTTACCTTCACCACCCACATCGCCGGCAGAGTTGAAGAACATCGGGCGCAAATGTCCAGCGTCATCATCGAGCCGGACACAATGCAGGTGAAGCTGATCTGGAATACCGAATTGCTGTGCCGCAATGAAAGCGATTACCTGGACCGCACCATCATTCGCCAAAAAAGGTACGAACAATGAGCGGGCCCGTTTTTGTCGTCAGCACCGGAGCACGTACCCCACTGGGTTTGGACACCGACACCTCCGCAGCAGCAGTGAGAGCGGCTATCAGCAGCTGCAGCGAACACCCTTTTATGGTTGATCAGGTGGGTGAGCCCATGCCCGCCTCTATGGATGCCCTACTGGATCCTGCAACACCCTGCCGGGAGCGCATGCTCGCCATGGGGCAAGCCGCACTACTGGAAACCAGCCAGCCACTGACCAACATCAACCTGGGCGCTCTACCTCTGTTGCTGGGCTTACCCGAGCCGCGCCCGGGATTTGGTGAATCCGATGCCCACTGGCTGAGCCAGCAAATCAGTCAGCATCCGGAGTTGCCTGTATCCATCAGCAAAAGCCAGGCTTACATGAGTGGAAACAGCGCGGTACTGTCACTGTTTGATATGGCCAGACAGGAGATGGCGCAAGGGCAATATGAAGCCTGTCTGATTGGCGGTGTAGAGAGTTATTTTCATGCGGACACCATGGAATGGCTGGACACCAACAAACAACTGCTGGGCAGTGTATCCCGCGCTGGATTTGTACCAGCAGAAGGCGCCGGCTTTTGCCTGGTCATGACGCCCACCGCAGCGCAGCAAGCCGGGCTGCGACCCATTGCCCTGATCCACAACACGGCCACGGCGTGGGAAAGCAAGCTGATCAAAACCCAGGAGATGAATTTTGGGGAAGCTTTGATTGAATCGGTTCGCGCCACTGTGGCGGGCTTGGACGCCTCCCGGGATCGTATCCATTCCATCTATTGCGACATCAACGGAGAACGCTACCGAGGAGAAGAATGGGGCTTCACTTGCCTGAAGCTGGCACAGTATTTTGATGACCCCACCGGCTACTGCAGCCCGGCGGATTGCTGGGGTGATATGGGAGCGGCCTCCGGCGCATTGTTTGTCGGCCTGGCAACGCAGGCAGCACTCCGGGGCTATGCAAGCGGAAAACGCAGCCTGCTGTGGACCAGTTCCGAAAACGGGTTGCGCACAGCCGCCTTACTGGAAGCGGACGTTATTCCCAGTCCGTATCGAGGTTAACTCCATGGCCAGCGTCGCAATCCACCCGCCCAAAACACCGGTGACCAAAGGCAGCATGGGCATCGCCAAAGCCACCATTCCCAATATCTGCAAAATGCCGGGGCCACCGGCACCTTTTGTGCCATCGCCCCTTCCCAATATCGCCAAATCCGGCATGTCCCCCAAAGGTTATTCCACCACCGTAAAAATTGAAGGCAACACCGTTGCCATCCGTGGAGCAACGTTTAAGAGCATGGGGGATATGGCCAGCAAAGGCACCGGCGGCGGTTTGATTTCCGCCAACACCCATGGGCCGGCCAAATTCATCACCCCCGGTTCGCTCACAGTCAAGATACAGGGCAAAAGCGTGCATCTGCTGAGCGAACCCATGCTGAACAATCTGGGTGCCAGCGGTATGCCTCCCAATACCGGCGCCACCATGACGGGTGAAAACCAGGCCGATAAATCGATACCGGATGCCAAAGACGTTCTGCAGGAAATGGTGTGTGAATGTGATAAGGAAATCACCCAAGAGCCTGGTGAAAGCTGCATGAAGCTGGGGGACCGGAAACACGACTGCGTTGACAAGAAAATAGTGGAGCACAACCGCAACCAACTCGAACCCAGATTAGGCGCGGAATCTGGCTGGAACACAAGAACGCCACCAGAAATGATTCCGTTTCCTCGCAAGTATGCGATGAGCAAGCAGTCATTTAAAGAGGGCCTGCTGAATTCAGACCGTAGCGGAAGCTGCTGGCCAGATGCAGTGACGTTTGATGCTAACGGGGACCCTCAACAAATTTATGATTTCAAATTCAAATGCCCATCATCACAATACCAAGGGCCACCCGGCTGGGGCAGGCGATCCGACGGCACCTCACAGGAAGATGCCTATAAAAATCTGACCAAACGGTGGGGCCAGAACCCGAAAGAACATCCTCCCACTATCGTACATAATGAAAATTGCCCGTAGCGTCACAAGCAAGAAGGACTTCACATGTTGTTTGACGATCTAATCATTAAAAATCCAAAAGGTCACTGCATTGCCAGGGCCGGCCTGAGCCTTTCATTTTATTTGAATGAAACGCTGCACACCCTGGCCCCGAACATAGCAGACGCGCTTGACCAGTTTTTGGCATTGATTGGAGAGGATGTCCTGCAAACGTACTTCAACGATGATGGCTACTGCAGAAAATTGACAAAGCGAAAGCTGAACCAGGACCGGTCACAGCTCCAGAATGTGGCAGTGGAAACCAAAGCAGTCATCATGGAATACGGCAGTGATCCATCCGGCTGGGTAGGCGAGTTCGGTTTCACTTTCAATGGTGCCGATTTCAGCCACTATCTGTTTGACGATTCTCGCTGCAACTATTTGCGGCTCGACTTTCCATATGATTACCTGGAACAGATAGGCATAGAGACATTCCTGAATTTCTACAGGACGATATTGGCGCAACTTCCCGTAGAGTTCGCAAATGGAGGCTTCACCTTCCAAAGGTCATCCGCCACGCAGGGTGATTCAACACGAGCAATTAATCAGCTGGTTAACCGTTTTATTGGCATCGACCCGGGCTACAAAGATGTAATGGATGATATGCAAGGCCACACTTTCACTGCACATTGGCTGAACTTTATAGGCCCTCGAATCACGGACACACTCCAGCACAACGACCAATTTACCAATGCACTATCCAACACGGAAACCAGCTTTCTGAACGGTGGCATCATCATGCGAGGTGCGCACTATCCACCCATAGGTGATATTAATCGGGGTGCTCCGGATCTTGGCCAGATACCGGAGATCGCCAGGGCGATGAAACCCTCCCGCGCAGATATCGAGGCCTTTGGTGAACCAATCGCAAGATTTGACGGGGCCGCATGGCTTGCCCGTTTCGATGAAAGAGAAAGCCTGGACTGGGAAAACGAGCCGTATTACAAAGCGATTATAAAATGACAGTCATAACCCGGCCTGACATAAAATCACTTTCAGAAACCGGCGGCCTGCTATCAATCCTGGAGCAGCATCTGGAGGAAGTCCACACACTGTACAATCAGCGCCAGGATTTAGTCCATTCGCTTTCGGGCACACTTCCAGACATTCTTCTACTGGACAATCGAATTGACGCCAATCTCGATGGCTTGCGCTGTTACCACAACGCCATCGATAAATTGCTGGACGTTCTCGGCGAGTCAGTGGACAACGGCTTTATATTCACGGCGAGTATTCTCGCCACAGAAACCAAAAACACCGAGCTACTCAAGTGCATTCTTGCAAAAGTTGAATCAGAGCACGACTCTTTGCCTGGTTTGCTAAGCGCCTATAGCTGGATACCAGAAGGCTTTACTAAAGCTCTGGTTCCCAGGCTTTTTTCACTATCCACTATCGGTCAGATCCTGGCATTACACCTGTGCCAGCACCATTTCATACGGGCAGAAACCCAGCTGGAATGGGCACTGACACAAGACAACGTTAATATTCAAACAGCGGGCTTGGACACCGTCAGCACACTTGGCTTAACTGAGCTGCTGCCCGCTTGTCGCAAGCTTCTGGCTTCAACTGACGAGCGAGTGGCGATGCATGCACAGCGCACCTGCGTACTGCTGGAGCAAAACCCATCGTCGCTGCTGGAAGCCGTCCTTCGGGCCAAACCGGAGCAGCAAAGAATGGCATTGCCTTTATTATTAACCTGCCTCCCCCTTCCCCAGGCTGCACCGTTTCTATCAACCTTGGCAAAAACGACGGAGGACAAACGCTTGCTGCTGCTGTGCGCAGGTCAACTGGGTGACCCATCCTGTATCCCTGCCCTGCTCCGGCTCATGCAGAATGCAGCACTGGCCCGCATTGCCGCATTCGCTTTCAGTTTCATCACCGGCCTGGATCTGACGGAACACAATATGGAAGGCAGTGCTCCCGCGGAATTTGAAGCAGGCCCCACGGACAGCCCCGAAGACGATGAGGTGGCATCCGACCCGGATGAAGGCTTGCCCTGGCCAGACCGGGACAAACTGGCGCAATGGTGGGAACACAATGGCTCCACCTTCAAGCCCGGCATCCGCTATTTGATGGGAAAAGAAATCAGCCGTGAGCACTGCCTGGATGTACTGGAAACTGGTAATCAGGCACAACGCCAAATGGCTGCTCTGCATCTGAAGAAAATGGATCCCGCCGCCCCCCTATTCCTGATCGATGCTCCGGCCTGGCGTCAACAAACGCGCCTGGCGCAGCTGCGTCACAGTTGAGACGAAAAAAGGCCGGTTGTTTCCAACCGGCCTTTTCTTTCACTCTGGTTAAGGAGGTTACCTAAACCGCTATAAACCTTAGAACTGGTTCATAGTATTGTCTTTACCAGAGGCTTTCAGAGCAGCTTCACCAGCGAAGTACTCTTTGTGGTCATCACCGATATCGGATCCGGCCATGTTTTGGTGCTTAACGCAAGCGATACCCTGACGGATCTCTTTACGCTGCACGCCGGCAACATAAGCCAGCATGCCTTCATCACCGAAGTAACCTTTGGCCAGGTTGTCAGTAGACAGCGCGGCAGTGTGGTAAGTCGGCAAAGTGATCAGGTGGTGGAAGATACCCGCTTCACGTGATGCATCAGCCTGGAAGCTCTGGATGCGACGATCGGCTTCAGCAGACAGCTCGCTCTCGTCGTATTCTGAACTCATCAGGTTGGCACGATCGTATGCAGATACGTCTTTACCTTCTTCACTCCACGCATCGAACACCTGCTGACGGAAGTTCAGAGTCCAGTTGAAGGACGGGCTGTTGTTGTAAACCAGCTTGGCATTGGGTACCACTTCACGGATACGGTTAACCATACCGGCGATCTGGCCAACGTGGGGCTTCTCGGTTTCGATCCACAGCAGGTCTGCACCGTTCTGCAAAGAAGTAATACAGTCCAGAACCACACGATCTTCACCGGAACCTTTCTTGAACTGGAACAGGTTGGAAGGCAGACGCTTGGGCTTCAACAGCTTGCCGTTGGCTTTAACCACCACGTCACCGTTGTCGATGTCGTCAGCGCTTTCGATGTAATCACCGTCCAGGAAGCTGTTGTACTGGTCGCCCAGGTCACCGGGTTCGTTGGTTACGGCGATTTGCTTGGTCAGGCCGGCACCCAGCGAGTCGGTACGGGCAACGATAACACCGTCGTCTACACCCAGCTCCATGAACGCGTAACGAACAGCGCGGATCTTGGCCAGGAAGTCAGCGTGAGGAACGGTTACTTTACCGTCCTGGTGACCACATTGCTTCTCGTCAGAAACCTGGTTTTCGATCTGGATGCAGCAAGCACCGGCTTCGATCATGCGCTTGGCCAGCAGGTAAGTGGCTTCTGCGTTACCGAAACCAGCGTCGATGTCGGCAATAATCGGCACAACGTGAGTCTGGTGGTTGTCGATTTTGCTCTGAACTTCAGCCGCCTTGGCGGAATCACCGGCTTCACGGGCCGCGTCCAGCTCACGGAACAGGCCACCCAGCTCACGGGCATCGGCCTGACGCAGGAAGGTGTACAGTTCTTCGATCAGACCGGAAACAGAAGTCTTCTCGTGCATGGACTGATCCGGCAGAGGGCCGAAGTCGGAACGCAGAGCCGCAACCATCCAACCGGACAGGTACAGGTAACGACGCTTGGTGTCACCCAGGTGCTTTTTGATCGCAATCAGTTTCTGCTGACCGATGAAACCGTGCCAGCAACCCAGAGACTGAGTGTACTGAGCGGAATCGGCATCGTAGGCAGCCATGTCTTCACGCATGATCTTGGCTGTGTACTTGGCAATATCCAAACCGGTTTTGAAACGGTTTTGCAAACGCATACGAGCAACCGACTCAGGGCTGATCGCGTTCCAGGTGGGGCCATTGGCAGCGATTACAGATGCTGCTTCATCAGTAAAAGCGGAGTAGTTAGACATGGTAGATCCTCTACATTTAGGAATTAGGTATCGCAGTAAATCACGTCAACGCATAACTATAGACAACAGTCTTTACTGCAGATGAAGGCATTCTACGGAGCACACGAGCATAAATAAAATTAATAGATCGTATAGTGGGTATTTTTTACATGAATAAAGCATGCAGGCCAGAGTTGACGGGGGCTGCAGCAACAAATGCATACTGCAGCGACCAGCCAGTCAGACGCTAGAGGTGTATTTCACCCTGCAAAAACAGCACCGCAGAGCCACAGATATTCACCCGATCCGCGGCCATTTCACACAGTACGTCACCGCCTCTGGCGGAAATTTGCCGGGCCTGCAGCCGCTGGCGCTCCAGCCGCTGCGACCAGTAAGGCGCCAACTGAGTGTATGCAGAACCGGTTACGGGATCTTCCGGAATGCCGCAGCGGGGGGCAAAAAAGCGCACCACAAAATCCTGATGATCCCCCGGGGCGGTTACCGCCACCCCTCTAAGAGCCAACTGCTTCAAGGCTTCCATATCAGGCTGCAATTGCGCCAGTTGTTGTTCGCTCTCCAGCACCACCAGGTAATCTTCCGAGGCCAGGCAGCACTGGGGCTCTACCCCCAACCCCTCAACCAGGGCCCGCGGCGGCTCACAGACAACGCCAGGCTGGGCCGGGAAATCCATACTGAAAAGATCACCCTCCCTGCGCACGGATAAAGGCCCGGAAAGGGATTCAAATACCACCTGCGGCCCATTCCAGCCCAACTTCTCGTAGAGTATGAAGGCGGACGCCAGAGTGGCATGGCCACACAATTTCACCTCCACCGTGGGTGTAAACCAACGGATACGAAACCCCGTACCTTCCGGCACAAAGAACGCCGTTTCCGCCAGATTGTTTTCGGCAGCGATGTTTTGCATGGTGGCATCGGGCAGCCATTGCTCCAGGGGAACGACGGCAGCGGGGTTGCCTTCGAATACCTGTGAGGCGAAGGCGTCGACTTGATACTGCGTCAACAACATCAATATTCTCCAATTCGCAAAAAAATTACATTATCCGAAATCGAGAATGCTGACTACATCCACTAGCCCTCGTTTTGTGATAAGCCTATTAAAAATCACCCACTTACACCTTGCATACCCCCACAACGAGTTGCAAAATAGCCACCAGACCAATTGGAGAAACGGATCAACGTTACCGTGCCAGGAACCCCGCACAATTCCATCCGACGCATGGTGGCGGCACTCTGCCCCCTGTTGCTGATCATGGTGGCCAACACCAGCCACGCTGGCCCCTGGATCAATCCGGGTGATGAAACCCTGCGCCATCACCTCCAAGTGCTCTCTGATGCTGGCGCAGTAACCGTACCGATCACCACTTGGCCGTTGATGTGGAGCGGCGTCAAGCAAGACCTTGAATCGTTGAACCCAGGCAAACTAAGCAGCGCACAAGCACTGTCTTTAAGTTATGTGCGCTTTGCCCTGCGCCGCGATACGGGCAACGACATCCGATATAACTGGCGCGGAGACGTGCGCCAGGACCCTCATCTATTCACCGACTTTGGCGACAGCCAGCGTGACCAAGCGGAGACCAGCCTGTCCGCTGACTGGATGGGCAAACACCTGGCAGGCCGCCTGAAAATATCCTACACCGACGACGCCAACGATGACCCCAATGCCAAACTGGACGGCAGCTATATCAGCACGGTGTTGGGCAACTGGGCGTTTACTGCAGGCTCCATCGAGCGCTGGTGGGGCCCCGGCTGGCAAAACAGCCTGATTTTAAGCACCAACGCCCGCCCCGCCCCCAGCCTTTCCCTGCAACGCAATCATTCGGCCGCCTTTGAGACACCCTGGTTAAGCTGGATTGGCCCCTGGCATCTGGAAACCTTTATGGGGCGGTTGGAAAATAATCGGGAAATCAGCCATGCATTACTGTGGGGGCTGCGGATCACTTTTCGACCAATTCAACCGTTGGAAATTGGTTTAACCCGAACAGCACAATGGGGTGGTGAAGGTCGCCCACGAGACTTCAGCACCTTTACTGATCTGCTATTAGGGCGGGATAATCGCGGCGACGAAGGAATCGAACAGCGTAACGAACCAGGCAATCAGCTTGGGGGGATTGACTGGCGACTTAGTGGAACATTTTTTGGTGATACTGGTGTAGGACTGTATAGTCAATGGATTGGTGAAGACGAATCCGGGGGAACACCAAGCCGATTTAGTATGCTAATAGGTGCTGATGCGAGTATCATTCTTACTGGCATCCACCATCGTATTTACCTTGAGTTCAGCGACACCACCGCAGAAGGTTTTAAAGGCGGCGACAGCGCCAGACCAAATATCAGTTATGAACACAGCATTTACAAAAACGGATATCGTTATCGGATTAGAAGCATCGCATCCGCCACCGACAACGACACCCGCATGCTAACCTTGGCACATGATTTACACCTGAACGACGATCAACAAATCAGTTGGTCTCTCGCCAAGGTAGAAGTGAACCGGGATGGAACGGACACCAGCCCGCCAGGCGGCAACACCTTGAGCAGAAACGTCAGGACCAATCTGTGGTTGGCGGATGCCCGATACAGTATATTAATTAACCCGTGGCAATTGAGCTTCGGGGTGGATTATCAAAGTGAAGATCTAACCTATGGGGGAGACAGTATTGGCGGTGCCAGTGCCTATTTCGCATGGGAAGCCAGATGGTAATTGAAACAACATGCAACTCATTAAAAACCTAATTAGACGATCCTTTAGCCTTTTAGCCCTGCTACTGTTGGCAGGTACAACGACTGTCGCCTTTGGCCTAACCCCCACTTCACAGCAAATTGAGATGTTCAAAAGCCTGTCGCCGGAGCAACAGCGCGCTTTGGCCAGCCAATATGGTGTGAACCTCGACGACCTAGGCTTGGGAGGCAACACGGCCCAGCCTAATCTCGGGCAAAACACCAACCAACCAAACATTCGTCCGACTCTACAAGATGTTTCCATGTTCAATCGAACAGACAGCCAACCAGAAAGGGAAGCGGACAAAGGTGAAAACATTGAAAAAGTAAAAGCCGAACTGCGTCAGTTTGGTTACGACCTATTCAATGGTACTCCCGACGCATTTATGCCGGTAAGTGATATCCCTCCCCCGGACAGCTATGTACTCGGCCCCGGGGACAGTCTGGTGATCCAACTGTATGGGAAGGTAAACAACAACTACAACCTGGCGGTGAACAGGGATGGCCAAATCCAACTCCCTGAAATTGGCCCCATCACCCTGGCCGGATTGACCTTCAGCAATGCCCGCCAAGTACTGATGGATACTATCGCCCAACAAATGATCGGCGTTAAAGCCAGTGTCACGATGGGAACTCTTCGCTCCATACGCATTTTCGTATTGGGTGAGGCTCTGCAACCAGGGTCATACACCGTAAGCTCACTTTCCACCATGACCAATGCCCTGTTCACCTCCGGCGGGATCAGCAAGATAGGGTCACTCCGTAATATTCAATTGAAGCGCCAGGGTAAATTAATTACCACGCTGGATCTGTACGACCTGCTACTGAATGGAGATACCAGTGACGATGCCCGCCTACTGCCGGGAGATGTCATTTTCATTCCCCCCATTGGGGAAACCGTGGGGATAAGTGGCGAGGTTAAGCGTCCAGGCATCTATGAACTTAAGAGAGAAAACAAAGCAATTGAGGCAATACAACTGGCTGGTGGCTTTACCCCAACAGCGTTCCCAGCTGTCTCTCGCATCGAGCGTATTGATAACAAAGGGGAGCGTACGCTGGTTGATGCAAACTTAACTCAACAGTCTGGCAAAAATATACGAGTAAAAGACGCAGACATGATTCGCGTCTATTCCGTACTGGAAAACATGGAAGATGTCGTCATGCTGGAAGGCCACGTAGAACGCCCCGGTGGATTTGCCTGGCGCCAAGGTATGCGAGTCACTGACGTTATTCGAGGTGCGGAAGAGCTTTTGCCGTTTCCGGATCTGAGCATCGCCTTGATTGAACGGGAAATTCAACCCACCCGAGAAAAGGTGGTGGTCACTTTTAACTTGGGCAAAGCACTTAGCAACCCCTCAAGCCCGGATAACCTTGAGTTGAAAACACGCGACAAAATCTACGTCTTCAACTTTGAAGAAGCAAGAACAAACCAGCTTGGAGAATTAGTGGAACGGCTTAAGCTGCAAGCCGACAAGGATTTAAGAAAACAAACGGTCAAAGTATCCGGCTACGTTCGCTTTCCTGGCGAATACCCCCTTGGCATGAATATGTCAGCGCGAGATGCAGTCACACTCGCTGGCGGCTTGACCGAGAATGCCTATGGCCTTAGGGGTGAAATCACCCGAATAACCTATAGCGAAACAGAAGAACAGAGCATCGAACATATCAATGTTGATCTCGCCAATAGCTCTGTGCAGAGCCTTAAAGAAGAAGATGAACTTCACATAAAGCGATTACCCAACTGGCTGGATCAAGAGGTAGTCACCATAGAGGGTGAGGTGAAGTTTCCTGGAAAATTCAAAATAAAGCGAGGAGAAACCCTCGGCCAAGTAATTGAGCGAGCGGGCGGACTCAATAAATGGGCCTACCCAGAGGGTGCAGTCTTTTCAAGGGAAGATCTTAGGAAGTTAGAATCAGAAAGGCTTAAAGAACTACGCGATAAATTAGAGTCAGATATCGCCGCTGCAAACGTCGAACAACAATCCGAAATTCAAAAAATAGCAATTAGTGATGCCGAGGAATTACTTGAAAGCCTGAACTCTGTGCGCCCCCTTGGCAGAATGGTCATTGACTTAAATTCGGTTATAGCAAAAACAACCACATCAATCCAACTAAAAGATGGCGACAAACTCGTCATCCCCAGAAAAAAACAAGCTGTTACCGTTGTGGGAGAAGTTCAATTTCCAACTTCACACATATTTGAAAGGGGCCTTAGTGCAGACGAGTATATCAAACGAAGCGGCGGAACTACCCAAAAAGCTGACGACAACAGAATTTACGTAGTGAAAGCAAATGGTAGAGTATTTTTGCCTGAACAAACGGGGTGGTTCAAAGCAACCAACCACAGAATCGAAGCCGGGGACACAGTTGTTGTTCCGTTGGACGCAGATCGAATTAAACCACTAACTCTGTGGACTAGCATTTCTCAAGTTTTCTATCAAATTGCTCTAGGGGCAGCTGCAGTAGCTAGTTTTTAGTTAAAAACATCACAAACATGCATGGTTTAGGAGCCCGATTTGAGCAAAGAAAAACATCCTGAAGCGAACACAACAAGGCTTATCGAAGGCGAAATCGATGTTCGCGACATTTTTCAGGCAATGCTATGGGGGAAAGCCTGGATTGTAGGGATTACCATCGCTGCAGCTATAGCATCAGTAATTTACGCACTTTCATTAAGCAACGTCTACCGGGCAGAAGCCATAGTGATTCCAGCGTCAGCGGGGCAAGAAGCTCAAGGAAGGCTTGGAGGAATAGTATCACAACTGGGGGGGATCAGTGGCCTTTCAAGCATAATCGGCACTCCCCAATGGAGAGATAAAACATTGGTTACCATGGAGATTCTAAAGTCGAGAGCATTTTTTGAGAAGTTCTCAAAGAAGCGAGACATTCTCCCAAAATTATTGGCTGCAAAGGAATGGGATCCTAATACCCGAGAGCTAACACTGGATAATGACGTATACGATCCGACTGGAGGAGAGTGGCTTATCCCTCCGAAGTTTCCGAACATGGAAGTGCCTAGCCTACAAGAATCCCACGAGGTTTTTCTTTCTAGATTGTCAGTATCACAAGAGAAAAGCACTGGCTTGATTCGCATTTCCATTGAGCATATTTCACCAGATGTCGCCAAACGGTGGGTCGAGTGGCTAATAGAGGATTTAAACGAAGACGCGCGACAATTGGACATAACAGAGGCAAAAAACTCTATTGAATTTCTCAAGGAAGAAATTCAAGAAACGGTCCTGAGCGATTTGCGAGTTGGATTGTTCAATCTAATGCAATCACAAGTTGAAAAGATCATGTTCGCCAGAGTAACACCGGAATACGTTTTTAAGGTTATTGACCCACCATACACACCAGAAATCAAAGTAAAACCCAAAAGAGCGTACATATGCATAATCGCAACAATAATAGGCTCATTAACTGGAACTCTAGGCGTACTAATCTACTACTTTGCATTCAAAGTACGAGAACAAGAGATACAAGCTATCAACTGAATGCTCTATGCCTCCCCTATTGAACTTGAAAACAATCAGAGGATACAACAAATGCTCAATTTTGCTTTAGTAGGCTGTGGACGCATATCAAAGCGGCACTCAGAACTCTTAGGAAACAACTTAATTGCTGGAGCCAGATTATGTGCAGTCTGCGATACCAATATCGAGAAGTGTAAAACCATTGCAAAGCAATTTGGCATCAATCACTACCACGACATGCACGAAATGATGACCTCAGAGAAAGTTGATGTTGTAGTGGTATTAACAGAAAGCGGGAACCATGCCAAGCACGTAATTGAGTTATCAAGGCATGGCAAACATATCATCGTTGAGAAGCCTATGGCTTTATCACTCAAAGATGCAGACCAAATGATTGCTGCGTGTGATTCTGCGGGCATAAAACTGTTTGTTGTTAAGCAAAATAGATTCAATGTACCCGTAATCAAGCTTCGTGAAGCTTTAGAAAGCGGCAGATTCGGCAAACTAGTATTGGGAACAGTCAGAGTAAGGTGGTGTAGGCCTCAATCCTACTATGACCAAGATGAGTGGCGAGGCACATGGGCTTTGGATGGCGGCGTGCTTACAAACCAAGCAAGTCATCACGTAGATTTGCTAGAATGGATGATGGGAGAAGTAGAAAGCGTGTCAGCCTTCAGCACAAGAGCGTTAGCCAACATTGAGGCCGAAGATACTGCAGTAGTTGCATTGAAATTTACTAATGGCGCGCTAGGAGTAATTGAAGCTACAACTGCTGTAAGACCTAAAGATCTAGAAGGCTCAATATCTGTCCTTGGTGAGCGAGGTTCAGTTGAAATAGGTGGTTTTGCAGTAAACCAAATGAAAACATGGAATTTTTTAGAAGAAACGCCTGAAGACCAAGGAGTAATGGAAAAATACTCAGTAAATCCACCGAATGTCTATGGATATGGGCATCAAGCCTACTATGATCATGTTGTAGACTCAATAACAAACAATAAAAGGCACTTGGTTGATGGCTTGGAAGGAAGAAAAAGCCTTGAACTTATCAACGCGATCTATGAATCGATAGAAACAGGCCAGGAAGTCGCGCTTCGATTCAAACCTAGATTCTGTAAATTGGGCGGGTGAATATGGCAGCCACGATACGCCATGCTGGAATAGTTGACATTACCTGCGGTGAAAACGTCACCGTAATCGAACCAGCGAATTTATATGGATGCACTCTTATGGATGGTGTATTTGTAGGACCGTTTGTTGAAATACAAAGAAATGTAGTAATAGGATGCAGAACCAAAATCCAGTCCCACTCTTTTATATGTGAATTTGTCGAAATAGGAAATGACTGCTTTATCGGTCATGGGGTAATGTTTATCAACGACACATTCTCGGAAGGGGGCCCCGCCATGGGCGACAAAAGCAAGTGGCTGCCAACAAAAATTGGAAATAACGTATCAATTGGTAGCAACGCCACTCTGCTCCCTGTTTTTATATGCGACAGCGTAGTTATCGGTGCAGGCAGCACTGTAACAAAAGACATCTTGGAGCCAGGAACGTATGCAGGCAACCCAGCTAGGAGAGTAAAGTAATGCAATCCACATGTAAAAGATGCTTGTTGCAGCACGAAATTGATGAAGCACAATACACAGCTAGTGGATGCAACTTTTGTGACACCTATATGTCGCGACTTAACCAAATTAATCAGGTAAACAAATCTGGCTTTCAAAAAGATATAGCCTACCGAGTCAAACAGAATAAAGGTCCAAACCAAGAGTATGATTGTGTTATTGGTGTTTCAGGAGGCACCGATAGCTCATATCTAGTTGATTGGGCCCACGAACATAGACTAAATGCATTACTTGTCCATGTTGACAACGGTTGGAATACTGAGCTGTCCACTAGAAATATTGAGCTGCTTTCTAAGGGCACTGGCTTTCCACTGGTTACAGTTGTTCTAAATTGGAGTAACTTCAGAGATATACAAAAAGCTTTTGTAGAGGCAGGACTAAAGGAACTAGAATTCGCCACTGATCACGCCATCAAATTTGGCGTATATCAGACAGCAAAAAAACACGGCATAAAATCCATTCTGTCTGGTCGCAATCTAGTCACTGAAGGGATATTACCTGAAGCTTGGTCTTACGGCCCTTTAGACAGGAAGTTTCTTCTATCAGTATGCTCGAGACATGGAGTATCTATTGACAAATCGTTCCCCTCACAATCTCTTTTCAGCTATCTTTTTGATCGCATAACCAGGCGCTACCAAGAATACTTTCCTCTAAACTACGTAGAACAATCATCAGACGAATGGAAGATGAAGCTTGAGAAAAAATACGGTTGGAAAAAATACGACCAGAAGCACTTCGAATCAACTTGGACAAAGTTTTATCAAGGATACTGGCTACCAAAGCGATTCGGCATTGACAAACGGAGAGCCCACCTTTCTGTAAAGTTACTTAGAGGGGAAATCACTCGCACTAATGCTATTGAGCAACTAAATCAACCTATGCTGCCAACTGATTATGAACACACTGAACTGAAATATGTTGCAGAAAAATTGAACATCCCTGCATCTGAATTGATTAGCTTCTCATGCAAAGGCGACACACCAGTATCTGAATTTAGAAATAATAAAGTATTTTTCGACCTGTTACACACACCAACCTATATTGCCGTGCGTAGATTTCTACTGAGTTAGCAACTTGAATTATGCACTTCCATTTTTAAACTTTGGCTTGTCTTTAGCCATGCTTCCCATACTATCAAGGGGATATAGCGCTGAGCTGTGGGGTAGCTGGAGCCTGTACTTTATAGCGGGGTCAACAACCGGCACACTTATAACCTTAAGGCTAGAAAACGTATTTTACAGTACAAAAAAAGCGGAAGTTGTAAGTCGGTTTTGCAGTACGTTACTTATTTCAATGTATCTAATACATTGCATAGCAATTTTTGCAACACTCTCAATCTTTCAATTCGATCTACAAACGACAGCTGCAATACTTTCGTTAAACACGGCCATTAATACGATCCTAATCGCATATTATCTAAGGATTGGACGCACGACCCCCTATGCATTCTCAGTACTAATGCTCAGCGCTATTCCGCTGTGTGCAAATGTCCTAATTTCCATATTCACAAACTTCACAAAACTCAATTTCTTCATAAGTTATATAACATCAAACATGCTTACCGCATTTTTGGCTTTCAGAATAATCAAAATGAATTTCAGAAACTGGTCAGATTACACAAAGCAATGCAAGCGCTTGGCACAAAGAGGAAAGCATCAACTGAGATATACGCTACCACAAACAGTCGTCAATCTAGTTCGTTTAAGATCTGTTTACCTTTTCATGGGCGGCAACATCTCACCAAGCCACATTGCTACGTACAACTTTACAGAAAGAGTATCCAACTCAGTATCCAGCTCCTTGGCTCAGGTATTGCGCCCATACTATGTCAACCATTCAAAAGCACATAAGGGGTTATTGGACTCAAAACTTAAAATCCTACTAATTTTGATCATAGCATCTTGCCTAACCCTGACATTCTTACTTTATAACAACAACTTACTTCCAATAGTATTCGGGGAACAATATAACAATTCAGACAAAATATGGAAACTAATGCTATTACAAGGCATCTCAGCAGCATTTTTTAACTGGGGTGACAAAGCTTTCGAGATACGCAACAAACAAAAACTTAACTTTAATATCGAACTATCAGCAGCAATTCTATTTACTCTCTTCTTTTTGATAAACAATAAAGCAAACTTATTCATAGGTTGGGAACTACTATCAACAGTAATTTACTTACAGATTTCTACGTACTTGGCCTGGTCTTACTTTGCAATTAAAACAGTTTGGAATGCAAAAGCAGGAGCCAGTATTATTTTGATTTTCCTTGTTACCTTTTTCATTTTGTTGAGCAACTAAAGATGCCGAAACTTCTCAATATTTCAGGAACTGGCCGAAGTGGCACTACTATAATCAAGGAAATACTTAGCCAGCATCCATCGGTGGCTACGGTGAAGGGCCGAGAGATGAGAATATTATGTGATCCGGATGGCATTCTTGATTTCTATAGAACACTTAAAACCAACCCAAGCCCTTTTATATTCGACTCTTCGATGAAACGATTCGAAAGTGCCTATAAAGCAATAATGAATGGCTCAAAAGTCCATGCTGGAATTGGATACCATTTGAGAACAAAAGTTGGCTCAGTGTTTAACCGAGTAGCAACTCCACGATATATGGGAGTAACTGGTGGTCGCTTTCTTCTAAATCACAAACAAATATATAACGAGTTTTTAGAAGATCTTGGCGCATGTTTATACAACGGGAGGTATATTGGATCCTCTCTTTTTGAAAAGCAACAAATGTCATACAAAACCACGGGGACTTCTGCAACAAAACAAGCATTTCGAAAACTCGTACAAAAATATATCGATGGAATACGTGCTGAAAAACCTGTGCTCTGCGAAGACAATCCTTTTTCGTTTTATTTCCATAAGGAGTATCAAGAACTCCTAGGAACTTCTCATGAAATGTTTTTTATTATTCGAGACCCACGAGACATAGTCGCATCATCCATAGATATGACATGGGCCCCCACAGAAGTAGGAAGTTGTGCTCTGTATATCAAGTCCATATTGGAATCCTTTGAGGACACCCCAGATGTAAAAATAGTAAAACTCGAAGAGTTTATTGCGAACCCACGACAACAGGTCAAAAGAATCTTTGACAGTATAGAACTTGAGGATTGCGAGCTCGACTTTTCAATGCTTAACAATAAGAGTATAGGGAGATACAGATCATTGGAACCCAGCAAAATCAGGGAATTAGATAGAATATTCCATCATGAGCTAGAGAAATATGGCTATACGTAACCTCTTCGAAAAGGCCTGTAGATTTCACATTTTCTATATAACTTTTTTTGTTGCTATTTCTCAAGTAGTAGTATCAGAAGGCTTCGTTAAGGATTTATTCGTTTCCAACATAGATTCGACCCTTAACCTCCCTGCCATTCTCATTATCGCTGCAGTTTTATGGCCCATAACCAAATTAAGCGTGGAAATACAAGCTCTAGCATTTTTTGGATTGGTGCCATGCGCGACAAACTATTTAATAGCTCAGAACAGCTCTGCACTTGAAGCTTTCATAATTTCATTAAGTTATTTCCTAGTATTTCTAATAGCATACAGGATTGCAGCATACATACCGTACCTAAGGCTACACCCGCCAATGCTAACAACAAGAACAGCCAAGCTAGCCACACTACTTTCAATCGTGGTGTTCCTTTGCCTTTATGCTAGCCAAGCATCTTTCAATTTTGACTTGTTTGCGTTCTATGACAGCCGCTTCGAAGCGAGAGATGCTTCCTCATTGGTAAAATACTCCGCAGTAAGCATTGGAAGCTTTGGTATAGCGATTACGCTTTCCGCGAAAGGAACAAACAACTTGGTAAAAGTAGCCATTGCACTTTTCCTAGCTAGCATCCTATTTTTAACTCTAGGTGTACGTAACACCTACTTTATAATAGCTATCTACATACTTTTCTGTGCCACACATGCGAGTAAATATTTTATTCATTACATTATGGGGTTTTACGTCTTCTTAAGCAGCTTGGTATTTATCTTCCCTACAACCTTAACTGGGCTCATTGCATCAATGCTCATCAGAAGAACGATCATTGTTCCCGGCTACTGGCCCGAGAAAGCTGTAGAATTGGCCAATAACGGCCTACTTTCGCACAACCAACCTTTGTCTCTACAAGCTGGAACATATTTTTTAGAGCAAGGTCATAACGCCAACATGAACCCTTTCATTACAGTACACATGGAGCACACTCCTCTAGTATCTGTTCTATTAACTACTATATTAGGGTTGATGTTCGGCTATATCGTCAAAATGAATGAACCACTAAAAGGATCTGTTTCAATAGGATTCGTCTTAGCTATAATCTATTCTTCTTTAAGGTTTCAATCGTGGATCTTGTCTGGCGGGCTTTTAATATCATTAGTTTACGTGGTCCTCGCATATCGAAAAGTTCCTTCGCAAAACCTATTAAGTTCGTCCAACCTTAATCCAATAGATGTCCGAAAAGACTGAAGCCCTAACATGGAAAGTATAACGAATATCCACATCTATCCCACTCATGGTTTACATGAATCTCGAATCAAACGATCAATGAAGGCAGCAAAGAGCTCAGGTAGATTTAATAAAATAGCCTTACTAGCCCTACCTGGCGAAAACCATCACAATGTATTGCATGAGTATAGTGAGATAGGATGTAACATTGAGTTCCTCGGAAAGGCCCGCCAATCAGCTTCCATTGGAAAATTACTATATTTGGCGCACACCCTACTCTATTTGTTATCGCACAGAGAGTCTCTTGTGGTAAATGTTCACAATTGGTACAGCTTAATTCCTGTGATGCTAGCAAGCATACTGCGTAATATTAAGATCATATATGAACCTCATGAAGTTGAATTTGGAACCTCATATTCGCTTGGTTTCAGGTCTTTCATAATTAGCATTGTGGAGAGAATTTCGCTCCGACATTTTATCACTGCTACAGTATTCGTAGGTGAAGCAGTTAAACGTGAGTATATAAAAAAATATGGTAAACTTTACTCAATATCTGAGGCGACCATTGTCTATAGTGTTCCGCAAACGACCGACGATACAACATACTACAACCAGATGCTCCCCAAGGATGCAGGTGTTTACGTTGGATTATTTGCCCGTGGGCGTGGCCTGGAGTTACTGGTACAAGCCTACATAAAAACAGGGCGAACACTATTGCTCGTAGGCCACGGAGACATGAGAAGCGAGCTAGAAAACATAGCGTCTAAACACAGCAACATAAGAATTTTGCCATCACTCAAAGAAGGCGAACTACAGGCCTTATTGTCACAATGCTGTTCTGTCGGATTCAGTTTGATGGACACCTCGAGCTTAAGCAATAGATGCGCCAGTCCTAACAAATTCTTTGCCTATATTTTTGCTGGCGTGCCGGTAGTAGTTTCCGGATATGGAGACCAAGCGAGAATTACTGAAGAGTACAATTTAGGCGCCTGTTTAAAGCAACAATCTCTAGAGAGCCTACTAACAGCCATCGAACAAGCGACCGCCATTTATCAAGAAGGCTGCCGAGGGTTTGACGAAGCGAAAGCGCTATATAACTATGAGGCTCAACAAATTTGTATGATTAACACATACCTAAAGGTCACCCAATGAAAATTGGAGTAATTACGACAGGAAGAAACAACCTGAATGCTGTTATCAACATTCTGACTGAACTGGGCGTGGAATCTCACATAGTAGATGAACCGAGTAAATTCGAGCAAATTGATGCGTTAATACTCCCCGGTGTCGGCTCATTCGACGCAGCGATTCAGTACATGAAGCGCCAAGACGTATATCACCATGTAGAGAGCTGGGTAACCAATGACAAACCTACATTGGCAATATGCCTGGGTTTCCAATTGCTTTTTGAAGGCAGTGAAGAGGGCGAACTCAATGGACTGGGTGTTATTCCTGGGAAATGCAAAAAGTTTGGTTCCTCGCTAAAAGTCCCAAGAATAGGCTGGTCGTTCATTGATTGGTCAGATCATTCACCATTTGGCATGACAGATACATCTGAACGATTCTATCTGGTCCATTCTTACCACGCTCCAAGGAACAACTTTGAGATTGCACTCAGCCACTATGGGGAAGACTACTGTGTTGCGGTAAAGAAAGGAAACGTAATAGGCACTCAGTTTCACCCTGAAAAAAGCCTAAAATTTGGGATGGATATTTTTAAAAAATTCATAGGCATAGTAAATGATGGAAAAGCGTAATCAACATATACATCCAAGGGTTATAGTATTCCTTCTATTGGATGGATCTGGTGCCATCAACACCATCAAGTTCAAATACGATCAATACATAGGTGACCCTATCAATTTGGTTAGGATTTTCAATCATAAAGAAGCAGATGAAATGGTTATTACTTCAAAAACTGCTTCTAAAGTTGGAATCGACTTTAAAGTTTTAGGCGACATAGCTGCGAGTGCTCGATTCCCTCTGTCTTATTGTGGCGGCGTTTCCAGCCTAGAAGATGCCTCCAGGATAATACAGCTTGGTTATGAAAAAGTGTCACTAAATTCTACATACTCACCTCAGCTTACGACACGTATCGCAAAAGAATTCGGAACCTCATGTGTTAGCGTATCTATCGATGTAAAGAAGTCTCTTATTGGCGGTTATCGTCGTTTTCAGCACACCACCGAAAAAACACAAACTCTAAACATAAAAGAATTTGCAATAGAAGCTGAGTCGGCTGGCGCAGGAGAATTAATCATAAACATGGTCGACAAAGATGGAACGTATTCAGGATATGATATCGATTTCGTTAGAGATCTAACCGATCACATAGGCATTCCAATAGTTATCTGTGGAGGCGCTAGAAACTTGGTAGACATGAAGAAAGCCAGCGACGCTGGGTGCTCTGCTTTCGGCGCATCCAGCATGTTTGTTTTCTTTGGCGCAGAACGTGGCGTTTTACCAACTTATCCAAGCTTTGATGAACTACAACAGGCCTTGAGGTGAAAAAGATTGAGAATCTGTAACCGATGCGTAATGGACGACCTAGTTGATCCGGACATACAATTTGATAATGACGGGGTATGCAACCATTGTCATCGATACAGCTCCTTATCCCGCGATCGACTAAATCTAGATGATGGTGCGTTTGCATCAATTATAGATGGTATTAAGCATAGAGGAAGAGGAAAGAAATATGACTGCATTGTTGGTGTTAGTGGAGGTGTGGACTCATCGTACGTAGCTTATCTTGCGGCAAAGTCCGGATTAAGAGTCCTAGCCGTTCATGTCGATAATGGTTGGAACTCAGAACTAGCGGTACGAAATATCGAGCAACTTGTAAAAGTGTTAGGAATACCACTTAGAACCGTCGTCTTAAACTGGAATGAGTTTAAGTCTTTGCAAATTGCTTTTTTACGAGCATCTACACCAGACGGAGAGATACCGACCGATCATGCAATATATGCTAGCCTGTGGAGAACAGCTCACCAAACAGGGACTAAAACCATCCTAAGCGGCATGAACTTTCAAACTGAGTCTATTTATGTGCCTAGTTGGTCATACGGTCACATGGATTCGAAGTATCTCAGGAGTGTAAGCTTGAAGAATGGTGGCCCAGAAAAATTTCAAAGCATACCAACTATTTCATTATTCGATCTCACCTACTTCACTTTTATTAGGCACATACGAAGCGTATCAATATTGAATTACATCCCCTATGTAAAACAGGATGTTATCACCACGCTAAGAAAGGAATTAGATTGGCGCCCATACGAGGGGAAGCACTTTGAATCATCTTACACAAAATTTTATCAGGGTTATGTGCTTCCCAAACAATTTAATATTGATAAGCGAAAAGGTCACTTGTCTGATCTTATCTACAGTGGCCAGATAAACAGAGAACGTGCATTGCGCATCCTATCTGAATCGCCAGTTACCCCTTCAGACACAGAAGATCTAAAAAGATTTGTTTGCACAAAATTTGGCCTTAGCAAAGAAGACCTAGAAGAAATAATTTCTACCCATCCAATGGATAGAAGTAGTTACTCCTCGCACATCAGCACTATAAATAAGATAAAAAGTGGACTGCGACTCTTAAGGCGTTGGGGACTATATCCAAAATAATATCATTAGAATCTAATTTACTCTTAATAATCTTATCCTGGAGAATGTATGCACGTACCTTTCAATGACCTATATAGACAATATTTGTCACTAAAGGATGAATTGGATACTGCAATAAGCGAAACAATTCGTAATTCTGCCTTTGTTCGAGGCCCAGCAGTTGAAATGTTCGAAGAGCAATTTTCGAACATCACATCAAGCAAGTATTGTGTTTCATGTGCAAATGGCACAGATGCATTATATATAGCAATGAAAACTTTAGGAGTTAAACCTGGTGATGAGGTTATTGTTCCTGCGCATTCCTGGATTTCTACGAGTGAAACAGTTACGCAAGCAGGTGCAAGCGTTGTATTTTGCGACACGACTATAGATTCTTTCACATTGAACCCTGACGACCTCGAACGAAAAATATCTAGCAAGACTGTTGGAATTATCCCCGTTCACTTATTTGGTCATCCAGCTGACATGACGAACATCATGCGCATCGCCAGGTCAAATTCTCTTTGGGTAATCGAAGATTGTGCTCAGGCCCATCTAGCAGAACACAACGGCCAGAAAATTGGGACTTTTGGTGACATCGCAACTTTTTCGTTTTACCCAGGAAAAAATCTTGGCGCAATGGGAGATGCAGGGGCATTAATCACAAACACAGAATCATACGCGCTCTTTGCCGCAAAATTTGCCAGGCATGGTGGCCTTCAGAAGGGAAATCATGAAATAGAAGGAATAAACAGTCGATTAGATGGCTTGCAGGCGGCCATTCTGAACGTCAAACTGCCCCACCTCGTAAAATGGACTAAGCTACGGCAACAGATAGCCCTTCAATACAATTCAAATTTAAGTTCCATAGATTCCATAGTTTCACCCACCGAACTGGAAGGCAACGAACATGTGTGGCATTTGTACGTCATTCAAACTGAGAGAAGAAACGAACTAAAGTCACGCTTAAAAGACAGGGGAATAGACACGGTAATTAACTATCCGATAGCGTTACCGTTTTTACCTGCCTACAATAGATTCGGCCATAATGTTAAAGATTTCCCGATTGCATTTAACCATCAAGAAAGAATCCTCTCTTTACCTATATTTCCCGAAATATCACAGGAAGAGATTGAATATGTCGTTGATAGTATTAAAAAGTGCGTAGACACTTTGGGTTGTTAGAATGCGCGTTTGGCTAATAAAACTAGAAGAGGATTTGCCTTTCGATGACACCCCCTACAGTTACCGGATGGGGATGCTAGGCGCTGCACTTGTTCAGCGAGGACATGAGGTCGTAAGGTGGTGTTCTGCTCACAACCATAAACAAGGAAATGACCGTGTAAATAGAAGCACATCCATAGCATATAACGACCATTACACATTCAACTTGATCAAGTGCTTTTTTCATTATACTGACAGTGGACACGGCATCTACAGACTCCTAAATATATATGTTACAAGCTTCGTATTATTATGGCGCTTCTTGTCTACTACTAGTAAGAACGCTCCAGATGTAATTGTTTGTAGCATGCCTGCACCAATCACATGTGCAATCGCTGTATTCTATGGAAAGCTCAAACGCATTCCTGTCGTATTAGATGCTCGCGACATGTGGCCAGATGTGTTTGTGTTAGAAAAAGGGGCCGTGAGCTTTAAATTGAGGCTTTTGGCAGCCTTGATGAGAATCGAGCTGAGGTACGCGTGCAAAGGAGCAACTGCGCTTTCGGGTATAACTAAGTTCTTTTTAGACTACCTTATTAAGTATTCTGGCAGAGATCAGTCGTCTTTAGATTTCGTGCTTCCTATAGGTTACGAGTCTCAAGCTCAAGATGGATCAGATGACACCACTTACGACAACAAGCACGTTAACTTTTGGTCTAAAAAGGGCGTAGATTTTAACAAAAATGAAGCTTACATATATTTTGCAGGCACACTAAACAATACAGTACTTAATGCCATACCAGATGTAATGAATGCCATGGACCGTGCCTTTAAAGATGAATTAAACATCAAATTAGTGATATGTGGCAAAGGTGAGTGCGCATCCAGAATAAAAGGAATGGTCGATTATCTACCCAACATAGTGTTAGCAGGCCATGTTTCACCAGACCACTTACTCTACCTCAAAGCCAGGTCTTTATGTGCGCTATTATCAATTGAAAATAGAATTGACTATCAGAATTCACTTTCAAACAAGTTTTTTGACTATCTAAGTGGTGGGCTACCTATAATCACGAACCTTACTGGCGTTCCACGAGACACAATCGAATCTTACAATATAGGATATTGTTATGATTCAGGCGAAGAGCTCTATAAAATATTAATCAAATTATGCTCTACTCCCACCGAACTAGAATCATTAAGGCAGAATGCGAAAGTAGCTTTTGAAACTTACTTCCAATCACATGTCGTATACACATCCTACTCTAGATCGTTAGAAAAAATAGTATTAAACCACGGAAAACAATGATCATTGAATTTCGAATAGACATTTAGGCAACCCTCTTACCGATTCATAGGTTTATGACAGTAATCTGATGGCCAATACAGCATCGACTCTTAAATACAGGGCAGACATAGATGGGTTACGAGCTATTTCAATTCTGGTTGTGGTGGTTTTTCATGCCTTTCCGGATCACCTAAAAGGGGGCTTCATCGGAGTAGATGTTTTTTTTGTAATATCCGGCTACCTAATTACATCTTTAATATTTGAAGACCTAAAAGATGGCTATTTCAATTTTTCCAGATTTTATCAAAAACGAGTTTTGAGACTTTTCCCTGCGTTGCTTCTCGTTGCATTGACTTGCTTTGTATTTGGATGGTTCGCCTTGTTCTCAAATGAACTAGAATCGCTTGGTAAGCATATAGCAGGAAGCAGTGTATTCGCTCTTAATCTCCTACTGATAAGTGAAGTAGATTACTTTGGAGCTCCTGCACTTTCCAAGCCTGTACTTCATCTGTGGAGTTTAAGCGTAGAAGAACAATTCTACGCCATATGGCCGCTGTTACTGTGGTTCTCCTGGAAACGAAAATTCAATATACTCTTGGTAATTATCATTGTCGCTGCCATTTCGTTCTCATTGTCTGCGCAGTCTTGGTTCTATTCTTCGAAAACTGCTTACTTCTCTTCACTAAATCGCTTTTGGGAGCTAATGTGTGGAGCTATACTTGCTTACTACTCAAATCATCCACATACACTTTCAAAAACGACTACAGCCATAAATCAACGATTAACATCCATTATAGCTAATGGTCGCTCTAGAGCAGCTTATCCGTTCGTAGAGAACTTCTTGTCTACACTTGGTTTCTTCACAATTCTGATAGCCGCAAAGTATCTGGATCAGAACGCACATTTCCCCGGGGTTTGGGCATTAACCCCTGTTTTAGGTGCTATGCTGATAATTAGTGCGGGCTCTAACGCAATCGTAAACAGAATTATACTTTCAGGAAAGCCTGCCGTATGGCTCGGCCTAATAAGCTACCCGCTCTATCTTTGGCATTGGCCAGTTCTTTCATTTGCAAGGATAATTTCAGGGGAAATGCCTAGTAGAGAATTTCGCGTTTGCGCCGTTCTTGCTTCTATAATAGCAGCTTGGTTGACCTACCGTTTTGTTGAACTACCACTGAAAACAAGTGGGCACCGAACGACAACAGTTAAACTATTGGTTATATCTATGCTCCTAATAGGTAGCTTTGGTTTATTCGTACATATATTCAATGGAATACCCTCACGATCCACAGTTAAAGCTTTCACTGAAAACCATATGGAACTAATTAGGCCTAGCCCAAAAGATGAACTTTGCCTTGGATACATTCGCACACCACCCCCTTCTTTCAATTACTGTCGCTTCAATGACGTAGGCTCAAATTATACTGTAGCCGTGATAGGTGACAGTCATGCTCACGCCGCATATACCGGGCTAGCTGAATTGTTAGAGGATCATAAAAAAAACACGTTGTTACTAGCTAATAGCAGCTGCCCGCCATTTTACGGGGCACCAACTGGTAGATCCAAAGTTGAAACGGAAAATTGCAGAATCAATATTAACCAGATCTTGGACGAGCTTCCTAAGCATCCAGACATAAATATTGTTTTATTTTTTACCCGTGGACCTATCTATCTTAGTGGTCAGGAGCTAGCTCGGAGGCATTTCTCACATCCTGTCAACGGAATTCTCAGTAAGGCCTCCTTTAAAGAGGGACTCCAAAATACGACAGATATTATCACCAATGCTGGCATACAGGTCGTGTACATTACTGAAAACCCTGAGCTTAGTTATGATGCTGAAGCATGCCAACATCGTCCCCTACGACTAATTAAACGTGATTGCAGAAAATCGTTACAAGCCGTTAGAAGCAGGCAGGATGAATATTTTCAGATCCTCCAAAAGATATCAGGTATTCACATCATTGATAGCACAGAGTTTTTTTGCGCCGATGAGAGCATCTGTTCAGTTTTCAAAAATGGCAAACTTTTATATGCTGATGACAATCACCTTTCTATTAGCGGAAGTCGTTTCCAAGCCGATGCTCTATATAAGCTACATCCATATATTTTTAAGTAGATAGGTACCGATGTATTTGAAGGACAACCTACAGCTGTTAGTCTGTGCAAATTAATAGATTTTCGATGAGATAAACAAGGTGTATAAACGAATTTTGGACATTTCAGTAGCCTTTGTAGCGTTACTACTTTTTTCCCCAGCAATGTTGCTATTGTCAATAGCGATCTGGTCATCTATGGGACGTCCGGTACTCTTCTACCAAGAGAGACCCGGGCTAAATTCACAGCCATTTAGGATGATGAAGTTTAAGACAATGCGTGACTCTATTGATGACGATGGAAATCAACTTCCTGATAGTATGAGGATTACAAAGCTAGGAGCATTTTTACGCTCGACAAGTCTGGATGAGTTACCTGAACTTTGGAATGTTTTGAAGGGCGATATGAGTCTAGTGGGCCCGAGGCCATTACTGAAAGAATATTTGCCTCTTTATTCTCAGAGGCAACTAAAGAGACACCAAGTCCGACCTGGAATAACTGGCTGGGCTCAGATCAACGGAAGAAACTCTATCTCCTGGAAGGAAAAATTTGAGTTTGATATTTGGTATGTAGAGAATCAGTCACTGTGGCTAGATCTAAGAATATTGATACTAACCTTCATAAAAGTAGTAAAACGAGAAGGCATATCCGCTGAGGGAGAAGCCAGCATGCCAAAATTCAAAGGTTCCTCAAATGAGTAAGTTAGCTGTATATGGTGCTAGTGGACACGGCAAGGTTGTTGCTGACTGTGCAGAATATTGTAATTGGAATGAAGTATACTTTTTTGACGATACATGGCCTCAATGTAAAAACAATTCTCATTGGGAAATAATTGGTGATTACCCCTCACTGCTGTCAACTCTCGCTGATTTCGATGGAGTTATCGTTGCCATTGGGAATAATCTTATCAGGTATGAAAAGCTACTACATCTGAAAGAAAATAGTGCTCCTCTTGTAACACTAATTCATCCCAGCGCTCAAATCAGCCAATATACAACTATAGGAATTGGTAGCGTGGTACTCGCTGGAACGGTTATAAATGTCGATACAACGATTGGTATAGGCTGTATCATCAATACCGGTTCATCTATAGATCACGACTGTTCCTTAGGTGATGCTGTTCATATATGCCCAGGGGCTCGGCTCGCAGGAAGCGTGTCTATCGGCGCACGAAGCTGGATAGGAATCGGGGCGGCAATAAAGCAGCACATTCGCGTCCACGATGATGTAATTGTGGGAGCTGGCTCCGTCATCATAAGAGATATTGAAGATTGTGCCATAGTAGCCGGCGTCCCAGCCAAAGCACTCCGATAGTCGAGTTTTCAATCTTATTAAACCTTTCATAGATCGAGGCAAAAATGTCATATCGTCCTTTCTCACCCTGGCCTTGTTTTACTCAAGAGGAAGCAGATGCCGTCACTAAAGTATTACTCTCTAACAATGTGAACTATTGGACAGGCAGCGAGTGCACTAACTTTGAAACTGAGTTCGCGTGCCACACGGGTTCAAAGTTTGCGATTACATTGGCCAATGGTACTGTTGCATTAGAACTTGCGTTGAGAGGCCTTGAGATTGGTGTTGGCGACCATGTCATCGTAACACCCAGAACATTCATTGCTTCCGCTTCATCTATTTCCGCAGTTGGCGCCGTTCCAATATTTGCAGATATTGATCCAGATACTCAGAATATAAGTGCAGATACAATTAGAGTTGCATTAACTCCTCAAACCAAAGCAATTATTTGTGTCCATCTAGCAGGCATGCCTTGTGATATGGATCCGATAGTGCAACTAGCAAAAGAGCACAATCTTTATGTAGTTGAAGATTGCGCACAAGCTCATGGTGCAACATATAAGGGTCGATCTGTAGGTAGTATTGGTGATGTCGGGGCTTGGTCTTTTTGCCAAGACAAAATCATGTCAACCGGTGGAGAAGGTGGCATGGTTACAACGAGTAATGCAGATCTCCATGCACGTATGTGGGGCTATAAAGATCATGGCAAAGATTGGGATGTGATTCATTCTAACAGCAATAAGTCAGGAAGCAGTTTTCGCTGGGTACATAACTCGCTTGGCACAAACTGGAGAATGACAGAAATGCAAGCAGCCATTGGTAGAATTCAATTACGTAGACTTCCTGAGTGGGTTGAAAAGCGCAAAGCAAATGCTCAACGCATTTGGAGAGAAGCAATTAGAATCCCGGGGCTTAATCCATCAGAAGTACCTGAGTGGGCCGGTCATGCCGCATATAAATGCTATGTTTTTGTTAATCCGGATGCATTAAAACCAGATTGGTGCAGAGACAAAATAATCAATAGCATTAATGACTTAGGAGTGCCGTGCTTCTCGGGATCATGCCCAGAAGTCTATTTAGAAAAAGCTTTCGAGAAATCGAATTTGAGGCCATCTTCTCGCCTTCAAAACGCTAAAACGCTAGGCGAAACTAGTTTAATGTTTTTAGTTCACCCAACCCTAACGGAATCAGAGATAGACGCCACATGCGAAGCTATGGAAAAGGTCATGAGTCAAGCGACATTGAGTTGAACATTTATTGCACACCAACATTGTTAATCTATTTAACATACTCTCAACGGCCTAAACTCATCTCGTAGTGCTTGAATGGACTGAAGTTAACGCTTAACCTTCCTTCACTGCTATCCTTATTAGTACTGATCTTCTCACCCGTGAATAATTGCAAAGCGTAACGGAAACTATGCAAGCAAAACTGGTCAAACTACCTCGAAATATAAAACGTGCCATTATGTTGGCGTCTGATGCCGTTGCCATACCACTCGCTTACTGGGCATCTTTCAACCTAAGACTTGATTTCGGTTATTCCACGTTGAATAGTAACGATCTATTGGTCCTGGCTGGAACACTAATCCTGACCTGTATCCTTTTCACGAGGATAGGCCTCTATCGCGCAGTATTACGTTACATGGGCATGGAAGCAGGATGGACAGTCGCAAAAGGTGCATTGGGTTCAACTCTGATAATGCTATCCATCGCGTTCCTCGCTAATTCACCTCTGCCGAGATCTGTTCCATTCATTTATTTCTTAATTCTACTTCTATTTGTTGGAGGCGTACGCTTTCTAGCCCGACAAATGCTTCACTCTCTTGAAAAATTTAAAAGACGTCCAGTTGCCATATATGGAGCAGGTGCAGCAGGTACTCAGGCTCTTATGTCTCTCTTGAAGTCTCCCGAGTACAAGCCGGTCCTATTTGTAGATGACGACCCCAAAGTACAAGGGCGCGTCTATTGTGGAGTTGAAGTAGTTAGCCGTGATGAGTTCCTCAAACGCGTCGATCATATGAACATCAAAGATCTTCTTTTGGCTATTCCAAGTGTAAGCCGAAGACAAAGAAAAGAAATAATTGAATCAATGTCCCACCTGCCTATCCACGTTCAAACCATACCAGGCATGGCTGACCTAGTATCTGGAAAGGCCAGAATAGAAGAAATAAAAGACGTAGACATAGAAGACCTGCTTGGTCGAAATCCCGTAGATCCTGATGATAATCTAATGCACGCAAACATCAGGGGACGAGTGGTAATGGTTACGGGGGCTGGCGGTTCAATAGGTTCTGAACTATGTAGGCAAATAGTAAAACTCAACCCGAAAATGTTATTGCTGTTTGAACAATCCGAATTTGCTTTATATCAAATTGAGAGGGAACTTAAGACTGAGTACCACGAAGAGAAATCAGACATCAAGATCGTACCAGCTCTAGGTTCTGTGTTAGATAAAAGTTTGCTCAAATCCTTCGTCGCTACTTTCGGCGTCCAAACCCTATTCCACGCGGCAGCATACAAACATGTGCCTATTGTAGAATATAATGTTGTAGCAGGTATCAGAAACAATGTCTTTGGTACCTTGAATGTTGCCGAAATTGCTAATGAGTGTTGCATAGAAAACTGTATTCTTATTTCCACCGATAAGGCAGTCCGACCAACCAATGTGATGGGCGCCAGCAAAAGGATTGCCGAGTTAATATTTCAGGCCATGGAACAACGGAGCAAAACAAGATTTAGCATGGTTCGTTTTGGCAATGTCCTTGGCTCTTCTGGATCTGTTATTCCGCTATTTCGACAGCAAATAGAGAATGGAGGACCTGTGACAGTAACGCACCCAGATATTATTAGATACTTCATGACCATACGGGAAGCAGCCGAACTCGTCATCCAAGCGGGTGCAATGTCTAAAGGCGGAGAGGTGTTTGTTCTTGATATGGGAGAACCTGTAAAAATTTCTGATTTAGCACATAAAATGATTTCTCTAATGGGGTATTCGATACTTAATGATAAAGGAGAAGGAGATATTGAAATTGTCTACTCCGGGCTACGACCAGGCGAAAAGTTGTTTGAAGAATTGCTTATTGGAGAAAACGTAACTCCAACTCAGCACCCTCAGGTCATGCGAGCATCTGAAACTTATTTGGAATGGTCTAAGTTAGAGTGTTTCCTGAAAGATCTAGCGTTATATTGCAATCGAAATGATTGCGATACTATTCGGGGTTTGCTTATAAGCTGTCCGCTCGATTTCAGGCCAGCTAACGATATCGAAGATATGCTTTGGCTCTCCGAGAAGAAAAACTTTACCCCACGCAGTGAAGTATTAGAGGCGATATAATCCAGAAACCTCCAGCTACCTGGAGGTTTTTTATTCCTTATACTCAAATTTCAATCAATGCAGATCCGGCACCACCCCCACCTGGGGCATATTCGCCAGCCCCACATCCCGGGCATGCTCCTCAAAGCCTTTGTTCTTCCAGAAGAACGCACCCGGCATGGTTGTCGGAATCACCAGCACATAGAACAGTGCCCGCCCCATCAGCAGGGCCGCCAGGCCAGCCACCAGCATCAGCGCGAACAACGCAGTTCCTGCCACCGCACCTGTCGGCAACACCACCATGGCCAGCGCCAGCAGTACACAAGAGGCAATCAACCCATTACGCAGGGCGTAGGTTTTACCAAAGGTGGTGCACTGCACATAATGCGAGGCGGCACCTTCGCCGGATTCCACATTCAGGTATTTGGCGTGGGCCATCAGGCCGATGCCCTCAGCGCCAAAGCCGATCAGGGCCATGGCGCCGAGCACGGTCATCAGGCCGGCAATGTCAGTGCCATTGATCAGCGCCAGCGGCAACAGGAAAGCCCCCAGCAGCAAGCTGCCCAGGCTGCCCATGGTTCCAAAGAAGGAGGTGATCACCTGCCAGTGGTTCCAGAACGGGCGCGCCTTGATGCGATAACTCTTGTGCATGTACCACAGGCCCACCAGCCCGGAGAGGGCAGCAAAGCCACCGGCCAGCAGGGCCAGTACATCCACGAAGCCCCACTCCAGCCAGATATTCACCAGCTTGAAGAAGGTAAAGGCGCCCAATCCGGTCAGGAACAATGTGATACCCAGGCCCTCGCGGGATACCGGTGAATGCCTGAGGTTATTGAAGCCGCGATAAAAGCGCATGGGCTTGCCCAGGTGCATAGTGGACAGTACCAGCCCCCACATCTGCAGCCCCATAAACACTGCCAGCATGGGGATGTACAGCACGCTGCTTTCGATGGCGGCGATGCTGTCCAGCCCGATATAGGGCGCCAGCAGTACGGTGATAAAGGCACCGATCACCGCCTGGGTGGCCAGGGTGAAGATCACCAGCGGGTTCTCCCGCGAGCTCAACCGGCCCAGGTTCCAGTGGGTGTCTTTGCCTTCTTTCTCATCCACCACCGAGCGGAACTGCCCATCATCACCCTTGGCGTATTTCACCGGCATGGAATCCGTGCGGGTGACTTCGTTGGGCATGGATTTGGTCTGCTGGAAGCGAATGTTGGGGTTAGTGATGTTGGGATCGGGGAATCCGGGAATCTGCGGCAGCACCTGCTCGCGGTTTTCCGGGGTGTTTTCGATCACACCAAAGTTCAGCGCGTTACCCAGGCAGGCGGATACACAGGCGGGTTTCAAACCCTCTTCCAAGCGGTCTACACACATATTGCACTTGGACACCTGGCCCTGAATGGGGTCCAGTTGCGGTGCATTGTAGGGGCATACCCAGGTGCAGTAGCCACAGCCAAAGCAGGTGTCCGGATCCTGCAGCACGGCGCCGTATTCTGCGTGCTTGGTGTAAGCCCGAGTGGGGCAGCCTTTCAGGCACACCGGATCATCGCAATGGTTACAGGCCATGGAGATGTTCATGCGCTTGTAGTCGGGGTAGGTGCCCCCTTCCACATAGCCCACGGAACGGAAGCTGATGTGGGCCGGATTGCCGTTCTTTTCGCTGCAGGCCGCTTCACAGGCATGGCAGCCGATGCAGTTGTCGGCGGTAAAATGAAAACCGTGCTGCTTGTACCGGTTGGGGTTGTCGCCCACCGCCGGGTTCTGGTTGATCAGCAGGGATTGGCCTTCCGGCGCGCAACCACCACTGAGTTCCAGCAGATCAATTTTGCGGCCATAGCGGTTGGTATCGGCCACCTGGGGATCAAAAAGTTTGGCGTAATTCTGCTCACCCGGGCGCTTCTCCCAGGTGGGTTTGGCTTCGTCATACACCGGATCGGGTTCAGCGCCGATTTGGTCCAGGCGATCCCGTACTTTACGTAAAATACTTAACATGTCCTCTCCTCTACTTCCGAATCTCTGGACTTCCGGATCTCTGGGGCGCGTTTAGAACGCGCGGCGTTGCGCATTGAGTTTGGCGGCCTGCTTCTGATCGGTGTGTTCAATACGAACTGAGCACTGCTTGTAGGCCGGCTGGCGCGAATGGGGATCCAAAAGCCCTAACGAAAGCCGGTTGACACAATCATGGAAATGGAACGGTATGAACACCATATTGCGGGGCACCCGCTGGGTCAGCTGCACCATCACCACCGCATCGCCACGGCGTGATACCAGGCGCACATAGGATTGGTGTTTGATGCCCAGTTCCGCCGCTGCATCCGGGTTCATCTCCATATAGGGGGTTGGGCTGAACTTGTTGCAGTTACCCAGCTTGCCGGTTCGGGTTCGGGTATGGAAATGCTCCACCACCCGGCCACTGTTGAGCCAGAACGGGTAATCCTCGCAGGGGCGTTCGTTATTATCGATAAACGGCAACGCAATCAGGTTGGCTTTGCCATCAGCCGTCAGGAAATAGCCATCGGTATAAAGACGCTGATCCCCTTTCACTTCAGCCGCGCCGTCTTGCAACTGGCTTTCCCGGAACGGCCACTGAATGCCACGGCTCTGCTCGATCAAATCATGGCTCATACCGGAAATATCCAGGGTGCGGCCATCACCTTTGGAAAGCTGTTTCATTTCGTTGAACGCGCCTTCCGGTGTGTCAGGGAAGTGGATCTTGTGCCCGTTTTCAAAGCGCTTGGCCAGCTCGGTAAAGATCCAGAAGTCCGGTTTGGAATCCTCATGGGGCGCCACCACCGGGCGAATCAGGTTGACCCGGCGCTCGGTATTGGTGAAACAGCCGGTCTTTTCAGCCCACACCGCCGCAGGCAGATACAGGTGCGCATACTGGGTTGTCTCCACATCCTGATAGGCATCCTGTACCACCAGGAACTCCAACTTCTCCAGGGTTTTGCGGATGCGTGGGGTGTTGGGCATGGAGGTCATGGGGTTGGTGGCCCCCAGCCACAACCCTTTTACCTGGCCGGTCTCGATGGCGGGCAGGATGTCCGTCATGCACATGCCGCGCTTCTGTGGAAAGAAGGATTCATCAATGCCCCAGAATTCAGCGATTTCTTTGCGGTCTTTTTCCTTTTCCAGATAGCGGTAACCCGGCAGGCCGGAGCAGGATGACCACTCACGGGTGCCCATGGCATTACACTGGCCGGTAATGGACAGGCTGGTGCCACCGGGCTTGCCGATGTTGCCGGTAATCAGGTTCAGGTTGTTGATACCCACCACGCCGTCGGAACCGTGGGTGCTCTGGTTGATACCCATGGTCCAGATGCTCATGGCGGCACCGGCATTGGCGTAGAGGCGCGCCACATTGCGGATGGTATCTTCATCGATGCCGCAGATGCGCGCGGCGGTGGTGGGATCGTAATCCTTCACGCAGTTTTCCAGCGCCTCAATGCCGTTGGTATGGGCATCGATGTAGTCACGGTCTTCCAGGCCTTCCGCCAGAATCACGTGCATCAGGGCATTCTGCAACACCACATCGGTGCCGGGGGTAATGGGCAGATGGATGTCCGCAAACTGGGCAAACATGGTCACCCGTGGGTCCACCACGATCAGCGGGAACTTGCGCTTTTCAAGGGCCTCTTTCAGGCGCCAATAGATAATAGGGTGTTGCTCCGGCAGGTTGGAGCCCCAGGCAATCATGCATTCGGTGTGTTCGAAATCCTCGTAACATCCGGGTGGGCCGTCGGAGCCAAAGGAACGCTTGTAGCCGGACACGGCAGAGGCCATGCACAGGGTGGTGTTACCGTCGTAGTTGTTGGTGCCGATGCAACCCCGCACCAGTTTGCCCAGGGTGTAGAATTCTTCCGTCATGATTTGCCCGGTGGATACCACGGCAAAGGCATCCCGACCGTGCTGGCTCTGAATCCGCTTGATTTCCCCGGCCATCTTGTCCAGGGCGCTATCCCAACCGGTGGGCTGCCAGTCATCCCATGGCTTATCGCGCATAATGGGCGTGGTACCGCGGCCGGAGGCTTCAAACAGCTCGTGTTCAAAAATGCCTTTAATGCACAGCTTGCCGCGGTTAACATCGGCAGTGGCGACCCCCCGGGTGGCAACGGCACGCCCGCCTTCATCCAGCCCCACTTCGATCGAGCAGCCAGTGGAACAATAACCACAGGTGGTGTATTTCCACTGTTGGACTTTTTTGTCCAAAATCTTGATTTTTTTGCGATCCTGACGGCCAAAAAGCATTATTTTGGTTCCTCTCTCATTTTTACAGCTCTACTACGGTGCAGAAAAATTTCGCGCACCAAACCAAACCGCACTACTTTGGTTCAATTTGATCACCAAAACGCCTATTTTTAGTGATTAACGGCAAATTCCCTGTAGGATTAACAAGATACGTGCCACAAGAACCGGACAAAAATTGGGGTAATAGGCCGGTGGCGGGCATAATAAGGGTATAAAAGGATGAGAAAGGAAGAGAAAGACAGAACAATGACAGGATGACGCTGATCCCGGGGCGCCCCCGCCTGGCAATTACCAAGGCGGGAGTGCGGCAGGGATTATCCCTGCTCCAGCAATCTCCGCAGATCGATGATAGCGGCGTTGGCCCGGGAGATATAATTGGCCATTACCAGGGAATGATTGGCGAACAGTCCGAACCCGGAGCCGTTCAGGATCATGGGGCTCATTACCGGTTCCTGGGTTGCCTCCAGTTCCCGCACAATCTGACGCAAGCTCACCATGGCATTCTTTTTCTCCAGAATGTCCTTGAAGTCGATTTCAATGGCTTTCATCAGGTGGATCAACGCGTAAGAGGCGCCCCGCGCTTCGTAGAACACATCGTCGATTTGGGTGAACGGTGTTTTCAGGCGCATCTGTTGCGGTGACTGGGTGGACTGCTTGGCGGCCGAATCCCCGGCCAGGTCAATATTGATTTGTTCCTTGCCCACGCTGGCACTGAGTTTCTGGGAGAGGCTGCCCAGGCGGGTTTCCACGTCCGCCAGCCAATTGCGCAGATTGTCGGCACGGGCGTAAAACTGGGCGTTATTCACGTCCTCGTCCAGCAGCCGCACCTGATAGGCCTGCAGATACTGTATACCACGACGGTATTCCGATTCCGTGGACGGAAACCAGAAGCTGTCGTTGTCGAAATGCAGTTGGGGTTCAGCCCGGGCCAGGTCGATGTCCTCCCGGGAGGTGGACTGGGAGCGGGCAATGTCTTTACGCAGAGCCCGGCTCATGTCGCGCAGCTGCACCAGAATACCAAACTCCCAGTTGGCGATGTTGTCGAGCCAGATTCCCGGTGGTGCAATGTCATTACTGATGTAGCCCCCGGGCTTGTCCAGCAGGCTCTCACCCAACCGAATCAAGGTGGAGGTGGTGGCAAAGCCGGTGGCCGGCTGCTCACCCAAGGCGGCGGCATCCAGCTCCACGGTGCGATTTACATCCCACAGGGCCGGCTCTGAACTCCAATAGACTCCGAGCCCGATGGCAAACAGCAGATACACCGCCACAATCCCGGAAATGAGTTTTGCCCACATGCTTTTGTTATCGTGCGTGTCCAATCCTGTTCCCTCAACCTTAGATTACTGACCCTAAGCTAACTGTTTATGGTGTCAGTGGCAACCTTCCACATGCGGCTGCCCTTGCCTACGCGGCTTCCTGCCCGGGCTGGGGTTCACCCAGAAAATAACCCTGGGCGCCATCCAGCTGGAAGCGTCGAAGCAAATCCCATTGCCCCTCCCCTTCCACCATTTCCGCCGTCAGCAAAATCTGACGGCTGTGGGCAATGCGCACCAGGGATTGTACAAAGAACTGGTGATCCAGGTTGTCTTCGATATCGCGGATATAAGAGCTGTCTACTTTAATGGAATAAAGCTGCAACCCGCTGAGATAGCCGAAGCTGCTGTTGGTGGTACCAAAGTGGTCGATGGTGAGTTTGGCGCCCAGCTCCCTGAGGCTGGCGGCAAGGCGGCGCAGCTTGCCATGGGCCGTGCGCACGGTTATTTCCGGCACCTCAAAAATCAGGTAGGGCGCCACATCCGGGTGATTGCGCAGGGTGGCCAGCAACCAGCCGTCGAAATCTTCCTCACGCACACTGTGGCTGGACAGGTTCACTGCCAACGGCACCCGTTTGCCATTCTGCTGGTTTTTCAACTGCTCGATCAGGCGTTCGATGATCATGCGGTCAAACCGGCTTACCATGTCGAAGCGCTCAACCAGGGGGATGAAGTGCCCCGCGGTGATCAGCTTGCCTTCCACGGCCACCCGCGCCAACACTTCGTAGTGCATTAACGCTTGATCCACACAGGAAATCACCGGCTGGTAATGCAAAACCACTTTTTTCTTGCTGATCACCTCTTCCAGAAAACCGGCCCAGTTGCTCACTCCCGGCATGCTGGGCGCCAGTGCCTCGCCGTGAGCCGCCTGGTCGTACACTTCCACGTGCCCGCTCTGAAAGCTCTCTGCCCGCTCCAATGCGGCCGCCGCCTGGGCCTCCAGCAACTTGGGATCATCCCCCACATTGCAGGCGCTTAATCCGGCGTAAAGCTTGACCGGGGAACCACCCAGGTTCAGCCCATCCAGGCGCTGAATCCGGCCCAGCGCCTGGGTAATCATGGCTTGCACCTGGTCGATGGTCTGGTGGGGCAACAACGCAGCGAAGCGGGTTCCGGTAACGCGGGCCACGCAGTGCCCTTCCACGCCTTCCAGGGCCTGTTGCCACACCTGGCCAATGCGCCGCAACAGCAGGTTGCCGGCATCATGACCATAGTGCTCGTTGTATTCGCCCATGCTTTTTACCTGCAGCCGCACCAACACACCACTGAACGGTTCCTCCGGGGATTCAATTCGGGCATTGAGCTGGGCATTGAAAAAGCGGCCGTTACCCAGCCCGGTAATGGAATCCACATACGCCTGGTTGCGGACCTGTTCAATTTGCGCCACCTGTTCATCGAACAGCACTTTGAGTTGGCGGGTCATGCGGTTGATGGCTTGCACCACCCGCTTCAGCTCGCGGGTTTTCGGCAACGGTTGTTGCCCGGTGAAATCCCGGTTACAGATCAGATCTGCCTGTTTTTCCAATGTCCGCAATGGAGTCAGCACCGCCCGCACGATCATCAGTATCACCACCCAACTGATGACTCCCACAAACAGGAACAACCAGAATGCCTGCTTGGCCGCCACCCACAGATTGCGGTTGGCAGCATCCTTATCAGCGAACACCCGCACCTCACCCACCCGGCGCCAGCCATCGGTGATTTCACTGATCCCCGGCATAGGATTGATCTCCAGCCAGTTCACAAACCACGGCGGCACCAGATGCGGTGGCGGCTGCAGGGTACGGCGCGTGATCACATCCCCATCCGGATTGCGCACAATGATCTCGGTAAAGTCACCACGGTCGAATATGGCATCCACCATGGTCTGGACCATGGCCAGATCGTCCTGCCCCAGCGGTCTGGAGAGGGAAAGCCCCAGGGATGTCGCCGTATCCTGAGCATGGCTGTGCATCTGCATTTCCAGGTAATCCCGACTGTTGCGCACGCTCAAATAGCAAATCCCCGCCAACAGCACCAGCAACAGGCCGGTAATCAACAGAACCATTTGACGATGTAAGCTCACACTGTTCTCCTCGCGGCATGCCGACAGGGCGCAGCCCGGGTTGCCTAGTTTATTTTTGTTTAATCCGTGAGTGTATCCCTAAAGGCTCCCAAGCCCCAAGCGCACTCGCAAATCCCGCCACAAAGTAATGTCGTCCGCATCCCCCAACCGTGTCTCTTCGCCCCGGTTTTTGGCTTTCCACAGCCCCTCTGCATTAAAACTGTATACCGGTTCCAGATCCGGCCGCATTGACGCAGGTAGCATCTCCTCCACCAAAATATCCAGTACCAGGGGTTCGCCGCGCTCGGGGTAATAGGTCAGCACCATATGCGGTTCGTTCAGGCGCAACGCTTTGACATAGGTAATGCGCATGCTCTTGGCCGGCACCCCCAGCTGTCTCAGGGTAAAATACTTGGCAATGGCAAAGTCTTCGCAATCACCGCCATTACTGGCCAGGGTTTCCACCGGCGTCGCCCAGTAGTCTTCCTGTTGCCAATGCTCCAGATCGGTCCGAAATTGCAGCTGATTAAAGAAGCGATTTACCGCCCGCAACTGGTCGGCGGTATTCTGATAGGTAAGGTCCCACACCAGTTTCTCCCAGCGCTCAACACGTTCGACGCCGATGGCTCCATATTGATCATGTACCTTGCCCTTGATTTCAAGGGGCAGTGCTCCCGCCAATGCTGCGGAGCAGACCACCCAAAATAGCACCAGGACTGCCAGTCTTGTTCGCTCGCGCACGGATCGCTCAGGTTAGGGTTGTAATAAAAATAACTATAGCAGTGTGTAAGCTGGCTGCCTGTTAAGCGGTGACCAGTAGGTCCATACCCTATTCAGTAGGTCAATACCCTATTCAGTAGATCAATACCCTATGAAGGAGGTCACAGATTTTGGATTCACCCGCGCCAAGTGAAACCCTTTCGCCCCATAACCGTCTAACGTTACACTGAGCGCCTTTTTTGTACTCCAATTTTCTGAAATCATTTAGGCAATGAACAACATGCCCCACCGTAATCTGTTTCTGGCCCTGCTGTTAAGCTGGCTCACTACCTTCGCCTTTGCCAACGACGATGGCGAGTTTCTGCCGGTAAATGAGGCCTTCCAGGTGAGTGCCGTCGACGCGGGCAATCACGTTCATTTCACCTTCACCATCGCCGATGGTTACTACCTTTATAAACACCGCTTTGGCTTTGAGCCCACCGCCGGAACACCGGGCGAATTGGGCGAACCGGTGTATCAACAGGCCGCTGAATGGAAGGACGATCCCATCTTCGGACAGGTGGAGGTTTTTTACTCAAGTGTGGACGTATATGTACCTGTGCTGGCGGCGGATGACGGCTTCATTGAAATTGATGCCCACTACCAGGGTTGCGCCGACAAGGGCCTGTGTTACATCCCCCAGACCTATACCAATATGTACCAGATTGATGTTGATGCAGCCGCACCCGACATCAACCCGGAACCGGGCAAACCGCGACCAGAATCCACTAAAAGTACAGATCTGGACGCAGAATCCCCTTCGGTTTTCCCGGCAGAGGCCCCCCTCTGGTCAGAAAAACGGCCGAATCCGGGGCAAATCACACAATCAAGTACAGATCTGGACGCTGATGATGCGTTGAGCCTGGAGACTTTTCTGTCACAAAACGGTCTGTTCTCCATCATCGGCATGTTCTTTCTGATCGGAATCGGGCTTACCTTCACCCCCTGCGTCCTGCCCATGGTGCCTATTCTCAGCGGCATCATCGTCGGCCAGGGTACAGATCTGTCCCGCCGCAAAGCGGCGGCCCTTTCCATTACCTATGTGCTGGGCATGGCCGTGACCTACGCCATCCTGGGTGTGGTGGCGGGGCTCACCGGGGCAAAACTTCAGGTAGCCATGCAGAACCCCACGGTGCTGTTCAGTTTTGCCGCTGTGTTTGTGGTGCTGTCTTTTTCCATGTTCGGCTTCTACGAGCTGCAACTGCCCAGCGGTATTCAGAATCGACTCAATAGCATCAGCCAGCGGCAACAGGGCGGCACTTATATTGGTGTAGCCATCATTGGTGTCCTGTCCGCGTTGGTGGTGTCGCCTTGCGTATCGGCCCCGCTGGCCGGTGCCCTGCTGTATATCGGGCAAAGTGGTGACTGGGTGCTGGGAGGGCTGGCGCTGCTGGCGCTGGGCCTGGGGATGGGTGCCCCGCTGATTGCCATTGGCGTTACCGGCGCCAACATCCTGCCCAAAGCCGGTGGTTGGATGGACAACGTAAAAGGCCTGTTCGGCGTGATGCTGCTGGCCGTGGCCCTGTGGCTGGTGAAACACCTGCTGCCGGAAACACTGGCCTGGGTCAGCGGCGGTGGCCTGCTGATTCTGGCCGGCCTGTATTGCGGCGCTCTGGACCCTCTGACCAGCCCCCAGGGTAAATTGTTCCGGGGCATCGGGCTGACCATTCTGGCCTGTGGCAGTGCCCTGATTCTGGCCCAATTCATCTCCTCTCCGGCGGCCTTGTCCAGTACCGCCAGCGTGCAGCAGCCGTTACCGTTTCAACGTATCCGCAGCGAGCAATCCCTGGACCAGGCTCTGGCCAGCGCCCGCGCCAATGGGCAACCGGTAATGATTGATTATTTCGCTGACTGGTGTACCGCCTGCTTTGAAATGGAACATGAAACCTTCAGCCAGAGTGACGTGCAGAACCGCTTAAGCCAGCATGTCTGGCTGCAGATCGACCTCACCAACAACCCGCAGGACAACGCCCTGCTGCAGCGCTACAACCTGCCCGGCCCCCCCGCTATTTTGTTCTTCGACAAGCAGGGCAATGAGCTGAAAAATGCCCGTATCTACGCCTACAAAAGTAAGGCCCAATTCCTCAACCACCTGGAACAGCACCGCATCCAACACTGATTTATAGGGTGAAAAGCAGGCTATCTTCGTTGAACTTGCATACTCACGCGGTTAACTTGTAAGTAAATGTAAGATGTGCCACAAAGCACAGGAATGCACCGAATGCACTCGTTATAATCCGGTCGAAATCACTGAAAAATTCAACCTGCATAAATCAATACAGGATAAGCAGAGGAATCCCCCACATCATGGCAAAGTTGCTGGTACTCAATGGGCCAAACCTGAACCTGCTGGGCACACGGGAACCGGGCATTTACGGTACCCAAACTCTGGATCAGATCCATCAGGTGCTGACCCAACAGGCCGCTGAACAAGGCCATCAGTGCGAATGCCTGCAGAGCAACCGGGAATACCAGCTGATTGAGCGTATTCATGCCGCGGGCACCGATGGTACGGACTTTATCATTATTAACCCGGCAGCTTTTACCCACACCAGCGTTGCGCTGCGGGATGCCCTGCTGGCAGTGGGGATTCCATTTATTGAAGTGCACCTTTCCAACGTTCACGCCCGCGAAGCGTTCCGACAGCATTCCTATCTGTCGGACATCGCGGTGGGCGTGATCGCCGGCCTGGGGCCTCAGGGTTACGAGCTGGCACTGCAGGCGGCGGGCCGACAGCTCGCTGCCCGATAGAGGCTTCAGACCAATATTTTCTAACCATAATAAAAGAGAAATTCACATGGACATTCGCAAGGTAAAAAAACTGATCGAGCTTCTGGAAGAATCCGGCATCGATGAAATTGAAATAAAAGAGGGTGAGGAATCGGTGCGCATCAGCCGCAATTCCAACAAGGCGATGGCGATGCCACAACAATACGCCGCTCCCATGCAGGCACCCATGGCACCGGCCCCTGCCCCGGCACCCGCGGCGCCCAGCCCGGCTCCGGCTGCCGTCAGCAACGAACCCGACGGCCACAAAGTAAAATCGCCCATGGTCGGCACCTTCTATCGCGCCTCATCACCGGAATCCAAGCCTTTTGTGGAAGTGGGCCAGTCCGTAAAAGCCGGCGACACCCTGTGTATCGTCGAAGCCATGAAAATGATGAACCAGATCGAGGCCGACAAATCCGGCACCGTGGTTGCGATACTGGTGGATAACGCAGAACCCGTGGAGTTTGACCAACCCCTATTCGTCATCAACTAATAAGGCTCTCACCATGCTGGAAAAAGTGCTTATCGCCAACCGTGGCGAAATCGCTCTGCGGGTGTTACGTGCCTGTAAGGAGCTTGGCATCCCCACTGTCGCAGTCTATTCCACTGCCGACAAGGAACTCATGCACATTCGACTGGCGGACGAAGCCGTCTGCATTGGCCCGGCCTCCGCCGCCGAAAGCTATCTCAATATTCCGGCCATTGTCGCCGCTGCCGAAATCAGTGGCGCCACCGCGATCCACCCGGGCTATGGCTTTCTGGCAGAAAATGCGGATTTTGCCGAACGGGTGACCGACAGCGGTTTTATCTTCATCGGCCCGGAAGCCGACACCATACGCCTGATGGGCAACAAGGTGTCCGCCATTGAAGCCATGAAAAAAGCCGGTGTACCCTGCGTGCCCGGTTCTGACGGCCCCCTGACCGACGACAACAACGAAATCCTGAAGATGGCCCGCGACATCGGCTATCCGGTGATCATTAAAGCGGCTTCCGGTGGTGGTGGTCGCGGTATGCGGGTGGTACACAACGAAAAAGACATCGTTAAGTCCGTGTCCCTGACCCGGGCCGAAGCCCGCGCTGCCTTCGGCGACGATACGGTCTACATGGAAAAATTCCTCACCACCCCCCGTCACGTGGAAATCCAGGTGCTGGCGGATGGCCAGGGCAACGCCATTTACCTGGGAGACCGTGATTGCTCACTGCAACGCCGCCATCAGAAAGTGGTGGAAGAAGCACCGGCGCCCGGCATTCCGGACCATCTGCGCCGTGAGGTGGGTGAACGCTGCCGCCAGGCCTGCATCGATATCAACTATCGCGGCGCCGGCACCTTCGAGTTCCTGTACGAGAACGAAGCATTCTATTTCATTGAAATGAATACCCGGGTTCAGGTTGAGCACCCGGTAACGGAGATGGTCACCGGTGTAGACATCATCAAGGAGCAGCTGCGCGTTGCGGCCGGAGAAAAACTCAGCATCAAGCAGGAAGACATCCACATCCTGGGCCATTCCATTGAATGCCGCATCAACGCTGAGAACCCGAAAACCTTTATTCCCAGCCCCGGCACCATCAACCACTGGCACGCTCCCGGTGGTAACGGCGTGCGCATGGATACGCATATCTACACTGGCTATAAAGTACCGCCCAACTACGATTCCCTGATCGGAAAGCTGATCACCTGGGGGGAAAACCGCGACATCGCCCTGCAACGGATGCGCAATGCACTGGACGAAATTCTGGTGGAAGGCATTGAGACCAATATTGCGTTGCACCGGGATGTCATCATGGAAGACAGCGGCTTTAATAAAGGCGGCGTCGACATCCACTACCTGGAAAAGATACTGGGCCTGCACTGAGCCTGTCCGCCCGCGCAAAACCCGGGTAAAATGCGGTTTTGCGCGCGGCCACCCGGCGCACTTCATTTCTCAACCAAGAGCGCTGTATGCCCTGGATTCAAATCAAACTGCAAACCACCGGTGCCCACTCAAGCCATGTGGAAGATCTGCTCATGGGGCTGGGGTCGGTTTCCGTCACACTGGAAGACAGCAAAGACCAGCCACTGCTGGAACCACCGCCCGGCGCCACGCCCATTTGGGATGACACCACCGTCACCGGACTGTTTGAAGCGGACATCGACACCGACCTGGTGTGTGCCGCCCTGCGCGGCAACCTTGGTACCGAACTTCCCATCAAAGTGGAAGCACTGGAAGACAAAGACTGGATTCGCGAGTGGATGGACAGCTTTGAACCCATCGCCTTCGGCCACCGGTTGTGGGTTTGCCCCAGTTGGAAAACCCCGCTGGACGCCAATGCCGTCAATATGATGCTGGACCCGGGCCTGGCATTCGGTACCGGCACCCATGAAACCACAGCGCTGTGTTTGCGCTGGCTGGACAGCGCCGATCTGCAGGACAAAATCGTAGTGGACTACGGTTGCGGCTCCGGCATTCTGGCCATTGCAGCGGCCCTGCTGGGGGCGAAGGCCGTCTATTGCGTGGACAACGATCCCCAGGCACTCACCGCCACCCGTGACAACGCCGAGCGCAATCAGGTGGGCGACATCATTCAGGTATTCCCCCCCGGTGCCATGCCGCAAATCCAGGCCGATGTCATGCTGGCCAACATTCTGGCCGGGCCGCTGATGAGCCTGTCCGAACATTTATCGTCGCTCACCGCAGACGGCGGACATTTGGTGCTGTCCGGTATATTGCAGGATCAGGCCCACCAGGTGAGTGCAACCTATGCCCGCTGGTTCAGCATGGATCCTGCCGCTATCGACGGTGACTGGGTGCGGCTCAGCGGGGTAAAAGCCAGCTAAAATACTCAGCAGATCACAACGTTAAACGCTAAACTGTGTACAATCATAAGAACAATTAGCCAAGGATTTCTTCGGGCCATGCCGGACAATCTGCTCACAAAGTGTCCACATTGTGGTACCACATTCAGACTGACCCAGGCGCAACTGGACATCGCCGGCGGGGCCGTGCGTTGCGGCGCCTGCTATCAGGTTTTCCATGCCGCGGAACACATCGTCAAAACCTCCGTGGTGGAAGAGCGCCGCACCGTCACCAAACCACCCGATCCCGTGGAAGAAGCCTTCGACATGAAATCCGACGAAGGCATGGACCCGTACGACTCAGATGATCTCAACCTGGAAGATTCCAACGAGGAAGTGTTCAGCGAAGAATACCGGGCCGGACTGGATAAGGAATCTTCACTGGAAGAATTCGGCTACCGGGAAGACAAGCCCAAGAAGAAAGACAAATCCGATGAATCCTGGGCCGAAGAACTGCTCAAGGAGCTGGGTGAAGACGAGGAAGACGAGCCCATTCAGGACGCTGACGAGTCCGATGACCGCGGCGGCATCATCAGCGGCGACAATGCCTTTACCCTGGATGAAGAACCTCGACGCAAAACCAAGAAACCCAGCAAAGGCAACGAACTCAGCGACACCTTCGTCAGCCTGGGTAATTTTTCCAGTGATGATCCCTTCGCCATCAGCGACATTGAAGAAGATGAATTCGGCAAGGGGGAGGCGTCATCCGATGATGAATCCTGGGCCAAGGCCATGCTCGATGAGCTGGAGCAGGAGGATGCACCGAAAAAGCCGGAATCCCAAGGCCTGTCCATCATGATGGACGAGGAAGAGCCCGAGGACAACAGCCCGTTTGCCGCCAAAGACCTATCGAAGGACAAGAAAGAAATCAGTGAGCGTGCCAAGAAAGAAAAAGAGAAACTGAAATCCATTTCCAAAAACCAGCAAACGAAGAGCAAAGAAAACAAGGGAAACCTGCGCAACAACGAGACAGAAGACTTTTTCCGGCTGTTTGAAGAGGATACCCCCGACACTGCCAAGCAGCGGGCCGAACCCAAGCTCCAGGATCTGGACGAACTGGAAGATCTGGAAGACGAAGCCATTACCCCGGAAAACCTGTTTGCTGACAGTGACGAGGTTATCAATCAGCAAATCCGCCTGAGTGCACTGGAGTATGGCGCCGAAGAGAGCCGCAAAGAGTCATCCCATACCGGCCTGTGGATCGTCGCCATGATCCTGCTGGTGCTCAGCCTGGGTGGCCAGTATGCCTACTTCAACTTCGATACCCTTTCCCGGATGCCGGCACTGCGCCCATTGATCACCCAGTATTGCCCCATCATCGGCTGCCAACCGGCACCGCAAAGTGATGTCACCCAGATCGTGGGCACCAATCTGGTGGTGCGCTCACACCCCTATGAAAAGAATGCACTGGTGATTGATGTGATTATCAAGAACCAGGCCAAATTCGACCAACCCTATCCGGTGGTTCAGCTGAACTTTGAGGACATCAATGGGCAACCGGTGGCCAGCCGCCGCTTTGCGCCTGCTGAGTACATCAGTGATAAAGCCGTCACCCCGGACAGCATGCCCAGCAATACCCCCATTCACCTGACGCTGGAAATAGAAGACCCCGGCCGCAGTGCCGTTAACTACGAGTTATTGTTTTTGCCCCACAGCAGTGCAAGCTGAGGCCACCCTGGTGGCCATTCGTCCAAAATGTCCAGCCAATTGGCAAATAGTCGAATTATTTTACAAAAGTGCGCACAACCGTATTTATTCCGCCCGTTCTTCCGGCTATCATAGCTCGATCTTTAAGCATGGCTGAAAACCATTAGGCGTTTTTATACACAGGAGTGCGGCGTGTCCATAACAATCGGGCCCTTTACCCTGAATAGCCAAGTGGTGCTTGCGCCCATGGCGGGCGTCACTGATCAACCTTTCAGGCTGCTGTGCAGGCGTCTCGGCGCCGGCCTTGTGGTCGCTGAAATGTTAACCAGTGATACCCGACTATGGAATTCCCGCAAATCTCAGCTGCGCCTGATCCATGCGGACGAGCCGGAGCCCCGATCTGTTCAGATCGCCGGAACCGAGCCCGATCAAATGGCCCAGGCGGCACAACTTTGCGTGGAGCGTGGTGCCCAGATAGTGGACATCAATATGGGCTGCCCCGCCAAAAAAGTGTGCAAAAAAGCAGCAGGATCAGCATTGCTTAAGGATGAAGTACTGGTTCAATCCATTCTGGAAGCCGTGGTACGCGCGGTAGATGTACCGGTTACACTGAAAATCCGCACCGGCTGGTCACCCGACCAACGCAATGGCATCACCATTGCAAGGATTGCCGAAGACTGCGGTATTCAGGCACTGGCGGTACATGGTCGAACCCGTGCCTGCGCCTATATGGGTGAGGTGGAATACGACACCATAGCCATGATCAAGGAAGCAATCAGCATCCCGGTCATTGCCAATGGCGACATCACCTCACCGGAACGGGCTCAGCAGGTACTGGATTACACCAAAGCAGACGGGATTATGATTGGCCGGGCAGCACAGGGGAACCCCTGGTTATTTCGAGAGATCCAGCATTACCTCGAAACCGGGGAAACGCTTCCAAAGACGTCGTATAAGGATATATCGGCAGTGATCATTGAGCATTTGCATCGTTTGCACGGCTTTTACGGCGACTATATGGGGGTGCGTATAGCCCGAAAACATCTCGGGTGGTATGTACAACACCTTCCAATGGGAGCACAATTTAAATCACGTTTTAACCAGCTTAACTTAGCGTCGGAACAACTCGCCAGTGCTCAGGAATACTTTGCGCATCTAATCGAGGGAGAGGTAATGGCGGCATGAACGATACAAACTACAATGACGAAACTCCATTTTCCAGCAGCTCCACATCGGCCAACAACACCGATTTGAAGCAACACCTGATTACATCAGCTGATCAGGACAGCCACACATTACGTGATAATGTGCACCGTGCTCTGCGCAATTACTTTGCGCACCTGGACGGCCAGCCGGTCACCGATGTGTACCAGATGGTGCTTTCTGAAGTAGAAGCGCCGTTGCTGGAGACAGTAATGGAATACACCCGAGGCAACCAGACCAAGGCTTCCGTATTGCTTGGCTTGAACCGCGGCACCCTGCGGAAAAAGCTGAAAACCTACGGTTTGATCTGAACTTTAACGTTTTCAATACGTTACGCTCAACCCTTAGCAGTAACAGGGGTTGAGCGAGTAGCCTCAACAGCACTTTAGCCCCCCGCTCTCGACCTGTCGCGTCGTGGGCATAAATCTTTTTACCCCCCAAGTCTTAAATCCCACCGGGTTTCCGACTACAATGCGCCCCTTTCGGGCAACCCGCTGCCCCCTCATTCATTGATTCACCAAGACAGTACAGACATCCATCATGAGCAAGCCAATCAAACGCGCACTGATCAGTGTTTCCGACAAAACCGGTATCGTTGACTTCGCCAGGGCCCTGGAAGGCATGGGCGTTGAAATCCTCTCCACAGGCGGCACTTTCAAGCTGCTGCAGGACAATGGCATCAAGGCCACGGAAGTGTCCGACTACACCGGTTTCCCTGAGATAATGGATGGCCGCGTGAAAACGCTGCACCCCAAGGTCCACGGCGGTATTCTGGGCCGCCGCGGTACTGACGACAGCGCCATGAATGAGCATGGCATCACTCCCATCGATCTGGTGGCGGTAAATCTGTATCCATTCGAGCAAACCGTTGCCAATCCTGACTGTGATCTGGCCACCGCCATCGAAAATATTGATATCGGCGGCCCCACCATGGTTCGCTCCTCGGCCAAAAACCACAAGTGGGTGACCATCGTGGTGAACGCCGGGGATTACGGGCGCATTCTGGATGAAATGCAGAGCAATGCCAACGTGGTCAGCGATCAGACCCGTTTTGAGTTGGCCCTGGCCGCCTTTGAACACACGGCGCATTACGATGGCGCCATCGCCAACTATCTGGGCAGCTTGAAAGCCGATGGTGAACGAACAGCCTTCCCCCGTACGTTCAATACGCAGTTTATAAAGGTGCAGGAAATGCGCTACGGCGAAAACCCGCATCAGCAGGCCGCTTTCTATAAGGAAGCCAACCCGGCGGAACCCTCCGTCAGCACCGCCACGCAATTACAGGGCAAGGCCTTGTCTTTCAACAATGTAGCCGATACCGATGCCGCGCTGGAATGCGTCAAGTCATTCCGACAACCGGCCTGTGTCATTGTTAAACACGCCAACCCGTGCGGTGTGGCGGTGGGCAGCTCCATCACCGAAGCCTATGAACGGGCCTTCCAAACCGACCCCACCTCCGCCTTTGGTGGTATCATTGCGTTTAACCAGGCGCTGGATGAAGTGACAGCCCGCGCCATCGTCGACAAACAGTTTGTGGAAGTGATCATCGCCCCCGGGGCATCCGCTGCTGCCATCAGCATTGTGGGCGAAAAGAAAAACGTGCGCCTGCTAACCTGTGAACAGTGGGGTGAGCGGGTTGCCGGATTCGACTACAAACGGGTCAATGGCGGCCTGTTGGTGCAGGATCGTGACAACGGCATGATCACCCAGGACGACCTGAAAGTCGTAACCAAGCGCGCACCGACCGCCGAAGAAATGCAGGATCTGATGTTCTGCTGGCAGGTGGCGAAATATGTGAAGTCCAACGCCATCGTCTACGCCAAAGGGCTGCAGACCATCGGCATCGGGGCGGGCCAGATGAGCCGCGTTTACAGCGCCAAGATTGCCGGCATCAAAGCCGAAGACGAAGGCTTGACGGTGCCAGGCTCGGTGATGGCATCGGACGCTTTCTTCCCGTTCCGTGATGGGATTGATGCGGCGGCCAAAGCCGGCATTCGTGCAGTAATTCAACCCGGCGGCTCCATCCGCGACGAAGAAGTGATTGCGGCGGCGGATGAAGCAGACGTTGCCATGGTGTTCACGGGCATGCGCCATTTCCGCCATTGATCCTGTTGCCGGTTACTTGTTGAATGACCAGGTCGGAAGCGTTTCTGCCAGCACAGTGGCAAGACGCCAAGGGGATCTCACCTTCGAACTCTGATGTGCATGGCAGGTTCGGGTATCCCGGTTTTAACGAAAATTGAGGGCAAACAATGAACGTTCTGATTATTGGTGGCGGCGGCCGGGAACATGCTCTGGCCTGGAAAGCAGCACAATCACCCAATGTGGCAAAAGTCTATGTTGCCCCCGGTAACGCCGGCACGGCGCTGGAAGCCAAGATCGAAAATGTTGATATTGACGTGTTGGCACTGAACGAGCTGGTGCAGTTTGCCCAGGGCAATGACATCCAACTCACCATCGTCGGGCCCGAAGCACCGTTGGTTGAAGGCGTGGTGGATACCTTCCGCAGCGCCGGGCTGAAATGCTTTGGCCCCACCAAGGGCGCCGCCCAGCTGGAAGGCTCCAAAGCCTTTACCAAGGATTTTCTGGCCCGTCACAATATTCCCACCGCAGCTTACGGCAACTTTACCGAGATCGACAAAGCCGTCGCCTACGTCAAAGCACAAGGGGCCCCCATTGTGGTGAAAGCCGATGGCCTGGCCGCGGGCAAAGGTGTGATTCTGGCACAAACAGAGGAAGAGGCCATTGCCGCCATTGAGGACATGCTGGCAGGCAACAAGTTTGGTGAGGCCGGCAGCCGGGTGGTGATTGAAGAATTCCTGGTGGGCGAAGAAGCCAGCTTTATTTGCATGGTGGACGGAAAAAACGTGCTGCCCATGGCCACCTCCCAGGATCACAAAGCCCGGGATAACGGTGATCAAGGCCCCAATACCGGCGGCATGGGCGCTTATTCGCCGGCACCGGTGGTAACGCCAGATATTCAGCAGCGGGTCATGGATGAAGTCATCTACCCCACCGTGAACGGTATGGCGGCAGAAGGCAATGTGTACACCGGGTTTCTTTATGCCGGCTTGATGATTGCGGCAGACGGCACCCCCAAAGTGCTGGAATACAACTGCCGCTTCGGTGACCCGGAAACCCAGCCCATTATGATGCGTCTGAAATCGGATCTGGTTCATTTATGTGACATGGCCATTGCCGGCAAGCTGGATCAGGTGGAGGCGCAATGGGATGAGCGCGCTTCACTGGGCGTTGTGCTGGCCGCTGGCGGTTATCCTGACCACTACGAGAAAGGCGACCAGATATTTGGTTTACCGGAATCAGAGCAGGATGACAGCAAGGTATTTCATGCCGGTACCACCCTGGACGGTGAACGGGTGCGAACCAATGGTGGCCGTGTGCTGTGTGCGGTGGCATTGGGCAGCACCGTGGCGGAAGCCCAATCCAAGGCTTATGATCTGGCCAAGCAGATCAACTGGAACAACGTGTATTACCGGGATGATATCGGTTACCGGGCGGTGGCCAGAGAACGCGAGCAACAGGGGTAAGCGTCAGACAATTGAATCCGGAAGTCTGTCTTCACAACGAAGGCAGACTACAACCCACCATCAAATTCCTGCCGGAATTCTTCCACCACCGTTTCCACGTCATCAATGTCATCAAAGCGCCCCAGATGCAGCAGCGCTTCACCTTCATTCACCAGCGGCAGGTTGGTATTGCCGATCACGATTCCGGCAAACGGTGATGTTACCGGGATTTCACTGCCCCCCAACGGGCCATCGATAATACCCAACACTTCTCCGCGGGCCACCCGATCCCCCAGTTGCAGATTACTGCGGAACAGGCCATCTGCCGGTGCGCGCACCCAGGATGAAGATCGGGCAATAAAACTGGGCGGACGGGCTCTGCTGCTCTTGCGTGGTGGCAGCATCTGGAGGTGGGTCATGACGTTACGCACGCCCTTTACACCGGTAGCGATGGCGGGCTCGTCAAACCGCAACGCTTCGCCGGCCTCGTAGGTAATGATGGGGATATCCAGATCATCGCCGGCACCCCGCAAGGAGCCGTCGCGGATGGGCGCATCGATTACCAGTGGCACCCCAAATGCCTGCGCCAGTTCCGCTGCCTGTTGGTTCTCAAGATGAACCCGGATCTGCGGCATATTGGAGCGATGCGCCGCACCGGTATGCAGGTCGATGGCGTACTGGCACTTGGTAAGAATTTCCTGCACGAACAAGTTCGCAATTCGTCCACCCAATGAGCCCTTTTCCGAGCCGGGAAAACAGCGATTCAAATCGCGGCGATCGGGCAAATAACGGGAACGCTGAATAATACCCAGTACATTCACCATGGGCACGGCAATCAGGGTGCCCCGCAGGTTTTTCAGCCAGGGTGCTTTCAGCACCCGGCGCACCACTTCAATACCGTTCAATTCATCACCATGAATGGCGGCGCAGATCAGCAACACCGGGCCAGCGGTTTTGCCATTCACCACCTGCACCGGAATGGAAATATCCGTGTGAGTATAGAGTTGTCCGATGGGAATGTTGAAGGTGCGCTGTGTTGACGCAGCAATGGTTTCACCAAAAATCTCTATGGCCCGGGAGCGGCGCGCCATGCCCTGTTATCCTTTTCCAATGGTACGATTGGTGGCTTTGCCATCGATGATTTTTTTCTCCATGAAACTGAAAATCATACCGGCAACATCTTTACCGGTGGCATTCTCAATTCCTTCCAGGCCCGGCGAAGAGTTGACTTCCATCACCAGCGGGCCGTGATTGGAGCGTATCAGATCCACCCCTGCCACGCTTAACCCCATGATGCGGGCAGCACGCACAGCCGTGGTCCGTTCTTCCGGCGTGATCTTGACCAGAGTCGCACTGCCACCGCGATGCAGATTAGAGCGGAATTCACCGGGTTTGGCCTGCCGTTTCATGGCCGCCACCACCTTATCGCCAATGACCAGGCAGCGGATATCCGCGCCGGATGATTCCGCAATGTACTCCTGAATCAGGATGTTGGCTTTCAGCCCGAGAAAGGCTTCAATCACACTTTCAGCCACCTTGCGGGTATCCGCCAATACCACACCAATGCCCTGGGTTCCTTCCAGCAGTTTGATTACCAGGGGCGCGCCTCCCACCATGTCAATCAGATCCGGAATCTCATCGGGAGAGTGGGCAAAACAGGTCACCGGCATGCCCACCCCTTTGCGGGACAGCAACTGCAGTGAGCGCAGCTTGTCACGGGAGCGGGAGATAGCCACAGATTCATTAACGGAATAAACCCCCATCATCTCGAACTGACGTACCACCGCGGTACCGTAAAAGGTAATCGAGGCGCCGATACGGGGGATCACGGCATCGTATCCTTCCAACGCCTGGCCTTTATAGTGGATGGTGGGCTTGTGAGTGGCCATATTCATATAGCAGCGCAGCGTATCAATAACACGCACTTCGTGGCCACGGGCTTCTCCCGCCTCCACCAGCCGCTGAGTGGAATACAGTTTGGAGTTTCGGGATAATATGGCTACTTTCATAAAGAATCCAATTTGGTTGAAGGAGAAAGCAGGAAACAGCTGGAGCCAGCCTAATCAAGGCGCGTTTATACCAGATTCACCCACGCTTCGCCTGATTATTTTTTATAGTACCTGCACAGTTTTCAGTCCATTGAAACCGATCACAGACTAACGATTCGCCACCCACATCAGACTAGTACCTGCCTCCAGCTGAACTATACTTTTCCTATTCATCAGTCAGCAAAGGAATCGCCATGGCCGAGCTCGCACCCCCCCTGGATGAAGACGCCATCAAGCAGTTGGTACCCTTCAATGAACTGCTGCGTCACCAATTTCAGGAAGCGCTGAAATGCTGTGAATTGCTCACGTTACCACCCCGCAAGAAGCTATTCAAACGGGGGGAACGGGATGCCTACTGGTATTATCTGTTAAAAGGCTCCGTGGATCTGCTGGACGAGGATTTCAACATCACCAGTTTCAGTGCCGACGATCCGGAGTGCCGGCGAGCCCTGGATAACCGCCCACCCCACCGTTTTTCCAGTATCACCACCAGTGATTGCGAAATTCTGAAAGTGGATAAAAACCGCCTGGACCTGGCCATCACCTGGGAGCAGGCCGGCGACTACCGGGTAGAGGAGAGCGACGACAATGATGTGGACTGGATGTCCGCCCTGCTGGAATCGGATGTCTTCGCCAAGGTCCCGCCCGCCAACATTCAACGTCTGTTTACTGCCTTTAAGAATGAAGAGCGTGCGCTGGGTGACGTGGTGGTGGCCGAAGGCGATCCGGGCAATCTTTTCTACGTGATTGAGCACGGCAGCGCACTGGTGAGCAAGCGTTCGGAAAACGGCGTGGAACAGGTGGCCAGACTGGGGCCGGGGCAGTTCTTTGGTGAGGAAGCGCTGATCGGTGAAACCACCCGTAATGCGACGGTGACCATGGAAACCGATGGCGCGCTGATGTACCTGGAAAAAGATGAATTCAAGAGCCTGCTGGAACAGCCGGTGATGAACCGTATTACCGAGCAGGATTTGGATGCCATGCAGGCGGACAGTACCGCACTGGTATTGCTGGACGTGCGCCTCAGCGGTGAGTTCAAGCATTTTCATCGGGAAAATTCCATCAATATCCCCCTCAATAAATTGCGCCAGCGCTGCGACAATCTGGACCGCTCGGCCTGTTACGTGGTGGTGGACAATGCCGGCCCCCGCGCCGAGCTGGGGGCTTATCTGCTGGTGAAAGCCGGGTTGCAGGCGTACCTACTGAAATCGGACAGCGAATAAAACCAGCGGGACCGAATGTACAAGGTGAGTACTAACCTTGTACATTCGGGTTAAATATCCCCTGTAAATGACTGCAAAATAAGCAAAAGTAGGGAGAAACACCCCCTTGGCGGTGGGATTTGCCCCTTAGTCTGAATATACTTGAGACAAAATTAACCAGATGAGCAGGATGCCCTTAGCCGATGAGCCGATCCAACCGCCCTAGCATAGTTGGCCAAAGTGTTGCCCTGCTCTGCCTGCTGCTGGTTGTGGTAGCCGGGCAGGCTGCGGTGGTCATCGACAGCCCCACCTATCACTACCAGATCACCCAGAACATCAGCTATTTCGAAGACACTGAGCACCAGTATCAGGCCAGCGATTTCAGCGACGAGTCCCTGCTGCAGCAATTTACCCCTACACGAACCCCGGTTATGCGGCTGGGCTACACCGATTCCACCCTCTGGCTGCGGGTGCAGATTGAAAACCGGCTCGCCACCCCCATCAATTCCCTGATCTACATCAGCCAACCCAACATCGGCTTTATGGCGCTTCACGAGCGCCGCGGCAATCAGCTTCAACACATAGAAAGCGTGGGTGGCATGACCAGCCACATCCACGGTTTCGTGAAGCATCGCGCCCCGGTACTGCGCCTGCTGATGCAGCCGGGGCAGCGCTCGGAATACCTCATTGAAGTGCGCTCCCGCCAGTACATATCACTGACGCTGAATGTGTCTGATCCCGGGTCATTCTATCAAACCCAGTTCAATCAGCAGCTCATCATGGGCCTGGCCATGGGTGCCCTGCTGATGCTCGTTGTGTACGGCATCGTTGGCGTGATCAAAAGCCGGGATAAAAGCTATCTGTATTTTGCGCTTTACTCGCTCACCATCGCCTACTACTGCGCCTGTGCCTATGGCTACATCGGATACTACTGGTTTGCGGCCACCAACCTGCATGCCAGACTGGAAACCTCAGCCCTGATCCTGATGTTTGCCGCCTCGCTGCAGGTCAGTCGCAAGCTATTTGAACTGCGTCGCTGCCGCCGCCACCTGGACAATCTCAATCGCCTGATCATCGCCGCCAGTTTGGTCGCTGTGGTGGCGGTGTTCCTGCTGGAAGTTCAACTGGCATCACGTCTGTCCATCATACTGGCGTTGGTAGCAGTACCGCTGAATTTCTACAACGCCGCCATTCGCACATTGGATGGTTTCAACCCCGCTCGCATTATGGTGGCCCCACGCCTGATTATTCTCTTCATCGGCTTAATGACCGCCCAAACCGTATTCGGCATGCTGGCCGTGGGCATGGAAACGCTGCATATTCTGGTGGCCAGTTTGTTTATCGATTGTTTTGCTGGTGTGATCGCCCTCAACGTAAGACAGCGCAAGGTGCGCCAACTGGAAGAACAGCAACGGCAGCACATCGCCATTCAACAAGCGGAGCGCCGTGCCAAAACTGAATTTCTGGCTCAGCTCAGTCATGAAATACGCACCCCCATGAATGGGATTCTGGGTATGGCGGAGTTACTGGAAGACTCTGCTCTATCCCCTTCCCAGGAAGATTACGTGCGCACCATCAGCGCCTCGGGCAACAATCTGCTGAAGATTCTGGATGATATTCTGGACTATTCCAAAATCGAGACCGGCAATATGGAACTGGACATCACCTCCTTTGACATCGGGGTGATGCTGTCGGAATGCATTGAGTTGTACCGCCAGCGGGCCGAAGAAAAAGGCATTGAACTGATCACCCATGTACACAACGACGTGCCCTTTCAGGTCAAAGGTGATCCCACCCGCCTGCGTCAGGTTCTGGCCAACCTGCTCTCCAATGCCATCAAGTTCACCGATCATGGTGAAGTCATTATCGAAGTAAGCCCAGACCTGGAAAAGGGCCAGAACTCAATACGCTTTTCCATTATGGATACCGGTGTGGGCATGAACCGGGATCAGTTGCAGGATCTGTTCACCCAGCAACGGGATCATCTGGAGCAACTCAGCCACCACGGCCTGGGATTGCCCATTTCGCAACAACTGGTGCGCATCATGCACGGCGAGATGGGCGCCGAGAGCCAGGCCAACCGCGGCAGTACATTCTGGTTCAGCGTGCCCCTGGAACCGGACCCGGAGGGGCAGGATGTGCCGCTGTTCGCCGACCAACTGAACGGCTTACACCTGTTGGTGGTGGATGATAATGCCTCTTGCCGCCTGGTACTGCAGCAGCAGGCGTCCAGTTGGGGCATGAAAGTCTCCACGGCCATCAACGGCCGCCAGGCACTGGCCATGCTGCATAATCAGGCCACCATTCATGAGCCTTTCGATGTGGTGATTCTGGATTACGAGATGCCGGGCATGACCGGCATGGAACTGGCCGCACGCATCAAAGAAGATCCCCTGATCAACAATGATCCCCTGGTCATGATGTTAACCGGGTTGGGGATGGCCCCCAGTGCCACCGCGGCACGCAATGCCGGCATTCGCAGGGTCATCAACAAGCCGGTGACCGGCCGCATACTGAAGGTCACCCTGCTGGAGGAGCTGGCCCATGTGCGACGCATCCAGGCCGATCACCCACAGGACGATAAGCGGGCCGAGACACTGTCCCCCATGCGCATTCTGGTGGCGGAAGATCACCACCTGTCCCAGAAAGTGGTGCGTGGCATGCTGTCTCGCCTGGGTATGCAGGCAGTCACCGTGGACAACGGTGAAGACGCTGTCAACCAAGCCAAAGAGCAGGCCTTTGACATCATATTGATGGACTGTGAAATGCCGCTGATGAACGGCTTTGAAGCCACCCGCGCCATTCGACAATGGGAGCAGGAAAACCAGCGCCCACCCATTCCCATTATTGCGCTCACTGCCCATATCATGGATGAACACAAAGAGCGCAGCCTGGAGTGTGGCATGAATGATTATCTGGCCAAGCCCATTGAGTTGAGTGAATTACGGGATATGCTGATTCAGTGGCAGGATGCCCATGCGGGCAACAGCGCCACCGATCAGGTACAACGCGTGCAACCCTAATCCGCCGCCACTGTGCGGCCCGCCGCCCAGGTGCGCAGCTCCGCCAGTCGCTCGGCCATGACGATGGACAGGGGCTGGGTACTGGCGATTTCCTGCAACAGATGCTGGGTATCCAGCTCAACAGCTTCCGCCTGGCACCGATACAGGCCGGATACCACCGCCTGTTCAATTTCGGCACCGGAAAACCCGTCACTGGCCCGCGCCAGGCTATCCAGATCCAGTCCCTCCGGGTTCTGAAAGCGCTTGCGCAGGTGAATGCTGAATATATCCCGGCGCACCACCTCGGAAGGCAGATCCACAAAGAAGATTTCATCCAGGCGCCCCTTGCGCACCAACTCCGGCGGCATACGGGAAATATCATTGGATGTGGCCACCAGGAACACCGGCTGCCTGCGCTCGGCCATCCAGGTGAGCAGTGCCCCCAGTAAACGCTTGGAGGTGCCGTTATCGCTGGCATCCACGGACAAGGCCTTTTCGATTTCATCCAGCCACAGCACACAGGGTGCCAGGGTGTCCGCCATGGCCAGGGATTCCCGCAGGTTCTTTTCCGTTTCACCGATGTATTTGTTATACAGCGCCGAAAAATCCAGCCGCAGCAGCGGCACGCCCCACATGCCGGCCACCGCTTTCGCAGCCAGGCTCTTGCCCCCGCCTTGCACCCCGAGCAACAACACTCCCTTGGGGCTGTCTACACCGGCACGCGGATTGAGAAAATAGTCCCGCCGTTTGGACAGCCACTCCTTCAGACCGTTCAAGCCACCCACATCGGCAAAACTGGAAGTATCGTATTCAAAGCTCAACACACCCTCCATCCCCAGCAACTCAAACTTGGCGCGGTTCAGTTCCGGCAGATCGGATGCGGTGATGGCGCCATCATCGAAGATAGCACCCCGCGCCAGGCGCCGGGCATCCGAATAGGTCAGCCCGCGTAAATTGGAGACCAGCTTGGACAGTGTTTGGTTGTCGGTTTTAACCTTGGCCCCCCGGTTCTGGCTGGACCAGACGCTGGCCTCCTCCTTCACCAGATGCATCAACTGCTCGTCGTTGGGCAACGACAAATCCATCCTGGCGCAATAACGCTGAATCTCCGGGGGAATGTCGAGCGCATGGCTAAGCAGGATCAGTGTGTGGTGGTGCTCATCATGGCCCATGGCGATTTCTTTCAACAGGCGGACATTTTTCGGGGCATCACACAAAAAGGGGTGGAAGTCACACAGGATATAAACACCGGCCCGGCCCGTCTGTTTGATGTGGACCAAGGCCGCATCCGGTTCGGTGGTGAGGTGCTCCGGCACCCCATGAGCCAGGTCGATGCGCTGCACCCCTTCGGTTACCGACCAGGAAAAAACCGGTTTTTGCAGCTTCATACCCGCCCGCTTGATTAGATCCAACGCCCGCGGTTCCTCAAAGGTTTCGATCACAATGATCGGCACCCGCGACAACATTATAATTTCCAGATCCACCAAATCCGGCATGAACACTTCCTTATCTGCGTTAAATAACGGGTTTCTCTGCTGCGCTATGCTGTAATCCCCTTTAGCAGGATAGACGACATTGCTGCAAATCAATATTGTGACACCCGGGCCCCTGCCGTAATGCCACTTAACCCATTATAATACCCGATCCGGCCAACCAGGTTTTACAGGAACGCCCATGAACCCGACCCAGCCCCAACGCCGCTACAGCGTGTTTGACCGTTTTATCAGCCAGGCTGACAATGCATTGCGCACCGTGGCCGGCGGCCATGCGGGCACGGATCGGCCCAACCCCACGGCAGGTACCGATGTGCCCGCTCTGGATCGGGGCGAACGCCGGCATGTGGCCGGGCTGATGCGGGTCAACCACACCGGTGAAGTGTGCGCACAGGCCCTGTACCAGGGTCAGGCGGTCACGGCGCGACTACCACGCATTCGGCGCCAGATGGAGATTTCCGCCCAGGAAGAGGAAGACCACCTGCACTGGTGCGAACAACGGCTAGCGGAACTGAACAGCCACCCGAGCGTCCTGAACCCGATCTGGTACGCCATGTCGTTCAGCATCGGTGCCGCCGCTGGCGCCATCGGTGATCGTTGGAGCCTGGGCTTTGTGGAGGAAACCGAAAACCAGGTGTGCCGTCATTTGCAAACCCATATGGCCCGCTTGCCGCAACAGGACGAGCGCAGCCGCCGCATTCTGGCGCAAATGCACGAGGACGAAGCCCGTCATGCCGCCAAAGCGCACAGTGCCGGCGCCATGAACCTGCCCACTCCGGTCAAAAAACTGATGACGGCGGTGGCTACAGTAATGACCCAAACCGCTTACAGGCTGTGACCTTATACTCAACAGGCTGTACAGTCTCTATACTGGGTATATGCCCAAGCAATTGTTATTCATATGTATCCTGATCCTCAGCTGCCTGCCGACGCCGGCCAATGCTTCCGCACTGGTGGTGGATGGCCGGTTTGAGTATGCCAGTGCGGCCCACAGCGCCAGCTACCTGATCGACCCCAACCACACCCTTACCTTCAGTGAGGTGCGCCATGACGGGGAATGGCAGCCCATGAAGCATCGCTTTACCAGCTTCGGTTTTACCGACGACGCGCTCTGGCTGAAGCTCACGCTGAAAAACGAGGGGCCCCAACAGACGTTTATTGCCAGGCTGGAGTACCCGCTGTTGGATCAGGTGCGTTTTTTTTATCCCGACGCCCAGGGAACCTACCAGCAACACCAGACCGGCGACCAGCTTCCCTTTGCCAGCCGCATGCTGAAAGACCGTTATTTTTCCTTCCCAGTGCAACTCCGGCAGGGCGAAAGCAAAACCCTCTACTGGCGGGTGGAAAGCCGGGACACCTTGATTGTGCCGCTTACCGTAGCCACCCGGGATTACTGGGAATCCAGACAACTGGACGCCATGATGTTGTTTGGCATGTACTACGGCGCCATCGTCATTATCCTGCTGATCAATTCCTTCCTGTATTTTTTTCTGCGTCAGAAGGCTCAGATTTACTATGTTGCACTGTTGGCCAACTACGCCGTGGTGGAGCTTTCACTGAACGGCACCGGTAACGTTTACCTGTGGCAGGATTTCCCGGAGTTCACCAAAACCATTCGCCCGTTTGCCATCGGCTTGTTGAGCATACTGACACTTAAACTGACCAAGAGTTACTTTGAACTGCGCACCATCCGCATGGGGGGTGTGAATATTGAACCGGCGATTCTTGCCGTTGGCCTGCTGGCCATGATTGCCACCCTCACCATGCCGTTCACCTGGGCCATTAAGATATCCCTGATCGCCATGATTATTGTCACCCCCTATGTGCTGTCGGTGGCTTTTTATCAACTCTACCTGCAAAAAACCGCAGCCAAGTATTACATCATCGGCTGGCTGGGTTTCCTGCTGGGTGGCCTGCTTAATATCCTGCGTGCCTTCGATCTGATCGAGGTGAGTTTTCTTTCCACCTATGGATCCCAGATCGGTTCCCTGTTCACCCTGGTGATTCTCAACATGGGGCTTACCGATCAATTCCGCGAAGTTCAACGTTTGAGCGAACGCAACAAAGAACGGATTATTCGCCAGCAGGAACGCCTGAACCAGCAACTGGACGGCGCCGTCAAAGAACGCACCCAGGAGCTGGAAGCGCAGAAACAGGAGGCGGAGCGGGCCCGCCACACAGCGGAGCAGGCGCTGGCAACCAAGAGCCAGTTTCTGGCCACCATGAGCCATGAAATCCGCACCCCCATGAACGGTGTGCTGGGCATCACCCAGATGCTGATGGACACCCCTCTGGATAACCACCAGCGCCACTTGATCACCACCATCAAGCACTCCGGCGACACTCTGGTATCCATCATCAATGACATTCTGGATTATTCCAAAATCGAAGCGGGCAAACTCAACATTGAGCAAATCGAACTGGATCTGCGCAATCTGCTGGATGAGTGCATCGAGCTGTTCTCCACCGCCGTTACCCAAAAGCAGATTCGCCTGTTGCTGGACGTATCCGTCGACACCCCGTGCATCATAATCAGCGACCCCACCCGTCTGCGCCAGATCATTATTAACCTGCTGGGCAACGCGATAAAATTCACCGACCAGGGTTTCGTGACACTCAGCACCCAATACGACAACACCCGCTCCGAACTGCGCATTACCGTGCGCGACACCGGCATCGGCATCAGTGACGAGCAACAGCGCAATCTGTTCCAGTCCTTTTCCCAGGCGGATTCCTCCACCACACGAAAGTTTGGCGGCACCGGCCTGGGGCTGGCCATCTCCCGCTCCCTGACCCAGCTGCTCGGGGGCCGGATCAACGTAAAAAGTGCATTGGCAGAGGGCAGTGAGTTCTGGCTTGAATTGCCCTGCCGCCCGTTGACGTTTCCCCAGCCCAATCCACAGTTGGCGGGCAAACGCATCCTGGTGATGGACCCTCTGCCGGAAGCGGTCATCAGTTTGCGGCATCTCCTGGAAGCGCAAGGCATCGTGGTGCCCACCAGTGGCATGGGAGACACCCCGGACCTGATTATTCAACACGTCCACCAGCCGCTACAAGCCACCCTGCCCTGCGCGGTATTGCCCCTGCAGCCCATGGGCGACAACAGCAGCAAAGCCAGGCTCAGCATTCAGGATCCGGTGACACAATCACAACTGCTGCAAACACTTCAGCGCCAGTTCACCGGCCTCGAGGAATCCAGCAACGGCTCTCACCAAAGCAAAGACTTCAGTACACTCAATGTACTGGTGGCGGAAGACAACCAGGTCAACCAGATGGTGGTCAAAGGACTGCTTAAAAAATTCAACATCGAACCGGACCTGGCCAACGACGGACTGGAAGCCATTCGCTGCGTCACCCATGCCGCGGTGCCCTATGACCTGATTCTGATGGATTGCGAGATGCCCAACATGGACGGCTACCAGACCACCTCGCAACTGCGCAGCCTGAGCCAATGTGAACGCACCCGCATTGTCGGGCTCAGTGCGCACGCCATGCAGGAACACCGGGAAGCAGGCATGGCGGCGGGTATGGTTGCGTTCCTAACCAAACCCCTGGCCATCGAAACCCTGGCTGAAGAACTATCGCGCAGCTATCAGTACAAAACCGACCCGTTACCTAAATAAATTTCTCAAGCGCTTTTTCAATTTCACAACAAAAGATCACGAATTCGCAAACTTTTCCCTTCAATATTTTCCAGTTCTGATACAATTGGGGCTAGTTATGGTTTGAAAATGTGGGCAGTCACTTCCGCTCTGCAAGCACGATAAGGGCGCTGGTGGTGTCACCGCAAAATCCACTGGACAGGATGCCTTCAAACCATGAGCCAATTGGAGTTGTTCAGAAAAAACAAAATAAAACTGGGACCTATGCAGGACACAGAAGCCGCACTGGATTCGGAAGCTTGTTTCAAATTGAAAGGCAGCCGGGTCACTATGACCATCCTGGAGCTCTATCGTTATGACTACAAGAGCTTCAACGACACCCTCTCCTCCACTGTCAGCAGCGCACCGGATTTTTTCCAACAGACCCCGGTCATACTGAGCCTGGAGAAATGCCCGGCCGATAATTTCATCGACTTTATCGAGCTGGGTGAACTGTGTCGTGAATACGGCATGATCCCGGTGGCGGTGCGGGGCGGCAGCGAAGAGCAACTGCTGTCGGCCAACGTGGCCGGCCTGCCCAGCCTGCCTCCGGCCAGCATCAGTACCCGCTCACCTGAGCCCGCGCCGGATACGGCGGTGGCAGTACGCGAAGTGGAAATAGAAGTACCCATCAGTGCCAACAAGGTGATCACCACCCCGGTGCGTTCAGGCCAGCAGATCTATGCCCCCGGCGGCGATCTGGTGGTATTGGCGCCGGTGAGTGCCGGTGCCGAAATTCTCGCCGATGGCAATATTCATGTGTATGCCCCATTGCGCGGCCGTGCACTGGCGGGGGTCAAGGGTGATGACAGCGCCCGTATTTTCTGTCAAAGCCTGGAAGCGGAACTGATTTCCATTTCCGGCAACTATAAAGTAAACGAAGACCTGCAAGGCTCACTCTGGAAACAGGCCATCAAGGCCGAGCTGGAAGGCGATCAACTCATCATCAGTCCACTGTAACGATTAAAGAGGATACGACATTGGCAGAGATTATCGTGGTGACCTCAGGAAAGGGCGGCGTTGGCAAAACCACAACCAGCGCGGCCATTGGCACGGGGCTGGCCTTGAAAGGCCATAAAACCGCCATCATCGATTTTGACGTAGGCCTGCGCAACCTCGACCTGATCATGGGATGTGAGCGTCGCGTGGTGTACGACTTCGTCAATGTGATCAATGGCGAGGCCAATCTGAATCAGGCCCTGATCAAGGATAAGCGGGTGGAGAATCTCAGCATTCTGCCCGCATCCCAGACCCGCGACAAAGACGCCCTCACCCAGGAAGGTGTGCAGAAAGTACTGGATGAGATGAAAAAGACCTATGACTACATCATCTGCGACTCACCTGCGGGTATCGAGAAAGGCGCCCACATGGCAATGTATTTCGCCGATCAGGCTGTGGTGGTGACCAACCCTGAGGTATCGTCGGTGCGCGATTCCGATCGCATACTGGGCATCCTGCAGAGCAAAACCCTGCGCGCGGAAAAAGGCGAGGAACCGGTTAAGGAACACCTGCTGCTGACCCGCTACAGTCCGGAACGGGTGGAACGGGGCGAAATGCTGAGTGTGAAAGACGTGGAAGAAATCCTCTCCATTCCACTGCTGGGGGTTATCCCGGAATCGAAGGCGGTGTTGTCTGCCTCCAACCAGGGGCAACCGGTGATTCTGGATGATGAGAGCGATGCCGGCCAGGCCTACGATGACGCGGTGCGCCGCCTGCTGGGCGAAGACATTGAACACCGTTTTCTCAGTGCCAGTAAAAAAGGCCTGCTGTCGAGAATGTTTGGAGGGCGGTAATGAGCTTACTGGAATTCTTCAAAACCAAAAAGAAAAGCACGGCCAGTGTCGCCAAAGAACGTTTGCAGATTATTGTGGCCCACGAGCGGACCGCTCGTGACCAGCCCGATTACCTGCCCGCACTGCAGCGGGATCTGGTGGCGGTGATCAGCAAGTACGTTCCGATTACCGATGAAATGGTCTCGGTGGCCCTGGATCAAAACGACGATTGTGCGGTTCTGGAGTTAAACATCACCCTGCCGGAAACCGACCCCGTTTCCTAGCAGCCTCCGTCAAACGCGGGGTGTTGAGCCCGTCATCCCCCGCCTGGGTCTGCGGGCGTCGTGTGAACACTACACCAGACCGGCTTCCAACTCCCGCTGCCGCTGGCTTCGCTGCATCCGCACCAGAAAGCGTTCGATGACTTTGCACTGACTGCTGTTCATGCCGGTAAACTGAGCGCCCACTTCGGTGCAATCCTGCTCCTGCTGCGATGGCTGCATGTAACGCACCGACAGCTGGCTGACCAGTGGTGTTTCCGCGCCCAGACGCAGCGCCAGGCGGGTATCCTGCGCCAGAGCATCCAGCTCACCGGGGATCGCCAGCCGTATACCGGAGGCCGACAGATCCAGTACCCGCACCGCCAGATTACCCTGTTCGGGCACCCGCACCACCGCATCCACCGGCATGCGTCCACTCACCGCCACTCGGAAACTGTTACGTCGCTGGGCCGCCATGATACTGCGGGGCATTTCCAGCACCAGCGCATTACCCTGATCCAACCCCATGCTGGCACTGACCCGGCTTTCAAACCGGGTCGCCAGGCCACCCTCGCTGGTGGACACCACAATGCGGCGCCCCACCCAGTACTGCACCGGAAAGCGGTGCGGAAAAGGCTCGTCCAGCAGCAGTTGATTCTGTTCCAGATCCACTTCCAGCAACAGCGACTGAAACACGTCGTCCACACCGTTAAAGCGGGCCTGCAACAGGCTGTGCTCGCGCCGCAGCCGGAACAGATGCATGATCTCTTCCGGCACGGCTTGCGTATTGAGGGGTTTGGCGGAATTTTTCTGTTGCCACCAGCTTTTCAACTTCGAGGACACGCGCTGCATGTTTCGCTCCCTGTTTGCGATATCCCGGAGCCCCCCATGAAGGGACAGGCTCTTTTGTATACCCGTGTACCGACATACAAATGCAAACTCATTGCCAGGTCCGCCGCTTTTGGCAAACGCGGTCACCGTGGCTGAAAATGCCGCTTCAACCGGGGCAAACTGATCACAAAATCACCAAACCCCGAAGCGCTCCTGGCGAAGATTTGCCAGCGGGCTGCTCATCCTTGCCGGAGCGGTTGCCGTTGCTGCCTGGGTCAACCCAGTGCCTGGGTGAACGCCTCGCTGCCGTAGAAATCCGCCATATTAGCCCGCACCCGTGCTTCCAGGAAATTCCACAAGGCCTCCCGCCCCAGGGTGCCCGGCAGAATCTGTTTCAGCTCATTGGCCACGTACTCCTGGGTGTATCCGATCTCATCTACCAGCTGCGCCAGTTTCTTGTCCCCGTTCTCATCCAGAATATGGTTGACGATGGCCGCAATCATGTTGTGCAGATACTCAGCCTTACGCACTTCGCTCCACAGCTCATCACCAATGGCAATGGTGTTGTCGATGTCCTCATCCGTAACGTAGTTCTTGAACTTGGAGAAATCCTTCTCGCTGACGGTTTTCCAGAAATGGTCGGCGATGGTCTTGATGTTGTTTTCCGACAAGGCGTTGTTGAGGATCTTTTCGCTAAGCTCAACAGAGCTGCGCAGGTTACCGGTAATGAACTTTTTGATGGTGCCTTCTGCCGCATTTTCCAGATTGGGCATGGCTCGGTTCAGGCTTTTGGCTCCCGCCTTCATCAGGGCACCCATGCCGGGCACCTTTTTCACCACCACATTTTCCGTGGTGATGTAATCCTTGATGCCGTGATACAGCACGTCTGTAATCAGCTCGCTGTAGATGGGGCTTTCCAGGATCATACGAATCACATCCACCCGGATTTTTTCAAACTGGGCGTAGTGGGCGATGGCTTTGTCGTATTCCGCTTTCGGCACCAGGCTCTGAACCGTGGCACCATCGTTGAATTCCGCCTGAATACCGGTAATCACGCTTTTCACCACGATGGCCCGCAGCTCCTGATTAAAGGGTGCGGTTTCCACCAATCGACAAATGGTTGTGATCAGTAACTCACGATCCAGAATATCGTTCAACGATACGCCGGCACCCCATTCCCAGGCTGCGGCCAATTCGCGGTCGATGCTGGCGGCCAGCCCCTCATCCTGTAAACGGCCCAGCAGAAACTGCACGTGCGCTTCCTGAAGCTTGTTGGCCAGTTCGGTTTGGTCGGTCATAGTTTCCCCTCAAAAACGATTTAATGCTGCTGATTGTTGTTAACGTGTTCGCGCCGGTAACGGGCCGGCGTCATGCCCTCGCAGCGCCGAAAGGCACGGCTGAAATTGGAGGCATCACTATACCCCAATGCCGAGGCAATGGCGTCCACTGACTGCCTGGACCCGGTCAGTAATTGCTTGGCCTGATGCATACGCACCCGATCCAGAATTGACTGAAAGGTGGTGCCTTCCGCCTGCAGCCGGCGCTTGAAAGTACGCGAAGACAGGTACAGCCGGGAGGCTACTTCGTCCAGTTTGGGGTAGTTCAGTTCCGCTTCTTTCAGTAGCCGATGGACACGGTACAGCAGGTCATCATCCACTTGAATGGTCTGCAGCTCCCGCTGGCATTGCGCTTCGGCCAATTGCCGGGCCAGGGGGTCCGACAAATTGAGCCGGCGTTGCATCAGGCTTTTCTGGAATATCAATTGATTGACGGATTGGTTGAAGTGCACCGGCGCCCGCTGGGGAAACCAGTCTTCCATGGCCTCAAAATACGGTGGTTTGTCGCAGGTTCGCTTGATGCTGACCCCACGGGGTATCTCGCCCAGCAGGTTGATGCTCATGGTACCGAAACTGGCCATCACGGATTCCAGCAGAAACGCGCTGGAGCGGCCCATATTCAGTAACTCATCCACCTGTAGAATAACGCAGCCACCCTGTTCGAAAATCTCCAGGGCGAAGAAATCGAAGCGCGTACGGCAGTATTTCACCGCCAGTTCCAGGGCCTCCCCCAGGGACGCCGCACTCATGGCCGCAAAGCCCAGAAATCCGTGGGTGGACAATTTCAACTGGAATCCAAATTTAAACCCCAACGCGGGATCGGGGCACAGGCGCAACGCGTTTTCGATCAAGGCCCGATACTGGCGCGCCGTGAGCCTGGCTTCCAGGGAACGCAGGGCATCCACGGTGATGTGGGTGCCGGCCAGCAGTTCCGCCAACGGGATACCCTGCTGTACCAGCATTTCCACCAGCAAGGCAGCGTAGACAGCGTTGGCACTGAGCTTGTCCAGTTCGCGCTCCGGCTCGGCAGGCAGCTCCCGGGGGGAATTCGGGTGGGGGTGATGATCCATATGGTGTCCGCTGATGGCCCTAAATGACCAAACCATACCCCGCCGTAATAGGGTATGGCAAGGCCCGCCCTTTACCTAAAAAAATTCGTCCTGCGACTTATCTTCCTGGCGGGGGGCAAATGGATCCACCGACAGATCAAAGGGGGATTGCGACGCGGGGCCATCCTGCTGCGGCTCACCCTCGCCGGGGCGCTGATCGGCACTGGTTTCAGCGGGCGGCTGCTCAGAATCCAGCACGCTGATGACTCCCTTGGCCTCACTGGTTTGTTGATCCGCTTCATCCCCCGACAACAATTCAAAGCCGTCCAGATTTTCAATCCCCGCCTCTTTCAACAACCTGGTGTTGAACTCCGGGTCCTCCGGCAGCGGTTCCTCACCTGACAGATATTTCTCATCCTCAGTACCCTGTTCAATCACGATCTCCACACGCCGGTTGCGGGCCCGGCTTGCGTCATCATCATTGGGCACCATGGGTTTGGTATCGGCGAAACCCTTTACGGTGAATTTAGCCGGCTCCATACCCCCATCTTTCATCAGTTCATGAGCCACCGAGACCGCCCGCGCCGAAGACAACTCCCAGTTGGAACGAAAACGGGTGGTGGAGATGGGCAGATCATCGGTGTGCCCCTCCACCGAATAAATACCATCGATGTCTTTGATGGCATCGCGGATTTTATCCATGATCGGCACAAAATCCCGGCGCAGGGTGGCGGAACCACTGGGAAACGAACCCTGCTCCTTGACCCGGATGACAATCCTGCGATTACGGGTTTCCACTTCCACGGCCCCGCTCTGGATATCCTGCTTCATCATTGAGGCCACTTCCACCGCGTCCGCCTGGGTCATGGACACCAGCCGTTCCAGAATTTCAGCGGAGTGATCGGAGGCGCTGGTGGACTGATCCTGGGCATCCTCCCGTTGCTCACTTTTACCCGGAGAGCACAGCACTTCCAGGGTGTTGTTCATGGTTTCACTGGTGGACTGGCGCACCTCATTGAGCGGCGTGGGCTGCGGCCGGCCGGGGGAAAACTCCTGGGCAATGATGGAAGTTCCTTTGGGAACCTCCTTCAGCTTGACCTTATCCTGCACCCCGAACGCTTCTTTCATGGAGCCGGCCACCTGCTTGTATTTCTGCACATCCATCTCCGAGAACGCCAGCAGCAGAACAAAGAAACACATCAGCAGCGACATCAGATCGGCAAAGGTGGCCAGATAGGCAGGGAGCCCTTTCGGGCATTCAGGGCATTCGCATTCTTCTTCGTCGGCCATGGCGAATCTCCGTTATTCCTCGCCTTCACTGGCGCGCCTGGAGGCGGGCAGATAGGTCTTCAGCAGCCCCTGGATCACCCGCGGGTTCTGACCCGCCTGAATGGCCAACAGAGCATCAATGATCATGGATTGGATTCGGGCTTCTTCTTCAGAACGAAGCGCCACCTTATCCGCCACCGGCAGCGCAAACATATTGGCAATCATGGCACCGTACAAAGTGGTCAGCAGCGCCACCGCCATGGCCGGACCGATGGCCTTGGGATCGTCCATGGCCGACAGCATCTGCACCAACCCGATCAGTGTACCGATCATGCCCATGGCAGGGGCCGTGTCACCGATGTTGAGGAATATCGCCTTGCCAATGGTATGGCGGGCGATGCCTTCCCGCATGTCCTTGCTGAGGATGCTCTTCACCACTTCAGGATCGTGACCATCCACCAGCAACTGAATGCCCTTTTGCAGAAAATCGTTGGAAACCTCTTTGCCTTCCAGGGACAGCAAACCGCCTTTGCGGGCCACGTCCGCCAGCTCAACCACCTCCACAATGATTTCTTCCGGCGAAGACAGCTTGAACTTGAAGGATTTGCCCATGACCTTCATGGCACCCAGAAACTGGCCCAGGGAATACTTGGCCATTACCGCAAAAATAGTGCCCCCAAATACAATCAACAGGGACGGCACGTTCACGAAAATCAGGACATCGCCGCCGGTAACCATGGCCATCACCACAATCACCAGCGCACCGATTAATCCTATGAGGGTCGCTAGATCCACACCCCTACTCCAAACTGTCTAAAAAACATTCAACACACGTTACTTGAGTGGCCTATACCAGTAAGTCTAGACAGGAATTGGAGAAATTCCGCAAACAGGACGGATTGTGATTTATTGTGGCCGCGCATTGACCTCGCCAGCACGATGGCCGAAACTTGCGCCCTCATCCGGAAAGCATGTATTGCCCCGCAATCAGGAGCCCCCATGGCGAAGAAAAAAACCGCTATCGACTTCGAAAAGTCACTGCAAACCCTGGAACAACTGGTGGAATCCATGGAAGGTGGCGACATGACCCTGGAAAAATCCCTGGAAGCCTTCGAACAGGGCATCAAGCTCACCAAAGAGTGCCAACAGGCATTGCGGGAAGCGCAACAGAAGGTGGACATTCTGCTGCAGCAAAACGGCGACGAGGAATTGACTCCCTTTGCCGAGGACGACGCTGACTAAATGAGCGCGTTTGATCTGCAACAGTACCTTGCCGCTTGCCAACAGCAAGTCAATCAACGCCTGGAATACTGGCTCAAACAACAGAACGGCCTGGCACCTACTCTGGTGGACGCCATGCATTACGCCACCTTCAACGGTGGCAAGCGGATACGCCCGGTGCTGGCCTACGCGGCGGCGACGGCGGTCGGCGGCGACCATCACCAGGCGGACGATGTGGCCGCCGCCCTGGAAATGGTGCACTCCTACTCACTGGTGCACGACGACCTGCCGGCCATGGATAATGACGCCCTGCGGCGGGGCAAACCCACCTGCCACATCGCCTTTGATGAGGCCACCGCCATTCTGGCCGGGGATGCCCTGCAATGCCTGGCGTTTGAAGTGCTGGCGTGCTCACCCATTACGCACAGCGACACAACCCGACTGCGCCTGATTCAGTTACTGGCCACCAACAGCGGCACCCAGGGCATGGCCGGGGGCCAGGCACTGGATCTGGCTGCAGAAGGCGAAACCCTGACCCTGCAGGAACTGGAAACCATCCACCAGCACAAGACCGGCTGCCTGATTCGGGCCAGCGTGGCCATGGGGGCATTGACCTGTCCCGGCGTATCCGACACAGAGCTGTTGGCGCTGGATCGCTACGCCCAGGCCGTGGGCCTCGCCTTCCAGGTCCAGGATGACATCCTGGACGTGATCGGTGAAACAGAGTTACTGGGCAAGCAGCAGGGCGCTGATCAGGCCTTGGCCAAAGCCACCTACCCCAGCATTCTGGGGCTGGAGCAGGCCCGCCAGCTGGCCCGTGATCTCTGCCACAAAGCGGTGGCCGCGCTTACCGACTTCAGCCCACAGGCAGACCCATTGCGCTCGCTGGCGGATTACATTGTTTCCCGTAGCCACTGACGGGCCGGACAGGCAAGAAATTCCCGCTTGGGCGTTATTTTTGCTTCCCAGACTCGTATAATGACGGATTAACCCGATTCCAACCGGATTGGCACACAGGCACCCTGATTGATGTTTACCGAAATCCCGCTCAAACGTCCCAGTACCCCGCTGCTGGACCTGATCGATAACCCGGCCCAACTGCGCCAGCTGGATCAGGAACTGCTGCCGCAACTGGCGCAGGAGCTGCGCCATTACATGATGTACGCGGTGGGCAAGACCGGTGGGCATTTCGGTGCCGGACTGGGGGTGGTTGAGCTGACCATCGCCCTGCATTTCGTGTTCAATACGCCGGAAGACAACCTGGTGTGGGATGTGGGCCACCAGACCTACCCTCACAAGATTCTCACCGAGCGCCGTGATGCCATGCTCAGCCTGCGGCAACGGGGCGGCCTGTCAGGCTTTCCCAAGCGCTCGGAAAGCCCCTACGACACCTTCGGAGTGGGCCACTCCAGCACCTCCATCAGCGCAGCCCTGGGTATGGCCCTGGCCAGCCAGGCCCAGGGCCGCAACAACCATAACGTCGCCATCATCGGAGACGGGGCACTCACCGCCGGCATGGCCTTCGAAGCCATCAACCACGCCAGCCACACCAAAGCCAACATGATTGTGATTCTGAACGACAATGAAATGTCCATTTCAGAAAACGTCGGCGGCCTGTCCAACTACCTGTCCCGGGTCTGGGCCAGCCGCACCTATAATGCGTTGCGCGAAGGCGGTAAAAAAGTGCTGGAGAACATGCCCACTGCCATGGAGTTTGTGCGCCGCACCGAAGAACACATGAAGGGCATGGTCTCACCGGGCACCCTGTTTGAAGAGTTGGGCCTGAATTACATTGGCCCCATTGATGGCCATAATCTGGACAAGCTGGTCACCTATCTGGGTAAGTTGAAAGAAATTCCGGGGCCCCACCTGTTGCACGTCTTTACCCGCAAAGGTTGCGGTTTCTATCCCGCTGAGCAAGACCCGATCGGTTATCATGCCCTGTCCAAAATTGAACCCAAGCCACCGGTTAAAACCGCCGAACCGAAACCCAAACTGCCTAAATACAGTGATATATTCGGGCGCTGGCTGTGCGATATCGCCGAGCAGGACAAACGTCTGGTGGCCATCACACCGGCGATGCGGGAAGGTTCGGGCATGGTGGAGTTTTCCAGGCGTTTTCCGGATCAATATGAAGACGTTGCCATCGCCGAGCAACACGCGGTCACACTGGCCGCGGGCTACGCCTGCGAAGGCCAAAAGCCTGTGGTGGCGATCTATTCCACATTTTTGCAACGGGCCTACGACCAGTTGATCCACGATGTGGCGCTGCAGAATCTGGATGTCACCTTCGGCATCGACCGTGCCGGCCTGGTGGGTGAAGACGGCCCCACCCATGCAGGCGCCTATGATCTGAGTTTCATGCGCTGCATTCCCAACCTGGTCATCATGGCACCGAGCGATGAAAACGAATGCCGCCAGTTACTCTATACCGGCTACCTCTACCCGGGGCCCGCCGCGATCCGGTATCCCCGGGGCACCGGGCCCGGTGTTGCAATCGAAGAAACCATGACCGCACTGCCCATCGGCAAAGGCCGCATTGTACGGGAAGGCAGCGGTGTGGCCATTCTCTCATTTGGAACCGTACTCAGTGCCGGCCTGAAAGCCGCCGAGCACCTGTCCGCCACCCTGGCGGACATGCGCTTTGTCAAACCCATCGATGAAACCCTGATTCTGGACCTGGCCAGCCGCCATGACCTGTTGGTAACGGTTGAAGAAAATACCGTACAGGGTGGTGCCGGTTCCGCAGTATCAGAAGTGCTGGCCAGGAACGGCGTCGTGCTGCCCATATTGAACCTGGGTATTCCGGATTACTATGTGGAACACGGCAAGCCGGCTGAAATGATCGCAGAATGCGGTTTGAACGCCGAGGGAATCGAACAATCCATACGTGAGCGCCTCACCTTACTGGCACAAAGCAAAGTCAATAAAAACGCCGTCTAAAGGCCTTCCAGCAGTTTGGCTGCTTCATTGAAACGCAACTCTTCAATGGCCTCCGTCAGGGACGCCATCGTGTCCGCCGGCACGCGCCTGCTGATTTCAGGTGCAATGCCGGTAAACACTTCCGCCGCATCCATATTGGAACAGTTCAACTTGTCTTTTAAATCATCCAGGGCCGCGCGAAAAGCCGCCCGCCCCATGCTGAGCCCGTTATCAACCTCGGTCTGCGGCCCGGCACTGGTGTGGTAGCTCTGCAGCCATGACCGGGCCACCGTCAGCATATGCTGCAAAGCCTCACCAAAATGCTGCAACAGCCCTTCGTATTCCGCCTCCTGCTGCTGCTTGATAGCCTGCTCCAGAGCCTGGGACGCCTGCATCACCTTATCGCCACCGAAATTACCCATGGTCCCTTTCAAGGTATGAAAATGGCGCGCTGCTTCTTCAATTCTGCCATCCTCAAGCAGCTGGCGGCCTTGCTCCAGGGGCAACAGATCTTCAGTCACAATGCGCTCAATCATATTAATGATGTCCTTCTCCCGGGCCGGCTTGCCACGCACGAATGACATGATCTTTTCCGGGTTAAACACCCCATCCACAACCTGGGGGAAATCCTTCGAGTTCGATTCGGTGGCGGCTGCCGGCACCTGCTGCTGCGGTGCCGCCACCCGCGGGGATACGTAACGGCATACCGTTTCCAGCATCGCAGGTATATCCAGCGGTTTACCTACAAAATCGTTCATACCACTGTCAATGCACTGCTGCCTTTCAAATGCCAGCACACCGGCGGTCATGGCAATGATAGGAAGCGATAGCTTCAGCTCCTCACGAATTTTCCTGGTAGCGGTAAAACCATCCATGACCGGCATCTGCACATCCATCAGCACCGCATCGTATTGGCTGCGCCCCGCACACTCCGACAACATGTCCAGTGCTTCAACACCGTTTGCGGCAACATCCACCTGCGCACCCACCTGTTCGAAGATTCCCTCGATGATCACCTGGTTCGATACGGTGTCTTCCACCAGTAAAAGACGGGCACCATCAAGACGGGGCAAAGGCTTTTCTTCCGGTTTGATTGGCTCCACAGTGCGGTTACTGTAGCGCAGGCAGGCTTCGTTAACACCATCAAGCAGCGTGGATGCCGTCACCGGTTTGGACAGGATAACCACCCGGCTTTCTGTCAGATTATTTCTCATCAAGGCTTCGTGGTTCATACTGCCCATCAGTTTGACCGTCGGGATACCCCGCTCAAGCGTGGTCAGCTGTTCCGCGTGCGGCAGGTTCTGGTTGAACACCAGCACGTCGAAATCGGTATCGGCCCGGGTCAGACGCTGCCGCGCCTGCACCACATCGGCGACGGTTTCACACACCCACCCCAACCGCTCACAGCTGGCCACCAGAGCGCTGGCCGAGGCCGGGCTGGCATCAGCCAGCAGCACGCGCCTGGCAGGCTGAGCCACCGGCACGTCATGCTCCAGGCTGGTATCCACTTCCAGCGCCAATTGACAGCAGAACTCTGAACCAACACCCGGGGTGCTGCGAACATCGATCGTTCCCTGCATTAACTCGATTAACTTCTTACAGATGGTGAGCCCCAATCCGGTACCGCCAAAGCGCCGGGTAATGGAGGTATCGGCCTGGGAAAACGCGCTGAACAAGCGGGCGCGTTGCCCATCATCCATGCCGATCCCACTATCCCTGACACGGATCTGGATGCGGGCCTGATTGGCCTCCAATGACAGCAACGCAAACTGAACCACCACCTCACCCTGTTCGGTAAACTTGATGGCATTCCCCGCCAGATTCACCAGAATCTGCTGAAAACGCATCTCATCGCCGATAAAACCACGGGGCATCTCTGGCGCCACATCAATAATCAACTCCAGGTTTTTATCGGCCGCGTTTCCTGACATGATGGTTGCCAAAGCCTCAATAACATCATCCAGTGCAAACGGCGCGCGACTCAACTCCATTTTGCCCGCTTCAATTTTTGACACGTCCAACACATCATTGAGCAACGTCAGTAATGCTTTACCTGCCGCACTGATCATGCCCACATGATTACTCTGATTCTTATCCAGTGAGGTGTAGCCCAGCAATTGTGACGCACCCAATACTGCGTTGAGTGGTGTACGAATTTCATGGCTCATGTTGGCCAGAAATTCCGTTTTCGCCCGGTTGGCGCTCTCCGCCAGATCACGGGATCGCTGCAGTGCACGTTCGGCTTCCTTCTGCTCGGATATGTCGTATACATTAACGATGGTGTGCACCACCCCGTTGAGCAGTAATGGGCCGTATTCCAACAGTGCCTCAAAGCGCTCGCCATCGGCTCGATTGGCCAGCCATTCCTGCTCACTGTGGGAGCCCTTTACGGGCTTGGATATGGATTGATGATATAAATTGAAGTCAGGCAAATAGAGCGTAATACTGCGCCCCAACATAGTGTGTTCAGTAGCAAACATCTGGTGAGCCCGGCTATTGGCATTCACCACACAGCCTTCGCCATCCAACACCAACATGGCTCCGGGGGCCAGTTCAAACAGGGATTCAAACTCATCCCGCATTTGCTGCGCCAGTTTGATTTGCTGCTCCAGTACACTGTGTGCCGCACGGATTTCCCGTTCGGCGATTTTCTGCTGAATAATGTTACGCGCCACACCCAGGTAACCCGTGATCTTGCCCAGATCATCATAGATTGCGGTCACGGTAAGATTGACCGGAATCCTGCGACCATCCTTACGCAGGTAGGTCCACTCCCGCGATACCGCCACCCCCTGTCGAGCCTGGGCCACAAAGACTTCAAAACCTTCAACCTCATAGCCCAGTTTCAAGGTCAGGCGCTCACCCTCCTCCCGCACCTCCGCGTCATCATGAAACAATGCCGGGGTCTGTTGACCCACTATATCTTCTCGCTTGTAGCCCAAGAGACGTTCCGCGCCGGCACTGAACACCTCAATGAGCCCTTCCTGATTGGTGGCAACAATGGAAAACTCACTGGCCGCCTCAATCACCGCATTGAGTTTGTCCTCGGCGGTTTTAACCGCCCGCTGAGCACGTACCAGTTCGCTCACATCCCAATTCATCCCCACCATGCGTACTGCTGCGCCACTGTTGTCACGAATCACAATACCGGCTGCCTGCAATGAACGATAACTGCCGTCATTGCGCTGAATTCTGAACTGGGTTTTGTATTCCGCCTTGCCGGCCAGGGCATCGTTCAGATTGGTTTCGGCATGCAACACATCATCAGGATGCAGCTTCTCCCGCCACTGGGGTACGGCCAGGGGTTCATCATAGGGGCCAATTTCATACAACTGACGCATGCGGTTATCCCAATAAATCTCACCGCTTTTCACATCCCAATCCCACAGTGCAAGGTCCACCGATTGGGAAGCCAGGTTCAATCGTTCCCCCAGTGTGGTTAATTCGGCTTGTCGGCGCCGAATCTCATCCATGGCCAAACCCAGGATCATCGGGCCAAAGATAACCGCCGCACTGGCCGCCCAGATGCCACGGGGATCATCCTGGGCATTCATCAGGGGGAACGCCCACCAGCCCCAGGCAATGCCGGCCCCCAATACCAGAAATACCAGATTCGCCAACACGGCAACCCGCAACATTCCGTAGGCCAGGGCCACCGCCATTAAGGGTAACGCCAGGTAAGCAAACGGATGCAGCGCAAAGGTCAGAACAATAAAGCTGATGACAAAGAGGCCGCCCAATTGCACCAGCACCGAAGTCAAAACTCCGCTGGTCAGCCGGTTGCTCTGGTCCATATTGAAAAATGCGAGGGAAGGCAGCAATAAGAGCACGGCTCCGATGGTCTCTCCCAACCACCAGTTCATCGCTGCGGTACTCCATTCAACCGGATTGGCCAACCAGACAAGGGTTGCCCCAATCGCGGCGGAAACGGGGGCGGCCAGCAACAAATACCCGGAAAAAATATAGGCGGAATCACGTACCGTAAGTGCTCTGCCGTAGAATGGCCCCAACAGCCCCACCGCGACCATAATGCCGGCCAGCTTGGCAACCGAACAACCCAACGAACAGGGCAGGCCGCTGCCATATAACCAGGCAACTATGACATTGGCGAGGAAGACCACACCATAGAGATAAAGCCGTTGGGAACGGCGGCTGGCCATAACCCAGACGACGGCCACACTGGACGGCAGCCAGACCAGGGCAATACCTTGGGCGTCACTGGCGACCCCATAGGAAAACACCGCCAACAACAGATACAATGCCGCTAGCGATGCGCTGTTCAAAAACGCCCCTGACCGACTAAGGTTCACATAACACCAATTTTAGGGTTGAGATCATGCTCTAATCTATCACTCGATCGCTCACCACCGCCCTGTTACGGCCATTGGCTTTGGCTTTATACAGCGCATCATCCGCATCACTCAGCAAACTGGTTGGCAGGCTGCGGCCATCGGGCACACAACTGGCCAAACCAACACTGATGGAGACGTGTGCGGCCACCTCCGACTGGGCATGAGGCAACTGCAGATCCCGAATACTTTCGCACAGCCAAAGTCCGATTTTTTGCGCTTCGCCAAGTTCTGTGTAGGGCAATATAACGGCAAACTCTTCACCGCCATAGCGTGCCACTGTTTCCCCGGGCCGCCGCAAAGCAGAATGCAGCCCTTTGGCCACCTGCCGCAAACATTCATCACCCTGCTGATGCCCGTAATGGTCGTTATACGCTTTGAAAAAGTCTACATCAATTAACGCCAACCCCAGAGGGCTGCGCTGGCGCTGATGCCGACGCCACTCTTGCGCGTACTGCTGATCAAAATAGCGTCGGTTATAAATTCCGGTCAGCCCATCCTGCTCAACCTGGCGGTGCAGCTCATCCGCCTGCTTTTTTACCAGCAACTGGGTTTTCACCCGTGCCCGAACCAAGGGTGCATTCAACGGCTTGGTAATGAAATCCGCTGCCCCGGCCTCCAGTGCAGCCACCTCGTGATCTACGGAACTGTGGGAGGTCACAATAATAACACTGCAATTGCGGGTAGCCGCATCCGCCTTCAATTGCCGGCACACTTCATAACCATTCATACCGGGCATTTCCACATCCAGCAAAATCAGATCCGGCTTGGTTTTCATGGTCATAGCAATGCCGGACTGTCCTGAGGTGGCAAAAATAACCTGGCCGAAGTCACGGATAATAAGGCTTAATGCTTTGATGCTCTTGGGATTATCATCGATGATCAGTATCACGCTGTCGCTGAGAGCAGGGGCCTGATTCTGGAAGGCTATCGGCCTGCGTCATGTAATTCTATCCCTCTAGGCAGGATGGTTCTCATCCGTGGGTACCAGCCTAAGAATAGCAAATACAAACCAAATCGCCGAATTCTATAAGGAACAGAATGTCATCAGGTTAGTCCGGAATCGCACCGGTGCACAGGTCACCCCGCTCAAAATGACCCGTGCACCGGGGATCCAACCCGGTTTAGGCAGCGTCCGTCTGCTCGTCATCCTCCACCGAGGATCGAATCAGGTAGTCGAACGCACCCAGTGAGGCTTTTGCGCCTTCACCCATGGCGATGATGATCTGCTTATAAGGTATTGTGGTGACGTCTCCGGCGGCGAATATGCCCGGTACTGAAGTCTGGCCGTGGGCATCAACAATAATCTCGCCACGGGGTGCCAGTTCGATGGCATCCTTGGCCCAAGCACTGTTGGGCACCAACCCGATCTGGACAAAAATACCCTCCAGCTCAAGTTCGTGCATGCCACCATTGGTGCGATCTTCGTAGGTCAGGCCCACCACCTTATTGCCATCGCCCAGCACTTCTTTGGTGAGGGCCGACACAATCACCGTCACGTTGGACAGGCTGTTCAGTTTCTTTTGCAGCACCGCGTCCGCCCGCAACTTGTTGTCGAATTCGATCAGGGTGACATGGGAAACAATGCCGGCAAGATCAATGGCTGCCTCTACCCCGGAGTTGCCGCCGCCGATAACGGCCACCCGCTTACCCTTGAACAAGGGGCCATCACAGTGGGGGCAGTAGGCCACCCCCTTGCCGCGGTATTCCTGTTCTCCCGGCACGTTCATTTCGCGCCAGCTGGCACCTGTTGCAATCAGCAGGGCCTTGGATTTCAAAGTGGCACCGTTCTCAAGTTGAACACCTTTCTGTGAACCGGTAACCAGGCCAACCGCTTTTTGGTTGGTCATGATATCCACTTCATACTGGCGCACGTGCTCTTCCAGCTGTGCCACCAGTTTCGGGCCCTGGGTTTCCTGCACCGAAATAAAGTTTTCGATTGCCAGGGTATCCATCACCTGACCGCCGAAACGGTCGGCGACGATGCCGGTGCGGATGCCTTTACGGGCGGCATAGATCGCAGCCGAAGCACCTGCCGGACCACCCCCCACGACCAACAGATCATAGGGTTCTTTGTCATTAAGTTCCTGCGCTTGACGTTCGCTGGCCTTGGAGTCCGCTTTATTGAGGATTTCTTCCAGGGTCATGCGGCCGGCGCCAAATTCCTTGCCATTCAGGTAAACCGTGGGGACAGCCATAATCTGACGGCTATCCACTTCGTCCTGGAACAGGGCTCCATCGATCATGGTGTGCTTGACATTGGGGTTCAGCGCCGCCATCAGATTCAGCGCCTGCACCACCACCGGACAGTTGTGGCAGGAAAGGGAGATATAGGTTTCGAACTCGAAATCCCCTTCGAGCAGGGCAATCTGCTCCAGCAATGTTTGATCTTCCTTGGGAGGGTGACCGCCCACGTGCAACAGCGCCAATACCAGTGAGGTAAATTCGTGCCCCATGGGCAACCCTGCGAAACGCACTGAAATGTCTTCACCAGGGCGATTGATACGGAACGACGGCTTGCGTTCTGCGTCGTCACGCACTTCCTTCACGGTGATCTTGTCAGTCAGGGAGGCCACATCCTGCAGTAAAGCCAGCATTTCTCCGGATTTGGCAGAATCATCAAGGGACGCTACCAATTCAATTTTCTGTTTCAAATTGGTGAGGTAGGTTTTCAACTGGTCTTTCAAATTTGCATCTAACATGGGACACACACCTGATTACTGACTACAACGAACGGTTTAATAGTTTGCGATCCCGGAGGGGAGACCAGCTCCCCTTCCGGTATCGCCGCCAGCAAAATCGATCTTAGATTTTGCCGACCAGGTCCAAAGAGGGAGCCAGCGTGGCTTCGCCTTCTTTCCATTTTGCGGGGCATACTTCACCGGGGTGGGCAGCCACGTACTGAGCCGCTTTCACTTTACGCATCAGATCGTCAGCGTCACGGCCGATACCTTCTGCAGTGATTTCCATAGCCTGGATAATGCCGTCCGGATCCACCAGGAAGGTGGCACGATCCGCCAGACCCTGACCTTCGCGCATCACACCAAAGTTATTGGTAATGGTGCCGCTTTGGTCGCCCAGCATGTAGTATTTGATCTTGCCGATGGTTTCGGAAGCATCGTGCCATGCTTTGTGAACGAAGTGGGTGTCGGTGGAAACAGAGTATACTTCCACGCCCAGCTTCTGCAGCTCTTCATAGTGATCAGCTACGTCGCCCAGTTCAGTGGGGCACACAAAGGTAAAGTCGGCAGGATAGAAAAAGAAGATTGCCCACTTGCCTTTAACATCGGTATCGGACACTTCTACAAATTCGCCATCCTTGAATGCCATTGTAGTGAACGGTTTGATTTCTGAATTAATCAGCGCCATGTTTCCTCCTGGTCTAAGGTGTTGTTAAGCTGATGAAGGTATAATAGGGATTTACCGATCATATACAAAATTGATTGTTACTATATGATTGATAAAATTTCCATATCACCATTTATGCCTGACCAATACGTACTCAAATCAGGTAAAGTGGTGGGCCAAGTATAACAATCTGGGGGAGTTTTCATATGAAACCCGTCGTTTTTGGCATCTTTATGACATTACTGGTAGGCGCCGGGCTGGCTTGGTTGTGGCATTCCGAACAAACACCACCACCGCCGCCTGCTCCGGTTGCCGACCAAGAAACATCGCAGCCCCCGGCAGCAAAGGAAGTACACCCCGTGATACGGGATTTACCGTCCACTTCTGCCCTGCCCGACGCTGAATCCGCCGCTGCCCAACCTGCAGGCAACATACCAACTCTGGTGGAGGCACCCGCTGAACTGGATCAAAGCGACCAACAGGTGCTGGCGGCAGTAAAGGATCTTTCCACTTTAGCGGTGCAGTGGCTTACCCCTAAAGAGCAGCTGCGCAAGTGGGTACTGCTGGTGGACAACATGGCCATGGGCAAGGTGCCGGTGAAAAACCGGCCCTTGAGCGTTGCCATCGCGCCATTTGCCGTCACCGGCAGCGAAGCTGAACCCGTACTGGCACAAAGCAATTACGCAAGAACGGAACCACTGGTGGACGCGTTCGTGGCCCTGGACCCGGAGTTGGTAGCCCATTACTACCGGGCCTGGAGCCCTTTGCTGGAGGAGGCGTACAAAGAGTTGGGCCAACCCGGCGCGTTCCACGACCGGATGCTGGCTGCCATCGACCGGGTTTTATCGGTCCGGCCTTTGGCGACAGAAACCATAAAGCTGAAGCAACCCGCGGTGTACTATCGCTATGCCGATCCAGAAAAAGAGGCTGCCACTGACGTGGAAAAACTGTTGTGGCGCATGGGCCCCCGTAACACCGTCCGCATTCAAAGCCAGCTCAGGGAAATCAAGCCGGCTCTGACCACGCCATAAATACCTTACCAGGTATCCACGCACGGGCGTTTTTTGCCATGCCGCGCCCGTGGCCGCGGTGCTGACTGTAAGCCTGCCACAATCCAGTGCCGTGTCTGCGCCGGATCAATAACGTCGTCAAACTCAAAAAAGGTGGCGTTGTTGACGGCTTTTCCCCGCTCAACCATTTCCGCCACCATTTCCTCAAAACGGGCCTGCCGTTGTAGCGGGTCTGCTATGGCGTTCAGTTCCTTGCGAAACCCCAGTTTCACGGCCCCTTCCAATCCCATGGCACCGAATTCCCCGGTGGGCCAGGACAGGGTGAACAACGGTGCCTTCATGGAGCCGCCTGCCATGGTCATGGCGCCCAGGCCATAGGCCTTACGCAACACCACCGTAAAGAAGGGCACGGTCAGACTGGCTGCGGTTACAAACATTCGGGCCGCGTGACGCACCAGCGCCGTTTTTTCCACTTCCGGCCCCACCATGATTCCCGGTGTGTCACACAGGAACAATAAAGGAATATCAAATGCATCGCACATCTGCATAAAGCGGGACGCTTTGTCGGCGCCGTCGGCGTCCACAGCACCCGCCAGATACTCCGGATTATTGGCAATGACACCCACCGCACGCCCTTCAATCCGGGCCAATGCGGTGACCATTCCCTTTCCGAACCCGGATCTCAGTTCCAACACCGAATCAATATCACATAACCCGTCCATAACCGCCCGCACACTGTAAACCCGCAGGCGGTTTTCAGGAATAAGTGTCCTCAGCAGGCGCTGGTCCGGAGCCTGCCATTGCGACAGGTCACCCTGAAAGTAGGAAAGGTAGCGTTTCGCCGTGGCGGTGGCGGCCTGCTCATCCTCCACCACAATATCCACCACACCATTGCCGGCCTGAACCGAAACCGGGCCCACCTCTTCCGGCCGATACACACCCAGGCCGCCGCCTTCGATCATGGCAGGGCCCCCCATACCGATATTGGCGTTGCGGGTTGCGATGACCACATCGCAGCAGCCCAGCAACGCGGCATTACCGGCAAAGTTACGGCCACTGGCTATGCCCACCAGGGGCACCAACGCCGACAGTCGAGCAAAATACAGAAAGGCAAGGCAGTCCAGTCCGGCAGAAGACCCCAAACCATCGGTATCACCCGGACGGCCACCGCCCCCCTCACTGAACAACACCACCGGCACCTGCATGCGTTCCGCCAGTTCGAACATGCGGTCTTTCTTGTGATGGTTTTGAATGCCCTGGGTGCCCGCCAGCACGGTGTAATCGTAAGTCATTACCACACAACGGGCGGCATCATCACCGAACAGCTCACTGTTGATGCATCCCAACCCCGTGACCATGCCATCACCGGGTGTGTTCTCCATCAAATCCTGCAGCGTACGACGTCGCCGCTGAGCGGCAATCACCAGTGGGCCGTATTCAACGAATGAGCCGTCATCGCATAAATCGGCAATGTTTTCGCGGGCTGTACGTTGCCTCTTGCCATGACGCCGGGCAACAGCGTCCGGCCTGTTCTCATCCAGCCCGTATGCGTGACGGTCAATGCATTCCTGCAAGTCGGGGCGAATGGCATCCGGATCCAGTACCTCATCCTGCTGCGCTGATTGCCCCTGCTGATCGCTCAACTGGAACACCAGCAAGGGTTGCCCTTCCATTACCCCATCACCGTCCGCCACCAGAAAGGATTCCACATAACCGGTACCGGGTGCTTCAATGACATGCTCCATCTTCATGGCATCCATGATCAACAGGGCTTCACCCTTATTCACCTGCCGGCCACATTCAACACTGATAGCAACAACGGAGCCCTGCATGGGGGCCGCGATGCTGTTGTCGGTCAACACCCACTGCGGGCCTGACTCATCCGCTCCGGCGTCGCGCGCCGGCAGCAGACTTTCTTCGGGTTGGGTTAATTCCGCCATGTGAGCATCGATAAAGCCCGTATCCACCGCGCCATTCAATACATCCGGGTGGCAGGCCAGATTGCGCAATACCGACAGATTGGATGCCAATCCGCCGATCCTGAATTCCTGCAGCGCCTGGGACAGCTTACGCAGGGCGGCGGAGTGATCCGGCCGCGCACTGTGCACAATGAGTTTGGCCACCATGGAATCGTAGCGGGGGCTGGTCTGGTAACCACTGTACACATAACTGTCCACGCGCACACCGTGTCCACCCGGTACATCCCACGACGTAATCCTGCCGGCGGCGGGTTTTACCTCACCATCGGCCTGCAAAGCCTCCAGATTGATGCGCGCCTGCACCGCAAAACCGGAGGGTGACAGGCCATCCACGTGCAACTCAGCCAGCGGAGCAGCAAAGGCCACCGCCAGCTGCAACGCCACCAGATCCAGACCCAGAATGGTTTCAGTAACAGTATGCTCCACCTGAATACGGGGATTGGCCTCGATAAAAACAAACCGGCTATCACCGGCTTGTTCAAATACCAGAAACTCAAAGGTACCCAAACCGCGGTAGCCAACACGCTGCGCCATGGCCAATGCGGCCTCAAATAACCCGTGCTTAAGCGTAGGGGAAAGATGACAACTGGGTGCCATCTCGATGACTTTCTGGTGGCGTCGCTGCAATGAGCATTCACGTTCATACAGATGCACACAGTCACTACCGTCACCCAGCACCTGAACCTCGATGTGGCGCGCCGCCGCGGCCCACTGCTCAACATATACCGAACCATCGCCGAACGCGCTTTCAGCTTCCGACTGACAGCGGGCGTAGGCTGCAGCCAGTTGCGCACTGTCTCTGACCACCCGCAACCCACGGCCACCACCACCAGCAATGGCTTTGATGGCCATCGCGCTGCCGGCCGGCAACTGAGCGAAAAACGCCTCTGCCTGCTGCAGCGAAACCGAGTGATCCATTCCCTGCAGCACCGGCACCCCACACTCTGCCGCCAGCGCCCGCGCTCGGGCCTTATCGCCAAACAGCGCCAGCGTGTCTGCGTCCGGCCCCACAAACACCAGACCAGCCTGTTCGCAGGCACGGGCAAAATCGCTGTTTTCACTCAGAAAGCCGTAACCCGGATGCACACCATCGCACTGATGCTGCCGGGCGATGGCGATCATCTGCGCCTGATCCAGATAAGCGGAGGCACCGGACCCACTCAAGGGTACGGCAATATCGGCTTTCAATGCATGCAGGGACAGGGAATCGTCTTCAGCGTACACCGCCACGGAGCGCCACCCCAGTTCAGACAAGGTACGAATTATACGGACGGCGATTTCGCCCCGATTGGCAACCAGAATGGTTTTTGCGGTGTGACTCATCAGCGACTCCCAAGTCAAAACTGGAAGCCGCTATTAAATCAGAAATTCTTCTCCAACATCAAAACGCTGTTGTGTTCCTGGATCTTTACATACTCCAAATAGGACATTCCAAGTAGCACTTCCTGTGGATAGGCGCCTTCAATGACAACGGCCCTGACGTTTGGCACATTGATTTCACCCACCTTCACCGCGTTCAGCGTCACCACCCAAGTGGAAACCACACCGCTGGCGGTAACCGCCCGGGATTCCTGCCCGTCCATTTTATAGAGTAACCCCAGATTACGGGCCTGTATTTCATTCATGGCGACGGTGTTGGCGCCGGTATCCACCAGAAAATGGACCGGTTGACCGTTGATGCTGCCATTGACCTTATATTGATTGTTATCGTTCTTGCGAATGACCACTTGCGTGACGTCTGCTTGCTGGTAGGTGCCCCCCATAGCCATGTGCAGTGCCAGCTCATGCCGCTGGCCATCGATCTCGACGATGGCGCGGTGTGCGTTGGCATCCACCAGCGTCACCCCGCTACTGTGGGAGCGCCCTTTCTTCAGCATCACCTGCTGGCCATCAATCTTGAGTACCGCAGCGCCCTTGAACAGCCCTTCAACGCGCACCTCAGGGGCGGCGGTCAAGTGCGCCGCTGCCCCCCACATCAATCCTGCCAGTAACCATTTTCCAATCGCCATGTTGCAATCCTGCCTTACTGCTCATTTTCAGACTGGCGTCGCCTGCATTCAGGTCAATGCCACCTGCCCCGCGCATCATTCTATTATTCTATGCACGGCTGGTCTGTAACGGTACGTAGTAGGAGCATCCGTTTTTTGTTGTCCTGTACCTTAACCAATACGGTTGCAACCAGGCTCCTGACTGCACCCCCAGGCTACACCAAGCCAGAAAATGTAGAGAAATTCTGTGAGAAATTTCAAACCTTGCACACAATCCTACTTTAGTAGGTTGACTGGCCGACCCAGACCGCCCTAATTTTATTATTCTAAAAAGGTTTTTATTGCTCATTATTTTCGTTAATTTTCGTTTGGCCTAAATATACATTTCTTTACTTTCATTAGTGCGCCTATCGAATATAATTTCCAACATCGATCCGGTGGACGAATTTTGTCTACAAACACAACAACACCATAACAATAACCACATGCGCCGACCGCCCTGTTGCAAAAATCAACATGAGCGGGTCAGTTGCACCTGATCGTGAACTGAATGTACTCAGCGAACGGGAGCCCAGCGCAGATGGTCCAGACTCAGGGACGACGCAGCAAAAACCTCAGCATTGATGGCCGCTACGGCCGGCCCCTCAATGGCTTTATCTCCACATTACCTGATATGACGCTCGCGCCATGCTGAATGATCCTGCTCAATTCAGGAATATCGGCTGTTGGTTGCAGCACTGGGCCAATCTGTCGCCGGACAAAGTCGCCTTCCATTTTATAGGCGACGACGGCAACGAAACCGGCGCCCTTTCTTATCTGACGTTGTTGAACGACACGCAGCGGGTAGCTCACCAATTGCAACAACAGGCCAAGCCCGGCGATCGCGTTGTCCTCACCTATCAACCCGGGCTCGACTTCATCGTCGCTTTTCTCGGCTGTGTGCAGGCAGGGTTGATTGCCGTTCCGGTTTACCCCCCATCTTCACCCAAGGACTGGCCCCGTTTCGTAAAAATAGTATTGAACAGCGAAGCCCGCCTGGTTGCTACCACCCAGCAGCTGGCCCAACTATCACAGGCCGCGATCGCCATGACGCCTGAGCTGGCCGGCATCGAGTTGCTCAGCACCGACAGCCTGCAGGCAGAGGAAACAGCGCCGGTAACCTGTAGCGCCGACGCGAATACATTGGCATTTTTACAATACACATCCGGTTCCACCGGCAATCCCAAAGGGGTGATGCTGACCCACGGCAACCTGTATCACAATGAATGCCTGATCAAGGAATCCTTTCAACTGACCTCTGATGCCAAAGTAGTATGCTGGCTGCCGCAGTACCATGATATGGGGTTAATCGGAAACATTCTGGGCACGCTCTTCAATGGCATGACATCGATTCTGATGTCGCCGTTGACCTTTCTCAAGAATCCCTACCTATGGCTGAAGACCATCAGCGATTACCGCGCCACCCACAGCGGCGGCCCCAACTTTTCCTATGAACTCTGCGTCAAGCGCATTCCCGATGCGTTGCTGGCGACGCTGGATCTGAGTTGTTGGCAGCTGGCGTATAACGGTGCCGAACCCATTCGTGCAACCACGCTGCAGCGCTTCAGTGATAAGTTTCACACCTGTGGCTTTCAGCACACCAGCTTTCTGCCGGTATACGGCCTGGCAGAGTCGTCACTGTTGGTCACCCAGCATAGCATTGGTACTCCGGTTCACCTGTTCAGGGTCGACGCAGCCAGCCTGCAGCAGGGGCAACCGCAACCCGGCAATAACCGGGGCAGTGCTAAAACACTGGTCAGCAGTGGCAGGGTTCTGGGCCAGACCCTGCACATTGTCAACCCGCACACCGGCCACCGCTGTGCTGATAACGAAGTAGGAGAGATATGGGTTCAGGGCGACAGCGTTGCGCAAGGCTATTGGAAAAATCCGGAGGTATCCGCGGCTACGTTTGCCGCCTACCTGACCGACTCCGGTGAGGGTCCGTTCATGCGCACCGGGGATCTGGGTTTTCTGCGCGATGGCGACCTGTTTGTGACCGGGCGCCTGAAGGAAATGATGATCGTGGATGGGCGCAATTTGTACCCCCAGGACATCGAGGAAACCATACAAAGCACCAGCTCTTCATTGCGCGTCGGTTGTGGCGCGGTGTTCAGCCTGGACGACGAAGCAGTAATCGCAGTACAGGAACTTTCCAATCGCGCAGAGTATTCAGAACAGGAACTGGCGGAACTGGCGCAATCCGCCCTGCGTGCGGTGAACAGCCAGCACCAACTGGCACTGAAAAGCCTGATTCTGATCGAGCAGGGCAGCTTGCAAAAAACCTCCAGCGGCAAGATTCGTCGCACGGCCATGGCACAGCAATACCAGAACCACAAGTTGAAGGTGGTCAAGGCCTTTACGGCAAACGATTTCTTTTCCCGGCCTGAGCACGACAACCGCAACGTTACATCTTTATCCCAGGCCCATTACGAAGCGGCCATTCTCAATGTCATCGCCACAGAGCTGGGAATTAATGCCGAACAGATCAGTCCGCGAATGACCTTTGCCGACTTTGGTCTCGATTCAAAAACCCTGGTGGGTTTGGCCGGCATACTGGAACAGAAACTCAAGCAGCCACTGCCACCCCAATTGTTTTTCGATTACCCCAGCATCAGCAAGCTGGCGGAGTATCTTGGTGGACAGGGCGGGTGTGAACACGGCCCCCTCGCAACAAACCCGGACCCGACCAAGGCACAGGGCGACATCGCCATTATTGGTATCGGTTGCCGCTTTCCCGGCCAGGCCGATTCGGCAGAAGCGTTCTGGCAAATACTGGAACAGGGTATCGATACCATCGCGGAAACCCCCGCTTCCCGCTGGAGTACTCAGCAATACTACGATGCGGACATTCTGGCACCAGGCAAGATGGCCACCAAGTGGGGAGGATATCTGCAACGGGTGAAAGATTTTGACGCCGCGTTCTTCGGCATTAAAGACAAGGAAGCCACTTTGCTGGACCCACAGCAACGCATATTGTTGGAGACCAGCTGGCACGCCCTGGAACACGCCGGCCTGACCCCGGAATCAACGGCGGGTAAAGAGGTGGGGGTTTTTGTTGGTGTTTCCAATGTGGATTACGATCGCCACTGCAGCCGCATAGGCGCCTGCAGCGAGCCCTACGCCGGCACCGGCATCGCCACCTCCATTGCCGCAAACCGCCTCTCCTATTTTTACGATTGGCGCGGACCCAGCGTGGCGCTGGACACCGCCTGCTCATCGTCTCTGGTGGCCATTCACCAGGCCTGTAACAGCCTGCGACAACAGGAATGCAGACTGGCCTTGGCCGCCGGTGTCAATCTTATTTTGACACCGGACCTGAGTATCACATTCTCCAAAAGTGGCATGATGGCCGCCGATGGCCGTTGTAAAACTTTCGATGACAGCGCCGATGGTTATGTTCGTTCCGAAGGCTGTGGCGTAGTGATCCTGAAGCCGTTGGCAGACGCCATGGTAGACGGTGACCAGGTAATTGCCGTCATCAAAGGGTCTGCCGTTACTCAGGATGGGCGCTCCAATGGTATCACTGCACCCAACGGCCCGGCTCAGGTCAAGACCATCCGGCGCGCGCTGCACAATGCCGGCCTGCAACCCCGCGACATCCAGTTTGTAGAGAGCCATGGCACCGGCACCGAACTGGGTGACCCTATCGAATTGCAGGCCCTGGCCAATGCCTATAGCGAACAGCGCGAACACCCCCTGATGGTGGGCGCGGTGAAAACCAATATCGGCCATTTGGAATCCGCTGCGGGTATCGCCGGTGTGATCAAAACCGCGTTGTGTTTGCATAAGCAGTTGTTACCACGCAACCTGCATTTTAATACGCCCAACCAGCGTTTTGATTGGGCGCGCCACCCCATCCGGGTCAATGATCAGATCCAGCCCTGGTTAACCGAGGCTGGCGTGCCCCGGCGAGCCGGCGTCAGCTCATTTGGCTTTGGCGGCACCAACGCCCATCTCATTCTGGAAGAGCCGCCAACATCGAACATCGAGCCGAACCCGAACCCAACAACAGGATCAGCACGGTTGTTTTGTCTCTCGGCAAAGGATCGCAGTGGATTACAGGCTCAGGTTCGCCAATACGTGAACTTTCTGCAGCAGACAGATTGCGATCTGCAGACGCTGTGCATCAGCCAGAACTGCAATCGCACACATTTCGATGAACGCCTGGCGCTGGTCGCAGACAACGTGGCCGAGTTACAGCAAAGCCTGCGTCAGCTGAATTGGGCAAACCTGGGCAAAAACATCTTCTCCAGCAAACGCCGCCCGACCCGCAAGCGGCCTCACATCACCTGGATGTTCACCGGCCAGGGTTCGCAGCAGGCGGGCATGGGCAGTGCGCTGTACCAGCACAATCAGGCTTTCCGCCAGGCCGTTGATCACTGCCATGATCTGTTGCGCCAGTACTCCAGCATCGACTTAAAACGTTTTCTGCTGCAGCAGGATGATCCACAGGCCCAGGTACTGATTCATCGTACCGATCATACCCAGCCGGTTCTGTTCTGCTATGAGTATGCCTTGGCACAACTGGCACTGGACAGCGGCATGTACCCGGACACAGTGATTGGCCACAGCCTGGGTGAGATCGTTGCCGCTACCATCGCCGGTGTATTTAGTCTGGAGGACGGCTTGCGCATCGCCGTTGAGCGCGGCCGGCTGATGCAGCAGCTGGCGGAGCCCGGCGGTATGATGGCGGTGTTCGCCCACCAAGAAGACGTGGATCCCCTGTTGAGTGACTATCCGCTGGTATCCATCGGCGCCCTTAACGGTCCCGGGCAAGTGGTGCTGTCTGGTTGTGAACAAAGCCTGCGTGACTTGCAACAACAGTTTGAAGAACGGGATATTGACACCCGCCTGCTCAAGGTTTCCCACGGTTTTCACTCACCATTGATGGAACCCATGCTGGCTGATTTTCGAAAAGTTTTGGGTACAGTCACCTTCAGGCCGCCATCTATCCCCCTGGTATCCAACGTCAGTGCCCAATACGCGGATGCAGAACTGGCCAGTGTGGAGTACTGGTGCCGGCACGTGGTTGCGACAGTAAATTTTCTGGGCGGATTACAGCAAATTGCCAAGCATCAGCACGGCATTCTGGTTGAGTTGGGACCCAAGGCAACCTTAAGCGCCATTGCCCAACGCAGCCTTGATCGCGACAGCGTGCGTATTATCCCGTTGATGCGTGAAGGGCAAGCGGAGATGCAGTGCCTGCTGGAGGCCATCGCCCAGTGCTACACCAGCGGCATGAATATAGAATGGCAGCGTTTTTTACAGGTACAAAACCGACCCCGGCTTCCCCTGCCGCTGTATCCGTTTCAACGCAAGTACTATTGGCTTGAAGGCTCGTGGCTTGAAGGCACGGTGTCCACGTCTGCGCAAAACCAGGTCAGCAAAGCCCAGAACACGTTCCACCCTTTGTTGGGGCAGCGTCAGCATTCACCCTATCTGAAAAACGGTGAAATGCATTTTGTTGCCCATCCCGGATTGGATGCCGGCAACTGGGCCAGCACCTTTAAACAAACTGATGTTATTCATTTTCATCTCAGCCACTTTCTTGAAATGGCAATGGAAGTGGGGCACGAAGCTTTTCGTAGCAACAGACTAACCCTGCAGGATTTGGAGTTGCATCGGCGTATGCGCACCCATCGCGGTGATACGCAGAGCATTCATACCATCGTCGAGCAGCGGGCCAATAACGAGCTGCGGGTTCACTTCTATACGCAGGAAAATGACCATCGTGATGAAGAGCAATGGGCGCTGTTGAGTTCGGTCAGCATTGCGCCGTCCTTCGGCGGCCGCCAACCGCGGATAAAACCGCTGGAGATCGACACATCGGCCGCACCTGACGTGGACATGTCGCAGTTTTTCCAGGCTGGGAAAGCTGCCCACACAGTGTACTGCACCAACGACAAGAACGTCGTAAGCGCCACGCAACTGCAGGGCAACAGCATGATCTGTGAGATGGATTTCTCCGAACTGATCGCCGGCAGCACCTCCCCTTTATGGATCAAGCCGGAAGCCATGCAGGCCCTGTATCAAGTGGTGGGCTTCTTTTGTGAATCCTTACGCCAGAATGATGCGCTGCATCCCGGTGTGGAATTTACACCCTACAGCGTACGCAGCTTAGCCTGGTGCGATGAATTACCGGCCCAAGGTTTTATCCAACTCACCCATGTCGGTTCCTGGAATGAAGAGGCCGAGCACACCGAACTGGACGTCTTGATTCTGGACACAGGCGGCCATTGCCGGATGAAAATCGAAGGCATGCTGCTGCGATCGCGCGTTCAAAAAGCCAAGACCGTGGCGGAAAAGGTACGGGAGGTGGGTATGGAGGAACGCATCGACATTATCCGCAACCTGATTGCCCACAGCCTGGCGTCCAATCTGGGTGGGCAGGCCATGGACATCGATCTGAACCATTCCCTGGGTGAGCTGGGCGCAGATTCCATTACCGTGATTTCCACTCTCTCCCGCCTGAAGAGCGAATTGAAGCTGGAGATCCGCCCGGGAGACCTCAATAAAGCCCGCTCAATTGAGGATTTCGTTATCCTGCTGGCCGCCAGGCTCGGCAACCACGACCAGAATCCCAGTACCCAGGTGCGCGGTAATTGTGCCGTCATGCGTGAAGGTCACGCCGGCGTGCTGCCCCTGTTCTTTGTACACCCCGGTAACGACGGCGCCCTGAATTACCTGGATATGGCCAACGCCTTTGGCGATGACATACCTCTGTACGTGATGTTGCCGGACCTGAACGAAGATCATCACCCCCGCACCCTAAACAGCGTAGTGGATCTGCTGGTTAATGATATCCGCGCCGAACAACCCCACGGCCCGTATATGCTCGCCGGCTGGTCTTTAGGGGCCACCCTGGCGGTGCTGGTGGCCAACCAACTGGTACACCAGGGAGAAGAGATCAAATTCGTCAGCGTGGTGGATGCTCCCTGCCTGTTGGGATCCTCGGTAAGTGCGCAAACTCTGCAATACAGCATTGAACAAATCACGGCACACCAGGCAATGATGTCGAAACAACGGGCAGTGCGCTACAAAGCGGAGTTATTCGAATTGTATTCGCAAGCGCTGCAATCCAAACCCATGTCGTTAACCTACGAGCTACGCCATTTCCAAACCGGGCCCACCCATGAAAATCTGATCGCCAACGCGGCGGCGGGGGAATGGAACAAACTCACCAGTCGCAAGATCCACTCGCAAACCATTCCCGGTGATCACCTGAGCCTGTTCAAATCCGGAAATGTGGAAACCCTGGCTTCGTTTTTGCGTAAGCTGGTACGCAGCAACGCCACCACCAGCAACCGCTTTCTGCAAACCACACTGGAGCGCAGCAACCTGAGCCAATCGGTGCTGACAGGCACACCGGAACGCAATGAGCAGGATCGCCCCTGCGCGACACTGAGAGTGGACGAGGATCACCCCTACTTTTTTGATCACGAGCTGGACCATATTCCCGGAATTCTTATTTTGGCAGGTGCCTGGGAACTGGTGTGCCGCTCAACCCAGGAATACGACCCACTGAACCCGTTGCTGACGCGCAGCGTGGGGCAATGTTCGCTGTTGTTTGACCGATTTGCGGAAAAAGACCGGTCACTACACTACGAATTGCAGTGCAGTGGCGGCGGCGCCCACAGCATTCAGCTGGAATGTTATATCAATCAAGGCGGCCAGCGTATCGGAACGTTCTTTCTGCGGCTGGACTATCATCATCGCAAACCGGCCATGGTGCTGCCTGCAACCCGCCAGATCATGACCTCCGGTATGGCATTGCTGCACAAGCAAATCGAATCCAATGTGTTGATCAACCAGCCCGAGCAATCGGAAACACGCTGGGAATGTCGGCCCCAACTGCCGGAAGCAGGTCATTACCTTGGCCACACATCCCTGGCCTACAGTTGCCTCAATCCGATTTATGTACTGGAAGCAACCCGTCAGTTTCTGACTTATCTGTCCCACGAACAATATGGTGTGGCCATGGGCACCCACGTCAATCTGATCGACATCAAACTGGAGTTCCGCAACGTCATTGATTTCAATGCCGACGTGCGTCTGGTATTGGCCCCCAACAGCGGCATCATGGAACAGGATTCGTTTCAAACCATCACCGTGCTGTGGCAGCAAAACGGCAGTACGGTGGTGAGCAGTCAAATTACCGCCCAGGTGACCCGCCTGGAAACCTATACCCAACAGAGAGCACGTTAACGTAAAGGCAAACATCATGAGCGAAACCGGCACCCGCGATTTCAGAAACAAAGTCCCCCTCTATACCATGCTGTCAGCCATCGTGCTGTTTACCCATTTCGCCACCCTTAAATTGCAACACTGGGATGGGATAATGTGGTTGGTGGGGCTGGCTACCGGCCTGGGCTACATCATCTGGCTGATGTCTGAAGCCAACGTTTCCATAACAGAACAGGAAAAAGGCGCAACCCAAAAGGACCGTGGCACCTGCGAACTCTATGTTTTCGGCCGCATCCTTACGGTATTCAGCGCCATTATTCTGGACACCCAATGGCAAGGCTTCAGTTTTATCATGCTGCTGGGGTTTGTTCTCTTTGCCGGCGGCATCGCTTTCCGCCTCAATGCTATCGACACCCTCGGTAAATTCTATTCCCACCGGGTGCGGCTCGTAGAAGCACACAGCGTGGTCGATACCGGCCCCTATCAATGGGTACGCCATCCGGCCTATACCGGAATGCTGATGGCCCACCTGGGATTTGTGCTGGTGTTCTTCAACATCTATGCCTGTCTGGCATTGTTGCTGGTACTGGCTCCGGCCATCGTGAAGCGTATCATAGTTGAAGAGACGGCACTTTTCGAACTGCCGGGTTATCCGCAATACGCGGAATGCCATAAGCGTCTGGTACCTGGAATCTGGTAATGAACATTGTTCTGCTGGGTGCCAATGGATACGTGGGTCGCGCCATCATGCGGGCTGCCATCGCCTGCCCGCAGCACGTTCAGGTGTGGGCACAGGCGCGCACCACTGATGATCTGCAAACGGCTCACAACGTTCGCTTGTTCAAAGGCAGTCTGGAGCAGGTGCACCCTGAGCTGTTTCCGAACGTACCCCACGTATTAATCCATGCGGCGGGTAAAAACATCGACCATGACGGCAGCGGCTATCATCACACCAATGTGGAAGGCACCCGGCAACTGCTGTCCTCCTGTAATGCGCACACCCTGGGTGTTCTGTACCACAGTTCACTTTCGGTATTGGGGCAGCACAGGCAACAGCAGGTTTCGAACACGGCTCGGCGGGCACCGGGCACTGCCCTGGCCCGTTCCCGTGCCGCCGCCGAAGCGCTGGTATTGGAATACTGTAAACAGCACGCCATCAACGGTTATTGCCTGAGGCCACGTTTTATATTCGGTAAGGACGATGCGTTTGTAATGCCGGCATTAATCAGGCTGGCGGCAAAAGGAACCTATATTGGCGACGGCAGTCAGCAGTATTCCATCATCGATGTGGACGATTATGCCAAGCTCATGCTGGAGCTTGGCCGACGCATTGATACACAGGCGCTACCCTGTGAACAAATCCCCCTGAACATGGGTTATCAGCAGCCGCTGTCCTTTGCTTCCATGTTCAGCACGTTGCAGGGGCTTCAGCCCGGCACCGGCATCAAACGCCGTATTCCTTACCCGGCGGCACTGGCTACGGCCTGCAATCTGCTGCCGTTCCAGAAGCTGAAGTCCCTTGCCACCCAACTGCAATTGATTGGTCTTGATCACTACAGTGATATCAGTGAGACCCGCTCGCGTTTGCACGACGATATTCTGTGCCGGGACAGCCTCGAGTATTTCCGCGAACTTGCTCAACATTTCAAGGAATCATCATGCAACTGACCATCGACTACCGCCAGCAACCAAACGAACGACAGGTTGGAGGCAAATTCGCCAAACAGGCTGACCTGATCGCCGCGGGCTTACCCGTACCCAGGTTCGTGTGTCTGACGCGGGATTTTTATACCGAGGTGACCCGCCCCATTCAGGGCGCGCTACGGGAGGTACTTCACGCCATCGACTTCAACCGCCACCAGAGCATTCTGCAAGGTTCGGATCAGGCGCAGGCGTTAATCAGTGGCCTGGAGCTGACCCGCGAGCAGCAAAACACCATATTAGGCAGCTTTGATGGCCTGTTCGCCATGGACACACTGGTGTCGGTGCGTGCCTCCACGGTGGGCCACAAACTGGAAGAGAGCGAAGATTCCCTGGCCAACCCCTTTGCCGGTATGAGTGAATCCTTTCTGTACGTGCGCCGCGATCAGATTCTGCAACGGGTCAAGCAGTGTTGGGCCTCCGGTTTCTCGCAGGAATCCCTGATTTACCGCCAGCAGCAGCAGATGGACCTGATGGGTTTCAGCGTTGCCGTGGGCATTCAGGCGATGGTCTTTGGCGAGCGTTCTTTTGTGCTGTTTACCGCCGACCCCAAAACCGCTGCTGCAGACAAAATCATCATTGCCGGGCATGGCATTGGTGAAGGGGTTGTGCAGGAAAAAGTGGCCGTGGACCACTATTTTATCAGTGGCAAAACTGCGGCCATCACCCACACCATTGCAGACAAGACCAGCCAACTGGTGTTCAACGAGTCCGATGGCTACGGCCTTACCGAAACGGTGGTGGCTCCAGCACTGCAAAATGCGCCCTGCCTGACGGATGCCGAAATCAGGCAGTTGGTGGAGGCCGGCAGCAAAGTGGAAGCGCTGTATGGGCTACCCCAGGATATTGAAGGCACGTTCACCGCTGATGGAACATTCTATCTGCTGCAAACCCGCCCCATTGCCCTGGACTTTGATCGCCAACTGGTGTGGAGCAACACCAATGTTACTGAGAGCTATCCCGGCATCAGCAGCACACTTACCTTCACCCACGCCAAATATTTTTACCGCATCATCTTCCGTGACCTGTACCAACGCCTGAGCGTGAGCAATGAACAGATCTGGAGTAACTACCAGCCACTGGACAATATGATTGGTTACCTCAACGGCCGTATTTATTATTGTCTGTCGCATTTTTATCTGCTTCACAAACAAAGCCCACTGTTCCCGCTGTTCGCTGCCCATTGGGAAAACATGATTGGATTGCGATCTTCCTTTCACACCCAGGAACCCCACTCCTTCAAAGCGGCTGTCAGAAAATTGCGTGGCTGGGCCCGCTTTGGCAAAGCCTTGGCCTTGACCCTGGTGGATTACCTGGGCCATGACCGCGCCATGTACCACTACCACCGCTGGTGGGAAACCACCATCGCCCCCCTGCGCGGCCAGTCCTTTCGCGGCGAAGACCCGCTGACACTGGTAAACCGCTTCTATCAGGTGTGGACCGAAGTGGGTCGCCACTGGGGTGTCACCCTGACCACTGACGCCTATCTGATCCCCTTGTACGGCTGGAGCGAAGCGCTGTTCCGGAAATGGGATTTGGAACAGGACAACCCCGGACTGCTGTCGGATTTACTGTGCGGTGATGAACAGCTGCTGAGTGTGGAAATCATTCTGTCTGCAGTTAATCTGGCGGAGCAGGTAAGGGCGGATCAAACACTTGCAGCACGTTTTGCCAAAGACGACGAACACACCTTATGGCAGGCACTGGATCATGACGAACTACCCCGCGCATTCACCCGGGCGGTGCGCACCCATCTGCACCGGTTTGGTGATCGCGGCCTGCAAGAGCTGAAGGTGGAACAGCCCAGTTTACGGGACACCCCCTGGGTGCTGATGAAAATGATCCGCCAGTACGCCGCCCAGGAGGTGACGGTGGAAAGTTACCGCCAGCATGAATTGGATGTGCGTCGTCGCGCCGATTCCACCCTGGCGAGCCTGCTGCAGGATCAACCCTGGAAATTTAAACTGCTCAGCAAAATCATCCTGCCGCGCCTGCGACGCCTGATCCGCCATCGGGAAAATTCCCGCTATTGCCGCAGCGAGTTGTTTGGCTTCAGCAAGGAGATTTTCAAAGCCCTGGCCGCTTATCTGGTGTCCCGCAATGTGTTGCGTGATACCAGCGATATCTACCATTTAACGCAAGATGAGATCTTCGGCTACATCAATGGTATGGGTGTTACCGAAAATCTGCAGGCTCTGGCGGACTTGCGCCGTGGCGAGTTCGAGCAGTTCAGCCAGAGTGAACCCGCTGAACAGATCACCACTTTGGGTGCGGTACGGGATAACGACCTGGGGCCCGGGGACATGCCGCAGCCGGGGGACAACGCACTGGTGGGATTAGGCTCCAGCGCCGGGAAAGTCAGGGGCATAGCCCGGGTGGTGCAGGATCCCAACACGGTGGATACCAGCGGCGAGGACATGATACTGATCGCACGGGAAACCGATCCCGGCTGGCTGTTCCTGATGCTGGCCTCAAAGGGCATGGTGGTGGAGAGGGGCAGCATGTTATCCCACACCGCCATTACCGGCCGCAAGTTTGGAATTCCCACCATCGTAGCCTTGCCCAATGCCACCCGCGCCATTCCCGACGGCGCCCTGATTGAGATTGATGGCTGCTCCGGTGTGGTCACCATTCTTGAGCACAGCAAAGGAGCCGCGGCATGAACGACTCAGCGGGGATTGCCCAGAGCACCCGGAGCCACGCCCATTACTGGCAACGACTGAATCAGTTTTCCCGGATCATCTATGAACCCAAACAGCATTTGTTGTTTGCAAGCCTGTGGTTTCTATCCATCCAGGGATTGTTTGTCTTACACAGTGAAACGCACACCTGGCGTTGGGGGTTGCCCACACTGATATCGGTATTCACCTTTTTCGGCGTGCTGTTTGTGCTGCGCGCCATTGATGAGGTTAAGGATCTGGCCTACGACCAACAATACAACCCGGATCGCCCCCTGGTATCCGGCGCAGTGAGCATGATGGACATTCGCTCTTACGTCATTGTAGGCACCCTGCTCATGATGGCTGTGAACTTGGTACTTGCCTGGCCACTGGCTTTGTTTGTCATGTTGAACATCGGCTATGGTTTACTGCTGATGTGGCTGGAGAAAGCGATTCCGTTGATGGATCGCAGCCTGTTCTTCAATCTGCTGCTCACCTATCCGGTCAGCATTGCGCTGAGCTTTTATACCCTGTTGCAGGTTCAGTTCACCCATCAGGTGCACTTCAGCCCCGACCTGCTGTTGATCATCGGCTGCTATATTCTGGCTTTTCTCCATTTCGAAATCATCCGTAAAAGCATGTGGCAGAACCTGACAGCAGCCGGGGAAAAACTGTACTCAGCGGAAATCGGCACCGCAGCGGCGCTTACCCTGGGCAGCCTGTGCGGGGTGCTGGCGATCGGCGGCATGTTACTGATAAACCGGCCCTGGCAACACAGCGGCGCCGCCGCCCTCACCGGCTGGCTGCCCTTGCTGGGCCTGCTGTTTGTGGCACTCAGCCTGAGGTTGTTTCTGCGCCATCGAAACAGCCGCTTTAACCCGCGCCAGTTTTCCGTGCCATTTATTGTGAGTTTTTATCTGTTTAATTTGCTGCATGCCATCGCCGGTAACCAGCACCAACTGATATCAGGCTGGTAATGCACCATGGCGGATAACCAGGGGATAAACATGACCGAGTCGATGCCACGGGTATCCTTTCCACTGCACCGGCCCCGGCTCACATTAATACTGTGCCTGCTGTTTACCGTGGCCTGTGGTGTGGGCACCAGCCGCTACCACAACACCCTGGATTTCCGCTTTTTCTTCAGCGCCGACAACCCCCAACTGGCAGCCTATGAAGACCTGCAATCCACTTACGGATCCGAAGAGTTTGTTTTCATTGCCATCGCCACCAACGATGGCAGCCATCTGTTCAGTGAACACAATCTGCAGGCGTTGGCGCAGCTGACCGCAGCCGCCTGGCAAACACCCTATTCGCTGCGGGTGGATTCCCTCACCAATTTCCCCTACACCCTCGCCAACGAGGATGATTTTCTGGTGGAGGATTTGTTCAGCAGCGACGCCAATCTCAGCCAGGCCCATCTGCAACAGCGCGAGCAATTTGCCCTGCGGGAGCCAGCCACCGTAAACGCACTGATTTCGGCACAGGGTGATGTGGCCGGCATGCGCATTCTGATCAAGCTGCCCGGTGTAGACCGCGCGCTGGAAACGCCAAAGGTGGTGTTCTTTGTGCGCGATCTGCTCGCCCGGTTCGAGCAGGACCACCCTCAGTTCAATACGTATCTGACCGGCCAGATTGTAGTGGATCAAGCTTTTCCGGAATCCACCGCAGGCGACATGGCGTTTGTGTGGCCGGCGTTCTTTGTTGTTATGCTGGTACTGCTGGGCCTGATCTTCCGCAGCGTCGCCTTTGTTGTCTTTACCGTGCTTACAGCCGTGTGCGCCATCGGCACCGGCATGGGTCTGTTGGGATGGACCGGTATGAAAATCAACGCGGCTGTCACCGTGGCCCCCATCATGATACTGACCCTGGCCATCGCGGACAGTGTCCACATTCTCACCCGCTATCGTTTGTTCCGGCAACAGGGGCAGGATAAAGTCACCGCGCTGGGCACCAGCTTGTACCAAAATCAAGTGCCCGTGTTGCTCACCTCCGTGTTCACCGCAGCCGGTTTTCTCACCTTGCATTTCAATGACTCACCTCCCTATCAGGCACTGGGCTATATCGTTTGTGCCGGAGTGATTGCAGCCTGGCTGTATGCGACGCTGCTGCTACCGGCACTGGTGATGATCGCCCCCCACCGCATTCGGCAGCAAACGCTAAAGCAGGCCGGCGCGGCGGCGGGCATGGATGCCGTGGCGGACTGGGTTATCCGGCACCCCCGCGCGCTGTTCGCCGGCGGCCTGGTTGTGGTTATCGCCGGCTTGGCCTGCCTGCCGTTAAACCGCATCAATGATGATCCCGTTAAATACTTCGGCACCCAGCAAACCATGCGCCAGCATATGGAATTCGTCAACGATCGCATCACCGGCCTGGGGGCACTGAACTTTTCCATTCCAGTGGCTGCCGGTCAGCCTGTTACCCATCCGGATTACCTGAATCTACTGGATCAATTCAGTCAGTGGCTGGCACAGCAACCCCACGTGGTGCACGTGGATTCCATGGCGGACATTATCAAACGCCTCAATCAATCATGGCACAGCGATGATGCCGATTTTTATCAGGTTCCCAACGATCCCGAGGCCATTGCCCAGCTATTGCTGCTCTACGAAATGTCACTGCCCTTCGGCGGGGATCTGAGCACCATGATCGCACCGGGCCGTCAGGCCTCCCGGGTGCGGGTTACCATGAACAACACCGCCGGTGAATATCACATAGAACTGAATCAAAAGGCGTTCAGCTGGCTGCAACAGCACGCCAAGCGGCAACCGCAGATAATATCCGCCAGCGCACCACTGATGTTTGCCCACATTGGTGAGCGCAGCATGAAGGGTATGTTGATCGGCCTGATTGGTTCGTTGTTTGTCATGGGATTGGTGCTCAGCCGTTTGTTCCGCTCCGTCAAACTGGGGCTGGTGAGCATTGCCTGTAACGTACTGCCTGTGGCGTTGGCCTTTGGTGTGTGGGGCATGCTCAATGGCAATATCGATGTGGGCCTGACGGTTACCCTGGGGATTGCTTTTGGCATCGTGGTGGATGACACCATTCATTTTCTGGGCAAGTACCGCACCGGGCGTCAGCAACTGAATATGAATAGCGAAGATGCCGTGCGTTTCGCCTTTGCCCGGGTGGGGCCCGCCATCCTCATTACTTCGCTGATTCTCATTGCCGGATTTGCCATGCTTGGCTTTTCCGCCATGAACATTACCGCCAATACATCCATTCTGACCACCCTCACCATCGGCATTGCATTGCTGGTGGATCTGCTGTTCATACCGGCGCTGCTGCTTATATTCGATCGTACTGACCACAACCACCATTCCGAGGATCCCGTTCATGGATAACGCCAACTCCGCACCCATTGTCATTGCCGGCCCCGCACTGGGTACGCTGGCATTTGAATGGCTGTACTTTCCGACTCTGGCATTGACCGCGTTGGGCACCATGTCCTGGTTCCTGCACACAGGCCAGCATGTGGAAACCGCCTCGTTCGTTATTTCCGTATCCGTATTGTTGATTACCATGCTGTTTGAACGGGTCCATCCTCTGAACCCGCAATGGAACCAGTCACGGGGTGATCTGGGTCCGGATTTCAGCTCTCTGATTCTGGTAGGGGTTTTCGTGGAAGGTGCGTTAAAAAAAGCAGGCCCACTGATTGCACTGTATGCTTTCCTGGCATTGGATCTGCCGCAGAATTACCGTTTGATTCCGGATTCCATGCCACTGTGGGCCGAAACCCTGTTGGTGCTGCTGATCATTGAATTCGCCAAGTACTGGTTCCATCGCATGGGCCACGAGAACCTGCGCTGGTGGCCATTGCATTCCGTACATCACAGCGTCAAGCGCATGCACCTGCTCAATGGTTTTCGCATTCACCCGCTCTACCATCTGTGCACCTTTGCCCTGGGTGTCGTACCCTGCTACCTGATCGGTGCCAGCCAGGAGGCATTGATTCTGAACAGCGTGTTGCTGGCCATCGGTGGCTCCATTCAACACTGCAATATCAAACTGAGGTACGGCTGGCTGAACTACGTGTTCAACACCAATGAACTGCACCGCTGGCATCATTCGAAGCGCCTTGATGAAGCCAACCACAACTACGGCGCGGTGTTAATTGTATGGGATGTGATGTTTGGCACCCACTACTACCGCCCCGATGGCAGCCCGCAAGAACTGGGCATTCATCACGAAGAACGCTATCCCATGAACAACTATTGGAAACAGCTGTTAATCCCGTTTCGTTGGAAAGCGAAGATGATGGACTAAAATCAGAGTGCTTCGCTGTACTCAACGATCTGGTCACGGCCCTGATTTTTGGCTTTGTACAAGGCATCGTCGGCTTTATTGAGTAACAACTCAATGTTGTGATCGGACTGCAGATAGGCCACCCCGATGCTGGCCGTCATGCGCAGCTCGCCCGATGGGGTATTAATCACGATCTGCCCGATGGCCTGGCGCAAGCGTTGCGCCGTCTGCAATGTGCCTTCGCGATCCTCGCTCAACACCAGCGCAAATTCTTCGCCACCCAGTCGCCCCCACACGTCACTGTCGCGCAGGTTCTGCACCACAGAATCACTGAACACCCGCAAGGCTTCATCACCAATACTGTGGCCAAAGGTATCGTTGACCGACTTGAAGTGATCAATATCAAACATCATGATGCTCAAGGGCTGGTGTTTACGCAGTGCCAGATTCATCCGTTTTCCGGCCTCGATAAAAAAGCTGCGGCGATTATAAACCCCGGTTAACGGATCGGTACGGGCTTCATGTTCGGCGGCCAGTTTGGCCTGCTCCAATTCGCGGGTACGGGCCACCACCTGCGCTTCAAGTTCAGCCTTGGACATCTCCAGCTGCTCGGTATAGCGATGTTCCGCCTGATCTTTCTGTAAACGCAAACGGCGCACCTTGATCCCCATGGCGGCCATAATACCCAGCATCTCGACAAAAGAGGCAAACGCCGGCCAGTAATAATTCATAATACTGTGTTCCACCAGCCCCAGATCACGCAACGCCTGCACCACCAATCCCACCACCAACAGGCTCCAGGCCAGGGCAAACACCGCCGCATCCGTCGAGCCCTGGCGCCAACGCACCACACCGGCAACCGACATCATGGGGTACAACAACAGGGCAACGGTAATTGACAGCACAGCGAGCGCGGTGAGATTAAACAAGGCGCAAAACAGCAGAAACACCGCATTGAGCATCATAAAAATCAGCACATAATCGATGCGCGGTGTGTATTTTTGGGTTTGCAGAAAGGCCCGGGCAAACACCGTGCCCGCCAATACCCCGAAAGCACCACTGACCGAGAGATAGTTCCAGTGAAAGCCTTCTTTGATGAAGAATTGGTGGGTATAGCCCAGAATGGTACACCAGCTGACAATCTTGGAAAGCGCGTAAACCGCATAGATCAAAAAGGTCCGATCCTGCGTCGCCAGTGCCCCCACCAGCGAGATAATCGCCATCAGGAAGATACCACCAAACAGAAACATAATGATGCCCACTTCAGTGGTATGCACCTCCCGCAGGCGATCAGGGTTCCAGATCCGCATGCTGGGAAAAACAAACCCCGCCTGGTGCGAGCTGAACTTAATCAAAAATTCCTTAACCTGCCGGGCAGGAATCGTCACCCGCACCACAAAGCGATTGTGCACCACCGGCCGTTCACTGAAGGATTCGGCCAGAGACATGCGGGCAATATTACGATAATCGTCGCTGGAATCCAGGTTGCGGGTATACGCCTCCAGGGCAATCAACTGATGGTCCACGTATTCCAGATCAAGGGTAATTGCCTCATCCGTTACGTTGCGCAGGGCAAAGTGACTCCAGAAGGCACCGGGCTTTAAACCGGTGGAACCTGCGCTCTGCAACGGCTGAAAGGCACCGCGCTCAGAAATGCTGGCGGCAGCAGCAATATCCAGATCCCCATCCACATCGTGCAGAATCTCTTGCTGCCCGGTGGTTTTGGTGCCCGTTTCCTGGCCCCCAACATCAATGACATTCACCGCCAGAGCAAACTGGGGAAATATCAAAAGCACTGCTACTATCAATTTTAGAATCATGAAAAAGCCCAAACCGGGAAACAACGCAGGCCGATCAAATAAATCGAGCCTGGATAACTATAAATCAAAAACACCATTTAGACACGGTGACATTGCGAAGCAAGTGACATAGCGGACACTATGAATCAGACTGCCAGGATAATGAAGCCATTCATTTTCGCGGTAGTGCTGTTACTGACAGCCTGCCAGAATCAGGACAATAGCGACAAGGTACAGATCCGGTTTCATGAAGTGGATTGGTATGCCCAACGGGCTGCAGCCGCCTACCAGACTGAAGCGCTCATCAGGGCCACCTTTCCCGCCACCCAACTGGTGGCCACCAGCGCGCAGGGTAAGGTGCAATATTTTATGGAGCTGGACCACCAGCACCAGCGTCAGATCATCGCAGTGCGCGGTACCGACAACCTGCGCAACATTCGCGATGACGTGGCCTATATCGAATCCCGCAATCCCAAGCTGGGCATCTTCGTACACAACGGATTCGATCGGGATACGGACCAGATTTTTCGCGATATCCAACCCAAGCTGAACAAAAAATACACAACTATCGTCACCGGTCACTCCCTGGGTGCGGCCATAGCCACCCTACTGATGATGTATCTGTACGAGGAAGGTTACCCCCTGGGACCCTCCATCAATTTTGGCCAACCCAAGGTCACCAATCATGCCGGAGCGCAAAAATACCGCCACCTGCCGTTATTGAGAGTGGCGGATGAAAATGATCTGGTGCCCCTGGTGCCCCCCACCGATCTGTTGGACTCCCTCCATGGCGCCTACGAACACCTGGGCCCGGAACTGATCTTATTGCAAGGCAAGTACTACAGCTACCAAACCCAGCACCAGGTTCGCACCGAAGGTGTGGATTCCTTCTGGGACAACCTGGGCAATGAAAGCATCACCGAGCATTTCATGACGCATTATCTGCGCAATATCAACAGCAAGCTGGAGGGGGCAACAGCGGTTCCCTATGCCCAACGTGAGCGCTACATCCCACATTGATCCCAATAAAAACCTACCCATTCACCCACGGAGTACTCTGACATTATGCACACGCTAAAACACCTCTGCCGCGGCGCACTCCATTGGTTGCTGGGGATTCTGAAAGCCCTCTGGACGCTCTGGCTGAGCCTTGGCCCACGCTGGCTCAGGGTCACTGTTGTAGTGGTGGTGGTGCTGGCCATTGGTTGGCATCAGGCCCGCCTGTTTCTAACCCCCAACCTGACCCGGGAGACGGTTTACCAGGTGCGCTACCTGAATGATGGCTGGACCCAACAACAACGCCAGAATTTTTATTACACACCACAGGGCACTGAACTGCTGGGCATTGAGTATCAGTGGTTCATCAATCTGGAACTCCCTTTATCCCACGAACGGCTGGCCACCGATGACAATATGCGGGGCTGGGGATTCATCGTCACCCCGGGACAACAGGCCGATCCCTTGAACCCGGGTAACCTGCCCGTGGGACTGGGGCGCCATGTGGACCCCGGCACCGGCAAGGAACGCCTGGATATCGGTTGCGCCACCTGCCATACCGGCGAGCTGCACTACCAGGGTACTGCCCTGCGGGTGGATGGGGGCCAGGCGGTACAAAGCCTCTCCAATGCCAAACGGGGAGAATTCATTACCACCCTGGGGGCCTCTGTGTTCGAAACCCTGCTCAATCCCGTGAAGTGGAACCGCTTTGCCACCCGTGTTGCCGGCCATGACGAGGCGCAACGGGAGCAACTGAAAACTGAGATGTGGGCCTTCGCCGACCATATGAAGCACTTCATGCAGGGCGCCGGCAATCCCAAATACTACCCGGTGGAGGAAGGCCGCGGCCGCATTGATGCTGTCGGCCGCATCGCCAATGTGGTGTTCGGTTACGACATGGATGTGCCGGCCAACTATCGCCCCGCCGACGCCCCTGCCAGCCTGCCGTTTTTGTGGGATATCTGGCGCTTTGACTGGGTGCAGTACACCGGTTTCACCAACCAGGCCATGGCCCGCAATGTGGGTGAAACCCTGGGTGTGCTGGCACCCATCAAACTGGTGGATAAACAGGGCAACCCCCTGCCCGCCAGCGAACTGGGTGAAACCGTGGTGGATGTGGATGGCCTGCATTGCGCCGAAGGTTTACTGCGCATGCTGAAACCACCCAAGTGGCCGCAGGATATTCTGGGCAACATTGACTTCGAGCGCGCCCGGGCCGGCAAGCAACTGTTTGCCGATCACTGCCAGCACTGCCATGGCCCCCATATTTCCGAGCCTTATGCCTGGCCGGTTGCAGACCAGGCCAACCCGCAGATTCCCGGCCAGATCAACAGTAACTGGCAGTGGGATATGGCCGGCGACATCAGCCAGCAGGATGGCCGGCCGGTACGCCGGGATTGGCGCAGCACTATCTGGTCCATGCCGTGGATCAGCACCCAAGAAATCGGCACCGATCCCAAACTGGCGGACAATTACATGGACAACCGCTACGACGCCAGCAAACTGGTGCCCGGCTCAAAACCGGTGAATGCCGGGGATGGCTTACAGGTGCTGTTAAACCTGCTGGTACCAAAACTCTACGCACGTTGGGATATCACCGGCGCTGAAATCGCAAACTACGACGGCCTCAACGTGCCCTTTCGCATCGCCAATCAGCGGGCCTACAAAGCCCGCCCGCTGCACGGCGTGTGGGCGACGCCACCCTTCCTCCACAACGGCTCTGTTCCCAGTATCTACCACCTGCTGTCTCCACTGCAGCAACGCCCCACAACATTCTACGTGGGTAATCGTGAATACGATCCGCAGAAGCTGGGCTACCTGACGCACAAAACAGAAGGCAGTTTTTTTCATGACACCCGCATCCAGGGCAACCGCAATCATGGGCACCTGTTTACCGACGTGGACATACCCGGCCGCATCGGCCCCCTGTTAAGTGAAATGCAACGCTATGAACTGCTGGAATACCTTAAGGTGATGGGCAATCCCGATTTTGATGAGGCACTCAATGGCGATCCGCAGAACTGGGCCCGCTACAGCGCGCCGCCGCCACACCAATGGAGCGCCACCCGATGCCGCAACAATCATCTGCGCCACGGCATAGTGGAACAGGAGCCCAAGCCATGAAAAAAACCAGGATCATAAACGCAATCAGCGCCCTGTTGCTGGGCTGCTGCGGCATCGGCCACGCCGCCCCCCCCACTGCGCCCGCCATGGATTCACTGGGAATGGAGCTGAGCCCGGAAGAACAAACCGCCATTGCCCAGGCCATGGAATACGGCCGCCAGATTTCAACCTGGGCGGAAAAACACAACGGGCTGCCCTACCGGCGTGACGCCCACGCCAAAGCCACCGGTTGCGTGCGCGCCACCTTCTCCATCAACGGCAACATTCCCCTCCATTTTCAGCACAGCGTGTTCAGCGAACCGGGGCGGGAATACCAGGCCTGGATCCGCTTTTCCAACGGCGACATGCTGGTGCAGGCCGACAGCAAACCGGATGCCCGCGGCATGGCCATCAAAGTGATGAACGTGGATGGGGACAAGATCGCACCGGAGCTGGAGGGCGCCAAAACCCAGGATTTCATCATGACCAACACCCCGGCTTTTTTTAACCGCAATATTTTCGATTACGTAGCCGATATGAAATACCTGGCGCAACAGAAGCGCCTGGCCTGGTTTGTCAGCCTGTGGCCTCCGCGCCTGCATCCACGGCGCCTGTACATCGCGGCACAGACCGTATCCTCCAAAATCACCACCCCGTTGCAACCACAGTACTATTCCATGCTGCCCTATCAACTGGGCAATAGCGCCGTGAAATTTTCCGCGCGCCCCTGCGCCGGTATGCAGTTTCACACCCATGCCGACCCACAGGATCACGACTTCCTGACCGAGGCCATGGCCGGGCAATTGGAATCCGGTGCCGCCTGCTTCGATTTCATGCTGCAGCAACGGCTGGCGGGCCATGCCATGCCGCTGGACGACGCCACCGCCATCTGGTCGGAGGCGGAATCCCCCTTTGTTCCCGTTGCCCGCCTGCACATCCCGCCACAAAGTTTCAGTGGCGAACAGCAACAAAGCTTTTGCGAAAACCTGTCCATGAACCCGTGGCACGGTGTGGGCGACTGGCGCCCCCTGGGCAGCCTCAGCAAAGCCCGGCGCCTGGTTTATCATGCCGTATCCCGGTTTCGCCATAAGCAAAACGACGCCCCCCATTTTGAGCCGGAGGGCTGGTGCCTGACGCCGGAACAGACCTGTGACCTGTCTGCCGTGTTGCACCCCAGCCCGGCACCGGCCCCTGCCAAGCGTTGCTTTGATTCCCTGTACACACCCCTTGGGAGTGCCGGCGCCCCGCCATCCTGCAATTAATCCTGCCCCTGCGGATCTGCGCCTGTTTTCCACTTGGCGCAGCTATTGCACAGCCAAAGTTGAGCCATCACACCTTACGGCCTGTTCGCTACAGGCCGTATCTCATTTAACTTTGCTTGTTAGGGGACTCACAATGAGTGGAAACCAAGCCCGTCTTACCGCCATTGCCGGCATCACCACCCGACCACCAGTGGACGTCGACATGCCACTGCCGTTGAAAAAAATCTGGGCCGACGACGTGTTCAATCTGGCCACCATGGAGGAGTGCCTGTCGAAAAGCGCCTTCAAGGCCATGAAGAAAACCGTACAAACCGGTGCCCCGCTGGATCCGGGTACGGCCGATGTGGTGGCCGCCGCCATGAAGGACTGGGCCATCGCCAAAGGCGTGAAATTCTTCTCTCATATTTTCTACCCCATGACCAATGTCACGGCGGAGAAACACGATGGTTTCATCGTCACCAATGCCGATGGCGCCGCCATTACAGAATTCACCGGCAGCCTGCTGATCAAGGGCGAACCCGACGGTTCGTCGTTCCCCAACGGCAGCCTGCGCATGACCAACGCCGCCCGTGGCTACACCGCCTGGGACCCCACCAGCCCCGCCTACGTCATGCATACGGATAACGGCGCTACGTTAATGATTCCCAGCGTATTTTTATCCTGGACCGGGGAAGCCCTAGACAAAAAGATCCCGCTGATGCGCTCCAATGCCGCCATGAACAAGGCGGCCCAGAAAGTGCTGTCACTGATGGGCGAAACCGACATCGCCACCGTGAACTCAAGCTGCGGCGCCGAACAGGAATACTTCCTGATTGACGCCGGCCTGGCCGCTGCCCGCCCCGATTTGATGCTGGCCGGACGCTCCCTGTTCGGCGCCGCCCCCGCCAAAGGCCAACAGTTTGATGACCACTACTTTGCCGCCATCCCGGAACGGGTGCAGGTGTTTATGCAAGCCCTGGAAGACAAGCTCTACCGCCTGGGCATTCCCGCCAAAACCCATCACAACGAGGTGGCACCGGGGCAGTTTGAGATCGCCCCCTACTTTGAAAGCGCCAACGTGGCCTCGGATCACCAGCAGATGTTGATGACCCTGCTGAAAATCACCGCCAAACAGCACGGCTTTGTCTGCCTGCTGCATGAAAAACCTTTCGCCGGGGTCAACGGCTCCGGTAAGCACGTGAACTGGTCGGTGGGTAACGCCACCCAGGGCAACCTGCTGGACCCGGGCAAGACCCCCAACGACAATCTGAACTTTCTGCTGTTTTGTGGTGCAGTAATCCGTGGCGTGCATCTCTACGGGCCATTGCTGCGGGCCGTCATCGCCTCGGCCTCCAACGATCACCGCCTGGGAGCCAACGAGGCCCCACCGGCCATTCTGTCGGTCTACCTGGGGGACCAGCTGGAAAAACTCTTTATGGACATTAAAGAGGGCAACATCGGCGAGTTGCTCAGTGGCGGCATGATGGACATCGGCCTGGCCGAGATACTGAAGTTCGAACGCGATCCCGGCGACCGCAACCGCACCTCTCCCTTTGCTTTCACCGGTAACCGCTTTGAGTTCCGCGCCGTGGGCTCATCCGCCTCGGTTTCAGGCCCGTTGGTGGCCATGAACACCATGCTGGCGGATTCCCTGGATTGGATTGCCGACAAACTGGCACCGGCTCTGCAAAGCAGCGCCACCCCAACCGAGGCCGTATTCAGCGTACTGCAGGATCTGATGATCGAACACGGCAACGTGGTATTCGGTGGTGACGGCTATTCCAGTGAATGGCACCGCGCTGCGGTGGAAGAACGCGGCCTGAAGAACATTCCCACCACCGCCGATGCCCTGCCGGTATTGTTGAGCGAAGACATTCAAGGCTTGTTTGAACGCACCGGAGTGCTCTCCCCCAAGGAGGTCACCAGCCGCTACGAAGTCTACGCCGAGCAATACATTCTCTCCATCGAAGTGGAAGCCAAACTGGTGGTGGATATGGCCACCACCATGATCTACCCCGCAGCGGTGAATTATCTGTCCACACTCACAGAAACCCTAAGCGCCGCCAAAGCGTTGTCCATCACCCTGGACAGCGGCGTGGCCACCCGCATCGCCACCACCGCCAACGCCATGATGGCCGAAGTGGACAAACTGTCGGCGGCCCTGGAGGCCCACGACTTCGCATCCACCGAAGATCACATGAAGTATTGCGCCGACACACTCTGCGGCCTGATGCTGGCGGTGCGCGAACAAGCGGATCTGCTGGAGACCCTGGTGGATGACCAACTGTGGCCACTGCCGAAGTATTATGAGATGTTGTTTATGCGGTAATGATTTAAGTAGTGTAAGCATCGTTGATTGGGAAAGGCTTCACACATTGAGGCCTTGTCCAATCAACTCACTCTCATCACAATCTACCTCGTAATAACCCGAAAGTTTCGAAATCCCCAACAGCGCACTCCCAAATCATCCAAGGCACAAGAGTAGGTCAGGGCAGCTTCCACATCTCTTGGGTTCACCAGTTGACCATGGGGCACAACGCTCTGACCATAATCGTAATTAGGATTCGAGCCGCCATCACCAGCCCCCCAGCACAGCACTCCTTCATCGGCAAGGGCGCAACTGTGTTCCCATCCCGCAGTAATATCGGTGGGGTTATTCATGTCGGGCACATCCAGCTTGCCATAACGGTTATACCCCCAACAATGTACACCGTCATCATCGATGGCACAGCTATGATCAACACCAGCAGCAACGGCCACAGGATGGGTCAACGGATAGGAGTTTATATCACCCCAGCATACGGCTTCGGTGGGCTGCAAAGCGCAACTAATATCGCGCCCCAAACCTAACACCTGCACTGGCCCCAAACTGGCCGGTACCTGGGTAGCACCAGAAAAGTCATCACCCCAGCAATCAACACCGCCGCTATTGCTGATCGCGCAACTATGGTTATAACCGGCTTCAACATTGACGGCGGTGTTAACTATTGCATCGGGCACCAGGCTCTGGTGGTGATTATTATCGCCGTAGCAGGCCAGGCCGTTATCATCTATGTAGCAACCATGTCGATTTCCAACGGCTACATCCGTTGCATTGGATAAACTATCAGGATCGGTAGGAAAGCTACTCCAACAATGCACACCATCGTCACCCCGAATGCAGATCTGTTGTTCAGCAGCCGATATCTGAAGGGGACGCGCCAAGCTGCGGGGGGCTTCACTTAATCCGTATTGATTGTTACCCCAACAAACCAATTTATCGGCTGACAGGGCGCAGACATTTCTATTGCCCGCAGCTATTACCGTAATCTCATGTATGCCCTCGGGTATATCCAGCGCTCCCGATTGATTGCTGCCCCAACATTGCATCTGATCATTGACCACCACACAGGAATGGGTTCCACCAACGGCAAACAAATCGATAGCACCTTCAATTTCCGGAATATCAAGTTGCCCCCACGCCCCCTCTCCCCAGCAATAGATCTGATTATCTTGAAGTGCACAGGTATGCGCATTGCCAAGGCCAATTGCCGATGGATGGGTAACCGATGCCGGAACGATGCTTTGGCCGGCTTGAGGATACCCTCCCTCATCTGTTTTTCCAGCACCCCAGCAATGCACACCAGAATCCGCAATGACACAGGTATGATGGGCACCGGCAACTATTTGGTGGGGGTTTACGATGTCTTCGGGAATGTCCAACTGACCAAATTCGTTATACCCCCAACAAGAGACCTGCCCATTCTCAATAACGCAGGAATGATTCCAACCCAATGCAACGCCACTTGGATTGTGAACATGGTCAGGCACAATCGATTGTCCATACTCATACAAGCCCGTAGTACCCTGCTCACCGGCTCCCCAACAACGCAGGCCGTCTGGCGTGGTAACACAAGTGTGCCGCGCCCCGGTGTGCAAGGATTGAATTTTATCGATACCCTGCGGAATCTCCAATTGCCCATAGTTATTCTGGCCCCAACACTCCAAACCATGATCCAAGCGGGAACATGCGTGGTCGTTACCAACGTCAAATACTGCATTCGTTGCATCCACCGGCCGAAAGAACGCACTAACCTGTTTGTTACCCGAAAAGTGGGTGACTTTAACTAAGCAAGTTTCCGTACCTGTACAAGCTCCCTGCCAACCGGCGAATTCAAACCCTTCCTCGGGGATAGCAATCAACTCCTCAACAAACGGGGGCACATTGTTTTCTATGGCAGATGAATTCACGATACAGACCTCACCGCAATCAATGTGCCCACTGGCAGACGTAACCACGCCGCCGCCTTCGTTGACAACGGTAAGCTTACAGGCAGAAATCAACAGAGCAACGAGTACTATTGAAAATAACTTTGTAATAGGCATGATTGGCGTCCGCTTCCGATTGGGTAGATAATCCGAATCCACATTAGAAAGCGATCCGCAGAACCACAGCAACGAATTAAGACCTGTGCGGCCTGGAAGCAGGCATTTTTTGCCTGTTTATGTTGGAAACATGTCCCCCGTTCGCAGCCCCTTATACGTGCATTAATCAGGCACTTTAGAACCGAGATGACATATCGATTTTTAACCAAATGCTTGTTAGCATGAACTTTACCGCACTGAAATCGACACCTAAGGGTGGGAGGTTACAATGGAACACAAAGTTGATATCCAAATGGTATTAAGTGCGTTCCAGAAAATTCGGGATAACGGGCAGCAAACAGAGGAAGGCTTCGAGCTGCAAGGCGTTGAGGCGATTTCTTCCATGGATGGTTACAGCATCGTCATGAAAGACGGCCATGCCACGTTGTATCTCAACTTCCACAATACCTTTCAATTTGATTCAGATACCCAGGATCATGCCGAGGCCCTTCTACATCAGATCGAAGAAATTGACCGCAACTTTTAGGTAACGAAGTTGCAGTTCTTGTCAGGGAATAGATACGTCACATGGTGAGCATGCTTCCTGAAAACCTGTTTGAGACCCTCGCTGTGTTCCTGACTTGTGCCGGAATCATTGGCTTCAGCGGCACCCGACTCGCAGCAGTAGCCGATCAACTGGCGGATCGTGCCGGATTGGGTGAGGCCTTGATGGGCGGTGTATTACTGGGGGCGGTCACGTCTATTTCCGGCAGCGTGCTATCGGTCAGTGCAGCGTGGAACGGCGCACCGGATCTGGCATTAAGTAATGCGTTTGGTGGCATGGCGGCGCAAATGGCGTTTCTGGCCGTTGCCGACATGGTATTGAGAAAAGTTAACCTGGAACACGCCGCAGCATCACTGGAAAATATTCTGCAATGCGCACTGCTGGTGCTGGTTTTATCCATCGTAATGATGGCATCCTATTCCCCGGACTGGACCTTCTGGGGCGTTCATCCCGGCACCCCCATAGTGATCGGAGTGTACCTGTATGGCGTGCACCTTATTAACCGCTTCAAAGGGCGCCCCATGTGGCGTCCGGTTAGAACCTCGGACACAGTAACCGATGAGCCTGAAGAGGGTTCCGGCCGCCTCAACTTGTCGCACTTATGGGCACGCTTTGCCTTCCACGCGCTACTGTTGGGTTTATCCGGCTGGGTGCTGGAGGGCACTGCCTCACGTTTGATTGAAATCACCGCCATGGAAGCTGTGGTAGTGGGAGCACTGATGACGTCTGTGGCAACGTCACTTCCCGAACTGGTAACGTCGATAGCGGCGGTGCGCAGAGGGGCATTGACGCTGGCAGTGAGCGGCATCATCGGCGGTAACGCCTACGATGCGCTGTTTGCGGCGTTCTCGGATATCGCTTACCGTGAGGGCTCCATTTATCATAAACTGGATGACCGGCTCTCTTTCTGGATTACCGTAAACCTGGCAATGGGCGGACTGCTGGCCATGGGCTTGCTCGCCCGGGAACGGCAGGGCGTGGCCAATATCGGTTTTGAAAGCGTGGGAATCTTGGTTTTATATGGGCTTGGCGTGTTGATTTTGTTTGTTTAAATATACCTGATTTTCTGACGCTATAAAGAGTCTATCTGGAATAGCAATATTGTTGATGGAGATATAGACGTTACTAAATCATACGTCAGCAACGTCCGTATCCCCATTTGATAAAAGCAGTACTTCCCCTCCAGCTTCTATATATCTATATTGCACGCAACAATTATATGTCCATCGTAATCTATAACCGGCCCCATCCTGCTCACCTCATACCCCATGATTCTCACCAATCTTTCAATACCAATAGGGGATACTGTAACCAACTGTTTCACTCCATTCTGCTTTGCACAACGCAGGCACTCATCAAGCAGGTCACGAGTTACCTTGCTGTACGCACGTGGGTTCATATTGGATTGGTAAGCATTGACATCGATAGTTGTGAATCTGGAAAGCTCCCAAATTCTTGGGCTTGCAGGCGGATCGGTTTCGCTCAACAGTTCGGGAAATACATCTGACAAAAGATAGGGCTGAGTTGTTGGTAATAACCTCGCGCATCCAACAATGTTACCACCATCATCCCTGCTGATTATGTAATGTGCAGCTGAGCTGTCAAACTGATCTACCTCAATTCCCTGAGGTGTATCCAAATCCCAACCAAGAATATCCACAAATACTTTATATCGATAACTAAATAATTCGGATTTTGCTAAACTGGACATACTTTCATAAGAATAAGTCTCAAATAACATAATACACTCCTTCGAACAGACAGAGCGCATTAAGCAATAACGTGTTTAAGAAAAGTACTGTCGAATGTCTCAGTTGTTAGTTGAAAGCGTCTTTGATAGTCGACAGAACTCTGGGCCTCCAATCAAGGCCATCAACGAACGCTTTGAGCACCTCAAATTCTTCACCCTGAAATCTGTCTGCCCCTGCAATCAAAACGTTAGAAAATGGAAATCCATATATCTCAACACGCTTATCTCGCGAATCCGGCTGGTACACCCAGTCCCAGCCAACTGATATAACCGCATAGTCACTTCTACCCCATTCCGAGAAGCCATAGATGCAACCGGAATCGGACAGGTTTACATACTCCGAAGGGTCGTTGTAAACTCCGGTATACATATGCCTTAATTGAATCTGAAAAAGTGTGTCTTTATCCATTTGGATCCGACAATCAAAACTTGTCAGGTCATCACTTGGGGGGCTGTTATTACTATTAATCAAAACAATTCCACTAAATTATTATTAACTTGTTTCTACTCATTGTAATGAATATCTGGTCATATTCTAGGTGTAGGAAACTACAGGATGACAAGTTCGCTGGATGAGCTATCTCAGGGATAGATGCAATTGTGGTCACAGACATAATACAGAACATTCTATGCGCATCATCGGTAGATGATTTAATGGTATCCTTGTTGGAGACAAGGGATATATTCGAGTTCGAATTTGTGGCATTTGGAACTCGAGTTCACTTACCTGTGACGTCTCCCAAACTCGACATTATCAGTAACTATCCTCCAGAATGGCAACTCTGTTATCAACAAAATCGCTATGATGCAGTTGACCCTATAGTGTCTTCTGCCTTGTCATCCTCAACGCCTATAATTTGGTCTAGTGACCTCTATCCAACTAAGGGTAGCTTTTGGGAAGAAGCTCAATCCCATGGAGTATCATATGGTTGCTCACAGTCTATTGATAGCGGAGGGGCATCTGGCATCTTATCTTTTTCTCGATCCAGTGAACCAATTTCGTATAGTGAGATGCTTACAATACAATCACATCTGGTTGCTATAACCCATTATGCACATACAAAGTTCTGCCAATTCGTAGCACCATCTCGATTTCCAGAAATGTTTGCACGATTAACAACTCGAGAAAAAGATGTTCTAAGATGGTGCGCAGACGGTAAAACCTCACATGAAATTTCTATAATCCTCCGAATCTCAGAACGCACGGTTAACTTTCACCTAAACAATATTTTTGAAAAGCTTAATGTTACGAATAAGACCGCCGCATGCGTTAAAGCGGTTAACTATCGCCTGATTTAAACTAATCATTCCAATCAGGCGCAGATTCAAAATCAGATTTCAAGCGTTCTTTATCTTCAAGCTCAAGCCAGGAGCCATCAATACCATTCAAAATTAATTGTTGAATTTCCTGTGTATTGAAATTATGAAATTCTGCAAGAGTCCGAAACTCTTCTGCAAGCGTGTTATTAAACATAAAGGGATCATCAGTATTGACCGTAACAAACAGATCGTAGTCAAAAAATCTCCTGATGGGATGAAGTCTAAGATCCGAGACCACATTGGTTCTCAAATTAGAAAGAGGACACATCTCAAGCACGATGTTGTTTTTCCAAAGAAAATCGATCAATTCTAAATCATGAATTGCCTGGGTACCATGACCGATACGCTTTACGCCCAAATCATTGAGTGCACTCCAGATACTACTCGGACCAGCAGCTTCCCCTGCATGAGCAGTAGTGTTAAACCCCCACTCTCGAGCTTGCATGAACAAGCTACTGAATAAGGCCGGGGGGAAGCTCTGTTCGGAGCCACCAAGACCAATGCCGACCAAACCCAGCTCTTTGAGATCACGCGCCTGATTCAAAGTATCAACACTTTCCTCGGGATCAATATCTCGGCAGATATCCAGAATCAACGCCACCTTAACACCAGGTACCTGGTCCAATCCTTTTCGTAAAGCTTCTGTTATTCTAGATTCGTTTAACCTCTTAGGGTATCGGGCAATCGAATGCCCTTTGATAGCATGCTCTCCGGGGACATAGTGAACCTCGGCGTAACGAATATTTTGCTCTTCCAAAGAACGAGCAAAAGCCTCTGCTATAAAGGTGAAATCTTCATACTCCCTTAAAAACTGACTCTTCCATAACCAAGTGTCAATAAAGTGCGGAAAATCTCGAAATACAAATTTGTCCTTTAGATCATCCAAAGTCGAAACATCAGGATGGCCACCGTACTTCTGCACCAAAGCCCAAAGGGCATCGTATGGTATAGCCCCCTCCAGATGTAGATGCAGCTCTACTTTAGGAACCCTATCGAACCAGTCCATTAATCCAACTCCTCTATACCGATGCTTATGATGGCGCTATTAATCAAGAAATATTTCTAACGATTCACCGTATCCAATTCCTCCACTGGATTGACGGCTGATCAACTCGTAGCAAGCTGCAAAAATTCGGTGTGTCAACTGATCTTCCCGCCAAGCACTCAAGATTTGCGTTAATCTGCAGTCCATCTGTCTATGCCCGCCAGTAAGAAAAAGTCGTAGTAGATCCTCTGTGCTTGACCCTTTAATATAGAGATCATCATCAAAAACCAATTCCGAAACCGATTCCCCTATTGCCGGATGGCAGCGATGAGTCAAAGCGAAGGATTTCTTATCATTATTATCGTGATTTCTTATAAGTATAAAATTCTGCATTGCCCCCTGATGGACATCAAGTAAGACTTGCTTCATCTTACCACCGTCTTTATGGTTACCAGGTTCCATAACGTTGCTATCTAAGCCTAACGTTCGAGAACTAAACGACATGTGATTTGAATGATAAGCAATATTTCCTATGAGATTATGATTGCTGTCACACAAGGCAATACTAATCGAAAAATCAAGCTCTGCCGACAGCACATTTTCAGGAAGAAAACAACATGAGTCATCCTTACAGCCGAGAACACTACCTAAACTAGAGTATCCAGCACTCGAAACATAGTCTCGAATACGCATAACATATGGAACACTGATGCGCAGCGAAGAAATGTCAGCCCGGGCTGACAGAACAAACCAGGCGATCAAGTCAATATAGTGGTAAGAGGAATGGGCTAACGAACCGATTCCATCCAAATAACCATGTGCACCTTCATTCAAAAACTCAGTATGAAAACGATGCAATCCGTTATTCACGGTGAGGTTAACATGCGTGATCCCCTGCCCCGTCCGTTCATATACATTTTGTAGATTAGTTGAAACGTAGCAGAATGGTCGAAGCCGACGATTTTTTAGAGGGATATGAAAAAGATAGGATGGATTATTTTTCTTCGCACCGTCAACCAGCCTATTTAGCTCATCGAAGCTCCTGGCTAATGTTAACGCAGATTCCTGATTGCTACCTGGACAATTGGTTAACAACGGAGGTTTTTCACATACGGTGTTGATTCCCTTTTTGATCGCCCAGGTCGAATAGAAAAAATGCCAATTTGGATCGCAACTAATAATCACCAGACCAAAGTTATATTTAGCATGTAGTTCATCTAGCGACATTATCGTCGTCGAAGGCTTATCACGATCAAACCTCAACCATTCAGGCCTATCCTCAGAGAGGAAACACCGCAAATTATCTCGACCGACTGCATAGAGTGTGGGATCTTCAGCTTCAGGATTTACAATATCGCAAATTACGGAAATCTTAAATTCGACACTGTCAGCGCGCAAACGATAGAGTGCCGAGTAATAATGTTTTTCTGCCCAGTTACCAGAACCGCCAACAAATAGGATCGATATCATATACAAGCTTTTTTAGTCGTTAATCTTCGCATTAAATATTTATTAGGCTATGCTTCAACGCCCTGAAGAAACCGGTCAAAGAACTGATTGAGACTCAATATTTGAAAATGAGTGGCGCCAGACAGGCTTATAGAACTTCTGTCAACATACCCCCATTCAGCCAGAAAGCACTCAACATTATCATTTCTAATAGAACCCAGATTCTGAATGCTATCATCAATAAAATAGCCTTTATCCTTACCACTAACCTTAAGTATTTCATTGATAATCGTATTCTTGGATTTCCCAACCCGTTTACCTTTTATACGGGACTGACACAATCTAATATCGTTGTATGTCAAAATCCTTACTACCGAAGACTCATCTTTGGTTGTAACTATGTAAAAATCCCAATGCTCAATTAAAGCAGGCAAATGATATTTCATTCCCTGATATAGCTTGTTAGCACTTAACCACGCACTTGTTTCGTTAAGCTTTTTATAATCACGAATACGATAAAATTCTTTAGATATTCGGTCATGATCAGATTTCATGCTTTTTTTCAATGCATCAAATTCAAATTGGTTTGAAATCTGATAACCATTTTCAATTGCATATGGAATATAATAGAACTCTTCACCACTTAATACGAACGGTCTGATTTCAGCACCCTTGCGAACAACATCTTCATCAATCTTTGATCGGCGAGATCCAGCATTCAAATTGAAGTAAACTTCATATGCGGACTCAAGACATTCCAGGAAGCTGTCACAAATAACGCCATCGAAATCCATAAAGAGCACATCTTTTCGAACATTATTTCCCATGATTTAATCTTCCGTAAAATGTATTCATCGACGCGGGGCAGACCAGCCTCAAACAGATAGCTCATCGCACAATACTAGCAACTGCTCAATACACTCATCTTCACCGAACCTATCTGTGCGCAAAACAGGCACATCAAATTCCTCAGCAAGGGATTGATACAGAGACAGATACTTAACATGATAATCACGAGGAAATAGCTCCTCAGATGTTCTACTCGACAGCCTCTTTTCTATACTTTCATAGTCTGCATGACAGAGTATGGTGCGAGGTCTGAATAACCATTCAGATTGGTTAGAATCAGGTAGAAGCGACAGCACGGTCAGGTAACTTCTATCCATTACCACCCTACTGTTCCGCACAGTAGAAAACGCGTTACAAATCAACTTTTCTGCAAGTTTTTGAGCGAACTCATTCTCTCCACTCTCAGCCGAGAGAAGCATTAACTCCCCAGCATTGCCAGTGAATGGTTTAACATATTCGGCAGATAGTACTGCGGCCAGCCTGTTAGAAAGTGTCGTTTTTCCAGTTCCATCATGCCCATCTAACGCTATGACCGAGTAATTATCTAAGATATCTGATACGTCCATTTCAACTATTCACTATTAAGTAGTATTGATTGTTTTTGGAATCTTTCGTTATAAACAAATGGCTTATCGGAGAAGAGTTGAATATATGCGAACCCCTCTTGCTGAAGAATAATCATGCCCACCGGAGCCGATACATACGCAGACATGAAGTCACAGCTCGAACTCGTCAAGTCTTTAAATGCCGATATATTGGATATAAATAAATCGCAACCCAGAGTGTCCGGTGGCGTATAACTCAACCCAACTTCAGTAACCTCACAAACTGATTCTATATAATCAGGATCACTGAACTTTGAAAACACTGTATCTATGAGTCTGGCAAGCTCGGGTATATTCCCCCGATCGACATAATACCGAGGCACCGTTATGGGAACCTCAATAAAAGCGTTTCCTACATAGTTATCATCCAGTCCGGGCAAACGCGACCTGGCATTTATGGCAGATTTTACCTGCAAATCTTTTGTGTTGTGAAAGCCAAACCGGTCAGCAAATTCAACCAGCATCGTTGCCATTGCTATACTATTAGATGGATACTTAAGACAGGATGAAAAGCCGTATTCATCAACCCTTGGCAAATCACTAAACCTATGGACTTCTACATAACGAGGGTAATACAAGCCAGACACCCTGGTTTCATTTGAAAGCTCCACCAAATCACACTCATCTAAAGTCAGTGAAACAGATGATCTCACCAACGCGTCTATAGATGCTCTAGCGACGTATGATTCCATCACCCAATAAGATCTCTGTAGGGAAGGCAGCATAAACTTTTCAAGACCGACCAATCGGTAAAGAGCACCAAGAAATAAATTGGCGCTACCACCATCGGAGACCAAGTGTGACATGCTGATTCCCAACGCTATACCGCTGTCCGTTGGTGTCAGCGTCAACGTTACTAAACTTTCTCCAGGCAGGCTTTTCACGGGCACAAAGAAATTCTTGCTTACCTCATAATCAGCAAGCTCATTGGGATTAATGCTACGCTCGGGCATAACATTTATGATTTCTTCAGTAGTGCAGCGTACCAAGTTAACATGACGATGATCGTCTACCACCAATTTTGATCTGAACAACTCAAAGCACGGCATTAACTCTTGTATGGCACACGTCAAATGCGTTAGCGCCATACATATTTTTGCTGGATTTCCTGACCCCATACCTTCAACAATGGAATGCGTTAACAGCCGACCATTTGAAGATGAAATATTCTCCTTGTATTTTGAAACCAAGTGATTCAATGGGAAATGTACGACCAAATCATTAGATCTTGAAGCAATGAACTTCTTCTCGAATTCAAAAACAGGAACACTAAGTACAGGGAACAAAACCGTCGAAATAATCTCAGATATCGTACAGAAGAAAGCCTCTGTATCCGACGCCATAGATGCAGATAGCTCACTGCTGATTATATAACTTGATAGTTCGATTCCTTTGTGTGGAACCAGGCGACCCGACAGGAAAAGCGCAGGTTCCCCATTTTCAGTTAAAGCGTACTTTAATATTCGCAAATCACCATCATCTATACATTTCAACAATATCCATGTAAGCGCCACCTCAATTACAAGATAGTCCATCTTCTCCATAGAATTACGATCAGCACACACAGGAGAAAACGACAGAATAAGCCGGCACTCCCCTTCTACCAGCATGAATGCGAATACTGAATTGCTATGGTGCTGAATATATATGTCATTATCTCTGGCGTTAGCCTTCCAGGATTCAATAGCGGTTGATACATCTACAACCGAGTGCTCGAACAAAATATCAATGCAACTAGTAACACTCATTGATGGAGAATCTGGACGATAGAACTCTATTACCGGTTCGCAATCAATATTGATCAGATAACCATGGCCCCTAAACATCCTGCCAACCTGCTGGCAGAACATCCTATCATCAGATAAGACACGTACAGACATTACTGGATCGGGTACTACTGCCTTTTGAAACAGGAATCGATTATCCGATTTCAATCTAAACTGCGAGCGCACAATCACTGCATCCATGCTCACCGCTCAGAAATATCATAATGTTTGCTTGCACATCGGACACTAATTTCGCGTAGCGTTTCAATATTATTTCTTCATCTACTCCATGCCTCCACAGATCTTTATCATAACATTCTTGACTTCCACTAGAATTCAACCGCCTGATCCTCAAACAATCAAAAGAAAGCTCACCATAAAGTGATTTACCATCATCAGTAATATTAATGCATCCATCCCACAGTTCATAACCAGACTGCAGAAGCAAACTCTTCACATGATAAACTGAGTACTGTGCCAGCTGTTTCGCCTCTCCCACATCAATGAAGCAATTAGCCAGATCATCTGGAAGCACCTCATCATGTAGAAAATGATTCATATCTAAAACCCTATAGATATCCGGGCCGAGCTCTTCTTTGTGGCGCAATATTGCAGCTTTATACTCTGGCTCCTTATCTTGATTAATCTTCGCATAGTACTCAGACTCTCGCTTCTCGATGGTCACAACATCGCCGAGAATTTCGGAGAGTTTAATAACAGAGTTTTGCGGTATCTTGAAAGCCACGCTGGCAGGATTTCGCCAATCAAATCTGATTATGGGCGAGTTGGGATAGGGTTCCTCGACTTCAATAGTACTCCCATCTCTACACACAGATTTGTCTATCCCGTGATACCTCCAGACTGGAGTTCCCGAATGGTAGAATTTAAATATAACTTCAATAAGTTGGGGTGAGCAGACTGTTTTGAACACAAGGTAGTCATCAATTCGAGTAACGAACAGATTATCAATTCCTTTAACGTCCAGATAACTGAAAAGCTCAGTAGTCATATCCATTCTAAGCGACTCTGTTCCCGCAATCATGCCGAAACGCGAGTGCGTGTGAGATGAAAGAGAAGGTATATATTTTATTGCTACATATTGGTCGTTTACCATGCGGACTTCTTTACTTTGACCTCTTGCAAGCAAAGGTAGTGACTGGAAACTGAAAGGGGCGCTGATCCTGCTCCATATAGTTTTATGGAAACTACAAAAATTTTCCATACCATCTATTGCTATCGCCTCAGCACTACTATTATCAGGTAAAATGTGGGAAACGTCTGAGTTATGGAATCCGATTGAGGTTAGGAATGTTGCTATTTTACAATTAATAGTATTCATATTGTCGCTTCCAGCAAAGTTCTTATCATCTTATATTTAGTTAGATAACTGCCTTTATCTTTGTGATTGATCGTTCGCGTTAGTTGAGCATCGTTTCCCACATATTCAATATTACCAAGGTTATCTGGGCTAACTTCGACACACAGATAGCGTCCACACGACGTCAAGTAGAAACACGCATCAATCAGATCCAAATCACACACAGAGAACCGATCGCAAAGCAATCGGAACGCTCTATATACTGTTTTCGATGCTTCATCCGTATCAATAAAATAGTCTGCCAAAGGATTAGGCAAGATTCTGTCACCTGAAACAGAACGCCAATCAAAACGAATAAATGGCCTATGATTAGTGTTCGCTTTTAAGTAGCCGCCAAACCGGGTTTGAACATCACCAAGCCCGACATACTGGTGTTTAGTGGATCCAATAATTCTAGTTTTCACAATGACTTCTATGTTTTCTGAGACAGGAAGATTTCTATGAGCCACGCAGCGATCGTAAAACGCTATAGCTGATCCGGGAACGCCATTTTTTGTCAGATAGTCATTGAGTATTTTGTAGATTCGCACTCTCTCTATGGAAGTTCCATTAACGACAATAAAACCGTCCTTGTTACTATGAACCTGGTCTTTAAATTCGGTCAGTAGAACTTCATCGTTCAGCTTGTATACACGCCGACTTGATCCCTCTCTCAGCAACTTTAATTTCGAACGATGTCGACTGCTATCGATCAATTTCTCCATGTCTTCATCGTTAATTTCAGCGTCGAAACACAATTCATTCGCGATCATAACACTTCCATATGCGCAGTTATTTTACTCGTACCCGAATTACATCATTCTCTAGCTAGTTGTTCTAAACCTTAATGTTCTATTTATCGACAATAAAAAACCGATAATCTTTATAAAGACTGCAATCACCGAAATCTGAATAAGGAAATAGCTAAACGAGACAGATACACTTTCATTCATTCTGGTTGACATAAAGCTGCCGAACGCAGCAGATAATGCGATCATTGTGGAGAATATCGCCATTCTTGCACCCATTGGTTCTTTACAACTTTCAATGCCCTGTTTCTGTAAAGTTGAATATGACAAACCATTGCCAACAGAGAATATGAACATACAAGCAGTAAGCAAAGCCAGATTGAACGTTAAGTAGGTATTGAAAATCACCAAAGCTATGCTTGCAATCAGACAAACGATTAACCCGATGATACTTATGATTTGAGTGGAGTGTTTAACGATAAGTTTTTCTATAAGGATACTACCCACAACAAACCCAACGAACACACCCAGCATAACCATACCTATAGTTAGTGGGCCACCGTTGAATTCCTGGGCAATAATAAAGGGACAGGCCGCTAACCATGCCAGCGTACCCGAGAAAACAAATGAAAGGCTTATAATATTATTCTGAAATGTCTTATTAGTTAGGATGTTCCAATAATCTACAAGAACTAGGTGGACCGACACAGTTCTGCGCTTCTCCTTAGGATTGCTCTCAGGGAAGTATACAACTATAGCAACCAGAGCCAACGCACTTGCTAATGCAAGCACAGAAAAAAGCCCCTGCCAGGGAAGTATAAGCAACAGACCCGCACCAACAAGTGGACCGAATGCCGGGGCAATCACAGTAAAACTGCTCATCCAGGAAATGACTCGGACAGCATCATCCTCGCTCATCAGCTCGTGCACGGTTGCCCAACCAGCCACTGCAATTGAGGCCACGGCCGTACCTTGAAAGAATCTACTCAATGCCAAATTAGTTAGTGTGCCTGAAAGACTACACATCACCGAACTTAGCATAAAGATAATTGCACTCAATATGAGAACGGTTTTTCTTCCAAAGTAATCTGAAATAAATCCAACAACCAGGTTTAGCGACGCAGCCCCCAAAAACCATGCTGTTAAAGTGATCTGAACACTACTGATAGATACAGAGAACTCAGCACTTATTTGAGGAAGAGCAGGAAAGTACATGTCGTTAGACAAGTATACTATTACCTCAAATATTACGAGAACAATCGGGTATAGTGCGATGGATCTACTTTTCTCAACATTCATAATCAGACCGGTCCATATGGACAAGGTTGGGGTTAGTACCATGCAGGAGCTCTATCGAGTACAGATCACTCCAGATAACGCACATTGGGCCTATTTCTGGTCCAGTCTCCAGGTTTCGCTTGTTTAAGAACATCACCTAACCGATGCACCTCATCCAAGTCGTTGTATAGTCCGAAAGACGCTCGGACAGTACCAAGCAGATTCATACTATCTACAAAGGGAATAGCACAATGGACACCCGTTCTAACGGCGATATTATGGCTATTCAGAAGGTTCCCGATGTCATATGGATGTATGTCTTTTATATTGAACGACACAATTGAGGAGATATTTGCCGGATTACCATAAACGATCGCGTTATCCTGCCCTTCCAAGATCGCTAACATCTCATTATAAAGTTTAAGCTCATGCTTGTGCAGATCAGCCATATCGGCTTCTTGCAAAAATTCGATAGCTGAAGCCAGTCCCACCGCGCCAGCCAAATTTGGAGTACCTGCCTCAAAGCAAAATGGTGTTGGTAGATACTTGGTTATTCTCTGATATTCGACACCATTGGCAACTCCGCCACCAACTAAAAAAGGCAGCATACCTTCTTGAAATGCTTGATTGATGTAAAGTACGCCTATACCTGTTGGCCCGTACATCTTGTGCCCTGACAAGCAATAGAAATCTGCACCCAGATCTTGCACATCAACCTTACAATGCGCAACCGATTGAGCCCCATCAACAAGTACAGGAATTTTATGTATGTGGGCTTTTCGTATGATCTCTTTAACCGGATTCATCACCCCAAGCACATTTGAAATATGACTTATAGCAAGAAACTTTGTCTTACTATTTATACTTTCCTCCATTCGTTCTAACGAAACTTCTCCGTGCTCGTCAGACTCAACAACCACAAGCTTGGCACCGGTTCTTTCGCAGGCCCTTTGCCAAGGCAAAAGATTTGAATGGTGCTCCATTCCAGTGACCAAGACCTCATCCCCCTGTTCCAGATTCGGCTCAAGGTATGAAACAGCAATAAAGTTTATCGCCTCGGTAGTACCTTTTGTGAACACAATTTCGTTTGCGCTCTTTGCATTGAGAAATTCTGCCACGGTTGTGCGCGAATCTTCATACTGCTGGTGCGCTTCCATGCTGAGCTTGTATATGCCCCTTCCAATATTAGCGTTACTCGTTGAGTAGAAATCAACTAATGCATCTATTACTTTCTTTGGCTTCTGGGTAGTTGCAGCGTTATCCAGATACGCCAGATTCTGATTTCCAACGCTGCTGAATATAGGAAACTCCGATCTAATTTCTTTGCCAAATTCCATATGCATATTCCTTTTTCATATATTATATCTAGGAGAAGAAAGGTGTCAGATCCTGAATAAGGTCATCGGGATCTTCAATACCAATAGCCAAACGAATCAAATTATCGTTGAGTCCTAACTTGACCTTGAGTGATCTAGGGATATTTCGATGCGTCATCAATGCCGGACACTCTATTAAAGAGAATACTGTGCCAAGGCTTACAGCACAGTGAAACAAAGACAGCCCATGAAGAAGTTTTTCGACGTTACCATGATATTCAAATGATATTAACGCACCAGACTTTCTCATCTGTCTGGATGCAAGCTCATACTGAGGATGACAGTCTAGCCCCGGATAATAGATTTTCCCTACCTTGTTTGATTGTTTTAAAAATTCCGCAATGAGCTTGGCGTTCTCACACTGCTTATCCAGCCTTAAACCAAGTGTTTTGATACCACGATGTATGATGTAGCAATCAAAAGGACTGGGTATAGCACCAGTCACTGTCCTATTGCTGAAAAGAGTGTTGAAATATTCATCCTTACAAACGAGAGCACCACCTATGGCATCACCGTGACCGGAAATAAACTTAGATGTGCTATATAAAACGAAATCAGCACCCAAATCCATGCAGGTCTGTAGATACGGTGTGCAGAACGTATTGTCTACCAAAACCTTGATACCATGACGAGACGCAAGATCACAAACTCTCTGAATATCCGTAACTTTCAACATTGGATTGGTTGGTGATTCAATCCATATGAGTTTGGTTTGACTGTTTATGGATGCTTCAAGCTCGTCATAATTGCTCGTATCCACCTGCTGGTAGATCAGTTTTCTAGATGATTTTGCCAGATCAAAAAGACCCAGAGTGCCACCATATACATCATCTGAGCTAATAAATTCATCACCTGGCTTTAGAAGATCCAGCACAGCATTCGCAGCAGCCTGTCCGGAGCTGTATGTTAAGGCTTTTCCGCTCCCTTCAATGCCGGCTAAGCAATGTTCAAGCTGTTCACGAGTAGGATTTTCTCCTCTACCATAGAAGTATTTTAGCTCTGACTGCGCTGATTGGTCGAATGTAGTAGAAAGCGATAGCGGTGGAATCACTGAGCCACTTTCGCTGTCCGGGGGCTGCTGGTAGTGAACACATTTGGTATTAAATTCCAACTTAACTGGCTCCAATATTTTGAATATTCCGAAAACATACAGGTGAGTCTTCACCATGTAATCGATCAAGAATCCGAGAAAATACTTATTCCGTTCCTTCTTCCCACGAATCCAGGTAATCACTTTGCTTACTGGTGAGTCGATCGTAAGACACTCCAATAGATTCAAGTTTAAGATCAGCAACTTCATTATCTATCTGGTCAGGTAGTTTTATGACTGAATTAGTCATTCGATCTGACTTAACAAGGTATTCACAACCCAATGCCTGATTGGCAAAGGACATATCCATCACCTCAGCAGGGTGGCCTTCAGCGGCGCACAAATTAACCAAACGCCCCTCTCCCAACACTACTATTCTTCTGCCGTCACTCTGCGTGTACTGCTCTATACCTGAGCGCAATCGCTTGTAGTCAGCAGAGTTTTTCTTTAGGTATTGTAAATCTATCTCACAATCGAAATGACCTGCGTTTGACAGAAGGACACCATCCTTTAGCTGAGAAAAGTGGCGCTCATCTATTATTGACTTATTGCCTGTTACCGTAACAAAGACATCACCAACTTTGACTGCTTCTTCCATTGACATGACTTTGTATCCTTCCATTACTGCTTCAAGAGCTCGTACTGGATCTACCTCAGTGACAATGACGCTAGCACCTAACCCAGCTGCTCTCATGGCAACGCCACGCCCACACATGCCAAACCCCGATACGACGAAGACTTTTCCAGCCAACAAAATATTCGTTGATCGCATTATTGCATCTATAGTCGACTGTCCAGTCCCGTACCGGTTGTCAAACATATGTTTTGTTTTCGAATCATTTATAGCGATTATCGGGTATTCAAGTTTTCCATCTCGTTCAAGGTTCTTTATTCGTATTACCCCAGTGGTGGTTTCTTCCAATCCACCGATCACATTCGATCGGTGCTGCTCAAAGTCGGTGTGAAGCAACTTAGTAAGATCTCCGCCATCGTCTATAACGATATGAGGCTTAACTGAAATCGCCTGTACACAATGAGCCATGTAAGTCTCAAGATCTTCGCCGTGAATCGCGTAAACACTTACCCCTTGCTTTACCAGATGCGCCGTAATCGGATCCTGGGTGCTAATTGGATTAGATGCACACAGATGTACCTCAGCCCCACCTGCGCATAAAGTTTCTACCAGATTTGATGTTTCTGATGTTATATGTAGACAGGCTGCCACCTTCACATTATTTAAGGGCTTCTCTTTTTCAAATCTATCACGAATTGACTCAAGTACCGGCATGTGGCGCCTGGCCCAATTCGATGTTTCATATCCTTCGCCCGCGAGCTCTATATCAGCTATATCATAGTTAGCATTTGACATTTTTATTCCCTGTTTTTCGAGTTTCAAATTGACTAGCGCCTATTTTACCAAGCAGCTATACCTACCTAAATTTTTGTCGCACTGATGCAATACGCTTTGCAATCCATTTTCACTATACCTTCCTGCACATACTCGTTACTCCTTGCTAATATTCTTTTCCAAAGAGCTTCTTTCTCGCTTGGTGACAAGTCACTATCAATACAAGAAGATATTTTCTTTGGCAGGATATCTTTTGAGTAGCTGAGATATTCTTCTGCTGATTCAAGCTCAAAAGGAACGCTAATCTTCTGAATCAGGACGTCCTTAAATCCTGCTCTTTCCAGTTCAGCAACTAATTCAGATTTATTTGAAAGCTTAAATGGACCTGGGTTAGATGCTGGCGGAGCAGGTAGAGCGAGCGCTTTCGCAACCTCACTGAACGTTAAGGAAATCAATGGAACATGTTCTGGTGTTGCCCAGACAGAGAAACACAACTTTTTACCCGGTTTCAAGGCTTTGTATAGTTCAGATAGAATCGCAGCTGTATCCGGGAAGAACATTAATCCGAATCTACTCAGAATGGCGTCATAGCAATCAGATTTGAGATACTTTTCAGCATCACCTGATATAAACTCTATATTCGGCCTATCTTGAAATCTAACCTTGCAGATATCAATCATGGTGTCTGCGATATCTATTCCAACGACACTCCCATCAGCCGATAAGGTATTCGATACTGAATATGAAGTATCTCCAAGACCACATGCAACATCCAAAACGGTATCCGATCTGCATATTTCACTTAAACCTATCAGCCTTTCAGTAACGCTAATAGCGCCACCTTCAAATAAATCATTCCACCGAAACCAGGGTTGAGCCAAGCCATTCCAGGTTTCTCGTTGCATGTTTTTTAGCTCGCTTATACTCATACTAACTCCCATCTATCCACAGTGATCTACCCGGGATTTTTTATATTATGTTCTCATCTATTAGCTTACGAAGCGCTTGAATGTGTTCCGGTGTGCTTCCACAGCAACCCCCGATAATTGAGAGGTTGAACTTGTTGACGCTCTCTCTGATAAATTCAGAAAGCTGATACGATGTAACAGCCAGCTTGGGATCAGATTGAGATCGGTCACTCAGACGATCTTCAATATTAGGGTAAGCACCAAGCGGAAGATCAGTTATGAGAGAAAGCCTATCTAACGCTAACTTCGTAATGTTTAGGCTCGAACAGTTTACGCATATTGCTAGTGGACTAAAGTTATCAACCAAGTCTGCTAGCTTAGTAAAGTTGTCTCCGTTCAACAGCAAGCCATCTTCACCACAAACAATACTTACCATGAAGGGAATTCTTCGATCGTGGCAATACTTGGATACTATTTCTATCTCCATCCAGTTATTCATGGTTTCAACAAGTATCAAGTCGGCACCTGCGGCAGCTAAATGGTCAACCATCGCCGCATGATCTTCTCTTAGAATTTTTTCATCAGGCCTGGAGTCCGGAATATATGCATCACCTACAGGACCAATAGACCCAGCAATCAGAACAGACCTTCCCTGTCTACACATCGCCACCGCTTCTTTAGCGATATTAATTGAATCACGGACCAGCTCTGCTGAATCGAGATCTCTGCCATCAGCAAAGTTACATACTGAATAAGGGTTTGCGTTAAATGTGTTGGCAGTAATTATGTCTGCACCTGCTTCTACATAATCACAATGAACCTTTAACAGTGCATCTCTGCCTTGTTCGGTAAGCAAAGCTACAGCTGTCCACTCTGGATCACAAATATGTATTCCACAACGCTCCAGCTCAGTTGCTGTGCCCCCGTCCATCAATACCGGAATACCCGCAAGCAGCTTCTTTTTTAGGTTTATTATCTTGTCTTCCATGAATGCACACTCATTGACAATTAAACATTTACCTACTTAAACATCTTCGCAAATCGTTGCCGCAGGATAGCAGGCAACACAGTGGCTTTCTGTTCAGCATACGGCCTTAAACTCAATGGAACGTAGCCGCTATTACCTTTACTTGGGCATGAAAGTTCGCTGTCGTATAAATGAGATCCATAATAGAAAAAGCAAATCTGGCCTGCCGTTTCAGAGAAAACAGCCTTAGATGCGGCTTCAGATAGTGTTTCCATATGCCTGAATGCTGTTTGGCATTCTCCCAACACCGAGAAATCTAACTGATATAGATAGTGTCCAACATAGTCATGCACCGCCCTGAAAACATCGTTATAACAGAGTCGTTGCCCATTGATGACGTAGTCCGTCTCTTCCAACATCGGATGCGACAATACACTCAATTGCTCCTGTTCACCGTAGCCATTTTTAGTTAGGAATACATGCAATCGATTACTTTCCGCCACCTGTCTTAATAGATCTCTCGAACTGTTATAGGGTTGTCCTGACGGAAGCCATGGCGTTATTTTTATGCCTTCAGCAAGCATATATTCAAATTGCACAACAATTTCCTGCTTAAACGCCAAGTATGACTCGATCACCTCATCATCATCAGGACTATGGTGTGATTTCTCGTATGCTAGCGCAATGCGACGCAATAGCGGATAGTCAACATTCACCGAAGTGTATTGATGCGCGTGCCTATACGGGAATTTTTGCGTCAAGTAGTTTCTAACGAATTCACTCATATGAAATCTTACTTATCCTTAAGTTTACGCATTCCAAATACTTGAATCTTCCTACAGCGCAGACAGCGATTAAGTTAGTACATCAGATTAGATTTCTAGGCCTAATCACTTTTAAAGCTGAAATTTAGTCCTCTACAGCGGTGGCGCCAAGCGCCTTATCGAGAGTCATTATGCCCAGCCGTAATATGGCTACCACCTGTTAGATATAACAGGTTTATTTTCACCATCACTTCCACTTAGTTTCTTACAGTTATTCCTGCTTTTGGCCGGAACCCGAGCACGCGCATAGGACATGCAAAATGATTGATATGATTAAGAAATTCGGTGAAGATATAAACTCTGCGATTGAAAAAGATCCGGCTGCCCTGGGCGTAGTTGATGCGTTATTGAACTATCCCGGCATTCAGGCCGCAATGGCATACAGAGTAAGCAATCGCCTGTGGCACAAAGATAAAAAGGTCATTGCCCGCTTCGTTTCGTCTGTAACGCGGTCAATTACTGGCATTGAGATTCATCCTGCCGCTAGAATAGGCAGAAGATTTTTCATTGATCATGGAATGGGTGTTGTTATAGGTGAGACGGCAATTATCGGTGATGACGTCACCATTTATCATGGCGTAACCTTGGGTGGAACATCTTTGCACAGAGAGAAAAGACACCCTACTATTGGAAACAATGTTGTGATTGGCGCTGGAGCTAAGGTGCTCGGCCCCATTAAAGTTGGAGATGGCGCTAAAATTGGGTCAAATTCTGTCATAACCAAGGACGTGGAGAACAACGATACGATTATAGGTATTCCTGGCCGTTCGTTTCGCAAGATGCATACCCACAGCATAGACGGCACTTTTGATTTTCAATCTGGATTCAACGCATATGGCCATGTAAAAGGCGCTATGGACCCAATATCTGAGACTCTGACATCCATAAATAGCAGGCTCTGTAGCCTAGAGAATACCCCCCTCGCCAACTTAAATATACCTGCATCAAATACAGAGAAAGCAGCTAAATGCGACATAGAAACTCAATGAAATAACTTATGTTCTACGTTCTCGACATACACCATTTTTTCGCCTTGAAAAGACTCATAAAACCGAAGGTGCGCCCCATACGAGAACGGATCTGATCTGGTCTTATAATCCTTAATCCAGTTTATGAGCATTTCAAGGTTTGCATCTTGAGCCTCTTTAGATTCGTACTTATGTGGCTCCCATGGACGACTCTTCGCGTTATTGATGCATTGCTCGATACTAAGATCCATAAATATTATTTCCGAAGCCTCATGCGCCAGAAGCTCCAGTAGATCCGTATAACATCCCTCAATCACCCAGCTCTTATTATCCTTTAGAAAGGCTTCTATCTTGGCCCGGGATTCTTCAATGGGCATTCTTTGCGGTGGCGATGTTGGCAGCCACGCCAAAACGTCCAAATCCAAATGACCCAAACCTTCTTTTTCTGAAAGGTGTTTGGCTAATGTGGATTTTCCGGAACCGGAGTTTCCAAATATTAGAATCTTAGCCAATATAACTCCGTTGCTTTTACCATGGCTGCATTAATTCAAATGCATTTAAAAAGTAAAGACTGTTATAGAAGCCCTACCCCTGCCGGTGTTTCTTCAACTGCCCCAGCAGTGATTTCGGGATCTTGTTAATCACCAACCGTTCATTGGCCGCGTCGAACTCCACTTCCTCCCCTAACAGGGAGGCGGCAAATTGCAGGCTCATCTCCTTGCTGCGGCCGCTGAAGCGCACGTACTTGCGCAGGCGGTTTTTATCCGGAATCAGATCTTCACGCGGTTGTTCCTGCTGCTCCTGCACGAAGCGCTCGAAGCGCTCCGGTTCGGCGTCATCCAGATAACAGGATAGTTCTTTGTACACCACCGGTTCACCCTGTTTATCCTGTTCAATGCAGTAGTCCACCACCTTTTCCCGATACTCTTTGCTCTCTGCTTGCGGCAGGTTCTCGGCGTAGGCTTCCACGATATTCAAAAATTCATTGGTATCGGCGGTGACATTTACCGTGTCCGCAAAACCAATCCATTGGTTGAACAGATCCAGCAGTTCCCGATTGCCGCGATTTTTGGAAATGGTAAGAAATTTCTCCGACAGGTTATCAGCCCAATGGGTCAGGTTGACCCGGGCACAAAAACCAATGTGGGATAAATCCGCGTACACGGTTTCGGAAATCTCCAGATGACTGTTGATCACCAGCCCCGTCTGGTGTTGCAGGTGGGCCACGTACAACCATTCCGCATCGGCGTTGTTTTCCTGCCAGAACAGCAGGTGGCCCTGAAAGGTGGCTTCCATCTGCTCCAGCAGCACCACAAAATGCTCGGTGAGCTTTTTGCTTAAGGTGGAAAACGGCATTTGCTGTTTGAGAAAATCCCGCAGCCAGGCCGGTACCGGGTTTTCCCCCAGATCCGGATTGAACTGGCCATAACGCTTGGAGGTTTTGGTGCTGAAAGCCTGTTTGATTTCGTTCAGCAACTGGCTGGCGTGATCATCCAATGCAATGCTGTCATCGCGGTAATGCACGGTGGCGGACTGGTCCGGGGTGGCGCGGTCAATCTGGTGGGCAATAAAATCGGAAACGGGCATGGCAACCTCTCACATCTGGGAGGGCCATTATACGGGTGCTTGTCTTCGCACGAAACCGGCGGCCACGATTCCGTCTTGTCTCATCCTCAGCTTAACCTAACGGCATTTCTAAAATCACTTTACCGTTCACATGGCCCGACTCCAGCAGGCGATGGGCCTCGGCAGCCTGATCCAGAGGAAAGCGGCGGCTGATGTGCAACCGCAGGCTACCGGCTTCCACCAGCGCCACCAGTTGCTGTAGGTGTTCGCGGTTGGGTTGTACCGTGTAACCCAGAACCCGTTTCCCCTGGGCCTCTCCCGCCGCCGTCAGCTCTGCGGCGGTGATGGTGGGCACGGTGAGCATCAGGCCCGTTGGGGCCAGGTACGGTAGCGCATCACGCCCGGTATTTCCCCCCACCAGATCCAGAATCAGATCCCACTGCCCCGCCCCGGCCAGGTGCCCGGGCACACGGTAATCCATGCACTGCGACACCCCCAGCCGGGACAAAAACGGATGGTTGCCGGCGGAGGCCGTGGCCCCGACGCTGGCCCCGGCCCAGCCCCCCAATTGCACGGCCAAATGGCCGACACCACCGGCACCGGCCAGCACCAGCAAGCGCTGACCGGGCTGCAGTGCGCCGTGCTGAAACAGCCCCTGCCAGGCGGTGAGCCCTGCCAGGGGCAGGCCGGCTGCCTCTGCCAAAGGCAGGTTGCCCGGGGCCGCCACCAGTGCGGGCGGGTCCACGGCACACACCTGCGCGCAGGCACCGGCGGCCAGTGGAAAGCCCACCATGCCGATAACCGCTGCCCCGGCAGGCAACCGATCGCTGCCCTGCAACAGGGTACCGGCCAGATCATAGCCGGGCACAAACCGGAAACGGTGCCCCAATTGCTGCGCCACAAAGCCTTTGCCGGCCCGGGTCTTCACATCAATGGGGTTGAGCCCGGCGGCGGCCACTTGCACCAGCACCTGTCCGGCCCGGGGGTGGGGTGCGTCCAGCTCTGTCAGTTGCAGGCAGTCAGCGCTGCCGAAACGGGAATAGGTCAGGGCTTGCATCAGCGTTTAAAGGTCACCAGTTTGTCGATGGGCTCGCGATCGATCCAGGTTTGGTTGGCCGGCACGGCAGGATCTTCAAATCCAAAGCTGATCCCCAACAGAATATTAATGTGACCATCAATGGCAAAGGCCTCACGCACGATGTCCGGATAATAACGCATGGTGCCCTGGGGGCAACACCCGACGCCATGGGCGGTCATGGACAGCATCAGGGTCTGCATGTACATACCCACATCGATGGCCACCGAGGCGCCGAAGGCTTGATCCATGCCGATGAACACCACATGGGGCGCGTCAAACATCTGGAAGTTTCGCAGGTGCGCCCGAGCCCGGCCTTCCTTGTCACCGCGCTCGATGCCCATATTGCCATACAGTTCCACGGCGCAGGCCACCTGGCGCTTGCGGTACTCGCCATCAAAGGTCTCCGGATAGTCGTAATCGGAGTTAAACGGCACCCCCTGCATCACCTTTGCCACCATTTGATCGCGGATTCGATCCTTTAATGCACCGGACGCCACATACACCTTCCACGGCTGGATGTTGCAATTGGAAGGCGCCCGCTGGGCCAGGATGAAGATGGCCTCCAGGGTTTCCGGTGGCACTTCCTTATCCAGATAGCCGCGCACGGATCGGCGCTGGGTGATGGCGTCCTGCAAAGACAGGGTTTGCGGTGATAAAGACATGGTTTCCCTCATAAATATCCTACATAAACAACAACAGGTTAATAACAAAGAACCCGCATGATACCGAATTTCCAGGGCTGCGGCTTGACCGCTGAAACCGCGGCCGGCCAAACCTTCACACAATTTTCACAGCGCTGGCGCTATGGTGATGCCATGAACTACGCTTACGTCATTCACCTCTTTCAGGGAACGCCCTTGCAACGTACCGGCATCAGCAGAAAACTGCTGAAAATCTATTTCATCCAGATTCTGTTGATCAGTACCGTCACCGTGTTCGGGGTGCTGGCGGCCGCCCTGATTACGGAAGAATTTCTGGTTAACCAGGCCCTGGAGGGGGAGGCGGATTACTTCTGGCAGCGCCACCAGAAAAATCCGCGGGCCTCACTGCCGGATTCCCTCAACCTGCAGGGATACCTGTCTGTGTCCGGCGATACCCGCAATCTGCCGGGCTGGCTGATCGGTTTGCCCCAGGGAATGTCCCGGGTGGAGGTCAACAGCAGCAAACCCATTGTGCACGTCTCCCAGCGCGGGGCTGACACCCTGTACCTGATCTTCAACGAAAAGCAGGTGAGCCGGCTTTCCTTCTTCTTCGGTATCGTACCGCTCACGCTGGTGCTGCTGGTACTGTACGGGCTGGCGTATTTCACCTACAGCCAGGCCAAAAAAGCCGTCTCTCCCATCATGCACCTGGCACGTCGCGTTGAACAACATGAGCTGGAACCATCGCGGACAACCAGGCTGGATTTATCGGATCTGCGCACGACTGCCGAGGAAGAAACCTTCGTGTTGGTGGATGCCATCGATTCATTCATCACCCGCATGGATGACTTTGTTGAGCGTGAACGCAACTTCACGCGCTATGCCAGTCACGAACTACGAACCCCGCTGAGCGTGATCAAGGGTTCGGTTGCCAACCTGCAACAGGAGCAGCTCAGCGAACGCAGCAAGCGCCAGGTGAAACGCATCGACAACACCGTAACGGACATGGAATCCCTGTTGGATGCTCTGCTGGAGCTGGCCCGGGAATCCCATCAAAGCGTGCATCATGAGCCGTTGCTGTTTAACGATCTGGCGGAACTGGTAGTAGAGCAACTGCGGGAAACCCAACCCAATCCGGATGTGCACCTGGATGTGATCAACAACGGTTTTCTTTCACTCAGCGGATCCCCCAAATTGATTCGCATCCTGCTCACCAACCTGTTGAAAAACGCGCTGGCCTACACGGATAGGGGGCGGGTTGAAGTCATCATTGATGCCGAAGGTTTCAGTGTCAAAGACACGGGCATGGGGATTGAAGAGGATAAACTGGCGCGCATTTTTGATCCTTTCTACCGCATTGATCATCGCCGGGAGAAAGGCTTTGGTCTGGGCCTGGCCATCGTGCAGAAAGTCTGTCAGGAACTGGAGTGGGAGATCAGCGTCAGCAGCCAGCCGGGTGAAGGCTCCTGTTTTCAGGTCAACGTGGCCGCAACCTGAAAAGGGTGGACGGCTTGTGGTTCAACGCATGACCGCCAGTTTAAAACCCTGCCCGGGGATGGTTTGCAGCAGCGCTGTGTCAAATGGCTTATCAATGGCCTGGCGCAGTTTGTACAGATGACTGCGCAGGGTATCGCTGTCCGGCGGCGTATCTCCCCACAGCTCCTGCTCCAGCGATTCCCGGGTAACCAGGCGCGGTGACTCCCGCATCAGTATTTTCAGAATCCGGAAACAGGTGGGGGACAACGAAATAACCTGGTTGGCACGCATCACCTCAAAGGTACCGGCATCCAGCACCAGGTCGGCCACCTGTAACCGGTTGGCCGCCAACTCTCCGCGCTGACGCCGTACCATGGCCATGAGGCGCGCAGCCAGTTCCGGCATATCAAAGGGTTTCACCAGATAATCATCGGTCCCCATCTGGAATCCTTCCAACTTGTCTTCCAGTTGATCCCGCGCCGTCAGCATCAAAATCGGCACATCGCTGCCCTGTTCCCGCCGCAATCGCTGGCAAACCGTAAAGCCGTCCACCCCCGGCAACATCACATCCAGAACGATGGCATCATAACTGTTACCCGCCGCCAGCTGCAGTGCACTCAAGCCATCCGCCGCGTAGTCGGTTTCGAAACCGGCTGCCTCGAGAAAATCCAGAGTGGTTTCCGCCAGCTGCTGATGATCTTCCACCAGCAGGATACAGGCATTCTTAATATCGCTGGTTGTACTCACACTTTCCCTCACTCGCCTAATGGGGGCAGGCCAATCCGATAAACGCGGGCTGCATTATCATGAAACAGTTTACGCTGGCTGGCCTCCGGATAAGCTGACACCAGCGCCCGGTAAAATTCATACAGCTGGCGCAACGACAGGGACACTTTGTCCATGGGAAAATTCGAGGCAAACATGCAGCGCTCAACACCGAACGTCTGCAGTACAAAATCAAACAGTGGCCCGGCCTTGTCCATCAGTTCCTGTGGTGAGGGTGCGGTAACGCGGTGCTCAAACCCCCAGCCCAGTACCGGCATGAACATACCCGACAGTTTCACCATCACATTGGGTAACTCCGCCAGCTCATTAAGGTGCATCTGCCAGGTTCGCAAAATCACGTCACGGGCCTCGGCGGTGCGGCCATAGGAAGAGAACTGTCCGCCAACACCGATGGGCGTTCCCATGTGATCCAGCACAAAAGTGATACCGGGAAAATCTTTCGCCAGTGCCACCAGCTCATCCAGCTGATGATGGAAAAACCAGGCATCAAAACTCAGATTGTGCTGTTCCAGCAACGCCAGGCCCCGACGCCAGTGATGATCACGGGAAAGATAGGGGCGCGGGCAGAAACGCATGATGCCGTCATCCAGATCAAACGCCAGCATCTGTCGCACACCGCTAAACCTTGTGCTGGCCTGTATATGGGCCGTAATCAGCTGGGCGGCGTTGGCTTGCTCCAGCCCCACATAACCCACCACCGCCCCCAGGCCCGGGGTACTGTCGCCAAAAAGCTGCTCCAGCCAACGGGTTTCCTGGGCCGGCCCCAAACCCTTGCGATCACGCCATTCCGCTTCAACGTGCACAACCTGGGTAACGGGCAGGTCGGCGGCATCGGCTGCGTAATCCGCCGGTAGATAATTATGGGCAACAAAATCCGGCCGCCCCACGTAACGTTTATCGGTTTCACTGGCCCCCAGGCGAATGGCGGATTCGTACAGATAGCGGTTCCACCCCAACAGGCGTTTCGGCCAGGTCAGAATACGTGGTGTATTGAGCAGATCCCACTGATGAATATGGGGATCGATAATGGGAAAGGGGAAATTCACCCGATACAGCCCTTAGTTGTTGTTCTGCGTCAATTCGGTTTGGCCGTGCCTGGCTCTGCAATGCGGTCTTTGGCAATGCGGACTTTGGCAACGCGGCCTTTTATTCTGTTTTGAAGCGCCCTGCATGGCTGTGGCCCGCCCTGACAACCACAGCACAACGCAAACGGTTCTGGCCAAAGTACAGCATCATTTCAAAGCTGTCTCTGGGGATGGGCAGATAATGCTTGTCCAGCTGGGAACTCTGCTCATTTTCGTCGATGTCCGGATCATTAATATAGACAAAGTCATCGTCCATATCCACCAACAGCACCCAGTGGGGTGCCTTGCGCCGGTCGAAGCGATAGGTGCTGATAAGCACCAACGGCAACGCGTTGTCGTCCAGCAACCATTTCATGCGCGCCAGCGACAGGACCTCCTGGTGCAACGGCACCTGCAGCTCTGTCAGCTTCTCCAGAAAGTCATGATGCACCAGTTCCAGCACCTGCTTCTTACTGTCGTTGCGCACCCCTTCGGTAAACAGCGGGCCCGGCTGGTTAACATAAACATCCACGTTAAAACCGCGCTTGGCGGCGGCATAGGCCAAACCGTGGGGCCCGCACCCACCATGGCCGGAGGTCATGAAGATGGTGGTGGCCTCACGCCAGATCTGTAACTCTGAGCGCCGGTCACAGATTACGGATTCATCCAGGTCATTCATGGCCATCAATAACGAGGCGGCGCCACAGGTAAAATCAGTGGTTTGGGCGTAATAGGCCACCCGCTCACTGGGCTCGGCCAGATGCTCCTCCAAACGCTCATGGGGAATGATCCGCTTCTGGAAACGCAGGGCATCGGCGTGATCTTCATAATAATCCGTGTACAGTCCGAACTGGCGATAGCCCAAACGCTGGTAGAGCTGGATCGCCGCCTGGTTGTCGCGCCGCACCTCCAGGCGCATGAACATACGCCCTTCTTCTGCGGCATCCTCCTCCGCCTCTTCCAGCATGCGGCGCCCGATCCCCAAACCGTGGGCCGCGGGGGAAACGGCAATGGAATACAGGCGGGCCAGGCTGGTGCCCTGGCGCATAAACACCAACACATACCCCAGCAACGGCGGAGCATGGTCACTACCCTGGTGTTTTTCCACTGTTTTTTCAGCCACCAGCAACAGGTTATGATCCTGCTGCAACTGATGCTTGAAACTGCGTTTACTCATGCGATCGGAATCGAAGCAACTCAACTCCAGTGCCACCAGTTGATCCAGATCCTGCAGCGTTGCAGGGCGCAGACGAACATTGTTATCAACCATTCATCAAGCCCTGGCAGGCCAATTGAATCACCTGCCGACCACGCAACAGCACCAGCGTTTGCCATTGTGGCTGCGCCGGATAAAACTGCTTTAACAATTGCAGGCGCACACGCTCGCTCTCATTGGACGCTGCCTGCTGACCGGGTTTGCGCACCCGATGATCCTCCCGCAGACAACGCAGCAGTTCGGCAATGGGATAGGTACCGAACTCCAGGGTAACGTAACAGCTGCGCGGCCCCATCACCTGATGAAAGGCATAATCCACCAGCCCGGTTTTCGGCACCGAACAACTGTCCCCGCCCGCCGGGATGGTAACGGCATCACCATACCAGTGTTGCGCCGTAGCCAGCCCCGGGCTTGCCAGGGGATGATCGCAAATCAACTCACCATGGCCATAGGGGCCCAGGCCAGTGTGCAGATCAATGACCGCCACATCGCGGGCAGCGCAATCCAGCTCCTGCAACACCTGCTCCAGGTTCAGGCGCGCCTGGCTCTTGCCCTGCCCACCATAAAACAGGCCATCGGCAAACTCGTACTGGCCTCCGCTCACCGCCAGCTCATAATCAAACTGCCCATGTTGCTGCAGATACGCCATCAGCTGCTGTTCATTGCGCACCAGCAGCTCTGCATCGGGCTCTGCCTCTGTAGGCACCAGCGCCTGGGCCAGCTCTCGATAACCGGGGTTGTCCGGCAGCGGCTGCGAGAAATCAACAAAGTTACGGTTCACATCAATGCCCTGCTCATCCACCCGCCGGCACCAGGCAAAGCCCCAGGGATTCACCCCGTGCACCAGCAGAACGGCCAGCCCCGGCGGCAGCGTTATTTGCCCGCTGGACAGGCGCCGCACCAGATCCTGCTGTACGGCGGAGCCACAGAAGCCTTCCACACCATGCACCGCCGACAATAACACCAGCACCTGCCTGGCCTCCGGATCACCGATCCAGACCTGCTGCGTGGCCAGCGCCTCGTCAGCGGGGCCACGGCCCACATAAGGCAGCGCGCGGGCCCGGGCCAGGGGCCCCAATGCCGACACCGCGCCCAGAAAAGCCTGCTCAGCCGCTCTGTAGGAGGTTGAAAAAACGGACAATTCCCGCTGTGAAAGCAAGGGTGACAGCATGGATTACACTCTCTGTTTGCGATGAACAAACAGACTAACCCTGGCCCTGTTTTTTTACCAGAAGACCGCTTAAAAATAGTTGGGAATACCCCTTGTTTTTAGCGCAGGTTGAATCCAATATTTCACGCAAGGCCGCTTCCGGAACCCCTGAATCCGCGCCAACACGGATCTTTACTTTACTCATCAACAAGCAGGAAACCATGTCACAGCTTCTTGTGGTCGTCGATTCTCTGAAAGACTGGGCGCCCTATTTCCCCGCTGAAGACGTCATCACCTTTGATGCTTACCTCAGCCGCCAGGATGGCAAAAAGAAAACCCGGACCCGGGTCATCAATCTGTGTCGCAGTTACAAGTATCTGTCCAAAGGGTACTATTGCTCCTTACTGGGAGAGGCCCGCGATCACCATGTGATGCCCTCACTGCGGGTGATCAACGATCTCAACCAGAAATCGTTGTACACGCTGCATCTGGATGACCTCACCGAGCTCAGCAATTCCGAGATCCAGAAATCCCATAAGGAAAATGATCTCACCTTCATTACTTATTTTGGGGCCACCGAAAAACCGGAATTCAAGTCACTGGCCAAGGATCTGTTCGAAAAATTTCCCTGCCCCATTCTGCAGGTTAGCCTGCGCTTTGCCGAACGCTGGCAGATTACCGAATTGCAGGCGCTGTCCCCCCATCATCTCAAAACCGACGATCAGCAGACGGCCTTTGCCGATGCCCTGGACCGCTTCAGTCATAAAATCTGGCGTTCCCCCAAAGCACGCAAGCAGTACCGTTATGACCTGGCCATTCTGGCCAACAAGGATGAAAAGCTGCCCCCCAGTGATGCCAAGGCCATTAAACGCTTTATCAAAGAGGGTAATCGGCTGGGTATTGATGTGGACATCATTGACCGCAAGGATTATGTGCGCCTGGCAGAGTACGATGCCCTGTTTATCCGCGAAACCACCGCCATCGACCATCATACTTTTCGCTTTGCCAAAAAAGCCGAATCAGAAGGCATGGTGGTGATCGATGATCCCACCTCCATTCTGCGCTGTTGCAACAAGGTCTACCTGACGGATCTGTTTAACGTCAATCAGGTACCCGCCCCCAAAACCCATATCCTGAGCAAGCAGGATAAAGCAGCGTTACAGGCCGCCATGGAGGACATCGGTTTTCCCATTGTGCTGAAGATTCCCGACGGTGCTTTTTCACAGGGCGTATTCAAGGTAAATACGCCGGAGGAGTTCGAGGCCAAACTGCAGAACCTGTTCAAGAAGTCGGCCCTGGTACTGGCCCAGGAATTCATGTTCACCGATTTTGACTGGCGCATTGGTGTGATCAACAACAAGCCGCTCTATGCGTGCCGGTATTATATGGCCAAGGATCACTGGCAGATCTACAACCACGCCAGCAAGAACACCCGCTTCACCAGCGGTGGCTTTGATACCATGCCCACCTACGAAGCCCCTAAAGTGGTGCTGGATGCCGCCCTCAAGGCCACCCGCCTGATCGGTAACAGCCTGTATGGTGTTGATATCAAACAATCCGGGAATCGCGCCGTGGTGATCGAGGTGAACGACAACCCCAGCATTGAGCATGGAGTGGAGGACCGGTTTCTGGAAAACCAGCTGTACGAGCAGATCATGCAGGATTTTATCGCTCGTATCGAAAACCGGCGGGGCCAGAAAAAATAGCCGGTGACCATGGCCTGGCGGTGCCCCTGCATTTGACAAGCCACCGCCAAGCCATGTTAACTGGCGAAAAACAATAATCAGGATCCGCCATGAATTTTACCCCTCGGCAGTGGAAGGCATTGGGCACACTCAAACGCCTCAATGGCCACAGCATCTTTGTGGTGGATTCCGCCGGCGCGGATGCGCAAACGGATCGCCCCTGCATTCTGCTACTGCACGGATACCCCACATCGAGCTGGGATTGGGAGCAACTGTGGCCGCTGCTGGAAAACGATTTCCGCCTGGTGGCCCTGGATCTGTTGGGTTTTGGTTTTTCCGACAAACCCTATCCATACCATTATCGCATTCAGGAACAGGCGGATATTGTGGAAGCCCTGGTGACACAGCTGGGGCTGCAGCGGTTTCATGTTATCTCCCATGATTACGGCGATACCGTAGCCCAGGAGTTGCTGGCGCGCCAGAACGAACGGGCCACACCACAATGGCAATCGCTGTGTTTGTTGAACGGCGGCCTGTTTCCCGAAACCCACCGCCCGCGGCTGGTCCAGAGGCTCTTGGCCGGCCCCCTTGGCCCTTTTCTGACCCGCCACATGGGCAGGCAGACCCTGTACAAAACCATGAGCCGGATCTTCGGCCCCGACACCCAGCCGGATGATGCCCTGATAGACGGCTTTTGGGAGGTGATCAATTTCAACAATGGCCGCCGCACGCTGCACAAACTGATCGACTACATGAAGCAACGCCGCCACCACCGGCCACGCTGGGTAGGGGCACTGGAACAGCAGCGCATTCCCATCGGACTGATCAATGGCAGTATGGATCCCATTTCCGGCGCCCATATGGTGGCCCGCTACAAGGAAGCGGTGGGCAACCCGTTAATGATTATCTCGCTGCAGGACATCGGCCACTATCCGCAATGGGAAGCGCCCCAACAGGTGCATGATGCTTACCGCCAGTTTCTTACCGCAGCAGCCCAGTGACCGGGGTGCTACAGAGGCAGTGCGTTCTCACCAAAATCCTTTCTGACTCCGCCCCTGACGGCGGCGGCCCATTGTTCCCGTACCCGTAATTTTGTAGCGTGGTGGGCCGCCATGTTGAGCTGGGACAGGGATGCCGACACCCGCATTGCCGCCTCCATAATAGCCTCAGGGGCACAGACCTGATCAAGAAACCCCGCCGCCAGCGCCGATTCCGGAGTGTAGATTTCCGAGTTCACGACGGCGCGTTGAAAGTGAGAAGGCTGTAGCCTGCCACGGGAAATCTCCACACCAAACCAGGGCATGGTCATGCCGATGGCCACCTCGTTCAAGCCGATTTTAAAGTCGCCGGACACACCGAGACGATAATCCCCCACCTGCAACAGCAAGCCACCCATGGCCAGGCTGTGGCCGCTGCACACCATCACCACCGGTGTGGGAAACTGCATCAGACGCAACGCCAACCTGGCTCCGCCCACCACCAACTCGGCCATGGCCGTACCACCCTGCCCCATCACCTGCAAATCGAAGCCGGCAGAAAAACGCCCGGGACGCCCCACCAGCAACACCACCCGCTTATCCCGTTCTGCCTGATCCAGGGCCTGATTCAATTCCTGCAACAACGGCGCGGACACGGCGTTAGCCTTACCATCGTCCCACTGGATGATTTGCACGTTGTCCTGCTCTGTAGAGGTGATGATACTCATGGGTCTGCTCCTGTTTAATGGGTTACCGCTGCCATGATGGAGGCGAATCTACCCGCCGGACAATGGCGAAATCGTCCAACATGAATAATTCACAGAAGCAGGTTTTACTCGCTAGCAATGGGTGATCGATGGCCCAACGATGGCAAGACGCTAGAGCAACGACACATCCAACGGAGGGTTGCTCTCAAAGGCAGGTTTGGAAAAATAATACCCCTGATACAGATGTATGCCCAGTGACTTGAGAAAGTCATACTCCTCGGCTGTTTCCACACCCTCGGCCACTACGTCCACCTCAAGATCATTACACATAGCCACTATTGATCTGACGATGGCTTGCTTGACCGGCAACCGGTGGACATCCCGCACCAACTCCATATCAATTTTCAGCAAATCCGGCTGCACCTTGCTGAGCAGGTTCAATCCGGCATAGCCGGCACCAAAATCATCCAGGGCCGTTTTAAAACCCAGGCTCTTGTAGCAATTGATGATGTCCAGCAGGTGTTGCGGATCCGCAACCCGCTCGTTTTCCGTAAACTCAAAAATAATACGTTCAGCCGGAAAGCCATAATCCTGGGCAGCGTTAAGCGTGGTGCGAATGCAAAGCTCCGGTTTATACACGGCATTGGGCATAAAGTTGATGCTGACGTTGCTCTGAATCCCCAATTCTGCCGCCAGCTTAATCGCCTTGACGCGGCAAGTCTGGTCAAACCGGTACTGGTTATCCGGATTCACATGCCGGAACACCGTCGCCGCGGATTCCCCCCCCAGCCCACGGGCCAACGCCTCCTGGGCAAATACCACACCTTGCCGAATATCCACGATGGGTTGGAAAGCCATGCTGAAATCAAACCCCAATGCCTCCCCCTGAGAACACTCCGCACATCC